>Ga0209417_1000035_pt1 | contig 366412 bp, 332 predicted proteins | sample RifGroF2_FD_184002 | JGI IMG/M metagenome (GOLD analysis project Ga0209417, IMG submission 184002) | Groundwater microbial communities from Rifle, Colorado, USA - Groundwater F2 (SPAdes) (version 2) | ecosystem: Environmental > Aquatic > Deep subsurface > Groundwater | place: Rifle, Colorado...
TGTGGAGTCGTTCGAGACAACACAAAAAATCCTTGGTGGCTCACTAGGTCCTCGCTTACCGTTCCAGCCTGAAGCATGGAACGGTAGCGCTGTGGAGTCGTTCGAGACAACACAAAAAATCCTTGGTAGCTCACTAGGCACACTGCCTAAGTTCTTGCCACGAAAACTTCCATTATTGATATGGTTCCCGGAAATTGTTATCATGATTCAGGTCTGGGGGATGTAGCTCAATTGGCTAGAGCGCAGCATTCGCATTGCTGAGGTTGTGGGTTCGAGTCCCATCATCTCCACCAGGAGATTTTTGTGTTGTCTCTCGCTCGAAACAACACAAAGAATCTTGATAGTTTGTCAAGTCCTGCTAGTTGTAAATCGCATGCAGTCCGATACTGACAAAAAGTATTACCCTGTTATCGAGTGGTTTAAATATAATTCGGTATTTCATATCGATTGAAATATTCCATAGTCCATCAAGTTTTTCTTTCAATTTATGAAGCCTAATCGAAGGATGAAACGGATTGGCACGAAATAATTTTTCAGCCTTGCATGTTTTTTTTGAATATCTTTCGGGAGACTTAAAAATTGAGTTTCAAACTCCTTGTTATAGCGAAATTCTTTTACTTGCATAAATCCGCGAGACTTTTAAGCTTCTTGGTTTTTCCGGAAATGTAATCTTTTTCCGCTCTCCCGGCTATTTCGACAAGCTCGTTTTCGGAAATCAGACTTTTTTCAAGCTCGATCATATAAATGATATATGCGCTTGTTGTTTTATTGGCTTTTCTGGCGCGTTTTTCTATTTCTTCCTTCATTGAGTCCTCGCTATGAGTCTATAAGACTATTCGTTTATTGGGCTTTATTCCGCAACTCCGCCTTCTGCAACTCTGCTTTTCGTGCTATAATATACAGATATGTTAGACGAAAAGCAGAGGCTGGTAGTGGCTCATAAGGCTTCTGATATCCATCTTAAAGTTGGACAGCCGCCCGTGCTTCGTATGCCGAATGGAGATCTTTTATCCGATAACAAGCTCTCTCAATTGACTGTGGAACAGATTGAGGAGATTGCGAAAAAGATAGTGAGCGACAAGAAATACGATGAGTTTAAGAATAAAAAACAGGCCGATTCGGCTTATACGTTTCCGGGCGTTGGAAGATTCAGGGTGAATGTTTATTATGAAAATAGTGGTCCGGCGGTTGCTTTCAGATTGATTCCGGTTGAAATTCCACCTTTTGAAAAACTAGGATTGCCGGCGGTTTTGGCCGAGTTGGCTATGAAGCCGAGAGGGTTACTGCTTATTACCGGGCCTACCGGGAGTGGTAAGTCCACGACTTTGGCTTCACTGATAAATATCATAAATGAGCAAAAGAGGTGTCATATCGTGACGATCGAAGATCCGATCGAGTATATTCACGTTTCTAAAAAAAGCTTGATGACTCAGCGCGAGGTGGGTACCCATGCGGATAGTTTTCCGGATGCGATTAAGGCGAGTTTGAGGCAGGATCCCGATGTGATTATGGTTGGCGAGATGAGAGATCTTGAAACCATTGCGGCGGCGGTGACTTTGGCGGAAACTGGGCATTTGGTTTTGGCGACATTGCATACTCAAGATGCCGCGCAGTCGGTTGATCGTATTATCGATGTTTTTCCGGCTTATCAACAGGAACAAATAAGGGCGCAATTGTCCACTTCGCTTGTTGGGGTTGTTTCTCAGGTTTTGATACCGGTTATAGATGGTTCCAGGCGTATTGCGGCTTGCGAGGTGATGGTTTCGAATGATGCTGTTAAAAATTGTATTAAAAACGGCGAAACTCATCAGATTTATTCCATGATTCAGATAGGCAGGGACGAGGGAATGCAGACGATGGATTCAGCTTTGGCCGTGTTGGTTAAGGAGGGGTTGGTGGATTTGAGTACCGCACTCGGCAAGGCTCGTGATGTTTCTTTATTTAAATCTTTATTAAATTAAATTTATGGCAGGTATAAAAGAGATTCTGGGTAAATTTTTCACTTCCGAGGATGTGGCGAAATCTCTTTCGGCGCTTTTTAAAGAAGTCGCTTTTAAAAAAGGTGACGTTGTTTTTAAGGAGGGGTCGAATAGCAGAGAGCTTTATTTGATAGCGGAAGGTGAGGTGCAAATACTTAAAGAGATTCCGGGTGGAGGGATGAAAATTTTTGCGGTTTTGGGTGAAGGTGATGTGTTTGGTGAAGGGTCGCTTCTCTCTTCCAGACCGAGGAGTGCTTCTGCGGTTGCGGTTTCTTCTGCTGTGCTTTATATGTTCAAATATGACGATTTCAAGACCCTTTTACAAAAAGAGGCGGCTGTTGCGGCTGAGCTTCTGATGGTTCTTGTCAGGGTAGTTAATCAGAGGCTTCAATATGTGAATTCCGAGTTGATAACGCTTTATGAGGTTACAAGAATTTTGAGTGGTGCCGGTGCGGATTTGAGAGGCGCTTGCGCCGAGGTTTTGAAAAAACTTTCCGATGTTACGGTTTCCGAGCAGGCCTGTGTGCTTTTGCATAATGTTGCGACCGCGAAAGAGGATATGTTTGCGGTGGGAGAGGGGAGCGATGCTGAATTTATATCTAAAATTACAGCCATTTCGTCAGATAAGGTTAAGATGTTTTTGGAGGCTCCTTCGTTGAGATATGAAAATGAGAAAGGTGTGACTTTGTGGTTGCCGATCAGGAATTCTCAAGGTAAATTTTTAGGAATTGTTATACTTGGAAACAAGGAAGGCGAATTTATCGGTGACCAAGTTAAACTTGCCGTGGCTGTGACTGAACAGCTTGGGACGGCGATTGATAGGCATTACAAACAAGAGGATGATAAGGAAAAGCAGAGGTTGAAGCAGAGGATAGTTTCGGGGCTATAATAGGAAATTTTTTATGGCGCTGATTTTACCGTTTGCGCATGAATTATAGAGATTGATGATTTTGCTTCCAATAACCACAATATCGGCATGTTTTGAGGCTGTTGATATTTGTTGTTTGTTTGATATGCCAAAACCTAAAGCCAGCGGTATTTTGATATACCGCCGTATTTTTTTGAGATAAGAGTTCAGTTTCGGATTAAGTTTGTTTTTTTCTCCCGTTGTTCCGAAAGTTGATACGCAATATACGAAACCGGTTGCGACTTTGGCGATTTTCTTAAGTCTTGTCGGAGGAGTAATCGGTGAAATGATTTGGATGGCGTGAAGTCCGTGTTTTTTGCAGTTCTCGAGATAATGTTCGTGTTTTTCTTCATTTATCGGAATATCCGGGATAATAAGTCCGTAAACGTCAGCTTCGCGAGCTTTTTTGCAAAATTTCTCAAGACCGTAACGGAATGGAATATTGAAATAAGTCATGATTAAAATCGGTGTTTTGATTTTTTTCGTTATTCTTTTTATCAATTTCAAACAGTCTTCGGTTGTCACTCCGTTTAAAAGAGCTCTCTTATTTGCCTCCATGATCGTAGGGCCATCGGCAATAGGGTCGGAAAAAGGGATTTGTATCTCTATAAAAGAAACACCCGTTTCAGCCATTGCCAATATGATTTTTTCACATTCGATCATGCCTGGATATCCTGCGACCACATGTGTCATTTTCATAAATATTAAAATTAAATTTTTCGCTCACTATAAAAAGGTCTTTGTCGCCTCGTCCGGAACAGTTGAAGACGATTATTTTATCCTTATCCAATTTCGGTGCCAATTTCATGGTTTCGGCAAGCGCGTGACAAGATTCGAGTGCTGCGAATATGCCTTCCGTTTTCGCCAACATTTCGTATGCCGATAAAACATCTTTATCCAGCGAGTATGTCATGTTAATTCGTCCGATATCTTTTAAATAAGCGATTTGCGGTCCGACTCCCGAATAGTCCAATCCTGCGGAAATACTGCTTGTTTCTTTCAGTTGACCGTCTTTATTTTGTAAAAAATACGATTTAAATCCTTCAGCCACTCCGGGTTTTCCCGTTTGAAATCTTGCTGCGTGATCGCATTTTGTTTCCGTTTCGTAAATCCCCTTGCCTCCCGCTTCGACTCCTATCATTTTCACATCTTTATCGTCCAAAAAATCGCAAAAAAGTCCCATGGCGTTACTTCCACCGCCGACACAGGCGATTAAGTAATCCGGTTTAATCTCTTTGCGAACTTCTTTGCCGATTATGCTTTGAAAATAAGCGTTCATCGCGGGGTAAGGATGTGGTCCGCAAACCGTTCCCAGAAGATAATGCGTGTCTTTCGGATTGGAAATCAGATCTTTCAGTGCCGCATTAATCGCATCGCGCAATATTTGACCACCGTCTTTTACAGGTACAACTTTAGCGCCGAGTCTTTCCATATAAAAAACATTCGGGAGTTGTCTTTTGTAATCTTTCGTTCCCATATAAATCACGCAATCGAGTCCGAATTTCGCGCAAACGGTAGCTGTCGCCAGTCCATGTTGACCCGCCCCGGTTTCGGCTATTACTCGTTTTTTGCCGACTCTTTTGGCGATCAATGCCTGTCCCAAGCAATGATTGATTTTGTGAGCTCCGGTATGATTCAAACCTTCGTTTTTAAGGAAAATTTTCGCTCCTCCGAGTTTTTTCGTGAGATTTTCACAAAAATATAACGGAGTCGGTCTGCCGGAATAATTTTTATAAAGATTATTCAATTCGGTTTTAAAGCTTGAATCTTTAATCGCCTCGTAAAATGTGGTTTCAAGCTCTTCCATTATCGGGATTAAAAGCTCGGGGATATACCTTCCGCCATATTGACCGAAATGTCCGGTTTTATTAAACATGTATTTTTTCAAACTTTTCATAGTTGTTTCATTAAAGATTCGAAAGTATTGAAATTCAAAGATTGATTCCCGTCGCATAGAGCTTCCTTCGGATTATTGTGGACCTCGATTATCAAGCCATGAGAACCCGCCGATAATGCGGCTTTTGCCAAAGGTATTACCAAGTCGAAACGTCCTGCGCTGTGGCTCGGATCGGCGATAATCGGTAAATGGGACTCTTTTTGAATGAGAGCGAGAGTGTTTAAATCCAATATGTTTCTCGACGATGTTTCAAAAGTGCGGATACCTCGTTCGCACAGTACGACATTCGGGTTCCCGCGTTTCAAAATATATTCGGCGGCAAGCAAAAATTCTTCCATTGTCGAAGACATACCTCTTTTGAGAAGAATAGGTTTGCCGATGTCGGCAACGCGTTCCAGTAAATCGAAATTGCTCATGTTGCGAGAGCCTATTTGGATCATGTCGACATTTTTAAATAAATCCAAGTCCAAGACGGATGTGATTTCGCTGATAATCGGGATGCCAACTTCTTTTGAAATAGTTGTTATTATTGAAAGTCCTTCCTTGCCGATTCCCCGAAAAGAGTAAGGCGAAGTTCTCGGCTTATAAGCGCCGCCTCTTAACATGTCAGCGCCGATCGCTTTTACTTTTTTGGCGATTTCAAGGAGTTGTTTTTCAGATTCGATGGCGCAAGGTCCCGCGATGATTACCGGCTTCTTACCGCCGAAAACAACATTCTTATTGATTTCCACCAAAGTGTTTTCGGGATGATATTCTCGGCTGACAAGTTTATATTTTTTGGCGACGACGTTTCCGATTTGGTGTTTCGTAGTCGTATTTTTCATTACGATTAACATGATTTCAGTTTGTTAAATATTAAACCGATTTTTTTCCGATCGATTTCCCCGTTGGTTTCGGCGCCACTTGCGATATCTATTCCCAGAGGATTGGTTTCTTTGATGGTTTTTTTCATGTTCTCGGGAGTAAGACCGCCCGCAAGCAGGAACGGAAAATTCACGTTTTTCAAATCGATGTTTATCGGTTTTCCAGCTCCGGGTGAGGAACCATCTAGTAAAATATATGCGGCATATGGCAGATATTTCCCAGCTTTTTTTAAATTGTTTTCGTTTCGTATTGAAATTCCTTTGATGACCGGTTTGCAACATTTTTTTACAAACTTTACGGATTCGTTTCCGGAAAGTTGGATGTAGTCGAGATTGAGTTTTTTCGCAGTTGTATTGATTTCTTCAAGCGGTTGATTTTGGAAAACACCGACAATTTTTGTTTTCTTAACCGCCTTGCGAATTTCGCGAGCCTTTTCAATTGAAATAAATCTTTTACTGCTCGGTACAAAATTCAGTCCGATAAAATCAACTCCGAGTTTGTCGCAAAATTTGGCATCTTCAACGGATCTGATCCCGCATATTTTCAACTTCTTGCCAATGAATTCGGAAATCGGTGTTCCTTTCATAAGAGCCGTTCCCACCAAAATCGCGGAAACATTTTCAGGGAGTTTTTCAATGTCTTCCGCCGAGTGAAATCCGCTTTCGGAAACGACGATTTTGTCGGGGGGGATATGTTTGGCGATTTTTGCGGTTGTGGAAATATCAACTTTAAATGTATGTAAATTCCGATTATTTATTCCTATTATCTGCGCTGAAGTTTTCAGCACCTTGGAAAGTTCGTTTAAGGTGTGAACTTCGCATAAAGCGTCCATGTTTAAGCTTTTTGCGACCGTTATGAAATCTTCCATCTGTTTTTCGGTTAAAATCGAGGCTATCAGCAAAATCGCATCCGCTCCGTGTTTTCTTGCCTCGTAAATTTGAGATGCGTCTATGATGAAATCTTTGCAGAGAATCGGTGTTTTGGAAGTGCTTTTCGAGGTCTCTTTCAGATATTTCAGATCTCCATCGAAAAACTTTTTATCGCAAACAACGGAAATCGCATCGGCTCCCGAGTTTTCATAATTTCGAGCTATTTCGGATGGTGAGAAGTTTTTTTTGTATATAGTTCCGGCACTGGGAGAAGCCCTCTTGATTTCGGCGATTAAGGACAATCCGTTTTTTCCGAGCGCGCCTGCAAAATCTCGAGTTGATGGCGCAATCCCGATTTCTTTTCTCTTGTGTTCAACGATTTTTAGAAGAATATCGGGTGTATTTATCGCTTGCGATGCCGCTTCATACCCTTCTTTCAGGGTTCGAACTTTGTCTGTTAACTTTAATGCGAGTGCAGTATTTATCAGAACCAAATCTTTATGTCGCGTTTTGCATTCGCCTTTCAAAATGTCTGTGGCGATACGCGTGTTAAATTGTGCGTTCCCGCCTTTAATTTCATGAAAAACCGCGCTTTTTATGCCAAAATTTTCCGGAGTAATTGTATAAGATTTGATGTTTCCATTTGAGAGTTCCATGACTTGTGTTTTTCCTGTTAAAGTCACCTCATCCAGCCCATCTTCGCCGCATACGACATAAACTTTTTCTTTTCCGAGCAGTAGGCAAGTTTCGGCGATAAGCTCCATTTTATCCTTGAACGTCGTGCCTATAATTTGTTTTTTCGGAAAAGCCGGATTAAGAAGCGGACCGAGAAGATTAAAGAAGGTGGGTCGTCCTATTTTTTTGCGCATTTCGGCAAAATTTTTCATTACAGGGTAAAAAAATGGGGCGAAGAGAAAAGCCAACCTCTCTTTTTTAAATTTTTCTTCGATATCCGAAATATTATCCGTAAATTTTATTCCCAACGATTCGAGAAGGTCGAAACCGCCGAACCTGCCGCTTGCGGCTTTATTCCCGTGCTTTGCGACCGGGATACCGAGTTTGGCGAGAATAAATGCGGAAATGGTCGAAGTGTTGATCCTCTCAAGCCCCGAGCCTCCCGTTCCGCAAATATCAATGGCGTTTTTAAGATAAGGTTTGTTTGGGATCTGTTTTTGTAAAAATCGAACAACGTTTGCCAGTTCTTTCGGAGTGATGTCCGTTTTGGAGCCGAGAAATTCCACCTGTATTTCAGGTGACAATTTTCCTTTTATGCTCAGTTGAAGAAATGTTAATAAATTCACGTGATGAGATTTTTAATTAATTTAAATCCGTTCTCGCCTTTCATGGTTAAGACCGATTCGGGATGAAATTGAACCGCGGAAATCGGCAATGTCTTATGACGAATTGCCATTACGAGACCATCGGACTTGGCGCAAACCGTGAAACATTCGGGGACTTTATCGGCGACCAAAGAGTGGTATCTTCCTCCCTTGAAATCCTGCTCCAACCCTTTGAAAAATCCTTTCTTGTCGTGGTGTATTTCAGAAGATTTGCCGTGTACCGGTTTTACGAATTTCAAAGTGCCTCCAAAACTTTCAATCAATGCTTCAAGCCCCAAGCAAACGCCGAAAATCGGAAATTTCTCGTGATATTTCTTTATTATTTTCATCAGATTACCGGCGTTACGCGGAATCGAAGGACCCGGAGAAATGACAATAAGATCCGGATTGATGTTTTCAATCAAACTCGGGTCAATATTATTTCTGTAAACATGGATATCGCATTCAAGTTGTTTGAAATAATCCGCGAGATTGAACGTGAACGAATCGAAATTATCTATAATTAAAATATTTTTATATTTCATATATTTTTTATTATGAGATTGCTATCGCAATCACTTTGATAATATGGAGCCTTCGTCTCGCTTTGCTCGACTGTGGCTCTGAATGCTGACGCTTTATTTAAAGTTTCCCGATATTCCTTTCGGGGAATCGAATCGTATAGAAGGGTGGCACCGACTTGGAATCCGAGTTCGCCGTTTTTGATATGTGCCGTTCGAATGATAATTCCGGTATCCATATCGCCGGAGAATGTCAGATAGCCGATAGTGCCGCCGTAATAACGGCGTCTTTCTTTTTCGTGTTTTTCGATGAGTTTCATGGCGGCAACCTTCGGAGCGCCGGTGAGTGTTCCCGCATTCAAACAGGCGATTAAGGCATCCAGCGCGGTGTAATTTTTCCTTAATTTCCCGGATAAATGGGCAACCGTGTGCATGACGCGCGAATATTTTTCCACAAAACGATAATCCGTTATTTGTACCCCGGGCTCACAAACGCGACTCATGTCGTTTCTTCCAAGATCGATAAGCATGTCCAGCTCGGCTTTTTCTTTCGGATCTGATAAAAGCGCCAGCATGTTTTCATGATCTTCTATGGGGTCTTTCCCCCTCTTTGCCGTACCGGAAATGGGGCGCAGGTTCACAATGTTGTTCTCGCATCTTACCATCATTTCCGGCGAAGCCCCGACCAATTGCTCGTTATGAAAATCGAAATAAAACAGATATGGAGAAGGATTGGATTCGCGATATTTCAAATATAATGCAAACGGGTCGCCTTGGAATTTCGCTCTTAAAATATTGGAGAAAACAATTTCGAAAAGCTCGCCTTCTTCGGTGTATTTCCCGGCCAACCTTACCAAATCTTCGTACTCTTTTTGTCTTAATGCGAATTTGGGATTCTGGATTTTATAAGAAGTTTTCTTTGTTTTCTCGCCATTAATTTGTTTCGCGATTTTTTCAATATCGTCACGAGCTTCTTTTTGATTTTCTCGATATGCAATGATTTCGTTCTTTTGTTTCAAATGATCGAAAAACACAAATGTATCATATAAAAACAACGTGAAGTCGTTTGTGTCATTATCGGAATTTTTATTGGGAATATCTTCAAACAATCTGATAAAATCGTAACTGAAGGCTCCGTAAAGTCCGAGTAGTGTCTTGTCTTTCATCTCAAATTTGCGCAAAACGATCCGAATTATTTGTGCGATATTTATTCTTTTGGATCTTTCGGTTTCTTCCAGCAAATCCGTATGGTTTTCAATCGTACCGGAAATATTTTCGTCTGTAATTTTATATTGATCGCAAATCGAAAAATCTTTCTTGGAAAATTTCTTTAAATAAAACGATCCGCGTTTGTTAAGCTTGGTAATGGAGAACTTGTTGTTTTTGCCCGAGATTTTCAGTGCCGGATCGATTCCAATCAGACTTAATCTTCCGTAAATTTTCGATACGTCTTTTGATTCAAATAAGAATTTGTATCTGTAGTTTCGATATAGGTCGGCGAAAACTCCGTGGGGTTCTTGAATGTTGATCATAAATTTACAAATATTTAAAAAATAACCTCGGCAATCGAGGTTGTTTCATAAGTTAATTTTTACATTAAATTATTCCCTCAATCGCCCCGAAGGATTGAGTCGCCACAATTTCTTCAATATCCGTTCAAGTCCGGGCTCGCCGTATTTCAGTTCCCTCGATCCTCTACTGACGGTTCCTATGCTCACATGTAGTTTCTTCGCCACTTCTCTTTGAGGGGTGCCTTTTACCAATAATTTAAATATCTGAAATCTTCTCGACATCTCTTCCAGTTCATCCGGGGTAAGGATGTTTTTCAAAAAAGCCAAAGTCGACTCCTTTTTGTTCAGAGAAACGATTGTTTCCACCAGCTCGTTGATGAATTTCTTTTCCATATGTTCTATTGTAATAGTACGGTGATACTATATGCGCGCAAGAAGATGAAGTCAAGTGGAAGTTTCGAAATTTGATTTTCTATGGCTTACAATCTACAATCTACTCAAGCTTTTTAAGCTTTTAGCCAAAAATAAAATGGACGACATAAAATTCCCAAGCGAAAATCAGGATGATAATTTGAGTGAGGATGAAGTTGTGGATAAGGAAGGGGAGTCCGATCTCGATAACCTTGAAGAAGAGGTGAAACATGGATCTTCTTCCGAGCCCGCGTCCAAGGTGAAGATTACTTTCGGCAGGTTTGTCAGTCTTGTGGCGAATCACAGTTTTCTCGATATCGTTGAGAAAAATTCCGATGAGGAGGTGATTATTAGCACCAATTTGCTTACCGATTTGGCAAATGCGCATGACGGGCAGACCGAGAGGAAGTTGCCGGTTGTTTTTGTTCTCGGGTTGATTGTCGGTATAGGTTTAACTTATTTACTTTTGACAAAAGTTTTATGAAATTAAAGTACAAGCGAATAATGCTGAAGGTTTCCGGCGAAGTTTTGGCCGGTGATTCGGGCGAGGGGGTGGACTTCAAGTCCGTTCTCGGTTTGGCGGAGAGGATCAAAGAGTTAAATAAGGCCGGTTGTGAAGTTGCGTTGGTTGTTGGCGGAGGCAATTTGTGGAGGTATCGCGATAATGCGAAACATGCGATAGAGAGACAAGATTCGGATATTATAGGGATGCTTGCGACCGTGATGAACGGGATTGTTATTTATAATGCTCTTGAGAAAGTCGGTATGAGTCCGAGAGTTATGAGCGGGCTTGCGCAGGACGTTGTTGAGAAATTCGATCCAAAATTCGCTAAAGGACATCTCAGGAAAGGAAGGGTTGTCATTTGTGCCGGCGGTACCGGTCAGCCGTTTTTTACAACCGATACGGCGGCGGCTTTGCGCGCGCTTCAACTGAATTGCGATGTTTATTTGAAAGCTACAAAAGTTGATGGTGTTTACGATAAGGATCCGATTAAGTATAAGCACGCGAAAAAATTCGATCATCTGACTTTCGGTGAAGCCCTTGAGAAGGATTTGAAAGTTATGGATTTGACCGCGATCTCTTTATGCAAAGATAATAATTTGCCCGTAATAGTATTGGATTACTGGAAAAAAGGTAATTTGATGTCTGCAATTACAGGCAAAAAAATCGGTACTTTAATAAATTAACATTCAAAACTATGGTTGAAAAACACATCGGCGTTGCAAAACTTGAATTCGATAAGGCGTTGGCGCATCTACATGAAGAGTATGCAAAACTTCAGGTCGGGCGTGCTCATCCGGGTTTGGTCGAGGGGCTTTTGGTTTCGGCTTACGGTTCTTATCAGCCTTTGAAAAATTTGGCTTCGATTTCGATTCCCGATCCGAAAACTCTCCAAGTTCAACCTTGGGACAGAAGCATCATGAGTTCGGTTGAAAAAGCCATACGCGAATCCACATTGGGCTTGAATCCCGTCAATAACGGACTTGCGATTTTGCTCAATATTCCGCCTTTGACCGAGGAGCGACGCAGAGATCTCGCCAAAGTTGTTAAAAAGCTTGCCGAAGATGCGAAAATCAGTGTCAGAACTGCGAGACAGACTGCGCACAATGCTTTTAAGGAACTTGAAGCGGCCAAGCAGATTCGCGAAGATGCCAAGTTCTTAGCCGAAGAGACCCTTCAGAAAGTTGTTGACGATTATAATAAGAAAATTGAGGAGGCCGATAAGGCGAAGACGGAAGCGATTATGACGGTGTAGAGGTTGTGTTACCGGTTATTTATGCAAATTTTCATTTCAATTTTGGTTTTTATCGTCATTTTCTCGCTTGTGATTTTTGTACACGAGTTGGGGCATTTTTTGGCTGCGAAAAGGGCGAGGATTTATGTCGAGGAGTTTGGTTTCGGAATGCCGCCTCGAATTTGGGGTAAGAAGGTGGGGGAGACCGTTTACTCTGTAAATTGGATACCTTTTGGGGGTTTCTTAAGAATCCTTGGGGAGAACGGGGGAGGCAAGAGCAACAAGAGGAGTTTTGGAAATGCGCATTTGAGGTCGAGGTTTTTTGTTGCTGTCGGCGGGGTTGTAATGAATTTGATAATGGCTTTTTTGTTTTTGACTTTGGGTTTTTGGATCGGGATCGAACCGTTGATTGCGACGACGGATGATTTTATAGAAGGGATTGAGTCGGGTCAGATTGTTATTGAGACGGGGATGTATGTTAAAAGCGTGGAGGTTGGGTCTGTTGCCGATGAGCTTGGTATCGAGGTTGGAGATAAAATTTCGAGTGTCGATTCTTCTCCGTTGACTATGGTTGCCGATTTTTATTTGGCTTTTGAAGACGGTATGGCTGTTTTGGAGGTTGACGGGAAGGGGAGTATCAAGTTTGAGGGCGACGGATCCAAGTTGGGGATGGATTTCTACTCTTTCGATATGCCGAGAGTGAAAATTGTCGAGGTGGCGGAAGGGTCTCTTTTACAGGAGGGAGATGTGATTTTGAGGATTGACGGAGTTGAGATTTTTGGGATTGAAAGATTTTATGAAATAAAAGATTCCGCCGTGGATTATGATGTTTTGCGTAGTGGCGAAGTTGTTGCCGTCGAACTGGTTCCGTCAGTTAAAAATTCCGCTTTGATTACGAAAATTTTTCAGGGTTCGGGTGCGGAGGAGGCCGGTCTTATTGCGAGTGATGTGATTTTGAGTATAAACGGGCAAGAAATCCTCAAAGCCGAAGATGTTCCGACTGTGACTTTGGCGCAAGAAGACGATGTTTTGACTTATGTTATTAAAAGGGATGGGACCGAGATAAGTTTCGATGTTTTGAGAAATGAGGAGGGATATGTTGGGATTTATGTTGCGGATATAGAGAGTGTGAAATCGGATGTTTCGGCGATTTACGAAGAGACTTATGTGACTTCGGTTATGGAGATAAAAAAGGTCAGGTATGGATTTTTGCGTGCTCCGGTTGAAGCGGTTTCGGAGATAAAGAGATTATCAATATTGACGTTTGGTGTGATAAAAGAGTTTTTTGGCGGGTTGATTACGAAAGGCGAGGTGTCGGATAGTGTTGCCGGTCCCGTTGGAATAGCGCAGATGACTTATGTGTTTTTCAAGGAAGGATTTGCGGCGTTGGTGAGGTTTATAGCGCTTTTGAGTTTGAGCTTGGCGGTTTTCAATATAATTCCGTTCCCGGGGTTGGATGGTGGCAGGTTCGCGTTTTTGTTATTCGAGGCGTTTACCGGCAGAAAGCCGAATGCGAAGGTGGAGGCCGTGTTTCACAGTGTCGGGTTTATGTTGCTGATGTTGCTGTTGGTGGTGGTGACGTATAAGGATGTGATTAGGATTGTACAATAGGGAGTGGTGGTTGACGTCGCATCTCGTTGTGGTATAATTGGAGGTGTATTTGTTAATGAAAAATTATGGATACTGAATTGTCGCGCGATTTGGATTTTAAAAATCCCACAGATGGTTTGGGCGAATGTCCTCCGGATTGGGATTCGTTTAAACGGTTGCTTGTCTTGAGAGGTTGTGCGGTTGAGGGGTTGGATGAGCGATTTGTTTTGTCCGGCGATGTTCTTCCTGTTGATCAGACAGAAGGGAAGGTCTCTTTGTCGAATACCAAGGGAGATTTCAGAGATAATTTGGCTTATATTGTGCGATATCGGGCTCGTGGTTTATATGGTTTGATGGCGCAAATTCTTGGTCCGGCTGAAAAAGGGCTTGTCAAGGTGTTGATTGCTCATGAAAGCGAAGGTGTTTTATTGGAAGTGGGATACGGGCGTGGTACCTTAAATGTTGTTTTTCCCGATAATTTTGCGTATGGATTTAAAGACTTTTTTGAATGGTTGAGATCTTTGAACGGTTGCGATGTTCGTTTGGTTAACGATCAAAGAAGTTATACTTATGCGGAGTATGATAAGGAGGTTCAAAGACGTCGTGCGGAAGATGCGGAAAGAAGTACTCCGGTGCCGCCTATTCGAAAAGGCAGAAATATCATTCGGCTTGCGGTGGTTGGTCTTCTTGGTGCACTTACAGGCGGTATTGTGGTGAAGTCTTGTCATGGTCATCACCAATCTTCATCTCATCCGACGGAGGAGAGACGATAGCGCTATGGTTTGCACATTTTCTCGAATCTTTTTTTCGATCCTCTGTCCGCAAACACCACTGTTCCCGGAATTATACCCATCATTGCGTTTTCGTAGGCATAACATAGAGTGCCAATGTGTTTTGCTGGTGGCGTATCTTTCGGTATGGTAATGGTTACTCTTAAATCTTCGGCGCATCGGCCGAGTTTCATTATGTCCGTTGGTGAAATTGAAACCAGCGGTCTGGGTCCCGTTTTGCAATCTTCATTGCCTTCGATTTGCGTGAATGGTAAATCGTCTGTGAATCCCACATCCGGACCGTAAATGTCTTGCCAGCAGGTTGCATCCGTATTTTCCAATGCCAATGGGGATTGTGCATCCGTTTCCGCGATGCATACGATGGGATTGTTCCACGCATATCCGTGGATGTAAGCGGAGTTCCCGGGTTCTTCGATGGGATTGGGGATGTCAATGTTTGTTAATCCTATGGATTCGAATCTTTCCTCAAGTTGTTGTGTGAACGGAAGCGGTGTTTCCTGGGCTTGCGCTTCTTGTCCGGTTGTTGCCAATAATGTTGCTCCGAAGGCGATTTCTAATGGTTTCATTTTGAGAATTGGTTAAAAAGTTGTTGGGGTTATTTTTATCGTTTTTTCGAAGATTTGTCAAGCCCGAGTGGTACTTAGGCAATAAGGCGGTGAAATATCAACTTTAAATTTAGTTTTTCGAGGCTAGAATGAGAAGCCCTACTTTATTTGTCGGTCATGAAGGAATTTTGGATACAAGTTCTTGCCAAGATGGAACCTCGCGTTAAGAGGGCCCATTTTGTGACCTGGTTTCAGGATACGGCGGTGCTCTCGAAAAAAGATGGTCTTCTTATAATCGGGGTGCCGAATGTTTATGCCAGAGATTGGCTTGAAAATAAACTTAACGGTGAACTCATTTCCGCGGTTAGGGAAGTTGATTCTGCGATTTTGCAGATATCTTTCGAAGTGCATCCGAATTTGGGTTTGGCTGATGATAAAAGGGGAGTGGATGTGAAAACTTTGGTTGATGGCGGGCATTCTCCCAGAAAGGTCAGAGGGAAACAGGAAGTCAGATTGGCGGAAGGTGTTGTCAGCAAATGTTTGAATCCCAAATATACTTTGCAAAATTTTGTGGTCGGACAAGATAACAGGTTGGCTCACGCGGCTTGTATGGCGGTGTCGGCAAGTCCCGGTTCCAGTTATAACCCGTTATTTGTTTATGGAGGTGTCGGGTTGGGCAAGACGCATCTTTTGCAAGCTACCGGGAACGAAATTTTGAGAAATTATTCCGATAAAGTTGTTGTTTATATGACTTCGGAGAGGTTTACCAATGAAATTGTTGAGGCGATAGGTAAAAGAAGTTCGAAATCTTTTAAAGACAGATATAGAAATGTGGATTGTTTGATCATAGACGATATCCAGTTTTTGGCGAATAAAGAGATGACGCAGGTTGAATTTTTTCACACGTTTAATGAGCTATACGATAACGGTAAACAGATAATAATCAGTTCCGATAAGCCGCCCAAAGAGCTCAAAGGTCTTGAACAAAGGCTTACAAGTCGTTTTGAGATGGGAATGATTGTAGACGTTCAGTTCCCCGATTTTGAGACTCGTTTGGCGATTTTGCATGCGAAATGCAGAGAGCATCAGGTTTTGATAGCGCCGGAAGTGCTTGAATTTGTGGCTTATAATGTCAGGAATAGCGTTAGGGAGCTTGAAGGCGTGCTTCTTCAGGCTATCGCGCAGTCTCAACTTGAGCAGTCTACACCTACGATCAGAAGTGTCGCGAGAATAGTTAAAAAACTTAACAAAATTGATCCATTGGCGGGTTATGATGAAAAAGGTGACGATAGGACTGTCGCTCGCAGTCCGGACGATGTTCTTTCGATAGTTTGTAAATATTATAAGATTGAGCGTGACTATTTGGTTGGTGCCGACAGGCATATTGGTATCATGCGTCCGCGCCAGATTGCGATGTATTTGATCAAGCAGGAGCTTAGGCACTCTTATGAGGAGATCGGCAGACTCTTTTCAGGTAGAAATCATACTACGGTTATGCATGCGGTTGATAAGGTTTTGAAAACATTGAGGAAAGATGAAGGATTGCTGAGGGACGTGAATGCGTTGAAGATGGAGATGGGGATGTGATTTTTGAGTCTCGGCTGTTACTCAGCTTCAAACATCTCTTTCAAATCTTCCGCGTTAATCGTTGTGAATGTTTCAGGATGTTCTTTTACGTAAATCAGCAGTTCCTCATATCTTGTCCATTGTTCCTCTTTTTGTGCCGAGGTTTTGACTTTCACGTCCGACATCGCTTGTGATAAATCGTATGGCGGATAGAGCATATTATCTTCGCCGTCTCTGTAAACGGAGTCCCATGTGGTTCCTGAGGTATAGAAGTTGTTCTCGTGCCATTTTAGGTTTAAAAATGCCGGCAGGTCGGTTCCGAGTTCGGCAAGTGCCTCTGTTAGGTACTCTTCTCCCGATTTGCGTTGTTTGTATTCGTATACTTTTACTTCCAAACTTTCCGGTCTCATCCATAATCCGTATTCTGATTCGTCCCATTCGGTTGTTCCGCTGTGGGTTAGGGTAAAGAGGGCGCCTTTTTCTTTGTAAATTTCAGCCAGTACTTGGGCGATTTCCGGGTTGCCCATTACTGTTGCGACATATGGCGGGTATCCCATGAGATCTTTTAAAAGCTCGTATCCTCCCGGATTATCTGTCGGTTCTCCCGTGATTAAGTCGATTTCGTGTTCTTCGTAGTCCAAAAGCAATTCTGCAAGTTCTTCCGTGTCTAATTCGGAGAGCCCGTACCAATCGTAATCCCAATAATACGGATATGGTGGGCGCAGATGGTAAGATACCGCGACGTAGGGCGATGTTTTCAGGCGTTCAAGGAGGTCGGGGGCTTGTTCAAGGTAAACTTGGATAACCGGGTCGTCTAAGTAAATATCTACCGGCATTTGGTACTCTTCGTGTAAATCTATGATTCTGTTTAATGTTTCTATGCTTTCTTCCGCTTTTACCCAGTCGTGCGTGTTAATGATGAAAGCTGTATAGACGGTTTCTTCTAATATCTCTTCGGATTGGGTCTCGGTGTTGGTGCATCCGAAATTCAACAATATTTCTGTTAGCAAGATGCCGAGAGTGAGTTTTTTGATCATTTTATAAATTCATTAATATTACTCCAATCAATGCCAGTCCCATTCCCATACCTTGTATCGGTGATATTTTTTCACCGAATATCAGAAATCCCGAAATTACTACGGTCAGAGAGTAGAATACAATTTGGACATTTCCCGCGATGCCTACGCTCCATTGATGCTTGAATACGTATATAAAAAAAAGTACTTGGGCGACGTATAACGGGAGTATAATCAACATTAGCGGATTTTTTAGCGTTGTCCAAAGGCTTTCGGTCAGAGATGCTTTTTTAATTAAAGCGTCTGCGATTCCGACAGTTATTCCCGCCAGGACGATTGCTATGAATTGAAGGGCTTTTGGCATATGGTGTCGTTATATGGTAAAAACACTTTTTTATCGAATAACGATTTGGATTGTTGGATTTTCCAGAAACCGAAGGCCATCAATGCGCCGGGGATCACCCTGATCAGCAAATTTTTATCATAAGTGTAAACGGAGGAGATTTTACGATTTTTAATTGCATCCAGCATGGCTTGAATCGAATCCGCCGCCGTTTCCGTTTCTCCGTGGCAAAGCCCGATTTCGGTCAAAGAATGAGCGTCGCTTCCAACCGTAAATGTGAGATTGCTCTTGTTGATGTATTTTTGCGCGTATTTGTTTTTCAAAGAGTGCGAATTGCTTATTTCCAGCGCGAAAAGTTCGTTGTCCAATTCCGTTATCCTGCTTTCGCTCAGGGAGTATTTGATGTTAAAAGGGTGCGCGGCGACCGCAACGCCTCCTTTTTCTTTTATGATTTTTACGGTTTCTTTCGCGGATAAATTCTTGGGGATATTTTCATAAACATTATAAGCCAAAATATGTCCGTCTTTGGAAGACACTTCGACTCCCGGGATTACAACTATTTTGTTTTTATATTCTTTGCGTTTTGCGGTTTCGATGGTTCTCAAACTCCCGATTATATTGTCATGATCCGTAACGGCGATTACGTTGATTCCTTTCGATATCGCGACTTTAATTATATCTTCGGGCATTGATTTCGAAGGAGGGGACAACAATTTCGTTCCGTATAAATTATTGCTGTAGCAAGAATGAATATGCAGATCGAATTTAGCCATTCAATTTGCTTCTTAAAAAATAAAAATCTTTTACCACTTGGAATAAAAGAGCCGCGGATAATATTGCTACGACATGGTTTAAAACATTTATTGAACCGAATGCGTAGAGAACGAAAGTTCCATAAACTATGATTCTCGGTCTCAAAACGTAGCAAGCCGGAGAGTTCACAATATTTCTTAATATCGAGAATGTGATTAAAATCGGATACAAAACGAGGTAAAATCCCCCTATAATCGGATCCAATATCCCGATGGCTATAAACCCGATTGTGGAAGCCGAAATCGTTGCTTGGTCGCAAAAACAGTCGGTAACGGATCCCTTCAGACTATTTTTTTTTGTTGCTCTTGCAACCGAACCGTCAACGCCGTCAATCATCAGGGAAATGATCAGTAAAACCGCCGATATTTTTAAATCATACCATAAAAATGCAACCGAAATAAGTCCGACTATCGCGGAAAAATAACTGACCATGTTTGCCGTAATTCCAGCTTTGATTAAAAGTGCGATAAACGGATAAAACAAAATCGCTTTGATTTTCTCGATCAATGTTTTCATTTTTCTTTCCGATGGAGACCAGCAGTCCGCACAATTGCTCATTTGAAGTGGATTTATTTTTTTACGCGGGGTTTATTATATATCAGACCTGCCGTGGTTGTGCTATGGCTAAATATATGTTATAATGTAAAGTTGAATAAGTAATTATTTATGAATTCTGTTCCTGATGGAGAACGGGTTGAGAAGATAAGAAGCGAAGTTTTTCCCGAGATGGATAAGTCTTTGACCGTGCGTGAAAAACATCGAAAAGGCGAGGAACTTTCGGAGGAAGACGATCGTTATTACGGAGAAGATTTTCAGAGGTTCCTAAGCAATCTTTTGATTTCCGTTCTCGACAACTTTACGGTCGTATCTATATCCGGTGTTGTCGTGGGGGGAATTCTGTCCATGTTTCTTGTTCCCAACAGGTTAAGTTCCCTCCACAGATCTCTTTGTTGATCGGTCCATTCTGTCGGATCTTGTCCGAATTTTTCTTTGAATTGTCGTTTGAGGTCTCTTACGGTTTGGGGTCTTGTTTTGCTGAAAGTTATTTTTGAACCTTGTCGGATGTTCGTATCTGTTGTTTCGACAAGTTCTCGTCTGCCTTTTACTTTTGTGAATTTTCTTCCGTTAGTTTCAATTGTAAAAGTATCTGCGTACCTTTTTACCTGATCCAGACCGTGGTTCGGTATCATATCTTCGTTTGGATTTTCGAATCCGGTACCTTGATCGGTGACGACAATTGTTATTTTTGCGGGCTCGAAGGTGACTTTTATCTCTCCGCTTCCAACATTTTCAAAGGTGTTTTTGGCAATTTCAATCAAATAGTATGCCATGAGTTGCAATCTTTTCTTCTGAGGATCGAAACCGTTTTCGAGGCAAATTTGTGACCACCAAGTATTTACCGCTCCCGGAATCCAGTGGTAGTAGCGACGCGTATCTATTTGTTGATCGCCGAAGCGCGATCTTTCAAAATCGACACAATGCATCGAAGGTCCGTGTTCCGGATGTTCAGCGTATTTGTTCATCAGGGGATTGTTGCAGAGGAGTATCGTTTCCGAAAACATTGCGAAGTCGTAACTGGGACAGTGTTCTTGCGGGAGTAATGGGTTCGGCGGTGGCTCGTGCCTGCAATCGTGCTTTCCGCATTACATTTCTTAATGATTCCGATGTGACGGGGGGGGGGGGTTGGTTTTCCATAGGGTGATTGTATTAAAATGAAAGAACCTTATCGCTCTCTTTTACCAAATCATGCAAGTCTTTCATCGTAGATATGGGGCATGTTTCCGAACCTTTCGATTGGCGGCTTTTCAAGCACGTGCCGCATGCGAAAATTTTGCCATTATTATCCAGGAAAGTTTTTGCTTGTTCTTTAATATTAAATTTTTCGCTGTCGAGTTTTTCATATTCAACTCCCTTTGCAAGTAGAAATATTTTTACCGTATCATTTTCTTTAAGTGAAAAATTCGCGAATCGCAAGGCGTTCCATACCGTTTCGGCATCGTTAGAGTAAATGACGATTCCAAGTTTCATATTTTTAGATTAATTCGGACTTATTGTAGCATGGCTCTATGTATTTTTGTTTTATCATCTTCCCTTGGTGAAATTCTCTTTCGGTATGAATATTCTTGTATTCAGATAGGTCTCTATTTCTATGCCATCGTTTGTCCAGTTTGCGGTCGTGTCTTCCAAGTCTTTTTGGCTTGTTACATATGGAGCCGGATAATTAAGCGTGTGGCCGTAAGTCGGGTCGGTTTCTTGAGCGACCAAAATAATGTATGTCGAACCTAAGGCTTGTTGTTGCTTGATGATTGAAATGCAATACGGATCGTATGCTTCGTAGCTTATCTCGTCCGGTTGGCACAATTTGAAGACCTCTTCCGTTGATAGTGTAAGTCCGGCGGTTTGGATGAAAATTGTTCCTGCCAGTATGAGCAAGAGGATGCTTTCAGCGATGATTATCAGTGTTTTCATTCTTCTATTGAGAGTGTTAGTTGTTTGAAATATAGTCTGTCGGAAAATACTGCGCAAGGTGGGGTCGATTTTTAGGGTTGTGTTTATGCGTGATGGACTGGCGGTTATTTGTATCTTTTTTTTGCATATAACAAATAAAATATAATAATTATATTAAACACATAATTAACATATAGCGGATAGTGGGTTATCCCTATCAGAATGTCGTCTGTAACGATATATGAGAAAGTTAATAATTCTCCAAGTATCCAAAAGAGCAAGAATAACCATGAGAGATCCTCGGCTTTTTTGGTTTTCCATGTTTTGACTGCTTGCGGGACCGCGCATGTTGCAAATAAGAACGAGCCTATCCAACCTATGAAATGATGAGTCATGTTGATTGCCTAGTTGTCTCTAAGATGGAAATCGCAATTATTATCAGGGTTACAATTATGCCGCCAATTATAAATTTTATTCTCGCAGTTTTTTTTGTTCCCGTGACCATATTTATGTCGAGTGTATTCCAAAGTTTGTTTTTTGTATCGATTTTGGTTCGGCAACTACTACTTTAGTTTAATAATTGCCGATTTTTTCGTTCCATATAAATAAGCAGAAGAAATCGGTAAAACCTTTTCCAGTTTTTCAATAATCTTTTGGTATTTTTTGTGGCATAGTAATTAAATTTTAATAACGTCTGTGGTTAACTGAAGCGTGGTAGTGGTAAAATCTTACCATCACTACCGTATTTCAGCGAGAGCTTGTGTGTGCGAAGCCGACCAAAAGAACCCGAACCGCATATACGTTGTTAGCCGATGTATTTTATTTTCTTCGGTCGAATAAACTTGCGATGGGAGCTTCATCACCATCTTCTTCTGGTTCTTGGTCTTCAGGATCTTTCCCCTCAACTTGCTCTATAAGATATCGAACGCCCATAGTGAGACCATCAAGTTCTCCATGGCCACTTGCTGTTTCTACCGTTCTTCCATCTTCAGCTAGATATTCACCTTTATTTGACGGATCATCAATTGGTAGTGGGTTCATTTTAAAGGGGTTAATAATTTGGCAAGACATTTTTGCGCTAATTTGCGAATGTGTCAAATAAAATATTCACTTAACGTTCCAGGCTAACGTCCATGAATAACTGAAGTTTGGTGGCGGTAAAATTTGGAGCGGAGAGACATATCGCCGCCAAATTTGGGAGAGCGAACGGAGTGAGTGAACCAGTTATTCATTGTTAGCGGATAGTTGGGCTGTTTTTACTTATTCAGCAAACTGGATTGTTTGAATTACATTTTGAGCATCATCGTTGCTATTCACAACTTGAATCTCAAAAATATGGTTATTCACTTCCAAGTAATACTTCACAACCTCATAGCCGATTTCTGTGCCATAAGTTATTGTTTTTGCTTCAACTCCGTTAATATCCTGCGTACCTTCCGAATATGGGAGAACATCACATTCGGTGTTTGGATATGGTGCTGCTACACAGTTTTCTTTTGCATCAGTCAGTGTTTCACTATATGCAGTCATTAAATCAGTATCTAGAACCCGAATGAAAAACCCCTCTGTCCAATAGGAACCGAGTGATGCATACTCTGTTTCTTGCCCTACCCATATGGTACTTTCGTCTTCAGTGCCGTCGTTATCGTAACCTTCTGTAAGAACTTGAAAATTGTCTAAAAGATCCAATGAATAACCATATTTTTCATTTACGTAATCACCTTCAAGCGTGGTATTTTCTTCATCTTCTATAGATTGCATGTCATTTTTTAGGTCTTCATTTTCAGTTTGTAATACTTCAACTGCATCCTGAAGAGATTCAAGTTGTGATTGTTGCCAAAAATAAACTCCACCTCCAACGATGATGGCGGTGAGTAGGATTGTTAGCAACGTGGCTAATGTTTTGTTCATACTTTTTGAGTTAAATGCTAAATGGATTATATGTAAAATTGCTGGATAAAAACAGCCCAATTTCAGCTAACGTCGGCGCATATAAGAAGAAATGCGAAACGAGTTGAGGTGGTATAATTTGTGCGGAGCACTACCACCGAAAACGAGTGTAGCATTTTTTGCGTGAACGACCAAAGGGAGTGAACCTTATATGCGCTGTTAGGCGCAGTGGTTATTTACTTTTTAAAACTTTAATTTCATTATCGTATTTCTGAAGTATTTCAGGTATTTCATTTTTAATTTTCATTGATTTAATCATTGGAACGGCAAGTACAATGATAACGATAATAAAAACTCCAATAGAATATAAAGGTTGATTATCGTAAATTGCTAAAAAAACGAAAATACTTGCCGCAAGAATATATTGAAGAGAAATACGAATGGCTTTACTAAAATTTGCTTTTTTTGTCATCAATACCTTAAATAATTCTCTTTCTCTTTCAGATAATTTGTCATCGATTTGAGATTTCATAATTATTAAGGTTAATAATATTTAGACCATTGCGCCTAACGTTCCGGAATAACAGAAGTTGTGCAGGTGTATAATAGCCGAAGGCTGGCACCTGCACAATTTGAGTGAAGCTCTGCAAGAGCTGAACCTGTTATTCCGTGTTAGCCGACCCGAGCCGAAGGCGAGAGCGTAGCGTGGTCGGAGGGAGCGAAGCGACTGAAGACGTACATTTTCACTATTCCCAATGCCGCGATCGCTTTTCACTTGTTTGGGTGAATTGATTCAATCATGCGAGGGGCAAGAGGGGGTTAGGGGGTGAATTGCCCCGATCAAACCTTTACAAGGTTCTATAAATATGTTTCTATACCCTCCTAACATTCAACCATGACAAGACTTGATTTAGCTGCGGAAAATTATGATGACATCCCCTTACATGCTGAGGTTGTAGTCGATGCTTTGTGCTCGCCAATTCAGTGCGAATCACATGATGGCGAAGTTTTGGAAGTCACTTTGGAGCCACCATTTAGATATCTGGGGGTTGGCAGAGATAAGGTTGTCGTTTCTGGTTTGGTTCATGGTTTGGATGCGATTGTTGGTGAGTTTGATGCTGTAAATGCTGCTATAGCCCTTGCTCGAAAAAACCATAATGCTCTGGGGTTTTTGAGTAGCAGTCTGCATGGTTACAGACGGCTAAGGGAACACGTCCCTACTGCGCCTACTTATACTTGGTATTTAGCATCGAAAGATGAACAATTCCTTGTAATGCCAAATTTGACTAAATATGGTGCAGTTGTTACTGCACAAAATGATCGGATTTTATCCCCAGAGAAAACTGCAAGATTGGAAGCAGCATTTGATGACCTTATGGAACAATTAATAAGATTTATTGATGAGTTACCTGCTGGTCTTGTGATTACATTTGACACTTATTTTGCAGTTCTTGAAGAAGCCTCTAGCCGTTTGTTTTTGGGGGATTTTGATAATACGGCGATTCAATACTCGGGCGATAATTTTCCAGCAGGTCATACTGCTGCTCAGAATCGTAGGCAGGCAGAACATTGGATTGAGTGTATTCAATCTTACCTTCCAACCCCTCGTAATACTTATGACTTTCAATGTTGGGTTCATCAAGATGAACTTCCCCCCCTCTAAAAAATAATCAATTCATCCAAACAGGAATACGAAAAGCGGAGTGGCAAAAAAGGAATAGGTAAAAATGTATGTCGGCTAACGTTCCGCACTTTGCGATGTTTGGCGCTGGTACAATTTTAGCACGCAGTGCTACACCAGCGCCAAATATGGGCGCAGCGACCAAAGGGAGCGAAGCCGCAAAGTGCGTGTTAGCTGATGTAAGCCAAGCCTTTTATTAGTCGATTATTCCTAAATCTCTTGTAGCCTGAATTGTAGCTGCTTTTAGCTCATCAAAAACTTTTGCTCTCTCTATTTTAAACCTAGCCTCGATTTCTAGGGTTTCATCTGTAGCGTCTGGCCTATCTTTTTTCAGAAGTGATGCTACTTTGCCAACTTTCCATTCTTCATAAGCTTTATCTCTTGCCCAGTCAAAAGCGATACTGAACGCATCATTATGGTATTGTAAATAATTTGGCAACCATTCTCCCTCTTGTTTAGGGAACAATTGATTCAAACGTTGCCTAACATCGTCGAATGGTATTTTTTTACTAAAGTCATATCCATTTGCCATAATTACTCTGCATAATAGATATTTTGCTGAAAAAAGTAGGCCTCTACTTTGTAAATCGGCATCAGATAATTCTTGCTTTAATTCTTCTAAAATAGGGTCTGAATTTTGTGTGCTTTGGTCTTCACGAGGAGTGTTCATAAATTTAAATGGTTAAATTGTTTACAAAGGGAAGAATAATAGACACAAAATTCAGAAATTGCAAATTTAAAAGGCTTGGCTTATTTCGGCTAATGTTCGCGTATATCTGATGTCCGAGTTTTGCGAGGATATGGGCGAAGGCTTGCCGTTAGGCAAACCGTAGCCAGATATACGCTGTTATCGGATGTAATCAAGAATTTTTAATTCGCCGATTTTAGGCGAATTTTAATCAGGGCAGATTTATTTTTGTTTTTCTATGGAATCTTCTAATTCATCCATTTCCTTCATAATTGCCTGATAAAGCTCGTTCCTTTGCTCATTCCATGCTTGCATTCGAGCGGATTCAAAGTTTTCAAATGCTTCTTCTACATATCCAGCTTCAAAATATAAACGCGCTCGCCGAAGATTAAATTGGATTGGCGCCTCGGGATCGGTTGATTTTTCAACCATTTGTTCCTGTTCGCGCGTCCAACTATCTAAAAATTCTTTGGTTTCGGGGTCTTCCGTCCTTTTTTCTTTCAGTAGCCGAACTAATTGTTGCTCGGGGTTCTCCTTGGTTTCAAATTTTTGTTCTTTTTCCATCATATATTTAGAGTTAATAATAAATTTGCCCTGATTAATTTTGCTCAGCAGAGCAAAAAAGAATTTTTGATTATTTCCGATAACGTCCGAGACTAGGCGATGTTGTTGCGCGGTAAAATATGCCACGAAGTGGCTAACCGTGCAACAATATGGGAGAACGAAGGAGCGAAGCGACTGAGTGAACCGCCTAGTCTCTGTTGTGTGATGTAAAAATAAGTGCGATTAAACTGGGTTTGCTTCAATACTAATAACTCCTTGTGAATCTATTAATCTTTCCAAGTGTTCTTGGATGCTGTCTAAAGCTTCACTAATTGACAAACCCTGTTTAATCCGTGCTCGAAAAGTGCTGACCCAACGGTCTACTAAAGGTTCGAGATTACTTTCTAAGGCTGCTTCTATTTGTGCTCGTGTACTTTCATCAAGGATAATTTGATCTTCCGGAGTATGGTAGCCCTCTGACAATTCTATTGTTGTATCTGCTTTTGGCATTCTTTCTTCAAGCAATTTTCGAGCACCATCTACAGTGTAATGTTCTTGCATTAACATAATTTTTTTAAAGTTAGTTTATAGGGGATCACTTATAGCACTTATTTTTATTTCATACAACGCCTGCAGTATAAACGAATTTTGACGGCGGTACAATGTGCCCGAAAGGGCAGACCGCCGGCAAAGTTGGGAGAGCGAAGTGCAACGAGCGAACCGTTTATGCTGCTGTTATGTGACCCGACCGACAGGGAGAGCGCAGCGAGGCCGAGCGACTGAAAGGAGCGAAGGAGTTTTCACGAGCTTTCAGGATGACGAAGGAAGCAGGGCAGGAGTTTTTGACGACTTTTTGAGAATTTACAGTTTTAAAAATGCCTCAGCCTTCCTGAGGATTACCTGTAAAGTGAGTGGAAATTTCATATAACGTCCGCGCGTAGCCGATGTTTGCTGGTTGTATAATATACTGCGGAGCAGTTAACAACCAGCAAATATGGGTGAGGGTTTTCAGGCTGCGCGAAGCCAGCCGATCAGAAAACCCGAACCGGCTACGCGCTGTTAGGCGCCAGCTGTAGCGAAGCGAAAGCGGGTTGCGCTTTTTCTTTTTCTGTGTTATTGTAACTTCCTTTTAAGTAAGCGGCTTATGACTAATGTAAACATACAAGCGGAACCTACTCCAATCGACGTAAAACTCGATGAAACTGCACTGATCGTGATTGATATGCAGAAGGACTTTTTGCGACATGGTGGATATGGCGAATCTTTAGGTAATGATGTCGATTTGTTAGCGAGGACAATTGCCCCAATTCAACAAGTAATCAAAGCTATGAGAGACCGAGCAATGCTTGTTATCCATACAAGAGAAGGTCATTTGCCCGATTTGAGTGATTGCCCTGCGACAAAACTGCTTCGTTGGCCAGAGGGGCGACGTATTGGAGACCAAGGACCAATGGGACGAATTTTAATTCGAGGCGAAGAAGGTCACGGAATTATCGATGAAGTCGCCCCGTTGCCTGATGAAATTGTAATTGATAAGCCAGGCAAAAATGCCTTTTACAAGACTGACTTAGAAGCAGTTTTGAGAGAGCGGGGCATTGTAAACTTACTTGTGGCTGGTGTAACCACTGATGTTTGTTGTTCGACCACAGTTTCAGGGGCAAATGACCGTGGATTTAATGCAATTGTCCTCGCGGATTGTATGGCAGCTTACGATGAGACTCGCCATAAAGCCGCTTTAGAAATTATCAAAGCTCAGGGTGGAATATTCGGCTGGGTGACTGATTCGCAAAAAGTCCTTCAGGCTTTGTCGAAAGCCGCTTAAAAGAAAAAGCGCAATGGCGTCTAACGTGTCGCACTATGCGAAGTTGACTGATGGTAAAATAAGCCGAAGGCGTACCATCAGTCAACTTGGGGGAGGGTTCATGGTCGTGCGAAGCCGACCAAAAGAACCCGAACCGCATAGTGCGTGTTGTACGCCAGCGAACGGAGTGAGTGTGTTTTTGTTGCTATTTTTAATTCGGAAGGCTATTTAAAGCTCTTCTCAGTGAAAGTAAGAATAAAAAACGAGGGTCTGGGGCGACTGCACCTTCTGGCACTTCACTTGGAGTAAGGCTGAGGTTTGGGAATGTTATTTCTACTATTTCTATGGCATCAGCAGGGTTTCCCATGATCTCATGAGCACTTGTTACTATAAATCTTGCGAGTTCATCGCAGTCACTTGCATTTTTAGGAGCGGGTTTAGGTGCAGTCGCGAATGCGTGAAACTGAGCTTGTCTAGCTATCTTGTCCATAAGACCTTCAACATCGTGCTGACCATCTGATGCATTTGGATTGCCCATAATAAATAAGTTAATGGTTTATAAGAGTACATGAATGCTAAAAAATAGCAACAAAAATGGCGTACAACTCCGTTTTGTGCGGTGTTTTTAACAAATATTTAATGTTTCGGTGATATTGTAGGGTGAGAATTTAAATTTACAAGTATGAAAAACATTGAGGAGTGTTTGAAAAACATGCACAAAACGCTTGTTGTGGGCGGGTATAGTCCGAGGACGGTGGCGATTTATTTGGAGTGTTTGGAGAAATATTTTTTGTTTCTTGGGGAGGGGGCGGAGCTGAGGGTGTTTTCAGAGGAGAAGCTGAAGGAGTTTCTTTTTGCGAAGTATGAGGCGGGAAGGTCGTCTTCGACTGTCAATCTTTATTTGAACTCGGTGAGATTCTTTTATAGGAGAGTGGTTGGGTATGAGGGGCCGATAAATGTTAGGTTTGCGAAGAGGAGCGTTAGGATTCCGGAAGTTTTGACGAAGGAGGAGATTCCGAGGTTGATTTTGGCTATTAAAAATAAAAAACACAGGTTGCTGATCTCGTTGGCTTATGGGGCGGGGTTGCGGGTGTCGGAAGTGATTGCGCTGAAGGTGCGGAATTTTGATTTTGAGAGAAAATTACTTCTTGTCAGGCATGGGAAAGGTGGGAGAGATCGGGTGACGCTTTTGCCACAAAAGTTGGAGGCGGATATGCGGGTTTTAATTGCGTGGAAGGAGAGCGATGATTATGTTTTTGAGAGTCAAAGAGGCGGGAAATTGCATTCGAGGACGGCGCAAAAGATTTTCGGAAATGCGTTGAAAGATGCCGGGATAGTTAAAAATGCGACTTTTCATGCTCTGCGGCACTCTTTTGCGACACATTTGCTCGAAGATGGGGTCAGTATCAGATATGTGCAGGAGCTTCTGGGGCATCGCGATATCAGGACTACGCAGATTTATACCAAGGTGACACCAATGTCGCTTTCAAATATCAAAAGCCCTCTTTAGGGCTTGCGCGCAAGTTTTTTTTGCCAAAAAGATTTTTATTCGGAGTGGGGTTTGTGTTATAAATTATGTATGATTAGACCAAGAAGAGGAGGCAGGAAAGAATTTCTTTGGCCCTTTATTGTGATGATTACGGGAGGGCTGATCGTGGTACTTTTTATTCAGTTGATTGTGAGTTTTTTTGGGCAACGGGAGGCGGAGATGCGAAACAAGGCGAATTTTTATACCGATTATGGAAGAACCGAGATTATGGAGTGGGGGAGCGACGAATGGGTGAAAGCTTATAACGGTGGTGTTGTTTTGGATGGCGACTCGATTAAAACCAAGGCGGCAAGTAGGGGAGTTTTGGTTTTTTATAATGGAACGCAAATCAGGTTTGATCAGAATACTGAAGTTTCGGTTTCCACTCTTGAGAGTAATTCCGATACGGATTCCGTGGTTTTGGAGCTTGAAAAAGGTGAAATATGGGTTGAGCAGGTGATATCCGAAAAAGGTGTTGTGGATATGGTCATAAAAACCGGAAATTTGGACATATATTCGGAAGGCGGGCTGTATGATGTTCTGAACAGGGGAGAGCAAGCTGTCATGGTTATGGAAGGGGCTCTCAATGTTGATTTGATGGAAAGAACAGAAGGTAAAGATATTGTTATCGATGAGGTCGCTGTCGGTGTCGGCCAGCAAATTTATATGAGCGAAACCGATTCGGTCGACTTGGTCGCCAGGGAAAACATGAATTTTCTGGAGGCGCTTTCGGGTGAGTGGAAAGAGGAAAATTTTTATATTTGGAATATCGGGTATGAATTGGTGCTGGAAGATGAGGTCGAAGAAAATGAAGAAGTGAAGAACGAAAATGTCGAAGATGGGACGGGGAGTGTTGCGGAAGAGGTTTTGCCCGAGTATGACGATCCGGTTTTGACTTTGATCGCGCCTGGAATCAATCCTTATGAATTCGAAGGAGAACAGATTTATATAGTTGGAACGGTTTCCGGTTATGCCTCGAAAATCGTTGTTACTTCGTATTTGAAGGATGGTGCCGCCGAACCTTATAAACTGAGCTTGTTTGAGGCCGGAGGGACCGATTGGAGTTATAATGCGGCAAGAGATTATGGAAATTTACTCGAAGGTGAAAACGAGTATTTGATTACTGCTTACGATTATGACGGGATCGAGTCTGACAGCATGATTGTCACAATAAATGTCATCTCGGATTGGGAAGAGCTGGCTTGTGAAATTACTGTTCCCACCGTTACGACGATTGACGGAGTCGCTTACGATTCTGCAGTAATTCCAGAGGTTACTGGGGATTCCGTTACTATCGCGGGTTCGGTCGAGTGCGCTTACGGTGTGGTTGTCAACGGGTATAATTTAAGCCTTTTTCAGCCGGGTGACATAGAGTGGGTTTATACCGCGGCGGTCGAATATGGGAATTTGGTCGAGGGTGATAATTACTACAAGGTTTATTCGGTGGACGAAGAAGGAAATCAGAGCGAGAGCTTTGGTTTTACTGTGAAGTATGCGGCTTCGGATAGTCCGATAGACGAATAGAGGAGGGGGCGGCAACGCCGAATCGTGCTACCCCGTCTTGTATGCCTGCACGAGCTGGTCCACTTCGTATTTGGGGTTTGTTGTATCTGGAAAAGCGAGGAGTTGCCACTCGTAAGGTTGCTTCTCTTCGTTTGCGATGAGGCCGAGATGGCAGAGGTCGTGATGCGCCTTGCATAACGGGGTTATGTGGTCGGGATTGTGTTCGTTGTTGAGCGAGAATCTGTTCGTATGGTGGAACTCGGTTGCTTGTTTGTTGCAGTTCGGGTTGGCGCAGAGACCATTTGTTTTGGTAGCGACGTACTTCTTGATTGCGACAGGAATGTAGGGCGACTCTGTTTTCACGGGTTCGGGTTTCCGCTGTCCGTCCATGAGCTCTTTCATGAACGTGTTCCAATCGCGATCGCCTTTCATCTTCTTGAGCTGGTCGGCAACCTTCGGATCGAGGTCCATTTCGACATTTTCCAATCTGTTGAGGTCCGTACTGGGACGTAATTCGGCTTTGTAATTTCGCACATAAGTTTCGAGTGTGTTCTTCTTCATTGTTATCGCGTTTCCCGCCCAAAACTTAGCCGTCTCCTTCGTCGCTATTGTCACAACAGGCCTGACGGCTCCGAGCCCTTTCTTCTCGGCAACCTCAAGCAATTCCGGCTTATCTTCTATATGCTTCATGATACGCAAACATTCGTTGACCTTCTCATGATTCATTCCCGCCAACTTAGCCGCATACTCATAAATACTTGAGAATCTTTTCTTCTTCCAAATCTCCTCCCTCGCTATCTCCGGCAGTAGCATTTCGCACCGTCTCAGCCAATATTTCGCGTTCTTTCCATACTTCACAAATTCCGCATGTATGTTTTTCATATTTTTGTGATTATTTTCTGCCAACTATATACCACTTCAACAGGAGGAAATCCACCATCCTGGCTGGACTTTTCGCGCAGTGATGGCGCGCTCACCTTTTTCGCGTTGCGGCAAGTGGAATTCGTGTCGAAATTTCGCAACATTTCACGAAACAACCTTGTGCGTTGCGCGGTCAAGGTTTTAATGTAAAAATCGCCTCCGCCCCCACGTCATAGCACGCCGAACCCGTGTCGGGATTTCACGAAAAACCTACGATAATTCGATACGACAACGTTTCGTCATACAGTCGGCTTACCATCGGCAAGAGCATCGGCAAGAGCCCGATCTGAATCCTCATCCATGTTATCGTTATCCAAATCCTCGGGAGGCAGTGATCTTACCAAGGCCGCCATATCACGTTGCCATTGACCAAGCCCCAAATAAATATCGGAAGGACCGGATTGCGGACCAACCCCCATGTTTGTACATGTACGACCTCGCAGAGTGGCTTCTTCAGGTTTGTTATCATTTTGTTCTGTTCCCATGATCCCAATTTTATCAGATCGCGACGCCATGCCAAGTATTCGTATGCTAACAAAATTTGCTCACCCCTCGATTTTATGTTATCCTCCACCAGCTTATTTCGCGTTCAATCTTCTTAACTCTTTATCCCATGCACGCCGATCACATATATGTAAAGAAAGCCAGAATTCACAATCTCAAGAGCATAGATGTAAAAATCCCGCGCGACAAAATGACGGTTATTACGGGTTTGTCGGGGTCGGGGAAATCATCATTGGCTTTCGATACTATTTATGCCGAAGGGCAAAGAAGATACGTGGAAAGTCTTTCGACTTACGCGCGACAATTTCTACAACTTATGGATAAGCCGGAAGTCGAATCGATAGAAGGCCTTTCGCCGGCAATTTCAATAGATCAAAAAACAGCAACCAGGAATCCTCGTTCAACCGTCGGTACAGTCACGGAGATTTATGATTTCTTGAGATTACTTTTTGCGAAAATCGGCCACCCGCACTGCTATAAATGCGGCAAGGCGATCACCAGGCAAAACCCGAGCCAAATAGTTGACCATGTCGCCGCCATGGAAGAGGGAAGGCGAGTGCTTTTATTGTCACCTGTTATAAACGACAGAAAAGGCGGGATTCAAAAAGCCATAGAGAACATAAAAAAAGAAGGTTTTGTCAGAGTTGTTTTGGATGGCGAAATGTACAGCATCTTGGAAGTCCCAGAACTTGATGAGAATAAAAAACATTCACTCGATATAGTCGTAGACAGATTGATCGTTAAAGATCTCGGAAAAATGGTCCAAAAGCTGACGTCCGGACAAGAAATAGACCTGCCGAATCCGAACAGAACGCGACTTGCCGACTCGATAGAAACGGCGCTCAAACATGGCAATGGATCGGTTATAGTTCAAGATCATGAAACAAAAGAGAGGCAAATATTTTCCGAAAAATTCGCATGTGCGGATTGCGGAATAAGCTTGCCGGAAATCGAGCCGAGAAATTTTTCTTTCAACAGTCCTCACGGCGCATGCGAACAATGTCACGGACTCGGTACGAAATTGGAAGTCGACCCTGACCTCGTAATTCCAAACAAATCGCTTTCGATAAGCGAAGGAGCGATAATACCTTGGGCGGCAACAACATCGCATTTGAGTTGGTACAACAGGATTCTCGAGGCGGTAGCCACAAAACATAAGTTCTCGATAGACGTGGCGGTTTCGGAAATGGATGAAGAAGATTTGAAAAAAGTTTTCTACGGGACAGGCGATGAAAAATATAGCGTCAAAATGGAATCCCTCGATGGAAACGGAGCTTTTGAAGGAGAATATAAGACGAGGTTTGAAGGCGTGATTCCGAATTTGGAAAGAAGATATTTGGAAACAGACTCGGACTACATAAGAAGAAAAATCGAAGATTACATGCGCGTGCTCAAATGCCCGAAATGTCACGGCAAAAGGCTTAAAAAAGAGATGCTTTCGGTAATTGTGAATGGGAAATCCATCATAGATACGACGGAATTTTCGATAGCATCGGCAAAAGATTTTTTTGAGAGCTTGAATCTGACCGAAATGGAGAAAATAATCGCCGAGCCGATTTTAAAAGAGGTTCTCAACAGATTGAAATTCTTAAACAACGTCGGTATATCGTATCTCACTTTGGACAGAGCGGCAAACACTCTTTCCGGCGGGGAAGCGCAAAGAATCAGGCTTGCGACACAAATCGGTTCTCACCTTGTCGGAGTCCTTTACGTTCTCGACGAGCCTTCGATAGGTTTGCACCAAAACGACAACGAAAAATTAATAAAAACCCTCCACTCGCTTCGTGACATAGGTAATACCGTGATCGTGGTTGAACACGACATAGACACCATGCTCGCGGCCGATTATATCCTCGATATCGGACCGGGCGCGGGTAAACACGGCGGAGAGGTGGTTTTCGCCGGCACGCCCGAAGAAATTTTAAAAGACAAAACATCGATAACCGGCCAATATCTTTCAGGTAAGAAGCAAATACCCATCCCTGAAAAAAGGCGAGAAGGAAACGGCAAATTCATAGAAATTCTAGGCGCATGCGAGCACAATTTGAAAGATATAGATGTAAAATTGCCTCTCGGCACTTTCGTCGGCATTTCGGGTGTCTCCGGTTCCGGCAAATCAACTCTTATTAATGATATTTTGGTCAAAAAAGTTTCGGCGACAATAAACAGATCGAAAGTTTTTGCCGGCGCACACAGAGAAATCCGAGGCATTGAACATTTGGATAGGCTCATCAACATCGATCAATCGCCGATAGGCAGAACGCCGAGATCGAATCCGGCGACATATACCGGAGTATTCACAGACGTAAGAGAACTTTTCGCATCAACGCCCGACGCGAAAATGCGCGGCTACAAACCCGGCAGATTCAGTTTCAACGTCAAGGGCGGACGTTGCGAGGCTTGCCAGGGCGACGGCATCAAGAAAATCGAAATGCACTTCCTCCCGGATGTCTACGTCCCTTGCGAGGTTTGTAAGGGTAAAAGATACAACCAAGAAGCCCTCGAAATTACTTACAGGGGCAAAAATATATCCGACGTCCTCGATATGACGGTTGATGAAGCGTTGGAGTTTTTCAGGTCTATCCCGGCAGTTAAAACCAAACTCAAAACACTCTCCGAAGTCGGCTTGGGATATATACATTTGGGACAGCCGGCAACAACTTTGTCGGGAGGCGAGGCCCAGAGAATAAAATTGGCGACCGAGCTTTGCAAAAGAGCTACGGGTCAAACGCTCTATGTTCTAGACGAGCCTACAACCGGTTTACATTTTGAAGATGTTAAAAGGCTTCTGGATGTTTTGCAGAAACTGGTTGATAAAGGCAACACGGTGCTCACAATCGAACACAATTTGGATGTCATTAAGTCGGTAGACTATATTATAGATTTGGGACCCGAAGGAGGAGACGAAGGAGGGGAAATAACGGGGGTGGGTACGCCGGAAGAAATAGCGAAAGAGAAAAAGTCATATACGGGGAAGTGGTTGGCAAAGGTGGGGCTGTAGCGGGACGGGAAATTTGTCTTTTGCACAATATGGGGTACTTTTGATATTTAACGGGATTTAATAAAATATAATCAGATTAGATAAAACATCTTTAATTCTTTTAAAGCAAAACAAATAGCATCAAACGCAACTAAAAATTTATAAAACCATTTTAAACTCGCGAAAATATGATAAACTTTAACTCGTAAACAAAAACAAAAACAAAAATTTGAAAAATTAAACAAAGAGTGTTATAATTAAACAAAGTTAAACAAAATTAAATCAAAGAGATCATGAGCGGTAGCCTTATGACACCCGAGCAAGTGGCCAAGACACTTCAACTACACCATTTGACGGTGCTTAAGCTCATCAAGCAAAGAAAACTTAGGGCAATTAAATTTGGACGCGTTTATAGAATAAGGGAAAGCGATCTGGATTCATTCTTGGACAAAAGCTACTCCTAACCTCACATATGCTGTTAAACTGTCTAAACTGCGGCAAATCCGTCTCGAACAGAAAAGAGTTCTGTCCATACTGTCGCCACGAAATTCCGGTCTATCTGCAAGAAACGAGGCAACAACGAAGTCTCACGCGAAGCTTGATCAAAACAAACTGCAAGGGGACGATAATGTCGGTGGTGAAACGATAGATTTAGGCAGTGTTCACATATATTTTTTGCATCGTAAAAAATATATGTGAACACTGCCTAGTTCCCGCACTGCTTCTTCGCAATCTTATGTGCCAATTTTTTCGCGTTCGGTATATCGGTTTTGGATGAAATGGTCAATATCCCCTCGAGTTCCTGCAAGCTCGCCGACAAAGCCGAAGATATTTCGGCACCACCTTCACTATATAAAGTTTTATATTTTGCCAAAAGTTGAGCTTCGTTATATTCGGTGTCGTAAGTGTCGAGCGCATCGACGTAAGAGTCAAAAGATTCGACTATGCCGCTGTTGTACGACGAATCGGGAAATCCGGGGAAACTCGTCGTGGGATCAAAAAAGAAATCGAAATGTTTTTGGAAAAATCCTTCCTCGTCGTTTTTTGGCGCATCTTTGGCTCCGGCCTCGGCGGGTGTATCTTCGTTATCGTCTTCGGATTGGAATGCTTCTTTTATCGCGTCAACGGTTTCGCCGATGTGGTTCCATTTCTCAACAACTCCGCTCCATCCGCAAGCGCCGGTTAGATAGTTTTCGATATTATCGGAGTATTTTTCAATAAAAGAATAAAAATAAACGTCGAAATCGGGTCCTTCAAACCACTCTTGTTCGGTAACGAATTTTCCATACATTTCATCATATAAAAACCCTTCCAAATATACGCCTATCTCGGACGACAGCGTCTCGATTTCGCTACCCGTCATGGACTCCAAAGCCGAACTTGCCGCATTTCTGACAAAATAAAGCTCCATTCGTTTCGCCTTATATTCGGTTTCCATGTCGCTTAAGCCGTTGTAGTCGCACGCGTAATATTTTTCTCTTATGGATTCGCGAATCGAATCAAGTTCTTCTTCCAAGGCGAAAATATCTTCGACCTCGCACATGTTTTTGGTGAAAATATCGTACCAATACACGGAGAAATCCTGGAGGTCTATAACCGTAGAAAGAAAAGATACAAATCCTTTGCCACACTCGGTATCCTCGTCGGCGGCATATGAAACTGGGACACAAAACATAACCGCCATAAGCGGACTCAAAATCCAAATTGTAATTTTTTTAATCATTCGATGTAATCTTTTTTAGATATCGAATCCAAATACAATTGCGCGTCGAGAAGTAAAAGTTCAATCGCGGTAAAGAAAGAGTTTGTTTGAGCCATCTCATAAGAAAGAGCCTGATACATGGTGTTCATATCGGAAAGTTGCGTCGCTATCGAATACTCGGTCAAAGCTTCTATTTGTGTTTCCAATTCCTGCATCGTTAGGTTAAGGATTTCATCGGTGCTGGCGACCAAAGAAGTCGTGCCGTAAGTGCTTTGTACCAAAGCGGTATATTTATCGGTTAAAGAAGAATAATCGGAGGCGACTGCGCCGGTTGTCGTATTCGGATATAAAGCCTCTTTTAAATTCGCGACTATATCACCCACGGAAACGACGATATCATCGTTCGGCGGAGTCAAAATCGGATTGGTAAGAACAAAAACGCCGAAACTCGGGATCAATGCCGAAAAAGAAGATTTACAAGTCGCATCTTCCATCATACTTCCGGTCAACTTGCTCGGACTTAAGTCGTGCGAAGTGACATCCGCGAGAGTTTGTTTGATATAACTTATATGGCAAGCGATACAATTGTCGGTCTCTTGATAAGAATAATCTTCGTCATCGCCGGTTATGAAATTGATTTCCAGACATAAAATATCATCGCAAGGGAGTTCTCTCGACCAATCGGCGGATTCGGGACCTTCCAAAGAGTTGTAAAAATCATCTGCGGCGGTCGGTTCCGCTGTCGAGGCGGTTGCGTCGGTGCCATTATCGTCGGACTTTCCGCCACCATTGTCGGCCGAACTTTCAGCGGTGTCGGATGATTCGGAGCCAACGGCGCTTTCTTGGAAATCGGATATCGCGCCGGAAAGAGTATCGTCATCGAAACATTCGAGCTTACTCTCGGAAATATCTTCGGCTGTATCTTCTTCGGACTTCTCGGCTCCCTCGGCGGATACGGCATCGGATGTGGATGCGGATTCGGATTCCGATTCGGATGTCACGGTATCGTCACTGGTGGCGGAAACGGCTTCTCCTTCATAAGATCTTGTCAAATCTTCATCCGTCTCCGCGGAATCGTCATCGCCGGAAACAGAATCATCGCCGGTCCAAGTGTCGGTTACGCCTGCGAACAATATGTATTCAATGGTTTTTAAATCCGTGATCAAGTCGAAACCCGAATCGGAAGTGTCGCCATTCGCGTACATTTCGTTGGTTTCGGTTTGGACGGAAAGTTCGCTTCTTAAAGATTCATTGGCCAAAGCGTTGTAAAAATACGTTTTCATTACCGCGCTTTTTTCATATCGTCCTTGTATAGTGCTCAAATCTTCGATTTCTTCGTATTCGCTGGCGGAAGAATCAAAAACCGTCATCGGATCCGCGCCCAACAAACTCCCATCGGTATTTCCGTCAACTATGGCGGTTACATAATCTAGATTGGAATCGCTCGTGCCATAACCGAAATAAGTTGCGGTAGATTCGAGAGCGGCGGTAGCCGGCTCGACTTTGACTTTATCATAAACATAATAATATAAATTTTGTCCGTTATCTTTGTATTTGTCTCCCGACGAGTCGTCCATCGTCTTATAATACTCTTCCCACTCTCCGAAAACAACGGGAGCGAAAGAGTACAAAGAGACGATCACCACAACGGCTATCAGTATTTTGGAGCCCCATTTTTGATCGAAAGTTTTTTTCATTATTTGCAGTCCGTTGTTGATGCGTCAATAAAATCACTGGGCCACTCAGCGAGAGTGGTTCTGAAATCCGCCAAGGCGGAATTATAAGACTCAAGAACTTTTATAATATCTTGATACTCTTTATGCAGGGGATACATTATTTGAAACTCATTATAAACCGCCAATGCCATATCGAGAGCTTTGAGCGCATACTCTTTTTCCAAAGATATGATTTGACTGCGCGAGGCGGCGTATTCGGTCATTTCGGAAATAGTTGTGGAGGCTTGAGAAGCGTCGGTGGCGTAAGCCGCATGCTCCTGTAAGCCGGCAAGAAAATCCATATATTCAACGATCGCGGATTCCGCGACACAGTAAGTCGAAACATTTTCATCGGTGCAAGGGCTATCATCCGAAGGCGGTTCGGTGATCGGATCTTCCGCCTCAACCATAATCTCAAGTTTATCATTGAAAATCTTATTGATGTTTTCATGATAAGCGGATATCGCATCTTCCAAATCGCCGTAATTTTCTCTCCCGTATTTGCCAGTTTCGTCGTCATCCGCGGCGGAAATAATATTGTAATTCACGAATATCGCCATGATTATAAACGCGAGGCAGACTCTCCAATTTTTAAAAACCGTTATATGCATAAATTTTACATTTTGATACATTGCTTCAGAAATCCCGGGAACATATCGGACATTTTTTTCAAATAAGCGTTTACATATCCGACATCGGTCGTCATATCGCGAAGTTTTTCATTGAGCCATTTGTACTCTTCCAAAAGGGCGGTGGTTTTTTTACCTGCCGAGCTCGACGCCACTTGCGTTACCAAAACCCTCTCGTTGGCTTCCACATGCTCATCTATGATGCCCTGGCATTCGGCTATTTTGTCGGTAACATCCACGAGGCTTTTACCGCCGGCCGTGGCAAGCGTGCCGTCCAAAGCTTCTTGAGCGGCCGCTTCATACGCGTTTTGCGCCTCCAAAACCAAATCCACAAGACCGGAATTTTGCTCCTCGCTGGTTAAAACCTGATTCCAAAACTCCTCCAACGCCGGATCGGCGGCGCTTAAATACGCCATAATCGCCGTGTTGCAATCAAACTCGCTAGAGGCCGTTTCGGTTGCCGTTTCTCCCACTGACGCTTCTTCGCCTTCTTCCGCCAAAGTGATAATCCCGACATCGACAACCGCGCTTAAAACAATCACGAACAAAAAGAACAACAATATGTCCGTAACTGGTTTTTTTATTTTTATTTTCATTCTGACAATGAATATTCGTTACTTATTGCGTAAACTTCCGTATTGTCTGTGTTCGTAATCGCAGTATAAATGATATCGCCGGCCATCGCATCTTGTCCGTTTTCTATCGAAGAAGGACATGGGCAATACAAACACTCATCGGTAACAAAATAGATGCCCGGATCCAACTCCAGGAGCAGAGATCCGCTTATATAATCATCAGAAGGATCTAGGGGATCCGATCCTCTGTTCACCTCTACTCCATCGGGGATTCCTCCGTCGTCGGTGTCGGCATCATTTGGGTCCGTACCATACAAATCGGTTTCATCGTTATTATTTAACGTGTCACCATCCCAATCATCGTCGGTATAGTCGAGAGGGTCCGTACCAAGGGAAGCTTCCTCGCCATCATATACGCCTCCATCATCCGTGTCGGAATCCGTAGGATCCGATGCGTAAATATTATTTTCTTCCCAATCGCTTAAGCCATCGCCGTCATAATCCACTTCATAGCAGTTATAAGCTTGTAAAGCCCTGACCGACATCTCTACAAATTCGTATCTGGTTATTTCATGTGTCGGATCGGCGGCCTCTTCCGCCGTAAGTATGAAACTTTCATCTCCCGCAGGAGAAATCAAATACGGAGTCAAATCCTGAGCTATTTGCATATACGGTTCATACCAAGGTTCACCGACAGCAATATCTCCCAGATTTATAAATCCTTCTTTATCCAAAGCTTCAAGTATTATTTTTGCCGCCTCGGCTCGCGTTATACTCGCACCCGGTTTAAACGGAGCCATCCCGTTCGAATCAAGCTCGCCGAGATAGCCGGTAATGAAATCTCTCAAATAAGACTCTTTTGTCTCATCATAATACCAAGCCCCGCTTTCATAAGAGATATCGTTAAACACACTCGGAGCCAAAGAAGCCTCGTCGCTCGGCGTTATACAAAGTATCGCCAAAATAATCTTGGTAAATTCCGCCCTGTTTATTTCTTGATCGGGCATGAAGTAAGTAAGTCCATCAACATCGTAACCGCTCAAAATGCCTTTCTCCACCATGTCGTAAATATCTATAAACAAAGGATCGTCAATCGAAATATCTTCGAAAGGCTCGACGACCGGGGACAACGGATCCATATCATTTATAAATTCGGTGTAATCGGAAATTCCGTCATCATCGGAATCCGAATCGAACAAATCGGTTCCCAATGTCGCTTCTTGAATATTGCTTAAGGAGTCGCCGTCGGAATCTTCGGCATCATCGAAGTTGTCTAAAGGATCGAGTCCGTAAATAAGCTCGATTTCATCGGACACCCCGCCACCATCGGAATCTTCTTGCGCCATGTCGGAAGAGCCCTCCGACATCAATGGCAAACCAAGGTTTTGAGTGGTCTCTTCATAAACCGAATCGGAACTCGGAGAAATAAATATTTCAGCCATAACATCGCCCTCGTAATCCAAATTGATCATAAGCGGCTCACTCAAATAATCGGCATCCTTCAGCGACAAATCGAAATTATCGTTAAGCAGATAAATATTTCCGTCGGATGTCGCCAGCGCGGCCCTTTCGCCGTCTTTTATGACCTCGATTCCACCGGGGAATAGGGGATCGGAGGCGCCTATTTTATTAATCTCGAATTCGAAATCATTAAGCACTTTCATGTGAACGCCATTCAGTCCGAGTATGGTCTCGGCGGTGAACTCGAAATCCGACTCTTGAACCGTGACATCAACATTTGAATCCGTAACCAAAAGAATACTTTGCAAAATTTCACCGGTGGCAATCTCATAAACAATCAACCTCGTCGGCCACTCAAGATCGGTTGGTAAAACATCAACGCCGTATCTTTCATCCGTAGATAAAAGTTGAAGGGTCGAAGGATCGAACTCAGCAATAACCTCGCCATCACTATTTAAAATCAAAATAATGTCATCCAAATCCAGCCCCTCAATCTTATAATTGCCATCCGAATCGGTGTAATATTTGCCGTTTTCATCGGCGGTATCGGTAATTACTTGTTCGATAATGCCATCTCGATCTCTTATCAAAATAAACGGCATGTCGCCGGCCGCCGGATCGGTATAGCCCGTAACTTCGTTATTTACGGTGGAAACGGTACTTATGTAAATATCCGGCACGTAAACATTTATCGTGATGGTTTGAATCGCCGTATTGCCGGCTTCATCAATCGCTTGCAATTCAACATACTGCTCGCCGACTTCGTCATAAGGTCCGACTTCAAATGTCGCCTCTCCCGCAACTCCATCCCAATAATAAGCGACGATATCGGACTCGGTATCAAAGGACCCTTCTGCGGAAAGCGTCATGGTGCTGAATATCGCCAAATCTTTAGTCAAAGGTCCCACATCTATATAAGGGGTGCTTTCATCGGCGCAAATTTGCGGCGCCAACAAAACGGCGTTGGACGAAGTCGAATACTCTCCTTCGGCGCTTACACTCCAAACTTTCGCGTAATAATTGCCGTTATCGAGCGTTATATCCAAAGTCGGATTTGCCGGATCGGACAACTCTTTATAATAATAAACTTGCCCGTTCGCAATCGAGACGGTTCCTCCATACAACAAGGCTACGGTCGCACTTCCCGAATCGGAGTCCGCAATATCTCCTTCAAATAACAACATTCCTTCCGCCAAAGGTTGCTCGACTTGCCTGTTCTCTTCGGAGGTATCTATGATTTCAACTCCGCCGTTTTCAACTCTGAAATCGAAATCAAAAGTGAAATTAGTGGGGACGACGAACACGGTGTTTTCTTTCAAAATCAGACTCATTTCGGATCCGCCGAGAGGGGAAAGATCAATCGTGATTTCGCTGTCCTGCAATGTATGTATGATGTCGCCGTTCGTAACGGTAGTTTCGCCGTTTTTATAAACCGGAATTCTCAAATAAGAGTTCAAAATCAAGCCGCCATTACTTTCACTCACATAAGCGAACCCTTTTGAGATTTCGCTCAAAATAAACGGTGCATTTGCGGGGATCATTATCAAATCTTCATACGAACTTGCCAAAATAAGTTCGGAATCGCCGGTTATTTCGGTGCCGCCGGTATAAGAATTCCCGGTGGAATCGCTTAATGTCAAAGACTCGTTCTCGGGAGAATTTAATACGCTGATAATCCCAAGCGGAGGATCATCGAAATCAAAAGATGACGGACTTTCATAATATCGCACCTCGTAACCGACCGAATCCGTTTCCGACGAGAATGTCATATTGGCCTCTTCGTTACCTATATCGTTGCTGGCAAACAAATTGATACTCACTTCATTCGGCATAAAATAATCCAAGCTGGCAAGTCTCGGAACGCCGGAATAGTTGTCGAGATCGGAAGGATCATCGGAGTAATTTTCTTTTAAATAAACGGAGCCTCCATAACTGTAAACAATGTCATCATCGCCATCATTATCCATGTCGAACATAACTATCGAACTGTCCGCGGAAGCTTCGCCCGTATAACTTATGAGACGTTCGCTGACCTCCTCTTCTTCGTTGTAAATGAACAATCCTTTTGTGATCGGAGTAAGCGCGTTGTAAGAGGAGTCGGAGGTGTCATCTTCGGTAGTATCGGCAAACAATTCATTTACCGTGTCGGTCATATTTTCTTCAATATCGCTCAAATCTTCGCCAGTCAAATCGGCAGTCTCTTCCAAAGACTCGACAAAATCTCCGGCATTCGTCCATTCGCCATCATTGGTGTAGTCGGCAAGCAAATAAGGAGAGTCTTGAACTATCAGCCTGCCCAGACCGTCCCATCCGCTTCCCTCAATTTCATCATTTAACTCTTCGCTGTTTTCAACATAAGCCACCAATTGATCTTTCAGTTGAATCAAAGACGACGACGCGGTACCGGCCAGCAAATCTTCATATTGACCGTAATCTTTATAGGCGACTTCATCGTAAGAGGGGAGCTCCTCGGGCGCTACGGTATGTTGTCCGGCAACCAAAGAGATATCACCCGACATCGCATCATTATATTCGGCGACTTTTTCATTCAAATTCTCAAGCGCCTGCACAAACAGTACTCCTTGTTCGATTAAAATTTGATCTTCGTAAGAGCCAAGATCAACATCCACGTCGATTTCGGTGACGGTCTCGGCGGCATCCGTGACGGCGTCCGAACCCTCTTGCAAGACATCCGTTACTCCTGAAGAAACCTCATTAAATCCGGACACAAAAGCCGTCGGCAAAACATTCCAAACATCGGCGACCTGTTGCACGGCGTCAACTATAAACGTGGTTTCCGCGGACAAATTCATTCTTGCGATAATTTCAATCCTTTGAACGAAATCGAAAGAGATCGAAGATGAACTGAACGACGCACTCACATCAAACGGGAATACGACATCAAGCGGTCTTTGAGTGAGATCTTCCATCTTGGTCTTGAGCTGGTTCTCCGGCGTAGGCATCAAACCTTGCCATACCAAACAAACGATTCTGATTATATTGCCTATGACTTTCAACGCCACTTCGATTTCAGCATCCAAAGAAGGAACTTCCGGCGGAGGCGGTATATCGGGTAAATCCGGCAAAGACAAAGAAGGAAGTTCCGGCAAATCCGGCAAATCGGGCGGATTTGGCAGTAACGGGATGGAAGGTATTTCAAGCGCAACGCCGATAGTTGGCAAGCCGGGCAGGTCGAGAGATGGTATATCGGGCAAAATCATCGGCTCGGCCTTAAAATCGAGCTCCGGTATGGTAAATTCAACTCCGGCCTGTATTTGCGAAATATCCAAAACTATATCCGGCAATTTCGGCAGATCTATAATCGGGATATCGGGTATAAAGACAAACAATTTCATTAAAAGTTCCATCAAACTGCCTCTTTGCGTCTTGCAACTTCCGCAGGAGTCTTGATAATCGATCGCAACTTGGAAAAGAGCTTTCCAGCTTTTGAAAGCGTCAATAACATCTTTCACAAACTGTCCCCAAGCTTCCACTCGTTCCATGTTCAAGAAAACATAGCCTCCGAAATAACTGACAATCGCGTCTATCCAACACACTATTTGTTCGACCAAAAGCACAATCGCTTGTCTGTATTCGATAATCTTCATCGGCAATTCCAAATATTCGTCAATTGTTTGTATATTGGCCTCAACATTCGCGATAAGTTCATCAATACCTTGGACTTCGAGATTGAAACCGTTTTCAACCCAATCCTCGCGGATTTCATCCCATTGCGCTTTGACATTCTTAAGCCATAATTCAGCCTCTTCTTTATATTTCAAAAACTCTTCCTGCGATAAACTTGGCACAACCAATGTCACCGGCGTCACCTTGATATTCACTATCGGCAAACTGTTTACCAAAGTAAGAACTTTTGAAAGCCCGTTCAAATCGGTACTCTTCAACCCCGACCAACTTGTCGAAGGCACGAAAGAACTCGCGATGGATGACAAATCCGGCAAAATCAAATATATATCGGGCAAATCCAGCATTTGCGTAATCTCAAACTTCTGCCGTTTCCACCACTCGGTGAATATCGAAGGAAATCCCGGCACTTGGATATTTGAATCGAAAGAAGACGAAACTTCGTAACTTCCCAAATTGTAATTGTTAAATCCGCCACTGTTCCCGCCTCCGCCCGAAGACGATCCCGAATCCGATGAAAATATGGTGGAAGCCCCTTCCGTAATCATCGCCCCGGCCGCCGACAGCGCGGCGGAAATGGCCGAATTGATCGTGTCGCATATGCCGGTCGCCTGCAATATCGGCAAGTTGAAAGCCCAGCACATTCCGGTCGGATAAGGTCCGACACAAAACGCGGTTGCGATCCCCAACGTGGTTGTTATATCCAAATAGATTCTCAAGAAAGAAGTCGGCGCGTCGCATACGAATCCGATACACACAAACGGCGGTGGCGACATCACTCCGAAAATCGGGAAACCGGGGAAATATCCGGTCGGGACACCGAAGAAATTAAAAGCACCCATGCTCAAAAAAGCCACATTCAGCGGACTCGCTATGCATCCTCCACCGCATATGAATGACGACAAAACCTCTTCAACCGCACCCGCAACCTCATCCGACACAAGTTCCACATCAACATCAAGACTCAGCGCCTCTGCATCCGGCACTCCGTCGTCCTCACTCTCTTCGCTTTCTATAGCCATTTGCGAGATATCGTCAACATTCGGCACCAAATCCCAGTCGTCAATCAGTCCGTCCGAATCGGCATCGTTATTTCGCTGGCTCATGATACTGTCCAAAAACGCCGGCAATTCATCCTCTTCTTCGGTCTCGAGATCGTCCGGCGTGCCGTTATCGTTATTGTCCGTATCGAAATCTATATTCGGGAGCCCGGCATTTGCCAAAACTTCTTCTATAAGATTTTTGGAAACCTCTTCGGTGTCAACCGCATCCGAAGTCGTTTCCGTATAATTGATTTTCCTTGTTCCGGTAAGCAAACTCAAAACTCTTCCATCGGACTCTATGTAAGAGCCGTTCGAGTAGAAATAAACAACCTGCCCGGTCGGGTTTCCGACAGGGGAGGCGACAACATCCGGATAATCGTCATCAACATAATCGTCAAAATCGTTTCCCGTGGAAATATTCACTTGCGGGACTGACAAAACATAAGCGCTGTAAGAAATATCAATGCTGTCTCCCGCGGGCAAAGTGATGCCGCGAATTACAAAAGGCTTGTCGGTGGCGCCGGTCTCGATAATTTCCATGCCGTCGAAACTTTCCAAATCGGGATCGATAAGTCCCGACACGGTATCCGCGAGATACAAATCATCTATCTGCGCAGTCGAAGAGTTCGTAAGTGTTATCGTATATTCTATTTCATCTCCGGGTTCGACGATGCCACCGTTGACATCAACCCCGTATTTTGAAGCCGATTGAGCCTGCACGAAAGCAACCTCTTCCATCACTTGCGCATCTCCCGAATCAATTTCAAGCGAACCAATATCGGTACCCAAAATATCTGCAAAATACCCATCGAGATTGTTATCTCCGAATTTTTCATCAAAGGATGAGAAGCCCGACGCCGCATCTATCGGCAAATCATAAGTGGTTGCGTCATCCTCGATCGTCATCCCTTCATAATAAACAAAAACCTCTTCCGCCAAATTCGCCTCGTCATCAACTTTTATACCGAGATTGCCCAAATAATCACCCTCGCCGTCTATCTTGCCGTTTTTATTATAGAAAACTTTAATCGTTCCGACATTATCCGACGTAATCAAATCGGCGTAATCATCATTATTCATGTCCTCCGCCAATATTTGATAAACCTGATCGCCTGTATCCAGATCCAAATTTTCTCTTATAAACTGCCCCTCGTTATTTTTATAAACATAAACGCAAACTTCACCCTCGATACACGCATCTTCAGTGGTCACAACGAGATCTTCATATCCGTCCAAATCGAAATCCGCATGGTCGAAACTCAAAATCCCCGTAACTATATTCAACAAAGTTCCGCGATCCTTAAATCGTTCTTCCGAATCGTAATTTTGTAAAAGTTTAATCTCGCCGGTTTCATAAGCGATCAATAAATCTTGTAGCCCGTCATTGTTGTAATCCAACGGCACCATGTCTTTAATCGTATCTGAACTTGATAAAAGCATTCTGCCGATGTCTTTGGTATAACCCAGCGTATTTACGTCGTTTTGATCATGTATTGAAATTGTCGGGTCGCCGAGCAGTACGCCGATTTCGGAAACCGCATACTTGTTGGATTCGCCAGCCGTGTTGCCGCCCGAAAATAATAAAATATTTTTGTTATCGCCATCGAATCCGATTCCCCCTTCGTTCTGTGCTTTATCCAAAGAAGTATAGCCCAAGGATGGAGCTTGGCTCGACGGCAGAGTTGATAAATTATCAACCAAGAAACAACCTTTCGGATCCATACTCGAATTGCCGCTGAATGAAAGTTCGAAACCGTATTCGGTACTCTCGTACTGCTTTATGTAAACTCCCGGATCAAGAGATTTATAACCGCTCAAATCAAAATCCATGTCGAGAAGATGCACGTCGTCGAACGAATTCGGCACGAGCAAAACTGTCGCGATTTCAACACCTCCGACAGTAACCGCGATCGCCGGATAATCGTAATTCGTATTAACACTTAAGTCGTAATTTGCGGAGAATAATTTAATTTGTCCGTTGGCGGAAAGTCTCAAGATTTCATTGTCGTCATAAAGCAAACTCAAAGAATTATTCAGCTTGGAGAATTTTTTCTTGATCGAATAATCTTCCGAATTCACCGCGATGTAAGCTCCCGGATCCGCGACCTGCGTCAAATCGGTACTCTCGTAAACACCGTTGGCTTCGTCGAGAATTATCAAAATTTCCGCTAAAGTGAGATTCGCGGGGTTATCTTGCCAAATAATCTTCATCGGCAAATCTTCGCTCCCTCCGGGGATAACATCTTCAACCAAGAAATTACCCTCGATAAGGGTGCTTTTACCAGTCGAATCCAATTGCATCAAGCGCTTATGCGGTTCCGGCTCATCCAGCAAACTTATCACTGCCTCGGTCTTGCCGTTGAATAAAAACCACCCTCCGAAATAATCTTCATAAGTGACTTGCCCGACCGAAGCGCCAAGAAGATTCGCATACAAAACATTCGGATCGATATCTTGCATCTCTTCGCTGGTCAAATCGCTTCTCACGCTTAAATTCAAAGTCCCCGACATCAAATTGTTTGCCGACGCGACAACATTCATAAATCCGCTCACATTGCCGGCGGTTGCCGTAAATGTTGCGGTGCCTTCGCTCGTATAAATCATGTCGTCGCTCAAACTTCCATACTCTTGCGACGCCTCGGTAAGCCGAACTTCGACCTCCGTGGCCGAATCGTTATAGGCGAAATTTCCATATTGATCGTAAGCTTTCAAAACGATCTCTTTATCCTCCTCGGTCATGATCTCAACATTCCCATCCGAGGTATCCAATCTCAATTCATGCACGGGTCCGGGCTCGAGAGTAATCAGCGCACTTCCGGGGTCGGTTCCCAAAGAAGACGCCATCACATAAGCATCTCCGGCTACGGTACTTGCCAAGAACGTTCCGGTTCCGGTCCCATCCGACAACTGAATTTCCGATGCCGAAATCAGAGATCCGAAAGTATCGTCAAGGACGTTCAAAACGACATTCGGATTAAAGCCGGCAAGTATATTCCCGGCGGAATCTTTCGCATAAACATCAAACGCGGTTTCCGAATAACCGTCCGCGGTCAAAACCGAATTAACAGAATCAACTTCAAGATAAATCCCCTCCAAAACGCTAATATCCAAGTTGTTACCGTAATTACCCAGATTTGCAGTCAACGTGGTCGTCCCTGCATCTTCGCTCGATATAATCGCAAAAGTGGCATACCCTTCATAAGTTGTAATTTGTATGCCGGACAAAGTATCATCCTCATCCATAACATCCGTAAGCGTGCTTCCGCCCGAAATATCGAGAGTGACAATATAAGGTTCGCCGTACGCGATATTCCCATATTGATCATAAAGCATCAAAATCCCGTCCATTTTGTTCACACCGCCGGCCGACATAACCGTAGATTCCGTCATAAATTCGAGGTGAATCGGTTCGCCCGGATAAACATCAACCTCTGTCGTCTCGGCGGGGTAGCCGCTGGTGATTTCGGCGGTTACTTGCACAATCCCGGAATTCGTTTTTGCGATGACGGAAGTTTCCGCGATGCCGTCTTTCACCGCGACATTTTGACGATCAATCTCCGCGTAATCCGCTCCGTCCGATATTATGAATGTAACGACGCTAGAGTCATCTTCGATATCTATCTCTCCATCTTCATCCAAAACTTCCGCTCTCAAATACAAAGTCGAATATCCATCGGCGGGCAATTTGCTTAAATAAACAATATTTTCACTTATAATCGTTTCTACGTAATCCTCCGAAGAATAAACGAAATCTCTTTGCCAATTTTCTCCTACAGCGTAAACACCCGACTCCAATTCCGATATCCAATTATCATCGCTTGTATCGAGAGGGTCCGTCCCATACAAAAGCTCCAGCCCGTCTATAACCCCACCATCGTCGGTATCCGGATCATAAGGATTCAGCCCGTAATTATTTTCGCCGTTATCGCTTATAAAATCGCCGTCGAAATCAATAAACCCAATATCGACAGGCTCGGTGAATTCATACTCGTTCAAATAATCGTCGGAGGAGTCGAGCGGATCCGTTCCGTAAACAACCTCCGCGAAATCCGACACACCGCCTTTATCGGTATCCCATTCGTTAGGATCGGTGCCGTAAGAATAACCCTCCTCATTGTCCGATAAAAAGTCGAAATCCGCATCATTCAGTCTGCAATCATTTATTTCTATCAAATGCACTATCATCATCGCGAATTCCGCCCTTGTGATATTGCCGGTGAGCCAATTCACAAAAGTCCCGCCCGAAGATATTTGATCATCAAACCAATCTTTAAACATATCCCCGCTGTAATGATCAACCTCTATGAATTTGTCTGTCGGGAACAATCCCAATTCCTGCGCTTTCAAAACATAATTGTAATACCAAGGCTTGTCGGTTCCGGCGTAATCGCTGGAGGAATAAGCGTTCGAATCGGACAATTTCTCTGCCGCCTCCAAAATAACTTTCGCCGCTTCGGCTCTGCTTATGTAATTTGAAGGCAAGTAATAACCTTCAAAGTCCCCACTTTTATATCCGGAAATCAACTCCTCGTTTTTAGACTCCGCGACGCAGTAATAAAGGCCGTCGGAAATATTCGTATCCGGGAACGGATCGGAATTGTATTCCCCGGCAACCTCCGCTTGTACCGCCTCTGCGAAATCGTTGCAATATATGCAAAGCCCTCCAAGATTCAACTTGGTGAACTCCTCGCGCGTTATTGCTTTATCCGGTTTAAACGTGCCATCTTCATATCCGCCAATCACTCCGCGCAAATATAACTCCAGCACGTTGGCATAAGCCAGGTGTTCGGCATTCATATCGGAAAATAGGGGAGCACCGCTTGAATTCAAAGGATCATAGCCGTTTTCCACCTCTTCCCAATCGCCGTATCCATCCGAGTCGGTATCCGGCAAAATCAAATTTGTTCCGATCGTATATTCGAACAAATCGTTAAGCCCGTCCGAATCCGTATCGGGCAACGACGACTCCGCGGATGCGGTTTTTATATCAAATAAACTTAAATAATCTTTACTGTTTTCGGGCTCTATAATCTCAACGCTCGGCTCTTCGAAATTCACTCCGATTCTTACCTCGCCAACCTTAATCTCCGCAACATTTATATCCATCACGGACGCAAAATTCGGATCTTTAAGCGACAAAGAAACATCAAGATCCTCTCGCACGAAAACTTGTCCGTTGCTCTTTATCGCCGCGACCGGCCTATCCTCGTTTTCCCAAACCCAAACTTCATCCGTCGAGCCTTGTTTGAACTGAAAATAATAATTATCCGAATCGTTGGTGTCCATCGCTTCCACGTTTTGATTTCCCGTAAACTCGCTCAAGCTCCTCTCTCCCTCTTGAATAACAATCTCTTCAACTTTCGGCACGACATATAAAACGCCGTAATCGTTGAAACTTATTCTCGTCGGCAAATCGGCTTTCGCCGGCAGAATTTCGGTCGTAACCGACTCGTCCGAAAACTCAATCGCACCGGTTTCCGCATCAACGGTGACCGCAACTTCGCCGGCTCCATTTAATAACACCAAATCTTCAAGCTCGGTACTTGTATAAATTTTCTCGGTTGTAACGGTCTCAACATCATAAGTGTAAACCTTAACTCTTCTGGAAGTGCTGGTCAGATATGTATAATCGGAGTTGTTAACATAATCGTTGTTGAGAGCTTGCGCTTGGAGCATCATCTCTCCCGCTTTTTGGGTTGTGGTTAGAGTGAAACTCGCTCGACCTTGGTAAACCGTGGCAGGATTCTCGCTGGTTATTTGCCCGTACTCGTCACCTTCGATCAAATAAAGTTCAACTTGAGTAAAATTATCTTCGGTATTCAAAGCGCCATATTGATCTTTCAATTCCACGGTTACTTCGATACCGCTCACGCCGTCGGCATAAAGCATCTTCGAATTATCGGCTGATATTTTTATGTAATCCGACACGGCGGCGCTGTCGGCAATCCCGTCATCATCCGAATCATAAGCGCGACTTGAATCGGTACTGTCGCCGACACAAGCGCTTTCCGCTCCTCCGGCGCAACCAACCGAAACCGGCATCGAACTCCCAACCGTGGAAAGCGAATCGATCCACACCAAAATCATCTCGAGCCAAGTGAGAAGATCCACAGCCTCAAAAGAGTCCTCCTCGGCTTCATCGCTATCAACCGGATCTTCTTGTTTCGGCAAAGCGTCGGGGTTGTAATTCAAGTCCGGATTATTTAATTCGGTATCGGGATCGTCAACTTTCGCTTCGCCATTGAATCCGAAATCATATCCGAGCTGATTTCCGCTACCGACTATATAGGCGACTTCGTATCCGTTATCCGGGTCCGAAATAAAAGCGTCGTCTTCACCCAAATAGTGCGACATCACATACTCATGTTTCTCATCTATATTCATATGCATCCACGCGAGCGCGTCTTCAATCATTGCCTCATCCATGTAGTCCACAAAATAATCTTCAAGCAAAGTTTCATACGCATCTCCGCCTTCCATCTCCGCAATTACGGAGTCGGTATCTTGCAACATATAATAAAAATCCGCCGCATTTTCCGCGTCAAAAACATTCGGATAATAGATTTCCGCATACTCTTCATTTTGATCCTGAAAAGAAACAAATCTCGGATCGTCTATCGGCAAAGCTTCCGAAAACTGAGTGTCAACTTGCGCGGTGATCGTCGCGGATGTCGGCGCTTTATGTTCAAAAACGCTTGATATCGAATAAGCCTCGCTTTCGTCGGTCGTGAAAGCGTCCTCGAAAACACTGATCGTTTCATAGAAAGACGGATCCTCCTCGTCTTTCACGTAATATTTATTCACATAAACGTCGATGGACTCTATATAATCGTCATCAACTTCGAGCGTATATCCTCCCGTATCTCCGGTCAAAAACGCATTCAAATCATCTTGGCTGTCGGGATCGTAACCGATCATCTCAAACACATCGGCGAGATCCATATATCTGTCTATTTCGGGCATCTCGTCCTCATCGTAATCATCCTCAAGCTCGTCAATCATGTAATCGTAATCGTAAACCGGAATATCGTACAAACTCGGGTAAGGTATATCGTAAGCGCCATCATCATCTCCCAATTCATCAATGATGTCTCGTACTTGCATGGCGAAATCTTCCTCATCGTAATCGCCGTCTCCGTCTTGATCGTCGGTATCATCCTCATCAAAAAGTTTACTAACCTCTTTCGTGAACTCTTCGGCGTAATAAATATATCCCTTTTTATCTTCTTCAAATAAATGGAGAAAAGTTTCCCCCCAACTGTCATCGGTGAAGAAAGAAGTTATAAAAGTATCTCCCAAAAACCCCTTAAGTTCCCGGAAATTATTACAAGCTCTGTAGTCAGGTGTTAAAGATTCATCGCCTCCGTTTTCCGCCGTAATCTCTTTTGTTCCGACATTGCTTTTAACCGATTCACTCGCTATTTCGGGGAAGCAAAAAGTCAGATCGGCGATGTCATCCCCGTAAACTTCCATATTCGCATAACTTCCGTAACATCCGCCATAAGGCTCACCCTCTTCTTCGTACTCTCCCGCGGTGTTGTAATCGTAAACCCGGAGCCCCTCGACCAACTGCGCACCACCTTCTTCGTCGTCATAAGTACCCATATACTCCGAACATTGTTGCACCTTCGTAACTTCCAAAACCGGCTGTCCCAATATAACTATGTCAAAAGGATTCGGGATGCCAAAACTGGAAGTCACCGAATGATTCACGAAATAAATCGGATCTCCCAAAACCGAAGGTCCATCCTCGAAATTAAATTCAAGTTGAATATTAACATTCGCAATAAAAGAAATATCCCTCTGTACATTCTCCACAAAAGAGTCAACTTGCGTTTCGGCAAGATCGTTTACGGCGCGTAAATAAGTGATGGTGAACTCATCTTTTTTACCTATCAAGGACATCGGCGAATCCAAATCACTGCTCGTAGATCCGTCCGAATCGGTATAGCTCGACCAATATCTGCCCGTATAATCGACAAACTCTCCCGTTTCGGCAACAACTTTCTCAAAAAGCTCGTAATATCTTTTCGTCAGCTGTTCAAAAAAAGTCTTGGTTTGTATATCCGGCAAATCATCGAAAGCCGAAGTGTCGTCATCATCGCTCTCTCCCATATCTTCATCCTGTGTACCATCGCCGTCCCCGTCATTGTCGGTATCGGTATCTTCATCGCAATAACCATCTTCATCGTCATCCCATTCGGGATGATAAATCACCTCCGCATCATAACACCTGTCGTCAATCTCGATCATACTTGTTTGCAAAGTCCCTTCATTGTTATCCCTGTCTATCTCTGTCCAGCAAACATCACCTTCCGGGCAAACATAAGGGTCTTCATCCATGAACAAAGCCCCCCACTCTTCTTGTAAATCTTCATCTCTTAATTTGAATAAAAACGGACTCGATTTTTTCTCGGGGTCCCATCCCGCCATAAGTTCAACACCCGTTGGCCATCCATCATCATCCGTATCGCGCCCGTCATTATCATCATCAACATTGCAAGCGCCCGGGCATCCGTCGGAGTTAAGATCGCCGACGGTATCTTCATCGATTTTCCCGTCTCCGTCATTGTCGTTATCCGCAATTCCGTCTTCATCAATACTGCCATCTTGATCGTTATCTATTTCGTCAAAAGGATCGCCGGGATCCTCGTCTACCAAGTCATCCCCATCATTATCTATCCCGTCTTCGGGATCTTCGTCCACCAATCCATCCTCATCATTATCCAAATTATCTCCGGCGGAAACCGTACCTACGGCCTCAATATACAAATCTTCCGCAAGATGTTTGTTATATCTGTTGTAAGCCACAGTTTCCCAATTGTCCGTAAATCTGTCATAAGCCGCAAAAGACTCTTTGCTGATAGCTTTCTCTTCCGCGACCATATCCCCGTAAAAAAGCTTCTGGTCGAACTCCGAATACTCTGTCACACCAAGATGATATAGGTGATTTTTATCAAAATATTCCGCCAACTGATTACCCGCCTCATTGCTATCATCCGATGGTGGCACTATGACTCCATGCCAAATCTCAGGTTCAAGCTCAACCGCACTCGCGTTTCTCTCGAAATTCCCCGTCTGTTCATTGAAAATATAAACTTTATCTTCGAAATCCGTATAAGGAAGCATGCTCAAAAACTTATTCCCGTCTTTTGTAACCACCGGCAAAGCGACATCTCCAACAACGACAATACCTACCAAGTGGTTCTCCTCTCCTTCGATATCATCCCCGTCAAAATAAAGTTTCTCCAAAACCGCGGAAATTTCCTCCGGCGTCTTTCCCGAATTAACCTGAATAATCAAAGACTTGGTCATCGCCAACTCCGCCTGCACGTCATATCCGTATCTGTCTATCCTTTCCGCCAAAGTATCATCTCCCAAATATGATCCGTATTCATTATTCAATCCATCGTATCCGTTCGCATCATTATAAACATCGCTATCAACAAGTATCGCCACAATCCCATACTCCTCAACAACGGGCTTGCTATACGAGAGATCGAAAGTAAAAGTTTGTGATATGAAAACAAGTACGACAAGCCAACTTGCAATTACCCTTTTAAAAGAGGAAAAAATCGACATCCGTTTTTCTTGATTTTTGTTTATAAAAATTATACCTAAAATAACGGATTGAAAACAACACGAAAAACACCTATTTTTTCGTCCGATGGTAAAACGACTTTACAGGCGAGAAAATGTTATAAAAAAAAGAGGCCCGCGAAGACCTCTTTTTGAAATTTGAACTTTTGTAAGAATTAATACATGATGAAATAACCTTCGTTAGCTTCGGAATAATCAATCAGCGTCGGAGGATAAGACGCATCGGCGGCGGCATTGGGTTTGTCATAAACAAATTCCATCCCGATTTCTGGCAATTCCAGAATTGCAGTTACTGCATATTTAGTCAAATTACCGCCATCATCGGGTATAATGGAAACAACGTAATCGCTACAACCAACGGTGCCAAAAGCCGCATTTACAGTACCGCTCGGATCGGTTGGGATGGATCCGTAACTCTCGAGACCGGTTAAAGTACTGACGCAATAAGCCGTACCTGCGGCTACGCCGGCAATGATATCCGTTGTCCCATCAAACGTCCCATTATCCAGCAAGAAGTATTCAAGCAAAGTCGCAACGGATTGCACATCGCTTTGCCTCCTGCCATCTCTTGCGGTGGCGCTTCCTCCGATAATTCTCGGTACCAGCGCTACAGCCAAGATACCGATGATTGTTACTACGATGAGTAACTCGATAAGGGTAAATCCTTTTCGTTTCATTTTTTGTATTTGTTAAATTCTTGAAATCACCAAGAATTATACGATTTTCGAGGAAAGAATCAAATGATTTTCCTACAAAGCATCCGCCACGTCCGTCAGGCTCATTATCGGTTGCATTATCGCGGCAACAAGCCCTCCGACGCTCAAGCCCATTATCACAAGGATAGCCGGTTCAAGCATTTTTGAAAGACCGCTTATCATGTCATCAACTTGATCTTCATAAAATTCCGCGACCTTTTCGCAAACCTCATCAACTTTTGCGGTTTGTTCGCCGACGCTGATCATCGAAACGACCATTTCGGGGAACAAGAATTTCGAATCGTTCAGGTTTTCTCCGAGAGGAATACCTTGCGCCACATCTTCGGCCGCCATAAGAATTCTCTTTCTGTAAACTTCGTTACCGACCGCATTCGCGCTTATTTCGAGTGCTTTGACTATCGCCACGCCGCTTTTCATAAGACTCGCAAGATTTCTGGCGAATCTCGATATTGCGACTTTTCTGAAAATATCTCCGAATTTCGGTATCTTCAAAAGATAGTAATGTATGTAATATTTTCCGGTTTTCGTTTGTTTGAAAAGCCAAACTCCCAAAATCGCAATCAGAATCACGAGTCCAGATTCGATATAATGTTTTTGCGCGATTTCGCTCATAGCCATAAGAACCTTGGTGGATGTCGGAAGCTCGGTACCCGCTTGTTCGAAAATACCGGAGATTTTCGGTACAACCGCGACCAACATAATTACGATTGCGATTATTAAAATCGCAACCACCGACGCAGGATAAATCATCGCTCCTTTAACTTTCCTTATCAACCCCGCACTTTTTTCGACCTGTACCGCAATTTGTTTCAAAACCTCATTCAACTTGCCGGTAGCCTCGCCGCTTCTTACCATGCCGACTTCCGCTTCGCCGAAAATCTTAGGAAATGCCGACATCGCATCGGACAATTTCCCGCCCGTTTCAACCTTTTTTGCCAAATCTCGAATTATCAACTTCATCTTCATATTGGTCATTTGGTCCGAAAGGACATACAAAGACCTGATTAAAGGTACTCCCGCATTTATCATCACCGAAAGCAATTCGAAAAACGTAACTCTGTCCATAACGGTGACACCGCTGAAGCTTTGAACATACATGTTCACTTTCTGATAGAAATCCACCAAAATGTTCCCGGAAGTTCCTATCCGTTCCAGATCGGCGGGCGCGACCTCGTTCAAGGCTTTCAGCCTCGCCTCGTCCTCGGTACTCAATCCGATGTCCAACCTCACTTCTTGTTTGTTATTCTCCATATATTTTTATAAGTATTTTTCTACGGTCTTTCCTCCCCGTGTCTCGCCACCCTGTAAACCTCTTCGAGCGTCGTTAACCCTTTCAACGCCTTGATTACGCCATCTTGTTCAAGAGTAACCATGCCGGCGGTTTTAATAGCCGCCTCTTCGATCTCCATTGCGGTGGCTCTTTTTAATATAAGTCTTCGCAATTCATTATTCATTTGCAAAACTTCGTATAAACCGACCCTTCCTTTATATCCGATATTGTCGCATTCAGGGCATCCTTTCCCATGATAGAACTTGGGATTTGATAAAAGACTTTTATCGATTTCCACGTTAGCCGGCAATAAAGCGATAGCCTCTTTGACTATCTGCATAGTACTTTCATCGGCTTGTATCTCTTCTTTGCATTTGTCGCAAACTTTTCTTACAAGTCTTTGAGCGATAATCGTGTTTATTGTGGAAGTCATCAAAAACGGCGGCACTCCCATATTATCTATACGAGTTAAAGTCTCAATCGCGCTGTTCGTATGTATTGTAGAAAGTACCAAGTGACCGGTTAGAGAAGCCTCGATTGCAACGTCTATTGTTTCACGATCGCGGATTTCTCCGACCATTATGATGTTCGGATCTTGACGCAAGGCGGTCCTAAGACCGAACGCGAAAGTATAATCTATATCGGGATGCACTTGGCTTTGATTCAAACCTTCCATTTGGATTTCAACCGGATCTTCAATTGTTAAAATGTTCACTTCCGGCTTATTCAAGCGGTGTAAACATGAATACAAAGTGGTCGTTTTACCCGAACCCGTAGGTCCGGTAGTGAGAACTATGCCGTTTGGCATATTCAAACTCTCTTCGATAGCTTTCAAAGCCGGTCCGCTCAATCCCAATTCCGGCAAATCCGGAATGGTTCGCGATTGATCTTGGATACGCATAACAACTTTTTCACCGTTGGAAGTTGGCAGAGTGGAAATACGAAGGTCCATCTCTCTTCCGTCCGCGGTTGTCACTTGGCTTCTTCCGTCTTGCGGGATTCTTTGTTCATCTATTTTCAAATTCGACATGATTTTTATTCTCGAAATCACAGCCGGATGTATATTCGGCGGATACTCGACAATTCTCCTAAGAACACCATCAATTCTAAACCTGATTCTTACGAAATTTTTCTCCGGTTCGATATGCACGTCGCTGGCTCTGCTTTCTATGGCATAAGACAGCGCGCTCATCACCAGTTGAGGAATGTTACCCGCTATAATCGAATCCTGTAATTGTTGAAGTTTTACGTCGGCCATTTTAATTTTGAAAATAAGCGTTCAAATCCAAAGTATAAGACATGAGTTCTTCATCTTCCCCGCTTTGAAAATCTATGGAAACGTTGTCTATGGACATAAGCCTTATGCCACTGTCCAGATTGCCCGAAGTTTCTATATATTCGAGAAATTTATAAAAATTATCTTCCGAGCTATCAATGGACATATCAATGGGCAATATCCGATATTGAGAGTCGGCGGAAACCGAACTGTTACCGTAAGAGATGCTGCTTATGAAAAACGAACTGTTGGAAAAATTATTGGCAACCTCGAACTCGTCAAAAGCCCTTGTCAAAGACGTTAAATCTTCCTCGCTCGGGAAAACATCGGACAGCCCGTCGTTTTTAGCCGAAGTCGTATCTTGGTAAGTCAACTTGGCGGAACTGATGTCGTCATCCATATCTCTGATGGCATCATTCACGCCAATGAAAGAGTCGGTGAGCGAAGTTTCATAATCATAATAATCCAAATAAGTGGTCACTTTCAGGTAGCCGAAAAGACACAAGCTCACAAGCAAAAACAGTGCCACGAAGGTCTCGATTTTGTTTTTAATTTTATCCATATATGTTTTTTAAAAAATTTCGTCAACCTCGACTTTTTCGCTATCTTCTTCCTCGCTGATAATGCTCACCTTCTCATCTCTCGAATCTTCGCCTTCTTGAATCTTGAACTCTATCCTGAATTGAGCTTCATACCCATCTTCGTTGGATGAAGATTTGCTAAAAGCTCTTTCGGTTACATCCATAAACAAAGCGGACTCTTCCAGCGCATCCAACAGATTGGCGATCAAGGTGAAATTCCTCGTATCGTCGGTTTGGGTCGTCCCGTCCAAAAAGATCGTTTTATCATTAGAATCGAAAGTGTAAGACGAATAAGATATATCGCTTTCTATGGCGCTGTTATACAACGGGTCGACTTCTTTTGTTATTTCGTCGATTTCCGTGATTATATTTGACCATTCCTGTCTTTCGGATTTGATTTTGCTGATAATAGTAAAATTATCCTCCGTTATAGAGCTGAGATCGGCAACCAAAGCTTCTATGGTTTCGTCGGCAAGGTCCGAATCCGTATTGATGGCAACAACCTCTTTGACAAAAGCGCCATTTTTAAACAAAGCCAAAGCTCCGCTCAAAGCGATGTCCGCGGATTCCGCGATTTTACTTTCCATATAAGTTATCGTGGCATCCTTAAACAGATATTCCGTAGTAAGGGTTCCGTCGGATTTAAACTCAATTCCTATCGGGTAAGCATCTTCCTGCAACTTGTTTTGAGCCATCGAAAGTGCCAATTTCAAATCATCGTAAAGATCTTCGATTTCGGATTCCAAAGAGGTTTTTTCAATGGAAGTGGTATATGCGGAGTCATATTGATTCGTCTTGTTGATATAAGAATCGGCGAGAAATGAAAAACTGTCGAGATATTCGTAAGCGATCATGTAGTTGTCGGTATTGAGTTCCGCCTGCGCCTCCTTCAAACTTTCGGCCATGTCGGCGGATTCGGCTTTTATATTGATGCCCATTGGGTTAAAACTCGCCCCCGTTGTCAGATAAGAGCCGACAAGCAACAAGAACCATAAAAACACCGTTAATTTCAGGAAACTTCCTCCGAAACGAGAGGGCTTTTCGACAATATTCAGGGCGTCAATTTTCGGTTTCGGTCCCAGAACGGAAGTCGCATCGGTTTTCTTCATTACCGACTCCACGACATCGTTTTTCTCCTGTTGTTTTGCCAAATCCTCATCGAAAATATTGGTAAAAACGTTGCCCTTCGGCTCCTCTTTGATCAAATTTGGAAAAAGTTTTTTTGCCGGCATAAGTTTATTTTTAATTTTTATCTATATATATTACCCTAAAAAGGAGAAAAAAGCAACCATCCGGTAGCCCAAAAGAAAACCCCTGTGGGAACAAGGGTTTTCTGAAATTCTGCTTTCTGTCAACTCTGTAACTCTATTTCAACGTTACCGTCGCGCCAGCCGCTTCCAATTTCTTCTTGGCATCATCGGCGACATCTTTCTTGGCGCCTTGAACAACTACTTTTGGAGCACCGTCAACGATATCTTTCGCCTCTTTCAAACCGAGGTTTGTTAACTCTTTTACAACCTTGATTACGCCGATCTTCTGAGCACCGGCGGAAGTCAATTCAACATCAAAGGTATCTTTCTCGGGAGCGGCGGCGGCACCGGCGCCTCCTCCGGCGGCAACCATTGCTACTGGAGCGGCGGCACTAACGCCAAACTCTTTCTCCATGGCTTTTACCAAATCGGCAACTTCCATGAGAGACATTTTCTTTACAGCCTCGAGTACTTTTTCGGCTTCAGCCGACAATTTTACTTCTTCAGACATGTTTGTAATGGGTTAGAATATATATATTTAAGATTTTGCTAATTTTGCCCTGTAAGCTTCCAAAGCGTAGACAAGTTTCCTTGTAACGCCTGCAAGAGCGTTGGCGAAACCGCTTGCCGGAGCGTTGAGCGAGCCGAGCATTTTCGCAAGAAGTTCTTCTCTGCTTGCCAACTTGCTCAAAGCGACAACTTCCTCTTTGCTTAAAATTTTGCCTTCCATAAGCCCTCCGAGAAGTTTTAAGGCCTCGTATTTCTTGCTCATTTCGGCAATGACTTTTGCGGCAGAAATCTCGTCACCATAAGAGAAAAGAGCAGCGACAGGTCCGTCCATGAGGTCATCCGGGATGTCATTATAGCCATGTTTTTTGGCGGCTATCTTGATCAAAGTCTTCTTCGCAATTTTGCAACCGACCTTCTTTTCGCGCAGAGCCCTCCTTACCTTGGAGAAATCTTTTACAGTTATTCCGGCGTATCCGGAGAAAACGATAGATTTCGCCCCTTCGAATTTTTTCTCGACATCGGCGAGAATTTCAGACTTACGTTGTTTTGTTATCGTCATATTTTTAACCGGTTAAAAAATAACACTGTCGGTTATGATCTGTGCCTCGGCGGGGCTTACTTGTTGTTCCCGCTGTCTTCAGCAACAATGTAATTCTACGCATGTTTGAGGAAAAGGCAAGAGCAAAATCTCATCTTCACTCCAAACGACGAACTCTGTAATATTGGGCTATGTCCAATCTACTCCAAAACCTCGAATCCTTCTTGTCAGCTTCAAAAACAAAACCACCTCTCATAATAGTTCTCGGTCCCACGGCTTCCGGCAAAACGGCTTTATCGGTTAAACTCGCGCAAAAATATAACGGAGAGATCGTTTCCGCCGATTCGCGTCAGATTTACAGGTATATGGATGTCGGAACGGATAAAATATCCGCAAAAGATACAGGTGGAATTAAGCATTATATGATAGATATAAAAAATCCGGACCAGGTTTTCACGATGGCCGATTATCAAAGAGAAGCGACTCATTCCATAGGAGAGATTTTAAATAAAGGCAAAACCCCATTCTTGGTTGGAGGCACGGGCCTCTATATTAATGCGATAGCTGAAAGTTACGAACTGGATTCGGCTCCTCCGGATACGGCATTAAGAAAAGAATTGGAGACCGAACTGTCGGAGAAGGGAGCTACGGCTTTACACGATATGCTAAAAGAACTGGATCCGTTATCGGCATCGAAAATTCACCCGAATAATCACAGATATCTCATAAGAGCTCTTGAGATAAATTTAAAATCGGGCAAACCGAAAGGAAATCGTAAAGGCGAATCCAAATACGAAATTTTCAAGATAGGAATAGATTGGCCGAGAGAAGAACTTTACGACAGAATAAATAAAAGGGTGGAAGAACAGATAGGGCGCGGGATTTTAAATGAAATAAAAACATTGCTGAATCAAGGATACTCGCGTAGTCTGCCGTCTATGACAGGGTTGGGATATAAAGAGTTTTTCCCATATCTGGATGGTGAAAAGTCGATCGAGGAGTGCCTGGAAGATTTGAAGCAAAACACGAGAAATTACGCGAAAAGACAGATGACTTGGTTCGGGCGCGACGATACAATATATTGGATTACTCCGGGGGAGCTTGAGTAGGGGGCGGCCGTGTGGGGGTTGGTGTTGCGAATACGTTTTGTGCAATGCGGAGGCGTGTTTTTGTGTGCGAAAATCGGGGCGAATTCCGATACGAAATTGATGCGAGGTGTTGATGTGCTACGATGCGAAGTTTCTTCGCGAAATTCCGACACGGGTTCGGCGTGCTACGACGTGGTGGCAGTGCGATTTTTGCATCAAAATCCCGACCGCGCAATGTGCGGGGTTTCGTGAAATTTCGACACAAAATTGATGCGCTACGGAAGTGTGTCTTTTTGCGCGAAAATTGACGCGAATTTCGATACAAATTCAGCACGCCGCAACGCGAAAAAGGTGAGCCCACCACCACTACGTGAAAAGTCCAGTCGGGATGGTGGATTTCCTCCTGTTAAAGTGGTATAAGGAAGACACGATTTAACCGCAAAAATATGAGAAACATACATGCCGAATTTGTGAAGTATGGGAAGAACGCGAAATATTGGCTGAGACGGTGCGAAATGTTACTGCCGGAGATAGCGAAACAAGAGATTTGGAAGAAAAAGCGATTCACGAGTATTTATGAATACGCGGCTAAATTAGCTGGGATGAATCACGAAAAGGTGAACAACTGCTTGCGAATCATGAAGCATATAGAGGATAAGCCGGAATTGCTTCAGGTTGCTCGGGAGAAAGGACTTGGAGCCGTGAGACCCGTTGCGGTGATAGCGACGAAAGAAACTGCGAAGTTGTGGGCGGAGAAGATCGAAGTAATGAGCAAGCATACTCTCGAAACATATATAAAAGATTATAAGAAGGAGGGGATCTGCCCCGGGGCAGACCAACAACAGGAGGTGACGATCAAACTTACCCCAAAACTTGCCAAGAAGTTCGAAGCGTTCAAGAAGAGAGCCGACTTCGAAACCCTGCTTGAGAAGTTCATGGACGAAGTTGAGACGCAGCCCAAGCCCGAACCCGTGAAAACAGAGTCGCCCTACATTCCTGTCGCAATCAAGAAGTACGTTGCCACCAAAACCAACGGCATCTGTGCCCATCCCGACTGCAACAAACCCGCGGAAGTTTTTCATCACACCAAGAGGTTCTCCCTTAATCACGAGCACAATCCCGACCAAATCACACCGTTATGCAAGGCTCATCACGACCTCTGCCATCTCGGTCTCATCGCCAACGAAGAATCTCAACCTTACGAGTGGCAACTCCTCGCTTTTCCGGATACGACCAATCCGAAATACGAAGTGGACCAGCTCGTGCAGGCGTACAAGACGGGGTGAAACCGCCCTTTGCGGAAATTCGCCGTAGCTCAATCCGCGCGATTCGCATTGGTCGTAAATTCGCCAATACGCTATACTCGAATCATGAAAAACGCTTTCCAAAAACTCATAGATATCGCAAAAAAACTCCGTTCGGATACGGGTTGTCCTTGGGATAGAGAGCAAACGATAGAATCTATGCTCAAATGTGTCGAAGAAGAGTCGCAAGAAGTTTCCGAAGCCATACAAAAAGGTGATTACGTCAATCTTCGCGAGGAACTTGGGGATCTGCTTTTTCAAATAGTGATGATCGGCCAAATCGCATCCGAGAGAAAACTTTTCACAATGAAAGAAGTGATGGAAGATATCGCGCAAAAACTTATAGATCGTCATTCGTGGGTTTTTGGCAAAGATAAAGTTTCAACACCCGAAGAAGCGATTGCTCAATGGAAGAAAAACAAGAAAAAATCATGAACTGGGAAATTTTAAATAAAGAAAAAAATCTTACCGCTTTCGAAAAAATCCTCAAAAACAGGGGATTCGCCTTAAGCGATCTCGAAAACGAAAATACTCACGACCCGTATCTTTTTACGGATATGGCTCGCGCTGTCGAAAAAATAAAAACCGCGATAAAAAACAAAGACAGGATAATGATTTTCGGTGACTACGACGCGGATGGCATAACGGGTACGGCAATCTTATTTCGCATCCTTTCAAATCTTGGAGCGCAAGTTTCTTACAGAATTCCGCACCGAGAACACGATGGCTATGGTTTGAGTGAAAAATTCGTGGATGAATTTATAAAACTCGACATAAAACTCTTAATCACGGTAGACTGCGGCATTTCCTCCGGAAAAGAGGTCGGGAAAGCGCTAAACAACGGGATCGAAACAATAATTACGGATCACCACGAAATTCCCAAAAAAACACCCGACGTTTACGCGATAATCCACCCGAAACTTGAAGAAAAATACCCGTACAAAGATCTCTCCGGCGCAGGAGTGGCGCTCAAGCTCGCTCAAGCTCTGCAAAATGATCCGCTGGAAAATTACTTCGATCTCGCGGCAATCGGCACAATCGCCGACGTTATGCCTTTAACAGGAGAAAACAGAGCGATAGCCAGAAAAGGATTGCGACAAATGTCAGAAACGTCTTGGTCCGGATTAGCGGCTCTTATAAAAGTTTCCGACGTAAAAAAAGAAGATCTTATAAATATGGAAAGTGCTACGGTCGGTTACAGATTGGCACCCAGGCTTAACGCCGCCGGCAGAATCAGCGATCCTTATATAAGTATAAAACTTCTTACCACGGACGATCTCGCAAAAACGCAAGAAATTTCACAAAAACTGAACGATCTTAACCTGGAAAGGCAAGCTTCCATCAAGGAAATTCTTGAAAATATAAAATATAACGCGGATTCAGACATAATATTCGCGGAAGGCAAATGGCCCAAGGGTCTCCTCGGGCTTATCGCAGGAAGAATCAGCGAAAAAGAAAACAGACCGGTGCTCGCGATGTCTAAATCCGATGGGGTGGTGACAGGTTCGGCAAGGTCACCGAAATATTTTGATATAACGGCGGGACTGACGAGGCAACACAGGTTCCTCAAACATTATGGAGGCCATAAAAAAGCGGCGGGATTCAGCTTGCAAGTCGACAACCTCGACTCTTTCAAAAACGCGTTTCTTTCGGATGCATCTAAAATCGAGATTGAAGACAAGAAAATAGAAGTGGATTGCGAACTTGATCCGAAGGAAAACCTAAACGAATTGGTTTCGAATTTGGGGAAATTGAGGCCTTTTGGAGAGGGGAATTATGAGCCGAAAGTCTTGCTCCGCAAATTGACGATAATTGAATCGAAAAAAGTTGGAGGTGAAAAACATCTGAAATTAAGATGTAAATTCGGAGGGAAAGAACTATCTTTTATCAAATTCAACAACAATCTCAACGTCGAAAAAGGGGATAAAATAGATACGGTTTGCAGGATTAACGGAGGAGGGGATAGCTTGGTGGTGGAAGATTTGAAAACGCTATAAAACACCGGCGCAATGCTCGCGACGGCGTTTTTCGGCTTGCAAAAGCCACCATGAGTGCTAGAATCCCGTCCTATAAAGAGCGTTTAGCCATTGACCAGGAGGCAAAAGTATTATATAATTTCACGAATAACTTAAAAAGATGGGCTTAAACACGGAAGAACAAATAGTGAATCTCCTCGAGAAGAGTCAAAAGATTCTGATTCTTCCTTCGAACCCGCCGGACGGCGACTCGCTCGGTGCCGCGTTATCTCTTTACTTGATACTTAAAAAACTTGGCAAAGAGCCAACCGTTATCTGTTCCGATCCGATTCCAAGCGCTCTTCAGTTTCTTCCGACGATTCATGCCATATCGAGAAATTTCAGCGGGGCGGAAGATTTCATAGTGACGCTGGATTGCAGGCAAGCCGATGTGGATACGATTAAATACGAAGTCGAGCAAGACAAGGTAAATATCATAATCACTCCAAAGAAAGGCAGATTTGCGGACAAAGATGTCACTTTGCATTATGGCGAAGCGAAATACGACCTTTTGATAACCGTGGATACCGGCGATCTTCAGCAATTGGGTAAAATTTACGAGCAAAACCCGGATATGTTCTACTCCATCCCGGTTATCAATATAGATCATCATGCTTCGAATGCGGAATTCGGCAGAGTGAACTTGATAGACATCACGGCATCTTCAACTACGGAAATTTTGGTTCCTGTGATTGAAAAACTTGAAGCCAAGACGGGGCAAAAACTTATAGATGCGGATATCGCAACCTTGCTTCTCACGGGAATTATTACGGATACGGGCAGTTTCCAACATTCGAACACGACTCCGAGGGCGTTTGCGATTGCCGCGCACTTGCTGGATTTCGGCGCACGCCAACAAGAAATAATAAAATACGTTTACAGAACAAAAAGTCTCCAAATGTTGAAACTTTGGGGCAAAGTGCTTTCAAAAATAAAATATGACGAGGCAAGCCAAATCGTATGGTCCACAATCACGCTTGAAGACTTGCAAGAAACGGGTGGCGCATCCGACGACTCGGCGGGAATTATAGATGAATTGCTTTCAAACGCGCCGGGCGCACAAATCGTACTTTTGATAAAAGAAAAGGAGCCGGGCTTGATCTCGGTTAGCATCAGAACTCCTGGCAAAGGGGCGAACGCAAACGATATAGCGAAAATCTTTGGTGGCGGCGGTCACCCGAAAGCCGCGGGATGCAGAATAAAAGGGATGTCTTTCGCGGAGGCTGAAATTTTAATCATAAAAAAGATAAAAGAGTACAAGGCGGGAACTCTCGAAGAGTCGGCTTTGCCGCATATGCAACCGGCTGAAATTAAAGTGCCGGAAATTCCGCGCAAAATTCAAACTGTAGCCGACCTGATAGGTGACCCGCTCGCGAATGTGAAATTGCAAAAACCGGAAGTCGTACCCGCCGCGAGACCGGGCGGTGAAGATTTGCTTTTGCAAGATTTCAGGAAAAGAAGACAGGAAGAAGAACGCATAAAAGATATGACAAAAAGGTTTTTCTCGGAAGGTGGAAAAGACGAGCCGACGGTGGAAGATATGATGAATCTTGGCATGAAATAAAGTTCCGTACTCATTATATTTCCGCATTCGTACTCACGTTCGTCACATCGTCATCTTCGTCGAGCGCTTCCATCAAAGCGACGATTTTATCGGCAACGGATTTATCATCTATTTTCATCGTCGTTTTTGGTGCCAAAGTTAATTCTTGCGACTCGACTTTGAATCCGAACTCTTTCAATTTGTTCGCAACCGTGCCCAGTTGATTTGGTTCGGTAAATACATCCATCACGGAGTCGGCGATTTTAATATCCGACGCACCGGCATCTATGGCTTGCAGTTCGGCTTCTTCGGTATTTTTACCTTCGATGTTAACTAATACAATACCTTTTCTGGCAAAAAGATAACTGACGCACCCGGCAGACCCGAGATTTCCACCATGTTTCGAAAAAACGGTTCTGATATTCGAAACGGAGCGATTTTTGTTGTCGGTAATGGTTTGCACGCAAAAAGCCACTCCTCCGGGTCCGTAACCTTCGTAAGCGACCTCAACCAATTGAGAGGCGTCTTTATTCGCACCGGTACCTTTTTTAATAGCTTTATCTATATTGGCGTTCGGCATATTATCGGCCTTCGCGTTATCCACCGCCAATCTGAGAGAAGGGTTCATGCAGGGGTCGCCTCCGCCTCTTGCGGCGATTTCTATAAGCTTGGAATGCTTGGAAAAAATCTTGCCTTTTTGAGCATCGAGTAATCCCTTTTTATGCTTGATTGTGTGCCACTTACTATGTCCGGACATGATTCAATTATATTAAGGTTATCAAGCGATAGCTTTTGAAACCGCAGTCGCCACCCCTTCATCAAAAATCGAAGGGATTATTTTTTCGGCGGTTGGATTCTTAACCAATCCGGCAAGCGCTTTCGCGGCGGAAATTTTCATTTCCGTAGTGATCGCGGGAACTCTATTATCCAAAGCGCCTCTAAAAATTCCCGGGAATACGAGCGCATTATTAACTTGATTCGGTAGATCGCTCCTACCGGTAGCAACGATTTTCGCACCGGCAACAGCCGCTTCTTCAGGTGTAATTTCCGGCGTCGGATTTGCCATTGCGAAAACAATCGCATCTTGCGCCATACTCTTCACCATGCCTCCGGTTACAATCCCGGGCACCGAAATACCTATAAACACATCCGCACCTTTCATAATATCCGCCAAAGTTCCCGCGCTACCGCCTCCTATTAACTCGGCAATCTCTTCTTTCGCGTGATTCATCCCTTGTTTTCTGCCTTTGTAAATCGATCCGGCGCTGTCGGCGATTGCGATATGTTTGGCGCCATAAGAAAGAAGAAGTTTCAAGACGGCGGTCCCGGCGGCTCCGGCGCCGCTTATGGCGATTTTCACCGTGGAAACATCTTTGGAAACAACTTTCAAAGCATTTATCAATCCCGCGAGTACGGCTATGGCAGTTCCATGTTGATCATCGTGAAAAACAGGTATCGGGAGCTCTTCCGAAAGCCTTCTTTCTATCTCAAAACATCTTGGAGCGGAAATATCCTCGAGATTTATTCCACCGAATTGCGGGGCGATATTTTTGACTGTGCGAATAATCTCTTCAGGATCTTGTGTCGCCAAACATATCGGTATTGCGTCTATTCCCGCGAATTTTTTAAATAACAAAGCTTTCCCTTCCATAACCGGATAACCCGCCAATCCTCCGATATTTCCAAGTCCGAGAACGGCGGATCCATCGGTCACAATCGCAACCATGTTTCCTTTGGGAGTGAGTTCGTAAGCCTTTGCCGGATTCTTGGCGATAACCTGACAGGGCGCCGCAACCCCGGGAGTATAATAAACGCTCAAATCTTCTTTTGAATTTATAGAAACTTTCGGCTCAATCTTAATTTTGCCTCTGTGTTTTTTGTGCTCCTCAATTGAAATTCGTCCAAAATCCATACTATGTGTGTCAAAACGCCGTCGTACTTCCTTCTTGTATATCCAAAATCACATCATAAGACCTTTCATGTTTCAGTGTGACGTCGGCACCCGCGCTGTAATAATAATCAACCGGCCCTGTCCCTACTCCAATCGTATCCGTTTCAATCAAAACTTTATCACTAAACAGCGAGAGCACGTAAGTTCCCATATCGTCAACTTGTATCAGGGATCTGGCTTCCTCCAAAACAGCCTCCCATTCCGTCGGGGTGGTTGTCGCGTCTTCGACATATTCGGCGCTCATCTCGATGCCGAAAATTTCATCATAAGAATTTTCAAATAAAAATCCCTTTCCACAGCTCCCATACATAGCCAAAACGGTTCCGTTATCCAAGTACATATAAGTATCCGTAACTTTCTCAATATCATCCTCGTAAACAAACTGCAAAACCGCCATCCCGTTTATATAACTCTCCGAAAAAGTCACAATCCCCCGATCCCCAAAATCAAAAGCGGCAATCACCTCGCTAAAGAACTCATCATCGCTCAATCCTTCGGCATTCGGATTAACCGCCAACACAACCTTCGCGGAATTCGGATACTCCCGTTCCCAATTTGTCTGATTATTCCCCTCGTCCCGATTCCAAAGTATCACGCTCCCGTCGTCCACATTGATAATCTGCCAATCGTAAGGATATTTAACGAGGTAACCGAGCTCGTTTTGGTAATACTGCCAGTTTGTACTTATATCAAATTCCGAAAGTCCTTTTTCATCGATATACATGAGCCTGTATATGATCTCCGCCAGTTCCGCCCTCGTAATTTCGTATTCGGCATGCATAAGACCGTCGTCGAGAGGCTCGATAAGATTTAAACTCTTCGCATATTCGGCATACGGAGCATACCAAACCCCGATACCGACATCATTATAAGGAGAATCTTCAACAACGACATCAGCGACATCCACCTTGTTTGCCAAAAGCAAAATTTTCAAAACCTCCGCGAGATTTATATTTTGACCCGGCTTGAAAGTATTATCGTCGTATCCGTTCACAATTCCGCTTGAATAAGCCTCGTTTATATATTTCAAATACCACGCGTCGTCCTCCAAATCGGAGAAAGGAAACTCGTAAATTCCACTTTCCGCAATCTCAATTCCGCTTCCTAGAAGTATTATTTTCAAAGCTTCCGCCCTTGTGACTTTTTGATCCGGCTTAAAAGTCCCATTGCTGTATCCCTCGATTATCCCGTGATCCTCCAAGAAAGTTATCGCCGCATAATATCGGTATCCCTCCGATACATCCGTAAAACTCGCCTTCGCCAGAGGCACCAACATGCACGCAACCAAAATTGAACACAGAAACTTTTTCATGCTTTCTTTTTAGCAAAAATTTTAATAATGGAAAACCCGAAAATTACAATACAGAGCCACTGCGAGATCGTCAGTCCGAAATATCTCGGATCCGAACAACATTCGAGATCGCTCGCTCTCAAGAAATCCACGAAAAATCTCATCACGCTATACATTCCCAGAAACATGAGCGCCATCCCGCCCACGGTTTTGATTTTATTTTTTAAAAACAACAAAACGAAAAATATCAAAAGCGCTCCCAACGACAGATACAAAGAGACCTCGTGCCTCAAGAAATTTTCACCATTAAAATAAGACCCGATTCCGAACCTCTCAATCGGCGCACCGATATGATCTCCTATCAAAAAGCACCCCTGCCTCCCGATCGCATAACCGAGCGCCATCCCCGGCGCCATAATATCGGCAATCTCCCAAAAACGCAGTTTCTTCGATTTCATATAAATAAAAATCCCCAAAAGCGCCGCAAAAAAACCGCCGAGAAAAACCAACCCGCCCTCCCAGACCTTAAAAACATCGAGCAAATTATCACGAAAATTTTCCCAATAAAGAGCCGCATACGCCAACCGCGACCCGATCATGGAAGTAATGACCGCAATTATAAACATATCGTAAAAATAGTCGGCCTTGATTCCCCTCTTCTTCGCCTCTTTTATAGATAGAAAGAGTCCCGCCAACATCCCCAGCGCGACCAGAAGTCCCCAAACTTGAATATGTACGGGTCCTATCGGTATTTGAGTGATTTTTGTGAACTCCATTTTGTTTTTTTAGAAATTTTTACTCACTCGGCAACCCACACCCTCCCGCCGTGGCAAGCTCCAAAAAAGTCTTTCCGCCCGGATTTCCCAGAAACTCGCCTCCTATTTTCCATGTGGGGTAACCTTCGATCTCGGCGTCGTCGCACTCCTCCGAGTTAAAATCGCAATTCACAAAATCCACCTTCGAAAAAGACCCTTCAAAAGCATCTTCAAACATTTTTTTCTGCTCCGCACAAGCCGAACACCAATCCGTTCCATACATCCCGATATCCGCATCGCTGAGACACTCCGCGAAATCCTCGGTCGTATACGAAGCGTTCGCGATAAAATAGCCCGCAACGATTACCGCAATCGCCACAACTCCCCCCGCAATTAAATATACATTCTTCATAATATGTGTCTATAAGTCTATTCGTCTATCGGACTACCCATGTCAATACAGAACTTCTCCCGGCGAATACTTGTCCAACTTGTCATCCCCGATAAGCTTAATCACTTCCTCTATCACGGTATCGTGAGGAACGGTTCTTTGTTGTCCCTTTGCCATGTTTCTGATGATAATTACGCCTTCTCTCACTTCGGTTATTCCGAGTATAAGAGTGTAAGGAACCTTGAATTTGTCAGCCAATCTGAGTTGCGCCTTCATACTGCCTTTTCCGAGAGCGCCGACAGCTTTGACGCCTCTTTCGCGGAGATCGTTAAGGAGAGTTAAGCATTTTTTCTTGGCATCATCTCCGAGTTGAGCGACAAAAATATGTATATCATCCTTGGAAGGAACGCGCACGTTCTCTTTTTTCATATTTGCGATAATACGTTCGATTCCGGCCGCATATCCGACACCGGGAGTGGGTAACCCGCCCATAAGTTCGGCAAGTCCGTCATATCTTCCGCCGCCTCCGATCGCGTTTTGAGCTCCTTGCGTCTTATCCCAAACTTCAAAAACGGTTCCGGTATAATAATCGAGTCCGCGAACAAGTTTCGGATTTTCGACGAATTCGATTTTCAACTCCGTTAAATAATCTTTTAATTTTGTATGAAACTCTTTGCATTCGGGGCACCTGTACTGGTCGAATTTTGGTGCAAGTTGTGCGAGAATTTGGCAGTCTTCTTGTTTGCAATCAAGAAGTCTTAACGGATTCTTATGCAGTCTGTTCTGGCAATCTTCGCAAAGCGATCTTTCTTTACCTATATAAAAATTAACAAGATCCTGCTTATATTTTCCTCTGCATTTCGGGCATCCGATATTGTTTATTTGGATGGTAAAAAGGTGAGCTATGCCGAGATCCTGATTTATCCTGTTTGCCAAATCGATAACTTGAGCATCAAGAGCCGGATCGCTCTCGCCGATGATTTCAAGCCCTATCTGCCAAAACTGTCTATACCTGCCTTTTTGCGGCTTGTCATAGCGGAAATGCGGCTCAATATAATAGAGCTGTACCGGTTGAGGCCACTCTTTCATACCGTGTTGAATATAAGCCCTGACGACACCGGCGGTACTTTCCGGCTTCATGGTCAAACTTCGCTCGTTTCTGTCGGTAAAAGTGTACATTTCTTTGCCGACTATGTCGGTCGCATCTCCGATTCCGCGCTGAAAAACATCGGTAAATTCAAGGATCGGTGTAGTTATGCGCTTATAACCGGCCTGTCTCGCTCGATGACGAACAACCTTTTTAATATAGGTGAAATACTCATGCATATCCGGCAAAATATCGTGCATGCCGAGAGGATTTTGCCTCTTGTCTGCCTCAGTTTGTTGCGCTTGCGTGTTTTCGTCAGTCATTTTTATTGAAAATTTAAAATTTGAACGCTAAAAACAATTATACAGGTTAAAAAACTATTAGCAACCTTCCTTGCGCCAAGTGCAATCCAAGTCGACAAAACGAATGGGAAAGTCAGGGCAGGCAATCCCATATAAGACATCCCTTGGATGACAAATACGGATAAGGCTGCGGATAATAACGCATAAGGTATCAAAGATTTTTTCTCGGAGAAGGCGATAGCGCATAAAACCGCGTTAAACCCGTAAATCCCGATATTTATCGAATCCAAGGAGAATCCTAGCAAATAAGCGATACCCATGCCCAGAGCCGAACCGGCGAGTCCGTATAAAGCCGCAGACCTCGAGTTCACCAGAAGCGCTACAAAGAAAATTGCACCGGTTATTATACTTCCTTGGAACATCACTTGTCCGATACCCATCGAAACAGATGACAACGCGTCTAAACCGTTCATGCTCGCAGATTCGCTAACATTCGCAGGAATAAGATCGAAATTTTTAATCAAAAATATCAAAATCCAAGTCGAAAGTATGAACGGGAAAGTATAAGGATGCAGATTTTTCTTCACCATGAAATTCATAATCACCGACGATAAAATCGCTCCAATAATCAGAAGCAGAAAGGCCAAAGCCGTAGGTTGAAAGAAAAACAAAACCGCAATCCCGACGAGCACGCCGTTGAACCCAAAAAGTCCATCTTCGATATTCTTATAACGTAGTATGTAAGCCGTAAAAGTCCCGGCAACCAGTCCGACGACAGTCCCAATCCCCATCAGCCACGAATTATAAAAAATCCCTGCCAAAAAAAGCAGCCCTGTGATCGAATTCTTTTGCAACATGACTTGGCCAACACCACGGAGGAAGGTTTTGAGATATTTCATATGGATTTTTTTAAATTTCTGCTTGCCATAAAATATCCCGCCCCCGCCACCATCGCCCCGTTATCCGTGCAATATTCGATCCGCGTTGGACATCTCAAAATCGCTTCGGTTCCCAATCTCTCCGCAACCATCTTCCGAAGTCTCTTATTCGCCGAAACGCCACCTGCCAAATGGACCTCTTTCGCGCCAAATTTTCGTGCCGCTCTGATTAGTTTCTCAGATAAAACGTCGCAAACCGCCTCTTCAAAACTTCCGGCGCAATCAGCCTTGAATTCGTCGGTCAACTCGTTTTTCGCGATAACTCTGGCAACTTCGCTTTTCAATCCAGAAAAACTGAAATCGAAACTATCTTTTCCAAGCCATGCTCGCGGGAATTTGTATTTTGCCGTGCCTTTTTCCGCGATTTTCGAGATCGCAGGTCCACCGGGGTATCCAAGTTCGAGCAATCTGGCAACCTTATCGAAAGCCTCTCCCGCCGCATCGTCGAGCGTTTCACCGAGCACCTCGAAATCGCAATGTCCTTTCATCAGCACGAGCTCATTATGTCCGCCCGAAACGGTCAAAACGAGAATAGGGAATTTAATTTCATCAATATCGCGATCAAGCCAATTCGCATAAATGTGCCCATGAATGTGATTCACATGGATGAGAGGTTTTCTTGATGCCAAAGCAAGAGTGGACGCAGTAACTATACCTGTTAAAAGAGAACTTATTAGCCCCGGCTCCTTCGTGACGGCTATCGCATCAATATCGTCGAAACCGACCTTCGCCACCCTTAGCGCCTCATCCAAAACAGGAATGATTTTCAATATATGCTCTCTGGCGGCAATCTCAGGCACAACCCCTCCAAGCTCTTTATGCAAATCTATTTGTGAAAAAATGACGTTGCTCAAAACCTTCGTACCGTTTTCAACTACGGCGACTGCAGTCTCATCGCAAGATGTTTCGAAAGCGAGGATTTTCATGGCAAAGATTATTATGGCCGTCCCGGGACGGCCACCTGTCATGCGGCAGATCTTATATAATTTACCATTACAAGAAGTAACAAAACGCATTTTTGGCAAATTTACCCTTGACATCTTGCTAAAAAAAACCATAATTAAGTCGTAAATAACCAAAAATCACATGACTTTTGATCGATCAGTCCAAGGAAAAACAGTCGAAAGTGAAGAAAGTAGAAAACCAGAATTATCCGCAGAGGAAAAACTAGCTCATGATGCGAAGGGGCTTATTGATGTTGCAAAACGCAAATACCATAGGGGTATAATAACCGTGGATGAAGCTTTCGGGATGCTCTCAAGAGGCGAAGACCAAAAGTTTCATACGGACAGTGCAGAGGGATTTAAATTAAAAAGAGCCATCTCTATCGAAATAAAGAACGGAACATTAGAATTCACAGAAGAACAAAAAGCATTGTTATCTACCATAAAGACTCGTTTTGAAACTCAGTCAACTCTCCATCAAGGAATACAATGGATGGATGTGGAGTCTTCTCTTCGCGGCAATACGGAAGCTTTTGCGGCCCTTAAATATATGGAAGAAACCGGTGGCGAACCTGATGTGCTCAGGGTTGAAGGTGGCGAATTTGTTTTCACGGATACATCAGCGGAAAGCCCGTCTGGCAGAAGAAATAAATCTCATATTGATGCTACAGGAATAATAAAACCTATTAGCGGTCTAGAACTTACAAGTGAAGATGATTACATGTATTTGCAAGGTCTGAAACCTGTCGATTCGAATTCATGGAGTTGGTTAGGGAAGCCTTCGGCAGGCAGAGATCCGCTTGCTGCCGGCGATGCGCTCGATGGTCGTCGCCGTGGTGGCTCTGTGGATGTGCATCCGGACAATGCTGACGATCCCTATGAGCGCAGGGGTTTCCGTTGCTCGCTAAGGGTCAAAAAATCTTAAACTTTGGATCCTTGAATTTTCCTTTCTTCTTTGTTTCTTGCATTTTTTATGTAACATTTGAACCGCACGGTGAATAGTCACCCCGCTATGCGGGGCTACCGTCGAGATGTTCTTTCTCCAAAAAAACTTTGAATTCGAAAAGAAGTTTTGAAAGGACATCGGAATAATTTTAGACCCTTAGGTTTGAGTGGAGTTTATCTCGCTTGTCGGGATGAAAAAAGCAAACCAATGCACACTTTATGGCTGTGGCTGTAAAAGTGTTTCGGACGAACTCCATCAACAACTTGCTGCCGGAAATGCGCTCAATGGTAATCGCAATGGTGACAATGTGAATGTGAATCCGAACAATGCTGACAATCACAATGAGAACAGGGGTTTCCGTTGCTCGATAAGGGTCTAATTGTTTTGCATGGACTTGAGCCATCCGCCCAACATTCTTCCGATTTCAGCGGTTTCGGATTGAAGTTGGAAAATTTTTGTTTCGTTCGCAAGTTTAAGATCGAGCAAAAGTCGAAGTTTCAAAGTGATTATTTCAAGCATTGCGTTTGCTTTTATGAGATATTGAGCTTTTGCCGGTTTTGGAGCGTTTTTCGCCATAATCAAGTATTCCAATAACGATAAAATGTTTTGCTCAAGACTTGCGCCAAGCGAGAATCTCCATCTTTTTGGCAAATGAGACCAAAGATCGGTAAAATGCTTATAAAGATCATAACTCCGCGTGATGATTGATAATGATTCCATAGATTTGAGCTTAAGTAATATTTGGAAGTGTTGGTTTGAATATAAGAAAGGAAAGAAAATCGGTCGCGAGTTCTTAATATTCCAAGATAAGTTGGAAGCGAATATTCAATCGATTCATGCCGACTTGAATTTCGGAGAATATCGGCATGGAGAATACCGTACATTCACGGTACGAGATAATAAAAAGAGAGAAATTTCAGTGGCGGAGATTCGCGATCGAGTAGTCCATAGATTGGTTTATAATTATTTGGTGCCGATTTTTGATAAAACTTTTATTTATGACGCTTGGTCGTGCAGAAAAGGGAAAGGTCTTTTGGGGTCAATCGAACGAGCGCAAAGCTTCACGAATTCTTATCCGAATTGTTTTATTTGGCGAGCGGATATAAGGAAATTTTTTGACAATGTGGATCGCGAAATTCTATTTAAACTTATTGAAAGAAAAATAAAAGATAAAAAAGCACTTCGGATTATCGGAGAAATAATCGAAAGTTATCCATGCGGGATTTCGATAGGGAATTTAACAAGCCAGATTTTCTCAAATATATATCTGAACGAATTGGATCGTTACATAAAACATGAAATAAAACCTTTGGCATATCTGCGTTATGGCGATGATTTCATCGTTTTGAGGGAATTAAAATATGAATCAATAAACGACAAGAGCCAAATAACGGATTTTTTAAAACAGAATTTACGACTTGATATTCATACGGAGAACAATCAAATTTTCAAAGCGAAACACGGATTGAAATTTCTCGGATGTGTAATATATCCAAAAGGCAGAACGCTTAACGAAAGAGCATGGAATACAATTAAGTGCAATTTGGACATGCGAAATTTATCAAGCTATCACGGACTCATGAAAAAGCACTCAAGTCGCAAAAAAATAAGACAATTCAACTGGCTTTTGTGCTAAAATCGAAGCCGATGGAAAACACTTCGCTAGAGATTGTGAAACTTCTCAAATCCAAAGGCCACTCCGCCTACTGGGCCGGTGGTTGTGTTCGCGATATGCTTTTAGGCACGCAACCGAAAGATTACGACATAGTCACAAGCGCGAAGCCTGACGAAATCGAAAAACTTCTCGAACACACGATTCCGATAGGGAAGGAGTTCGGAGTAATTTTAGCTGTAAAAAACGGACACCATTTCGAGATTGCAACATTTAGATCGGACAGCGGATACTCGGACGGTAGAAGACCTGACGCGATAACATTTACTCACGCCGAAGACGACGCAAAGAGACGGGACTTCACAATTAACGGACTTTTTTTCGACCCGATTGAAAAAAAACTGCACGATTTCGTTGATGGAAAAAGAGACATTGCCGACAAAATCATAAAATTCATCGGCGACCCTCATGAAAGAATTTTGGAAGATCATTTGCGAATAATTCGCGCAATTAGATTTAAATCCACTTTGGATTTTCAATATCACCCCGATACTTACAAAGCGATCAAACATCACTCTCATCTATCGGCGAAGGTTTCAGGTGAACGCCTGCGCGACGAACTCAATAAAATGATCGCGGGCGACAATCCGATCCGCGCATTTTCGGACATGGAAGATACAGGAGTACTGCAACATGTCATTCCCGAATTAGTTGAGTTGAAAGGTGTCGCGCAACCGCTTGAATTTCACCACGAAGGTGACGTTTGGGATCACACAATGCAATGCTTGAAATCGCTTCAACCTCATCATACTTTGCGAGAAAGATGGGCGGTTTTATTTCACGATATAGCCAAGCCGAAAACTTTTGCCCAAAAAGAGAGAATCAGATACGACAAGCACCCCGAAGAGTCTGCAAAAATGGCAACGAAAATCCTGGATCGTCTAAAATTTCCTCGTGCTTTTATAAAAGAAGTGGCATGGGCGATCGAGCACCATTTCAACATGAAGCAAATTATCGAGATGGAAAAAGGCAGACAACGAAAATGGTTTTTACATAAAGAGTTCCCGACATTGATGACGGTTTTCAAAGCCGATATAGCAGGCACGACTCCAAGTGATTACACGATGTTTAATACGCTTTCCGAGATTTACGAATTGGCGAAAAAAGAGTTGGGCGATGGTCCGAAAAAACTTATAACCGGCGAAGAAGTAATGGAAATATTAGGTATGTCTCCGGGCGCGAAGGTTGGCGAAATCCTCGATGAGATTCATGAAAGACAACTTGCGGGGGAGATAAAGACAAAGAAGGATGCGATTAGATGGGTTAGTGGACGCGAATAGCGGGATTTATTTATGCCATCTTCTTCCCCCTCAGCACCTTGATGCTCTCTTTCTTATATAAAACTAATCCTCCTAATCCGAAAACAACGGTGATAATGTTGATCAATATCCCTATAACAGGGATAGCGCAAGCGACAAATAAAATCAGCATCCCAAATGCCATTCTCCCGAAATCTCCCCAGAACGCTACGTCTTTCCCCGGTTTCAAAATCAAACTGCCGATAAAATAACTGACAAAAATTTTCGCAAAAGGCCACATAATCAGAAGCCCAAGCCACAATATGAATATAACCTTGTAGCCGACCACAGTGAGGATCAAAAGCACAGAAACAACAGGTAGCCCGATCAACAACAAAAGTCCGTAGAATATCGCATTACCGTAACTTTTCTTACCAAGCTCGGTGTATTTTCGGAAGCTGTACGGAAACGCAAGCAAAACGATAACTCCCAAAAAAAGCAAAGCCAAATACGAGAAAAATTTCATACCCAGATGCATATTTGCCCCAAATCCTCCAACCTCTTCTTTGATCTCTTCCGTATTCAAAAATTGCGACTCTTTGACAGTTACGGTTCCCGTAACAACTCCATCGGGTATCTCGGCATTTTCCTTGTATGCGTAAGCCAAATTCCCTCCAATCTTTGCCGAGGAGTCTATTTTGAAATAATCGGACGCGAGCAAATCAACATTGCCGGTAATATTTCCCCCGATAAACAAAGTGCCCGCCGCAATATACAGATTGGTCAAACTTCCTTTAAAATTCGCAGATCCCGCCGCTCCGTAAACATTTCCGGCAACGGCGCTGTTCGCGGAGCAGGTAACCTCTCCACCCGCCATGATTAAATCATCTCCGATTTTCCCGTTTATTGTAACGTATCCGCCTCCGATTCTGACATCATCGCTTACCAAACCGTTCAGCACTATATTCCCACCGAGTATAAAAAGGTCACCCTCGATATTACCATCTATTTCAACCTCTCCGGCAACGACAATTAAGTCACCTTTCACTTGCGATGTTACGGTTGTTGTCCCGCCAATCAAATACAAATCATCCTCAATCAAAACGTCCTCTACGGTTAAAAGTTCGCCATTCCTGATATCTGTTGCCAAAGCGGGAGACGCGATAAACAGCGTCCCCAAAATTGCCAAGACGGCATAAAGAGCGATCAGTTTTTTCATTTTTGTTTTTATTAAAATCTTTCCATTCCGGATAAATATAACAAAAATGAAGGAATCACTCAAATCCAATTGCCGCTCGGTTAACAAGTGTTAACTATTGCGTCATTGGTTAACATGCGTTAATATACAAACATCATGGATAAAAAATATCTTACAACTTCAGAGGCGGCGAAATTGCTCGGCATAAGCAGAGTGGCGGTTTTTAAAAAAATAAAAAAAGGCGAAATACAGGCTATCAAAGCAGGGAGAAATTATTTGATATATAACGAAGATACAACAGGTGGGAATACGGGAAAAAACATAGAGAAATCCGTAAACAGGGTGGTTCGCGAATATGGAGAAGCCATTAAACTTCTCGGAGATGAATAAAAAACTTACGGTAAAAGATGTCGAATTAATTGCTCATAAGTTAGCAAAGAAAATAATGGAATGGGACGAGCCTATCCCGGATTTTTCGACACGATTTCCGAACATACTTGAAAGCTGTCTGGCAATTCCTTTCCAAACATTCGACAAAAAATCTCTTTATCAAGGGCTATTAGAAAAAGCATCGATTTTATTTTATTTAATGATAAAAAACCATCCTTTTCAAAACGGGAATAAAAGAATAGCGGTAACAACTCTGTTGGTTTTTTTATCGATGAATGGGAAATGGATAAAAATTTCCAATCAGGAACTTTATAATTTCGCCATATGGGTTGCCCAAAGCTCACCGCAATTCAAAGACGAAGTTATTCAAGCGATAAATAAGTTTCTAAAAAAATATCTCACATTGATATAGCCACCCTCGCCACATTCTCAATATGGTAAGTATGTGGGAACATATCGACCGGTTGAACGTATTCGACTTTGTATCCTTGAGTCTCGAAAATCTTCAAGTCTCTCGCCAGATTTGCCGGATCGCAAGAAACATACACGACAACTTTTGGCTTAAAATCAACGATTTTTAAAACAACTTTTTCCCCAAGTCCGGCGCGAGGCGGATCAACAATGACCACATCGGGAGTATCCGGTATTTCAAGAATATTTTTGTCGACATCTCCCGCTTTGAACCACGAATTTTCTATGCCGTTCAAAATCGCGTTTTGTTTCGCATTTTTTATAGCGCTCTCGTTGATCTCAAGTCCATAAATCTTCTTCGCTTTATGTGCGCAAAAAAGTCCGATTGTACCCGTCCCGCAATATAAATCAAAGACGACCTCTGCTCCCGTTAACCCAGCCGCCTTGATAGCTTCCGAATATAAGATTTCAGCTTGTCTCGTGTTGGGCTGAAAAAAAGCTTGCGGTGAAATTTTGAATTTTAGAACAGTGCCATCTTCCGTCGTGAGCTCTTCGCGTATTGTCGGTTTCCCGGCCAGTAAAAATTCTTGTATTTGGGTTTTTATGCCACGTTTTTTAGTCACTAAAGACCAATAAATCGAGACGACTTCGGGCATATCGGCGAAAATTTCCACAAACTCTTTTTGTAGAGGGAAATCTACGCAAGTCACCAAATTGATCATTATTTCTCCGGTATTTTTGCTATCTCTGACATAGAGTGACGACAGCTTGTCGAATGAAAGATTATTTTTTTTGGCAAAATCTCTAACTCGCGCAAGAATCTTCGCAACTTTCTCAGACTGTAAAAAACATTCTTCGATATCGAAAACATCTATGTGTTTTCCACGAGGATGTAGTCGACCCTGATAATCAGGGTCGTCTTTTGACGAATTCCCAAAGGAAAACTCCATTTTATTTCTATAAAACCACGGATCTTTACAGCCGATTATTGGGCGAACAAGAGTATCTGTATCTTTGAACCCGCCGGTGAATTTCAGTGCTTCTTTAACCTGTTCTTGTTTGAATTTCAGCTGCTCTTCATAAGGCAACATTTGCCAAAAACATCCGCCGCATAATGGAAAATGTTTACACTTCGGTTTTATTCTGGATGGCGATGGCTCAACCACTTCGATCAAATCCGCTTCGACATAATTTTTCTTGCTTCTCCTGACGCGTGCAGAAACGACATCGCCCGGGATGACACCTTCCACGAAAACCTTTTTACCATCTTCAAGTATGCCGATCCCGCTGCCTCCGAAAGCCAGTTTATTGATTTTAACCCGTAAAATTTGCCCTTTTGTCATATGGAACATACTATACGTCTATGAGTCTACGTATGACCATTCTAAAAGTCGGCAAACTAAAAAGCGAATATATCGAAATCGAATCCGAATTTGTAAAAAGATTACGACCTTTCGCCAATCTTGAAATAAAAACTTTTAAAGAGTCGGCGCTTTTATCAAAAAGCATACCAAAGGACGCATTTGTAATCGTACTGGATACCGGTGGCAAACAATTTTCATCCGAAGAGTTCTCAAAAATAATTTCAAAAGAAAAAGATTTCGGTTCGGGCCACATCGTGTTCGTCATAGGTGGCCCTTATGGCTTAAATGAGGCATTGCCATCAAATTTGAAGCTTTCATTTTCGAGAATGACTTTCACGCATCAATACGCATATATAATTCTTTTGGAGCAAATCTACAGAGCGTTTACAATACTGATCGGTAAAAATTATCATCACTAAATGTTATTCAAGATCCTCATCACAATACTGGCAACAATCTCCTCTATCCCGTCTCAGTTCTTGCAAGATACGGTGATGTTCGCTGCTCACAAAGCCGGTGCTTATGGAAAATTAATCTACGTTCGCACAATTGAGCCTGAACCTGAAGATCCGACAGAGATTTTTCTTTTCGGTGACGCGATGTTAGGTCGTTATATCGGGACTTTGATGGAAAAATACGAAGAGTCGGATCCAACATTTCCTTTGACGCATTTGTCCGAAATAATCTTGGCTTATTCAGACGATCCGGAGATCATTGGCGTAAATCTCGAAGGTCCGCTTGCGGATTATCAAATTTCTTACGGCGAATTTTACTTCAGAGTGGATCCTTCCGCGGCAACTCTTTTGGCTGATCAGGGAGTGAATTTTGCGCTGCTCGCAAACAATCACATGACGAATCAAGGCGAGGGAGGTTACGAGCAAACTAAAAATTATCTTACCGAAGCTGGCATAAATTACGTCGGAGATCCAAACGAAATAAATGATTTTTCATCATATATACAAGAAGTGAACGGATTGAAAATAGGCTGGCTCGGGTTTAATGAAATACAGGCAACGTTGGACTACGAAAAAGCTGTCGAGCTTACAAAAGAGATCGCCGAACAAGCAGACTTCACAATAGTGGCGATTCACTGGGGAACAGAGTATGCGAATGTGCCGTCCGGGACGATACAAGATCACGCGCATGATTTCGTAGATGCCGGTGCGGACATGGTTTGGGGGACTCATCCGCATGTAATTCAGTCGATAGAAAATTATGGGGATGGAATGATTTTCTATTCGCTTGGAGATTTTATTTTCGATCAGTATTGGTCGGCCGGAACACAGGAGGGCTTGGGGGTAATGGTGACTATTGAAGATGATGTTTCCAATCCAACGTACACATTAATTCCCGTCAAATTAACGGATAACGTTGGCGATCCTTATTTGATGGACGAGTCTGGACGAACGGGGATGCTTGGGAGGCTGAAATCTTACTCTGAGCAAATCGGCGTGATTACCGATGGGAATATGAATTTCGAAACTGGGATCTTGAAGCCATGGTAGTTATTTCTTGGATATTCTCTTGAGTACAAGTTCGTATCCGCCTTCTCCGTCTTTAAGCCAATGGCCGACCCTTGTGATAGTCGAGGTGCTTATTCCGGTCTTCTTGGCAATCTCGCGATAGGGAACTCCTTTCGCAATCATTTGTGCGGCAATCCATCTTTCCGACATAGCTCTGATCTCGGTTATAGTGCAAAGATCGCGCAAAAACTTCCTGGCTTCGTCAGGAGTTCTCAGCAATAAGAGTGCCTTATGAAGCTGTTTCAGGTCGTCAGTACTGCCCAATTTCTTTGTAGATTTTTTCACAAAAAAATCTTACTCCGCAGAAAAAGTATTGACAAGTCTGGGCGCATAATATAATATCCCGACTGTATTAACGTATTAAAACATGATAACGCTCGCAGTTTACAAAAAGCATCACCCGGCCCATTGCCGCTAAATGATATGATTTTTTTGTATTTATGCGGCTCTAAGAACTATTTAGGGCCTTTTTATAATTTAAATTAATTAATATGGAAGCACAGGTTATGAAAGCAAAATTGTTGTGTCTTGGCGCTAGGACTCCGGAGGGATTAAAAGAATCATTGCTGGATATACAAAATCCTGGAAGACAAAAAAGAGCCGGACTTGGATATGGGGTTTACGCGGACGTGGAAGACGAAAAAGGCACGGAATTTACAGTTAATATAGATGCTTTTTCGTTATTTGCACCAACATCTCCGATAGTAATGGACGGAGATCCTAATAATTTGAGGTTTTTCGAAATTGAAACAGGTGAACAACTGGGAACCGGGACCGTTGTTAAAAAACCAACATGGATAAATGAAAAATTAACTTCAGGCAAAACGGCAGGGCAAGTCATACAGCCACACAGTCCAAATGATCTGACTACGTTGATAAGTTCAGGGACAAGATGCTCACTATTTGATACCGGAGAACAATGTTTGTTTTGCTCCCTCGATGGTAAAGGCGTTGTGCCTAAATCGGAAGAGGATATAGAAGAAGCACTTGGAATTGCACTTAGTCGGAATTCGGAATACAGATTGATTTCGAGTTCATCATTTTCAAGAAATCCAAGAGAAGTTTTAAGAAAAATAGAAACGATTAAAAAAAGATTTCCAAACTTAGTTATAGCTCTTGAAACAGTTCCGTTTGGTGATAAGCGAATGTATCAAGAAGCAAAAACGGCTGGAGCGGATGCTATGATGATGAATTTGGAATGTTATTCGGATGAGGCAAGACGTCGATTATGTCCAGGGAAATCGAAAATTGATAAAAAAGAGTATTTCGATGGTTTCGAAGAATCAGTTAAGGTTTTTGGGCCTAGCAATACTACGTCATGTTTGATTGTTGGGATGGAACCGGTCGAATCATCCATGGCAGGTGTGAGAGCACTAATTGAAGCTGGCGTCGTCCCGGAAGTAATTCCATGGCGAGCCAACTTGCCAGAAGGAACAAGTTTACCGAACTGGATGCTCCCAACAAACCCAATCGATCTGGTTAGAGTGCAAGTGGTTGCCGAAACAGAAATGTCAAAAAAAGAACTTTTGCCAAATGCGGGATGTCTAAGATGCGGGATGTGCCAAATTGCACAAAGAAATTTCAGGAGAAAGATCGAGTTCGTAAAGCTTGGATAGTTTTAGTGCCAAGGTGCCGGGGAATGAGGTCTACCCGGCACTTTCCACAAATCGCTTCTGTAATCCTGTTTTTCGTGCTATAATTACAAGACTAAAAACAAACACACATGAAATTCATTTCTTACGGTGCCGCTAGGGAAGTGACGGGATCACGCCACATGATTATTTCAAATGGCAAAAAATTGCTACTTGATTGTGGTCTTTTTCAAGGTCGCAGAAAAGAAGCGGAAGAAAAAAATAAAACTTTCCCGTTTGATCCTAAAACAGTTGATGCGATGATTTTGTCGCACGCTCATATCGATCACTGCGGCAATATCCCGACACTCGTCAAAAACGGATACAAAAACCCGATTTACTGTACTCCGGCGACCAAAGATCTTTGTTTTTACATGTTGCGCGATAGCGCATTTATCCATGAAAAAGAGGCGGAATATTTGAATGAAAAAAAGATGAAGAAAGGTGAAGAATTGATAAAACCGCTTTATACGCAGGAAGATGTCGACGCGGCGTTAAAACTTTTTCAAGAAGTAAATTTAAACGAAACATTCGAGCCGTTACCCGGATTCAAAATCACTCTTCGTGAAGCAGGTCACATATTGGGATCCGCGATGTTGCAAATGGAGATTACGGATGAAAAAGGCATTGCACACAAAATAGTATTTACCGGAGATCTTGGACGCAGAGAGTTACCCGTCCTGAAAGACCCTTTTAAAATCGAAGACGCGGAAATACTAATTACAGAGTCGACTTACGGTGAAAGATTGCACGAGCCGATGTCGACAGCCGAAGGGAAACTCGCGGAAATAATAAACAAAACCGTCGAAAGAGGCGGCAAAATAATCATCCCGGCATTTGCTCTTGAACGTACTCAGGAGCTGGTTTATTCGTTAAACGGTCTTATGAGCGTTGGGAAAATCTCAAGAGACTTAGCCGTTTTCGTAGACAGTCCGCTTGCGGTAAACGTCACGGAAGTTTTCAGAAAACATAAAGAATGTTATGACATTGAAACGTTAAAGAAATTTACAGACCACAACAAAGATCCGTTCGGCTTCTCGATGCTTAAATATATTTCCGATGTCGAAGACTCGAAAGCCTTAAATGGCAGGCATGGTCCGTTCATCATCATATCGGGTTCGGGGATGTGCGAATTCGGTCGCGTGCTTCACCATTTGCGAAACAATATAGATGATCACAGAAACACAATTATAGTTGTCGGCTATATGGCTGAAAACACGCTTGGTCGCAAAATCAAAGAAAAACGAAAAATCGTAAACATCTTCGGTAAACCTCACAGACTTGAATGCGATGTAGAAATAATAGATGCATATTCGGCACACGCGGACAGATCGGACTTGCTGGATTTCGCCACTCACATCAAAGGACTTAAGAAAATATTCGTCGTCCACGGCGAAGAAAAATCACAAATGGCTTTCAAGGGCGCCCTGATTGCAAATGGTTTTAACTGGGTACAAATCCCGCAATTCGGCGAAGAGTTTGAAATATAAGTGAAAAACCTATAAATTTATCAAGGTTTTTTATTTATAAAGCAAAAAGATGAAAGAAATTATCTCGACACCAAGCGCTCCCAAGGCGGTTGGTCCTTATTCTCAAGCGGTAAAAGCGAACGGATTTATATTCTGTTCCGGCCAACTTCCCTATGCGAAAGAAGGGCAACTTATTTCGGAAGACGCTGGTGAACAAGCAAAACAGTGTATGGAAAATTTAAAATCAATTCTGGAATCGATCGGTTCGAATCTCGATAAAGTCGTTAAAACGACGATTTTTCTTTCGGACATGAACAATTTCAAAATCGTTAATGAAATATACGGATCTTTTTTTAAGTCGGAGCCTCCTGCAAGAGTAACGATACAAGTCGCAAGATTGCCTTTTGATGTAAAAGTTGAAATAGACGCGGTAGCAGTATCATAGCGTGCACAAATCATAATTTTCAAAATGCCAAAAATAAATTTCGGCGGCACAATCGAACGAGTTATAACAAGAAAAGAGTTCCCGCTTAAGAAAGCTCGTCAAGTATTAAAAAACGAAACGATCGCAATTATCGGATATGGCGTACAAGGGCAAGCTCAATCGTTAAATTTAAAAGATAACGGATTTAATGTCATAGTCGGGCAAAGAAAAGGTAAGAGTTGGGGAAAAGCCAAAAAAGATGGTTGGGCTCCGGCAAAAAATCTTTTCTCGATAAAAAAAGCATGCCAAAAAGGCACGATAATTTGTTACACGCTCTCCGACGCGGGACAAAAAAAGATATGGGGAAAAATCAAAAAGTATTTAACAAAAGGAAAAACCCTTAGTTTCGCACACGGTTTTTCGATAGTGTATCAAGATCAAACCGAAGTAATCCCACCTGAGGACATAGATGTCATTATGGCGGCTCCAAAAGGTCCGGGGATACTCGTGAGAGAGAAAGGAGTGGGTGCAAGCTATGCGATATACCAAGATGTAACAGGCAAGGCGAAACAAAAAGCACTCGCGCTTTGCATGGGCATTAATTCCACTTGTATATACGAAACAACTTTCAAAAAGGAAGTATATGGGGATTTGACGGGAGAAAGAGGAGTATTGGTTGGTGCAATGGCAGGGTTGATGGAGGCTCAATATAACGAACTAAGGAAACGTGGTCACACGCCGAGCGAAGCATTTAACGAAACCGTCGAAGAGGCGACAAGAAATTTGATCCCGTTAATAGATAAAAACGGCATGGAATGGATGTTTGCGAACTGTTCAACCACGGCTCAAAGGGGTGCATTGGATTGGAGGCACGAATTCAGAAAAGCCGTCGAGCCGGTTTTCAAACGCTTATATGACAGTGTAGAGAGCGGGCATGAAACAAAAATAGTCCTCAAAGCCAACAGTTCGCCAAATTACAGGAGCAAACTTGCAAAAGAATTAAAAGAATTGGGAGATTCGGAGATGTGGAAAGCGGGGAAGGCCGTAAGACAATTACGATATTTATGATACTTTTTTAGAGTGCGCAATCATATATCCCATCCCGGGATTATGCCTGGACGGGCAAACTTTCACTTTGTATCCGTTTTTCTCGAGCTTAGTCTTTAAATCCGAACTTCGCATATTTTCCGTGTATTCATGATATTCAATAAAAAAAACCGGAATTTTTGCGAACACGGTATCCGGCAAATTGGCAAATATATCGAATTCGGATCCTTCGCAATCCATCTTAACAACGTCGCATTGACCGATTTTATTTAAAATCTTTTCCAAAGTCGTGGCGTTAACCTTTTTTTTATTCGCCCCAGCCATCACAAGAGAATGATTATGTGAATCACTGCTGATGTATAAATCGACAGAACCTTCTTTGACGGAAACGGCGGAATTTTTTGAAAATACGTTTTGGATACCATTTCGCATCAGATTGGCTTTCAATTCTTGAAAATTTTTTTCTTCAGGCTCGAAAGTATAAATCGGTACTGTGGGATTCAGACTTCTCGCATACAAAACAAAAAATCCTTTATGTGCCCCTATATCGATAATCGAATTTTTGGCAGTTTTAAGATAAGGCTCGAGATTTAAATACTCTCTATCTTCAAAAATTTCCCTTATGACCGACTCGTCGGCATCGGAAGAGATTTCAACATTAAATTTGCGATTTAAAAAAGAAATTTGGCGCATAGCGAATCAAATCATACATTAATTTACATAACGGGGGTAGATTCCCTTCGTTTTTCATGTTATAATATAGGGATAAAAAATAAAAACTTAAAGCATGTATAACTTCTTGAAAAGGGTCGGCTTGATAGCGGGGATATTGCTTGCTTTCCATTATGTTCCGACAGCTTCAGCGGCAAGTTTTGTTGTTGATACTCTTACGGATGAAGCAAGCGACGGAGAGTGTGTTCTGGATACGACTCTTAGAGAAGCGGTTGCTTGCGCGGATGCCAATGCCGAATCGGATACGATTACCTTTGGTGTTGCGGGAACAATTACTTTAGCGGCCAATCTTTCGGGAATGGGAGATGTAAATGGTGTTGATATTGATGCGAATGGCAATATCACATTGGATTGCGGAAATACTTACACCTTGGCGACGGAAGGTACGAACACGACTTTTCGCGGATTTACAATCAGCAATGCGACAACTTTTTATGTTGCAGGCACGAGTACTACGGTGGGAGGGACCGATGTGACAGATAGAAATATTTTTTACGGTGCGGGTGCAAATATGGACATAAGAACACAAGGAACCAGTCTTATTAAGAATAATTATATCGGTGTTCAAGGAGATGGTATTACCAAAAGTGTTGCGGCAACCGCTATGTTGGTAGCCAGCATGACGGGCAATTTGACCATTCAGGGCAATGTAATTGCCGGTGGCGGCGGAGCGGCCATTAACGTCTTTACGAGTAATACCGGAGATTTGTATATAAAAGGGAATAAAATCGGAATTGGCGCAGATGGTGTCACGGATTTGAACCCGGCTAATGGGATTAATGCCAGTAGCGCTTATTCCGGGAAATTAACTATTGGCGGCACAGCCAATGGCGACGGAAATACAATTTCCGGAGCCAGCAGTTACGGGATTATAATAGCCGGCACATTGACGGGCGGTGCCGAGATTCAAGGCAATTATATAGGTACAAGATTGGATGGACTGGTTGCGGTTGGCAATGCCAATGATGGGATTTCCGTTTCAAGCGCCTGTAGCGGAGGAAGCGGCTGTTTAATCGGCGGATCTGTCGCAGGAGCAAGAAATGTTATTTCGGGCAATGGTGGTGCCGACGGAATTGAATTTGGCAGTGGGTCCAGCGGATGGCAAGTTTATAATAACTATATAGGTATTAGCGCTACGGGTACCGGCGCGATTGCAAATGGATATGGAGTTGCAATTACGGGCACAGCTACAAATATTTCAATCGGAGAAACCGGAGCGTCTCCGTCAACTCACAATGTGATCTCGGGGAATACGGGATACGGGATAGATGTTTCCACAACAGGAGGAACCATTGCGATAAACGGTAATTACATCGGACTTCATCCGGACGGTTATACGGCAATAGCAAACGGGATTGATGGCATTCGTATTCAAAGCGGCGCGAACAGCGTTACTATCGGTAATTCTTCCGCAACTTCTCCTACCAATGTGATTTCCGGAAATACCGGTATGGGTATTCTTCTTCAAGGTAATGCAGTTTTGTACTCTTCGATGATTGGTTTGAATATTGATGGAACCGGCGCGGTTGCAAATGGGTCGTATGGTGTTTATATAAATTCTTCAGGACCCGCTGTCGGTTATTCCAGTCTTACGGCAGGGTACAATGTTATATCGGGGAATGCGGATTCGGGAATTTTTGTTGATAATCTCGACTCATCCGATACCGCAACGATATCTGGTAATTTAATTGGTACGAATCTAAGTGGAAACAGCGCGATTCCAAATAGCGGACATGGTATAAAAGTTAATACCAATAACACCGGAGGGATTTTAAATGTCGGGGATTCAAGTTCGGCAAACGTCACCAATGTTATTTCCGGCAATACCACCGATGGTATAAACGCGGGTACCAGCAGTGTAAGTTTGCGAGTTTTTAGCTCGCATATCGGTACAAACAAAGCGGGAACGGGCGCTATTGCGAACGTAGATGGGATAGACATAACGGGTTCCGCCTTCACAATCGGAGCCAATAGTTTAACAACAGGTTTAAATCTTATATCCGGGAATTCAGGAACAGGCGTATATCTGCGCGAGAATGGAGCCGCCGGGACCGTTAGTGGAAATATTATAGGTTTGAATCTTGCCGGTGATGCGGATTTCGGAAATACATGGGCGGGAGTTTTTGTTGAAAATGCGAGTACGGGAGTTGTTTTCGGAAGTTCTGTGGCGACCGATGCTACAAATGTAGTTTCAGGAAACAACGGTATTGGTGTTTCTTTTGAAAATTCCACCGGTGTGAAAATTTATTCCACTTATGTGGGTTCGAACAAGGCGGGTACAGGAATGGTTGCAAACGGGAGCAGTGCGTTGCATCTCGAGCATACTGCTGGAGTCACTGCAGGTAATACAACTTCCGCAGGACAAAATCTTTTTGCAGGCAACGCTTCGTTACTGTTCTCATATCAATCTTCGGTTATCGCAAAAGGGAACATAATGGGTACGGATATCACGGGAACTGTTGATATGTGCGGAGGAACTATCGGGGTTGTTCCGGGATTAAATACGGTTCTCGGGTCAACAACCGCCGGAGAAGGAAACGAAATAGCTTATTGTGATTATGGTGTGTATGCCGGAGGAGATACGGGCGGAAATTTATGGAGAGGAAATAATTTTCACAACCACAACATTAAGGATGTTTTGATTGAGGATAAATCAAATTTCCCATTGGTCGGTACAACCGTTACAACCGCGACAACATCGGCGGTTATCGGTACAACAAGTTGGGCTAACGGCACGCTCGTTGATATTTACAGTAGACCGACAGCGGGAGGAGCAATGACTTATGAAGGTACCGCAACAGTTTCAGGTGGAGCGTTCGCACTTTATAAAGACTTTGCGGCTCAGGGTGATTACAAATACATTTTGAGTGCGACCGACGGTACAAATTCAGGTCAGTTTACTGATGAGTATGCCGTTACTGCCGACGTCACAGCTCCGACAGACCTCGTTGTCACAAGCACAACCGGTCATTCAACCGCGACAGCGGCATATACATTTACAGGCACAAAAGAGGCTTATTCAAGCGTTGAAAGAGATGGAAGCGGATGGATAGCGGTAGATAGCGCGATAGCATGGACATATCCGATAACGCTGACGGAGGGAGCGAACACATTCAACGTTTGCTCGGTTGATTATAGCAACAATCGCTCCGGAACGGGTTCATATACGATAACACTCGATACCGCGGCGCCATCCGCACCGACGCTTTCATATTCATCAAATGTAACCGGTACAACGGCATCGATTACGGTTACCGGTGAAGCGGGCACATCGATTTATGTAAACAATGTGGATACCGGAACGGATGTTGGAGGAGGTGGAAGTTCGGCGATCTCCGTAAGTGTCACGTCGGGTATATCGAACAGTTATGTAATAAAACTTGTTGATGCCGCCTCAAATCCGTCGTCAACGGTTACGGCAACAATACAAGGAGGAGACCCTATCGTGTATGGAGGCGGGAGTAGCGGCGGAAGCAATAATGAAGAAGAGTCTATGGATGAATCCGAAACGGAAGAAGAAACAGAAGAGATTTTAGCCGGCGAAGAAGAAGTCACGGAAGAAAATTACGATGAAGAGATAGAAGACCCTGTTATAGAAGTCACAGAAGTCATCGAAAACGCACAAGAAAACACACAAGAAGAAACACCTCCGATAATCCAAATTGAAGAAGGACCGATTGTCACGGAACAAATTTCAAACGATAGCGTGATAGTCACTTATCAGGAGCCGGTCGAAGAAAATTCGGAAGAAAACGAAATTGTAATGATTGAAATCACAATCGACAAAACAAACGTACAAGCCGCCTCCACGATTGTCGACATGGATACCGAAGTTTTCTTGGACATGAAAGAAGTTTTTGAAGCAATCCTCGAAGATGAAGATGGCGACAATATTTCAGATGTATGGGAGGAAAATTACCTTGGAGATATGGATTTCGATGGGACAAAAGACACGGACAGAGACGGCCTTACGGACTTGGAAGAGTATACATACGGGGTGGATCCCACAAACAGAGATTCGGATACGGACGGATTATCCGACATGGTGGAAGTTTACGGACTTGGTACGGACCCGACCACTTGGGATAGCGATGGAGACTGGATCAGCGACGTCGAAGAGGTGTTTAGAGGCACATCGCCGATGGAATTTACCGCCAGAACGAAAGAAATAGATACATCGGTATACGGCGTATATCAGGATAGTGATGCCGATGGTATCAGCGATTATATGGAAGAGTACAACAATACGGATCCATACGCGGAAGATACGGATGGAGACGGCCTTACGGATGCCGACGAAATGAACTACGACACGAATCCAAACAGCGTTAATCAAGTATCAACAGGTAGCCTTTCTACAAAATTCTCGAACATCGAGTACGGCAAAACCATGAAGTCGTCAAAAACACTGCTTATGGGTACGTCCACCCCGAATTCACACGTTCTGATAACGATCATGGATTCGGATAATCAGCCTGTATTGTTCTTGGAAGGGGATACCGACGGGAATGGAATATTTGCGGTTTATGCGGATAAAACACTTGTAAACGGCGCATACAAAATTTTCGTTGTAGGAATGGATAAAAATGATAACGCGAAAACAACATCGAGGATAACGGAATTCAAAGTTGACGATACTTCGGAAGTCGGAGAAATAAATTCATTGAAATTCGACGATTCGAGTATCGGCACGCCAAGACCCAAACTCACGGCTATGGCGAAACCAGGAATGATAATATTCGGCACATGGAAAAGCTTCGTATTTACATCCGTACTTATGTCTGATGCGATGACCGGCGAATTTACGGTGGAAGCTCCGGCTGACCTTGAAGTCGGCGATCATACGGTTTATTTCTATCCGGTGGGCCCGATAACGGGAGTACAAGGCGAGGTTATGATGGTGAATTTCGCGGTTATGGGAGAAGAATCGTTGCAAGATGACGGAGGTGCGATACCATCTTCGCAAAACAACAACAATTCTTATATTCTCATGGCGCTATTAATTCTCTTGGTATTTGCCGGCGGATATATCTTTTACAAAAAATCCGCACGAGGCAGGGAAGAAGAAAAGAAATTGATAGGGAAATTGTAATACCAATTCGCGCTCAAATAGTATTGTGCGAATGTTTTGCGCGAGATATTTCTTTGAGCGCGAATTGGTATAAGCGCTATGCCATAAAAGAGTCGACATGCTCTCGTATTCTTGCTATAACGGCTTCCAATAACGCGCCACGAACAACATTACTTGCATCTCCTTTGGTGGAGTCCGCGGGCTTTTTTTCAATACCATTCCATGGGAAATCTCTTCCGGGAACAAAATCGAACCCGTTATACCCGTTACGCTTTTTAGCTACAATTCTAAAACCTGGGATTTCCCTCATATCACGAGGATATCCTCTTAAATGGTTTCGATTATCAGATATAACCATCCCAAATGAGAAACCGGGATTTTCCGATAAAGCTTCACGTAATTTAGCAGCAACATCCGCAAGTTCGCCAACCAATACGTTATCCAGTCGAATAGGTCGGGTTGACGTTACGGAAACCATACTGCGCCCGGATTCATCAGGTGGATTTGTCCATACGCGTGTGTCCGGGAAAACGATTTCCAAAGTGGCAAGACCGGAGTCGGGTCTTCTAACGGAAATACCGGGCTGGTCAGACCTTGCAGGCTCTTCCGCCAATTTGCGTACGGCGACAAGAAAAGTATCATTTCTCTGTTTTAGCTGTTCAGCATTCATGTTCGAAAAATTAAAGAGTCATACTTTTATAGGAAATCGAGGTTTTTGTAAAGGGGATCCTGAATAGTATATCGGCTTGTCAAAAATATAGAAAAAATATTGACAAAAAAGACCAATACGGTAAAATTACCCTCTCTTAGCCAAACAATCTATCCGTTAAAAAGATCCTAATGTCGAAAGAAGCAAGACCAACCAATCAAGAACAACTCGCAGATGAATTTAGAAGATTCTATAGTCCGGAAGAAGAGGAAAGCTTTGGTGCCATTCAAGCTTTAAGTTATCTGGTTGTACTGGGATCCGCATTCATGGGTAAGGCTGTTAGAGATGGTGTCAGGTGGACACGGGCTAAAATTCATCAATTGACGGGGCGAAATTAAACCTCTCGAGTCTATAGCAAGCGGACTAACCTTGTGACATAGTAAATTCAATCAATCTTTGAGTTGCCTCCCTTTCCGCATCTAATGTCGATTCATAGAAGATGCATTCATAAGCTACGTCATGACCGTCAAGAGCCTCAAATAAAACAACAAGCTGGTTACCGGGCAGATAAAATGTGTCATTTTTTCCGTAAACTCTTCGCTCCAATATCCCCGGAACTGTTCTCGCTAGCCTCCCCCTGAACAGCCGCACTAATTCCGGTTTATCCGTTGAGACTTCTATTATTTCGCCGGGCTTCATTATCCCGACAGTGCCTTTCATACCGCATGGCGCCGTGTAATTAAGGCTACGGCCGTAAGGATGGTATTCGTTTGATGTTACGGCGTGTTCTTTCATATCATTAAAAATTATGTAGAAAACATAACATATCAATTCGAGATTCTTATGTCTATAAAAAAAGACACTACGAATAAAGATATTTGCTTGTAAACCAGTAAAATGCCATAATTTATATGTTGTTTAATTAAGTCAACTATGGAGATTGTTAGGCTTAAAAAGCTTGGAATGACCCAAAAAGAAATCGGTTTTTATCTAAAACTTCTTGAGTACGGAGAGTCCGGAGTGAACAATCTTTCGCGTAGCCTCGGAGAAAATCGTACATCCACCTATAGCCTTTTAAAGACAATGCAGAAAAGAGGTTTTGTGTCTTTCTACGTCAAAAACAATCTGAAAATCTTTGTGCCTACCGATCCCGCCATACTGATTAGTCAATTTGTCGATGGCGCAAATAGCCTAAAAAAACTTTTACCCGAACTTCTGGCGGTCCACAATAAATACGGGAAAATAAAACCTAAAATTACTTTTTACGAAGGTGTGGATGGAATTAAGCAAATTGGCGAACTTTTACTTGAAGTTCCCGGCTCAACAAGGCTGAGTTTTATGGGGATAGACAAAAATATTCATCCGGAAATAGAGAGATATTATGAGGAAGATTTCATTAATCGTAGGATTGAAGCAGGAATCACTTATCGAGGGATAGTGACCGGCAAACTCCCTATGGGTAATAAATATAAGGCGACGGAAAAGGGCAAGTTGAGGGTTTTAAAGTACATTGATTCCAAAAAATTCCCTATCAGAATTCATATAGATATTTTCCCAAAAAATAAAGTTGCCCTGTACTCATACCATAAGGATGACTTAATGGGTGTTGTCATTGAACATGAAAATTTTTACAACACGATGAAAACGGTGTTCGAGCTGGCATGGGCCGGTGTGGATACTGGTTTATCTAGCCCAAAGCATGTCTCTTGTTATCTCGAATCTGCCTGAAGCTTCGGCCATATCTAATAAACTTACTCCACGATTTGTTCTTGCGATATGTGCCGCACCAGTTACGGTTGCGATTTTGGAATCATTTGGAAGTCTTCCGGCTAATGTTTTCAAAACTGCCCACATTGTTCGGTCACGTTGGTCAATTAGAGCCGTATCCCCTTGTCGTATAGTATTCGCAAAACTAGGTTCCGTTGATCGATCACCATGTCTTGACCATGCTTTCTTTGCTTCTGCAAGATTGGCGGTTATTTTGGCGAGTTGCTCTTTTATTAATTGTTTTCTGGCTTGACGATTTAATCTTCCTACCTGTTGGATAACGCTTTGAGTTGCTAATCTCGCATGTGTAGAAACAGCGCGTATATTTTGAACTGGTTCATCTCTAAAAAAATCAACTTCTACCGCTGGAGTTTCAGATTTGTACCCATCTACAGCAGTAATATCTCTCAATTGTCCATCTCTTTCAAAAATAATTAAAACCTCTAAACCATCTGAAGCCGAAAGTTGATTAATTACTTCGAGTGCAACCTTTCTTGCCTCTAAATTTACTTCATGACTTTCTCTACTGCCTTCGACAAGAATATGGTCTGGAGCAAAATTACGTAAGGCAGATTTTATTTTATTTCCTCCATCCCTATCAAAGTGATTCGTGCCGAGTAGTAATAATTGAGTCATAGGTTTATTTATTACATCCTTCAACTTTTATAGCTTGAGAATTAATAATTAAGTTTCAAGCCATACGTTAAAAACAGGCCATTGTCAATTTTCTGGAGCACCTTATGGCACGAAGTGCGGACCAGCCTAGTAACATTATAATAATTGGCTTATAATTTTTATGTTTTTTATTAAAACAAATATGAAAAAAACATTACAACTTTTAATAGGATTTTTGTTTTTTGTGAAAATAATTCCTTCTTACGCTTATTTTTCAGATATTAATACTGAAAATCAGTTTTATGAAGCAGTTTTATATGCACAAGAACAAGGAATTATTGATGGATATGATGATAATACTTTCCGTCCTGACAATAATATAAACAGAGCGGAATTTGTAAAAATAATAATGGGATCTGTTTTTGATGTTGAAGAAATATCAGGAGAAAATTGTTTCTCTGATGTGTCAAACGAATGGTTCGCGAAATATGTATGTACTGCTAAAACAAATTCAATAATCCAGGGGTATCCTGACGGGCTGTTCCATCCTGAATATGATATTTCTTTTACCGAAGCTGCAAAAATTATTCTTCTTGGATTTGAGGTTGAAATAAACTCTGATGAAGATATTTGGTATAGACCTTTTATCCAAAACTTATCAGACAAAAAGGCTATCCCCACAACAATTACGGAGATTGATAAAAAAATTACTCGTGGAGAAATGGTGGAAATTATTTATAGGCTTAAAGAAAATATATTGAATTTTGATTCGATGATTTATCAAGATGATGTTTTGACTTTTACTTGGTATCAACCAACTCCGAAGACCTCATGGCAATGGCAATTATCAGGAGATATAGATACGGCTTATGATGTTGATATGTATGATATTGATCTTTTCGATACTCCTCAAAGTATTATTGATGAGTTGCATTCGGAAAATAAAAAAGTTATTTGTTATTTTTCAGCTGGAAGTTTTGAAGAATTTCGAGATGATGCCGAAGATTTTCCGGAAGAAATTTTAGGGGAAGAACTTGAAGGATGGGAGGATGAAAAATGGCTGGATGTTTCAAATTATCAAGAATTTGCTTCAATAATGGAAGATAGACTGGATTTAGCCGTAGAGAAAGAATGTGATGGTGTAGAGCCTGATAATATGGATGGATATGCGAATGATAGTGGATTTGATTTAACTTATGATGATCAAGTTGTTTATAGCAAATGGATTGCCGAAGAAGCTCATGAAAGAAATTTATCCGTGGGGCTTAAAAATGCGTTGGATCAAATCGATGATGTGATTGATTATTTTGATTTTGCCGTAAATGAACAATGCTTCGAATATGATGAGTGCGATCTATTAATCGAATTTATAGATCAAAATAAAGCTGTTTTCGGTGTCGAATATGAACTTGAACCACAGGAATTTTGTGTTTCGGCGAATGAAATGAGTTTTAGTTGGCTCAAAATGGATTATGAATTAGATGGCGGAAGAATTGGATGTGAAGAATTTTAAAAAGGAGATTGCTATCCTCAGACCGTCCGACAATGAAATTGGAGGACGGTCCTAAACAAGCGAAGGATTGACGCGTAAAATGTTATTCTGTGCAACAGATAGCAAAAAGCATTGCGAATCATTAAGCAAATTTAAAAACAATGCGTTTTCTTAAAAAAGTTCATTGTCGGACAGCCTGCAATCAGCTTATAATAAAAGGCCGTCCGGTCCCTGCGGGACCTACCGGCTCTGGAGCAGGTAAGGGGAATTGAACCCCTCTCTCAGCCTTGGCAAGGCTGCATAATAGCCACTATACGATACCTGCAAATTTTTAAAGAAGCGCAGTCAAATTTATATTAAAGGAGACTAATTTTCAAGATAAAAGTTAAGAAACCTTCACCTGCCTCTTCATAATTCCCAAAATCACCTGATTGGTTCCCGCCATCCCTTCAACCGTAATTTGAGCCAAATTTTGCAAAGTTTCTTCCGCGGAGAACCCGATAATTCCATTCGGTCCCGAAGCATGATATCCATCCAGAGCTGAAAAAGCCGCAGAAAGCGCCGAATGAGCCGAACTCGCAACCTTAACGGCACATCCGAGATTGGCTCCGTTGCAAAACATCCCGCCAAGATCGTTCGCGACATTATCAATCGCGTAAGTGATTAATTTCAAATCGTGTTTTTCTTGATAAACGCAACCCGCCGCCGCTCCGACACCCGCCGCAATGGCACAATGACAGATAGGGGACAATTCGCCCGCAAAAGCTTTCACATAAGCATTCAAAAGATGCGACAAGGCGATACTTCGTAAAACGCGCTCTTCGGCAATCTTGAAATATTTCCCCCAAAAATACGGTACCAAAATCGCAACCAAGCCTTGGTTGCCACTTCCGCCACTGCTCATAACCGGGAAAGGCATCCCCGACATACGTCCATCGGCCGCCGCCGCAATGGCGATCTTCGTATCGGGAAACAACCCTTTTTTATTTATACCCGTTTCGATCAGCTTTTTAAGCTCGGCGGAATATAAATTATATTTGGCTCCCTCTGCTGATGCTTTAAGGTTCATCTCAATCCCTTCTTCGATATATTTAAGGTCTTTTTTCGTTGCCTTATCGGCTTCATTTATCAAATCGCGAATCGTCAGGCATCTTAATTTATCTCTGTATTTATCAATCCCGTTTCCGCCTTTTAAATGAGTTTTGATCAAATTAACTCCGTTTTTTTTCAGTTCAATCAAATTTGTATGTCCGCAAGCTATCGTTGCAATCCCTTCTCCAGTATTGGTTTTAATTTTAACTTTTATATAAAGTCCTTTTTTTTCAAAATTCGACTTCAAAATAACCTGTTTAGTCGCTATCAACTTCTTGGCTTCCTTGAGGTCGCGATCCTTCACGTTTTTTAAAAGATGCAATCCGTCTTTCGGGTTGCAACACAAAGCTCCCAGCGCCGCCGCAACCGGGATCCCCGTCGCTCCTTTCGCCCCCGGAATAAAAACATTCATCCCGTTTTTAAAAGTTCCGGGATCCGTTTCGACAACAATCCTCCACACCTTACCGCCAATCGCTTTGCTCGCATAAGCGCATGCCAAAGCCACGGAAACCGGCTCGGTGCAACCCATCGCCGGCACAACCTCGTGCTGTAAAATTTCGGTAAGTATTGTCATATTACTCCGCGTCTTTCTTTGACAAGTTGTACCTGCCTTCTCTGTCCACTTCCATCAATTTAACCTTGATAACGTCGCCGACTTTTACCACATCTTCAACCCGATCCACCCTCTTTTTATCAAGTTTAGAGATATGAACGAGCCCTTGTTTGCCGGGGGTAAACTCAACGAAAGCTCCGAACTCCATAATCTTCATAACTTTGCCTTCGTAAACTTTTCCGACTTCCGGATCCATGACAATGCTCTTGATCCAATTCATAGCTTTTTCGCCACTTACCTGGTTTGGAGCTGTGACCATGACCAACCCATCATCCTCGATGTCTATTTCAACGCCGCATTCGGCTGTAATTTTCTGAATGGTCTCGCCACCCTTCCCGATAACTTCGCGTATTTTCTCCGGATTAATTTTGATACTTGTTATCAAAGGCGCATAAGGAGACATCACCGTTCTTGGAGAGGGGAGCGCCTCGAGCATTTTCGACATAATCTCGGCTCTGCCCGTTTTTGCTTTTGTTAAAGCTTCTTTCATGATTTCTACAGTCAGCCCTTTGACCTTAATATCCATCTGCAAAGCGGTGATTCCTTTATCGGTTCCCGTAACTTTGAAATCCATGTCGCCGGCGAAATCTTCCATTCCTTGTATATCCGTCAAAATCACATATTTACCACCTTTTGTCAGGACCCCTTCAACGTTTTCCGTGACCAATCCCATCGCGATTCCGGCAACCGGAGATTTAATAGGTACGCCAGCATCCATCAAACTCAAAGTTGATCCGCAAACCGATGCCATTGAGCTCGAACCGTTGCAAGACAATATTTCGGAAACAACCCTCATCGTATAAGCGAAATTATTTTTATCCGGGAGCATCGGCTCAAGCGCCCTTTCCGCAAGATGACCGTGCCCGATTTCCCTTCTGGAAGCGCTTCTTAGAGGTCTCGCCTCGCCGGTGGAATAAGGAGGGAAATTATAGTGATGCATATATCTTTTCGTCTCGTCGTTGTCCATCGTGTCTATAATCTGAGCGGCGCCGGGAGCTCCGAGAGTTGTTATGGTCAAAGCTTGAGTCTCTCCTCTTTGGAACAAAGCTGACCCGTGCGTTCTTGGCAAAAGTCCGACTGCACATTTGATCGGTCGGATTTCGCTGTCTTTTCTGCCATCCAATCTGATGCCTTTCTCAAGGATATTTTTCCTCATTCTCTTTTTAAAAACCGTATCAAGGCATTCCATAAGCTCTTTCTGAGTGAAAACCTCCTCTTCGATTTGTTTCGCGTATTTCTCGAGCAACTTGGCTTCCAAAACATGCAACTTGTCCTTAACTTCCGCCTTTGTTACACCTTTTATCGTATCCAAATCAGCTTCGGTGATCGTATCTGCGATAGCTTTTTCCGCTTCTTCGTTCGTTGGTTGCTCGGAATATTCCCTTTTCTTTACATTAACTTTTTTGACCAGTTCCAACTGAAGTTCGCAAAGTTTCTTAATATGTTTGTGAGCCAAATCCAAAGCTTCAAGCATGATATCTTCCGACACTTCTTTCGCGCCGGCTTCAACCATGGTGATCGCATCAATCGTTCCGGCAACTATCAAATTAAGAGTGCCTTCTTCCTCTTGTTTATAGGTTGGATTTACAACCAATTTGCCATCAATCATCCCGATTCTGACACCCGCGACCGGTCCTTGGAAAGGCATACCCGAAAGCATTAAAGCGGCCGAAGCGGCCGTAAGAGCGGTTGTTCCCGGGTATGCCTCCATATCCGCCGATAAAACGGTACAAATAACCTGCACATCATTTCTCATCATCTTCGGGAAAAGCGGTCTCAGCGGGCGATCTATCAGCCTGGATGTCAAAACCGCATTGTCCGACGGTCTGCCTTCTCTTTTTACAAACCTGCTACCGCTAATTTTGCCACTGGCATAAAACTTCTCTTCGTAATCCACCATTAACGGGAAGAAATCAGTCCCTTGGCGCACCTCTCCCATCGTAGCGCTGGATAAAACGCAAGTATCACCCAAAGAAGCGATAATCGAGCCGTGAGCTTGTTTTGCCAAAGCACCCGTCTCCAAAGTGAATTTTCTCCCTTCGAAATCGAGGGAGACCGAAACAGCGTCCAACATATTTTTACAAATTAAAAAATATACCTTAAGAAGCAAGTTCGGAGATACGAAAACATATGCCCGAATCCACCTCTTAAGCCGTCCTTGACCAATACCATATTTTCAAAGAACCTATTTCCTTAAATCGAGAGCATCGATAACCTTATCGTACGCACCTTTATTCTTATTCTTTAAATAATTCAAAAGCCCTCTTCTCTTGCCAACCATTTTAATAAGCCCTCTTCTGGAATGATTATCTTTCAAATGTTTTTTAAGATGTCCGCTTAAGTCGTTGATTTTCTGAGTCAAAATCGCAACTTGAACTTGCGGAGATCCGGTATCTTTCTCGTGTAAAGCATGCTTCTTGATAATTTTTTTCTTATTTTCGCTCTTCATTATTAAATTGGTTATATAAATTTTCTACAAAAGAAATTTTACCCAAAACAGATAACAAAATCAAGCCTCGTTTTACAAAAGCGGGGAATATAGCAGGAAACACTTGACGAGTCGCCACTCGCAGTATATAATTCGACACCTCTCGGTTAATTTTTAATCAAAAAAATATGAATCCAAGCAAAGAAATACTCCCTGCGGGCAAAGCAACTGTTTTAACTGCGCTTATGACTCTCGCAAGCGCATGTACAAGCGACAACGGTCCATATGTTGATAATGACGATACATATGTTGCAACGGATGATACGGACGTAGAAGATACCAGCGATACGGTAACAACTCCGACGGAATGTAGCGACGGAATAGATAATGATGGTAATGGTGTTGCGGATGCCAACGACACGAATTGCTACGGTTCGAACGGTCAATACGACGCCGCCAGAACTGCGGAAAGAGTTCAACAATGCAGGGACGGTTTGGACAACGACGGCGATGGACTTATAGACTCGGCCGACATGGGACAATGTCCGACAGGTTGGTCGGATCTCGAAGCGGCGGAATGTAACGACGGGTTAGATAATGACAACGATGGCTGGACGGACTCCTCAGATGCCGCAACGGGTACGGTTTCCCCGGATCCGCAATGCGTGAATCAGTATGATATTTCCGAAACGGAAGCCGGCGCTCAATATCCGGCGGGACTTGAATCTTATTATGAAGGACTTGCGACTCCCGACACCGGCAACACGACTCTTTTACTGAATACAAGAGAAGCGATAAGAGAGACTTGGCAAAAAGTCGTAGACTTAAGAGTTTCATAAATTACCATTTGGTCAGTCTAGGTTTAATCTCCCCTTTAGAATAAAAAAGTCTCGTGTAAAAGCGGGACTTTTTTTCACCTACAACCACCTCTTCATCTTGAAGAAAATCAACATCGTCAAAGATATAACCGCCATCCCTCCTATTATAAGGAAATACGCGACGGGATGTTCGCCCATCGGCAAATCCACATTCATACCGTAAAAGCCGGTCAAAACCGTCAACGGAAGCATAGTCGCGGAAAAAATAGTCAAAACCTTGATAACATCGTTGGTTTTATGCGAAATGATGGATTCATTTGTTTCTTGAAGTGAAATTACCAAATCTTTCATGCTCTCCAGATTTCCCCAGATTTTCTCAACTTTATCCACAAGGTCATCGAAATAAAGATCGAGATTTTCCGGCAAAAATCTTTTATTTTTATGCTCCAATTGCGCGATTACGGTCCTTTGCGGTCCCATAACTCTCCTGAATGTGATTATGTCTTTTTTCAGACCGAGAATGTCCCTGAGCATATCTTTTTGCTCTTGGCCGGAACCGAAAACGCTCAATTCTATCGTCTTAATGTTTTTTGAAACCTGATCGAGCAAGAAAAATACATGATCCAACATCGTATCCACTATTTCATATAGCAAAAATCCCGTTCCGTTCGACATGGTTTTCTTTCTGCTCTTTAAAGAAGATCTACACCTTTCAAAAACATCCATCAGCGGATACAAAACCCCATCATGTATGGTTATCAAATAATCGTGTCCCATGAAAACATCGATCTCTTCAATTACCACGGCGTTTTTCCTTTTATCAAAATGGGGGAAATGCAGAATTATAAAAAGGTACTTGTCGTATTCATCAATTTTCGATCTTTGATTCTCGGATGCGCAATCTTCGAGATCGAGCTCATGGAATTTATATTTTCTTTTGAGCTCGGCAAAAACAGCTTGATCGGGGGCGACAATATCCACCCACTTGAACTTCTTAAATCTTACGGTTTCTACTTTTGGATTTGTTTCTATCATCAATTTGGATGACTAAGCTTTAATTTAGAAGTTCGATATGATAAAGTCAACACAAATGGATTATAAAAGTATCATCAGGGACGCGTGGATACTTACGAAACAGAATAAAAAACTTTTCTGGTATTGGGCTTTCGTGCCGGCGATATTTACCGTTATGTTCGGGATATTGAATTTCGTTTATCAGGTGATGGCTTTCAGATACTCGCCGTTGATGAGCGATACGCATAACAGCGGAGGTTTTCTGGGAGTGCTCTTTGAATGGATTTATGATTTTGTGGATAAAAATACTTCGATTGGCATAGTGATGATTGTCATAGTTGCGATTTTGGGACTTGTTTATTTCGTATATCCGACATTTTGCCAGGTTTCATTGATACAATTGATAGCGCGTATAAAAAACAAGCAGAATATCAGCATGATAGACGGGATAACTTACGGAGCCTTGGGGTTTCTGAAGTTGTTTGAATATCATATGATTATTAAAATGTTTGGAATTATCACAATGGTTACCGAGGCGATGTTTGTTTTGAGAAACTTCGGATGGGATTTGTTTGAAATCATATTGATCCCGTTTGTCCTGTTTTCGATATTCGCATTAATCGTGAAGCTTTTCTTGTCTTATACGGATTTTTATATAGTTATAGATGAGGAAAACGTGATCAAGAGTATGGCGAAAAGCATGAAGCTGGTTATTTTAAACTGGCGTCATACGATTCTTCTTTTGATATTGATGCTACTTATCAGCGTAAGAATAGTCATAAACATTATTTTGGTACTGCTTGTGCCGTCTTTGATATTTTTGGCGGCGGGACTGCTTGCGACCTTAACGCTTGAAACGGTGGGAATAGTTATCGGCGCGTTGGTTGGAATAGCGGGGTTGATTTTCGCGGCATATTTAACAGGAGTACTTGAAATATTTTCAAATGCGGTTTGGGTATTCACATTCTTGGATTTGACGGATGCCGGAGAGGTGAGCGCCAGGGCTAAAGGGATCGTCCAGCAAGAAGAAAAATAATATAGAACATGGCGAAAGCCAGAAGACCTTTCGACATGTAGTCGTACCTTCTTTTATATTTCAAATCGGGGTTTTTTCGCCTGCGAATCTGGTAAATCACGATATCAAGGGCGTAAGAAAAAAGAATCAATAACGACAAATAAACATAAATATTTTCATTAAAATAGATCTTGTTAAATACGGGTTGATACAAAGTTTCGCCCAGGTAACCCGAGACAAAAATAATGATTCCGATATGAAAAAACTGATCTATGAAAAAAGGATAAATGTTTTTCCCGGTATTGAATTTTTTATCATACCAAACTTTCAACCAGTCTTGCACGAAATGAGTAAAAACAACGACAGCCAACCCGATCCACATTCCTCCTTGATTTAAATAAGGAACGAATAAAGCCGTCAAAATTATCAATAAAACAAGGACGTGCACGAGCACGCCGAGCCAACTTCTCTCTTTCCATGCAACGAGCTTGGAAGGTTGAAATAAAAAATCCGCGGCCAGATGTCCAAGAATGAATATGGAGGTGATCATTTGTTTTCGGAATAACGTTCTTTAACGATATTTTCAATGATTTTACGAGCTTCGTCGTTGGCTACGAGCAGTGCGTCGAAGTCGGATTTTTTCAGGATAAAAACTTCCGCATCCTCAATCACCTTTGCGGAAGCGTTTCGCGGCAAATCGGAAACCAAAGCCATTTCGCCGAAAAAAGAGCCTTTGCCGAGCTTGGCTATCTCTTTGTTGCCTTTATAGATTTGGATGACGCCGCTTTTCAGGATATACATGGCGCCGGCGGGGTTACCTTCTTCAAACAGCTGATAACCGGCGGGATAGTACTGCATGGTTATATCTTTGATAATCTTATCGTGAATCTTCTCATCCAAGGTTGCGAATAACGGGATTTGTTTGAGTATCGGCAAAATTGAGAATTCAGTCATTTTTTTGTGATTAAATCTTAAAAATTATACCAAAAAACGAGATGGGTAGTGCGTTTAGGGGTTGACATATGCAGCAAGATGTTATACAATATAACGTAAGATAGAAATTTATGGAATACATCCAGTCACTAAATACGCGTGCGAAACTGATAATAATAATCTTGTCCATATTTATTGTAAGTATGACTGTCGGTTTGCTTGCCTTCGGTGTCGATATAAAAGGAGATTCTATACATATGGCTCCGATGCACAACATTACGAGCGATATGATTATGGTGCCCCAAGGGGAGAAGGAATGACGCGTGATCGAGATGGCGCGCGATTGCGCTAGAATTTCTTGGTGCGTTGCGGACATGGTGGATATATGATTCCGCTTGTTTTTCTTGCCCTTGTTCACGCGAAAAAAAAGTAAGTAACATCCCCCCACCCGCGGTTTTTGCCTGTTTGCGTTATTCGATTTCTTCAATACTGCCCTCGGTCATTGAGAAACGAACAGTCGGGCCATTATTTAATGTCACCATATAAGAATCGACACCGATTTTCACAAGACTGACTACGGTAAAACGTAAAAAGTCCTTTGCGTATGCCGAAATACTTTCAACCCTTTTTGGAGTTAACGCCAACCTTTCACCGACCTTTATTTCATCGGCACGGAATTCCCGACCATCGTCAAGTCTTATTGCGAATTTGAGTTCGCGATTTGTGCTAACCAACCCTTTCAACGCTTGTTCCTCCGGAATATCTTCCGTGCTGCCGCCAGGTATATCAACCATAATATTTTATGTTAAATAATCCCGATAAACGATACTACAATCAGCACCTCAAGTCAACATACCCTCGTGCCTCTGTTTGCAGTATGATTCACCAGTAATTTTAATCTTAAAATAATGCAAAAGATAAAAAACTACGCTCACTCGAAAGTTGAAAAAAAATGGCGCGCCGATTGGTCAAAGAAAAAACTTTACAAGACAGATCTCAAATCGAAAAAACCGAAATATTACAATCTCGTAATGTTTCCTTATCCATCCGGGGACAAGCTTCACATAGGGCATTGGTACAGTTACGCGCCGGCCGACTCATGGGGGAGATATATGACGATGAAAGGCTTCAACGTTTTTCAGCCGATAGGTTTCGATTCTTTCGGGCTTCCGGCCGAAAATTATGCGATCAAAACCGGGATTCATCCCGCAAAAACAACCAAGACCAACATAAAATACATGCGCAAGCAGTTGGGCGATATGGGCGCAGGTTGGGACTGGGATGCCGAGGTTGTGACGTGTGAGCCCGATTATTACCGTTGGACGCAGTGGATTTTCATTAAAATGTACGAAAAAGGGTTGGTTTATAAAAAAACCGCTCCTGTAAATTGGTGTCCGGGTTGCAAGACCGTACTTGCCAACGAACAAGCGCAAGACGGGACCTGCGAGCGTTGTGACAGTCCGGTAACGAAGAAGGATTTGAGTCAGTGGTTTTTTGCCATAAAAAAATACGCGGAAGAACTTTTAAATTACGACGGGTTGGATTGGCCCGAGAAAACGCGATTGATGCAGGAATATTGGATAGGGAAAAGTTATGGTGTGGATATAAATTTCAAACTTGAGAATAGCGAAGAAACATTGGTCGCATATACCACAAGACCGGATACGCTTTACAGCGTGACATTTATAGTCATTGCGCCGGAACATCCGATAGTGGACAAATTGGTTAAAGGCACAAAATATGAACAAGAAGTCAAACATGTCGCCGAAGAAGTTAAAAAACAAAACTTGATTGAACGTGCTTCCGAAGGTGGCAAAAACAAAATCGGAGCTTTCACGGGCAAATACGCGATCAACCCTGCAACAGGAGAAAAAATACCTGTTTATATCGCAAACTTCGTACTTATGTATGGGACGGGAATTGTAATGGCGGATGCTCATGACCAAAGAGATTTCGAATTCGCAAGAAAATACAAAATCCCTCTTAAATTCGTGATTTCAAAAGATGGCAAACCGACAGATCCGAAAGATGCAAGCGAAGCTTTCATCGATGACGGGATTTTATTTAATTCGGGAGAATTTTCAGGGATAAACAATAAGGAGGCGCTACCGAAAATGGCAAGTTGGCTCGAAAAAAACGGTAACGGCAAAAAAACCGTAAATTACAAACTCCGCGACTGGCTTATCTCCCGCCAAAGATATTGGGGCGCTCCAATTCCGGTTGTTTATTGCGACAAGTGCGGCGAGGTGCCGGTACCGGAAAAAGATTTGCCGGTTTTGTTGCCGACAGATGTTGATTTCAAGCCGAGCGGTGACGGAAAATCCCCATTAAATACGTCGAAAAAATTCATAAATACAACCTGCCCGAAATGCAAAAGTCCGGCGAGAAGAGAGACTGAAACCATGGACACATTCGTTTGCTCGAGCTGGTACTTTTTGAGATACCCGTCGGGCAATTTGAAAGATAAACCTTTCGACACAAAAATGCTCGACAAATGGCTTCCCGTGGACATGTATATAGGTGGTCCGGAGCACGCGTGCATGCACCTTTTGTATGCGAGATTTATTCACAAAGCTCTGCACGATTTGGGTTATGTGGAATCAAAAGAACCTTTCAAAAGACTTGTGCATCAAGGGATGATAACGAAAGATGGCGCGAAGATGTCGAAATCAAAAGGGAACGTCGTCAGCCCGGATGAGTTTGTAAAACAATACGGAAGCGACGTTTTCAGGATGTATTTGATGTTTATGGGCCCTTTCACTCAAGGCGGAGATTGGAACGATAAAGGGATCATGGGCATAAAAAGATTCGTGGACAGATTTTGGAAACTTATAAATGAAAAAGACGGCAAGGAGAGTCCGAATTTGATACATAAAGCGATAAAAAAAGTCACAGAGGAGATGGATAAAATGCACTTCAACACGGCGATATCCACGATCATGGAATTGATAAATGGAGCATCTGAAGGGGCTTCAAAAGAAACAAAGAAAATGGCGGCACAACTTATAGCTCCGCTCGCTCCACATCTTGCGGAAGAGTGTTGGATGACACTGGGTGAGAAAGAAAGCGTGTTTTTATCCGAGTGGCCTAAATACGATCCGGCCCTTGTAGTTGATGACAAAATAACCATCGCAATCCAAGTTAACGGGAAATTGAGAGGTACAATCGAGGTGCCGAACTCTGCGGAAAAAGAGTTTGTAATAAAAACCGCAAAAGAGGCGGAAAACATCAAGAAATATCTCGTTGGCATGACGACGATCAAGGAGATTTATGTACCCGGGAAACTGATTAGCTTGGTAGTAAAACCTTCTTAAAATGGGATTTTTGCTCGCAATAAATACGGCTTTAAGTAAAACCGAAATCGCATTTTTGGATGGGCGAAATATCCTCAAAGAAGATTCATGGATTTCTTCGGCGGACGAGAGCTCGAAGATACTTCCTTACGTAGAGAAAACGATGTCCGAATTAGGATTAACTTTTAAAGATTTGACTGCGCTTTTTGTCGTCAAAGGTCCCGGTCCTTTTACGTCGCTCCGAGTTGGGATAACGATAGTGAACACTTTGGAATATCTGTTGAAAATCCCGATTTATACAATGAATACGTTCGAACTTTTAAAATTAAAAGCGGCGACAACAGAGCCTTTATTGACGATTATCGAAGGTGGTGGTGAAACGAAATTTTCAAAAAAATTCCCCGATGGAAACGAGCCGATTATGGGACCGATTGAAAAACATTTCACCGATAAAAAGATTCTTTGCATTTCCGATTTGAAAGAAAATCCATCTTGGCTAAATAAAATCCCGACAGCGAAATTGTTAACATTCGGCGAAGCGCTTCTCGAAGTTGACTTTAAAAAACTCGAAAAAACGAGCATGATAAAACCATTATATTTAAGACCACCAAACGTAACCAAGAAAAAATGACGCCAGACCCGCTGCATTGTAACAATTCGTCACGAAATACAACAAATTCGAGCGAAAATGTCGAAGCGCGAGGAAAACGTATCAGATTGGATACGATGACGAGCGATAAGACATTTGCAGCCGAATTTGTAAATTGCAGTAGAATTGCTTACAGTGCGGCGGGTCTGTTATATACCGTAGCAACACCGATAGGGAATCTTTCCGACATAACTTACAGAGCCGTTGAAGTTTTGAAGTCGGTGGATTTGATCGTCGCAGAAGATACTCGCCACTCAAAGGTTCTCCTTGATAAATATGGCATTACAAAGCCGCTGGAAAGTTTTCACGCGCATTCTGACGACTCGAAACTCGATTTATTGATTCGCAAATTACTTGCCGGCGAAAACTTGGCGTTGATATCGGATGCGGGAACGCCGGGGATTTCGGACCCGGGATTCAGATTGATAAGTAAGGCGGTTGAGTTGGGTGTGAAAGTTATCCCGATACCTGGCGCAAGCGCTTTTTTAACAGGTTTGCAAGCGGCGGGTCTGCCGACAGACAAATTCATTTATTTGGGATTCTTGCCGATCAAAAAAGGCAGGCAAACTTTGTTTAAAAAAATAGCGGAAGAAGAAAAAACGATTGTGTTTTACGAGTCTCCTCATAGGATTCAAAAGACGCTTTCGCAAATTGCGGAATTTATGCCGGGCAGGTATATTTCGGTCGCGCGCGAACTTACAAAAAATATTGAAGAATTTATCGCCGGACCGGTTGAAGAAGTTGCCAAGAAAGTTAAGCCGAAAGGCGAGTTCGTAGTGATGATCGCGCCAAAAGATTTTAAAAAATTCAACAGATGAAAAAGGGGTTATCTCTGATCGAAATCATTGTAGTCGTGACAATCATGGCGCTGATTGCGACATTTTCAATTAAGGCTTGGTCCTACCATCTCGTCAGAGCGGAGTTCGACAATTCAGTACTTACGATCGTGGGGATTTTTCAAGAAGCGCGAAATTATTCCACGAAAAATCTCGGGGACGAAGTGACTTATGATACGATTTATTACGTTGAACAAACCGCAAGCGGGATTATAAAAATTTCAGGAGATCAGTCCGACGTTATCGAAGAGTATGATTTGAGCGACTCGGTTGCGATTAGTCCGGAAACTTGGCAAGTCTCTTACGAGGCGCCGTATGCGGATTTCACGGTTGTAGATGGGGGAGATGCAGATGGGAATTTGGTTTTAACCGTGGATTCGCTAAAAGGGGATTTGAGTGAAACTATTACGGTCAGGGTGCTGTCGGGGATTGCGGAGAGATGATATGGCATTGTGTCTGCTTGACAAAACCCCGCAAAGCATTTACAATTCCGCCCTTATCATAATTTAAACAACTTATATGCAATCTCAACACGCTCCTGAAGGTAGTCGTTCGAATTTGGGCAAAACATTGGCGTTGATGGCCGGATTACTCTTGTCGGGCACGGCAAATGCAGAAGAAGGAATACAAGTATCTCCTCGATCTTTGGCGGAAAATTGTCAAGTTCCGGGCAGTATGACACTTGCGACATTGGAAAGTACTGCGAAAACCTTTGGGATGGCTTTGGGAACAGCTTTAACGGTTACGGACGAAGATCGTCAATTGGCTCAAACTCGCGCAAGACAAGAGCTTGAAACAGGTAAAGCGGACTTAACGGGAAGTCTTGGTGGTATAACCAGAGGACTTAAACAGACAAAATCGGAGATAGCGGAACTGAAAGAGAGCATAACGATGGGAACTCCGATTGCCGCATTTGTGAATGGCGGAGAAAAACAAACGGAATTAAAACGGTTAATAGGGCGATTGGATATGCAAGAAGAGACTTTATATACTGTGCAAACAGTCGACATTCCATTACTTCAGACAAGCGTTAACATCGGAGATGGAGGAATTATAAAATATGATGTACAACAAGCTTTTCATGACCTCGACGCCACGTGTCACATAACTTGCTCGGCGGAAGTTGTTAGGCATGTTCTTGATAGTCGAGCTTTCCCCGTCACGTCGACTAAACCCGGAAGAACTCGGGGTGATGTTGTTGATCCTTTAGTCGGATTTATTGGAACAAAAGGTGTACGTGATGAAGGAGTGGCGTATTTATTAAGCCCTGAAGAACCCAATCCTCTTTGGGAATTTGTTTCGGAAATCGATAGATTAACGGTGCGAGCCGACGGATTGATTACAGACGCGACCACTTTAACCGCTCAAGTTGCTCAACTTGACTTGCAAGAATAATACAATCCGTTTTACCTTCGGTGTGCCTTTCTTTTCAGCAACTCCGACTTCCTCTTCTCGAGTCCGCACAAGAGTTGCCTGACCGCGTGTATTAAATTGTCCAAAACATCCAAGTTATCCCAATATTTCCCGCGAGAGAAAAACTTCCCGATCATATTCACATATCGCTCGATGGATTTGGATACAAACCCGTTATCGGCGTTCACTATCGTGAATGTCGCGTTTAATCCTTGATTTTCGTTTGGGAGTTTTTTCATAAATCTTCAATGCCGGTTATTTCCACACCGGTGAAATAATACTTAATAATTTCTTCATAAGTATTGCCGTTTTCGGCGGCAGAGGTTGCTCCGCATCCGCTCAAGCCGACTCCATGACCGGAGAAACTGTCACTTTCGCATAACGGGTCGGAAACGCTGATCAAATAAGGAGTATCGGTCCAGCCCCAAACCTCTTCGGCGCTTTTGGTTTCGGTGCCATCGCTAGAGCTGAAATAAGGCGTTTTCACAAGTTCTCCTTCGTAAGTGACAACCAAACCGTAAGTCACCTCCACTGCGGAAACCATGTTCGGAGCCCTTGATTCATATCCGTAACCTAAATATTTTTGGCAATGGTCGGGGTCATCATCCAAATCGTAAGGCATATCGGGGAACTTCTCATCGATTTCAATGTAATAAAGGGCGTAAGTTCTTGCCAAAATCGCCATGGTCTTTAGTTTCTCGGTAGGCGAGCTGTTCGATTCCTCGGCGATACCTTTTACATAACTCTCAAGTGGCAACTCGTTGATTACGTTAAGTTCGCCATCAACCTCACGCACTTCAAGATAACCTCGATACATGTTGTCGTTAAGCTCGGTGTTCCACGACGGTCTGTTTTCAAAATTTTCTATCTCCATGATAACTTCGCTATTTGCCGGCTTAAATACCGGATAAGCGTTCAAAACCCAAGCGAATCCGCCGGATTTTACCTGATACGAGTTGTCGCTTGCCAATGAGATTTCAACCTTATTGTCTTCATCGAAATATCTTATTAATTTATCATTTGAATACATTGAAAAATCTCCATCCGCAGTGATTATCGGAGCCTCTCCATCGTAACTTATCTTAACCCTCACATCCGGCTGATCATATCCTCCGCTTTCGCCACCTTCCACAACAGAGAATTCATAATAAAAATAACTTTGTGTTAAATTTCGTCCCTCGACTCGCGGCTTAAGCATGACCTTGTAATCTCCGACAGCACTTGGTGCTTCTATGGTGAACTTTATTTTACCGGTTTCTTCCGACTCAACGGAACTTTCAACCAAATAATAATCCGAAACTTCAATCCCGTAATATTTCAAAAATCCAACTGTAAGATTGTCATCCGTCCAAGTTTGATAACCCGTATTCAAAAGCTCAACCCAAACTTCCGCTTCTTCGTTCGGATAAAACTCAATCTTGTCGCTCTTCTCAACGAAACTCGCTTGTTCCGAAGTGTTGTAAACCAGTATCTCGAAATAACTATCTTCCGCTTCTTCCGCAGAACTCACACCATCAAAATAAAGTGCAAAATGCTCTTCATAAGTACCGGCTTCTTCCGGTCCGGTTACGGTAAATGTAAACGTCGCAATCTCTCCGGGAGCAACCTCGTTTTCAATCATCAAAACATCATCGGGGATCAACTCATCTCCTCTCAAATAAACAGGATAATCGCCGTTATTTCTCCATATGACATTGCCCGTATTTTCAAGCTCAATCGTGATTTCCGTCTCCTCCTCGTTTTCAATCTTTTCATCTTCGATATCGATATTTTCAACTTCATAAGTCAGCTCGGGGAACTCGGCGTAAACCGGCAAAGTCATATAATTTGACGTCTTTTCATCCCCATTGAAAATCGGTGTCAGTTCGAAACTCACAAATCCTCCAAGAATATTTGTATTCAAAGTCATGTTAAAAGTTGCCGTTTCGCCGGGCGTAACCGAATTTTCAACCATATAAGCTTTATCCAAATCGACAATCCTGTCTGCGGAATAATCGGTATTGGCAGTCAAATATGTGCTTTCATTCCATGTCGCAGTACCTATATTTTTAAGCTCAAAAGTAATCGCTTCTTCACTCTCCGGGTCCATATAAATCGTTTCCCAATCGGTTAAAGCCTCGTAAGCGAACTCTTCATCCCCGTCATATTCGTAGACGCTCGTGCCTTCAATCGAAGACCTCAAATAGGGGAGTAAATCATAAACATAATCTCCCGGGCACGCAGTCGCATCCACATCTCTATGACCGAGCAGATTAGCGATTACCGCTCCTCTGAATCTCGAAGAACCCTCAACATCTATATTGAACTCATCGGCTTTATCTTGTATCAAAGCCATCAAGCTCACCAACGCTTCATAACTCGGTGCGACATTTTCATAATTTCCCAAAAGCGCAATACCTATCGAACCGACGTTATATCCGGCCGCATGACCGCCTACCACACCATCACCTCCATACCTGCCTTCATAAATATTTCCTTCTTGATCAATAATATAATTGTATCCGATATCGCCCCACCCTTTTGTAATTGCATGATAATAATAAATCGCTCGTATTGCCGCCTCGGGATCATCGAGATTGGAAGTTGTCGCGGTGTGGTGAATTATAAATTTATCAACATCTTCCGGGTATTCGAGAGCCCAAGAAAGCCTTTCTCCATCCTCATATTTCACGATGTCATCAATCTCAAGTTCGCTGTCATACGCCCCATCCCATAATTCCGTTTCTATGGCTGAAGAAAGTCCGTCATCGTCTTCAAGGGCTCCTTCATCTCCATCATAAAATCTATAACTTTCGTCAGTTCCCCACTCTTCTCGCGAAATAATATTTAAATCATCTTTAAAAATCAGCTTTTGCAAACTCGCATCCAAATCGCTCAAAAATCCTCCGCCGGATTTCACCGACGTATCCATATATTGGAAAGTGATATCTTCCAAATAAGGTGTTTCCGATGTGTCATCGGTATGCATAACTATCTTATATTGGAAAGCTTCCGCTTGATCGGTCGCGACGAAACTGTAAGAAGTCGTCAAATCTGCGGTCCTGTCCTCTTCATCCCTATCCACAGATAACCATTCCGTCCATTTGTATCCATCAAAAAATTTTATAAAAATTTCACTCGACGTTTGATCGGGCACGTTTTCATGCCACTTTAAGCCAACCGCATTGAAAGCGAAATCCGCATAAATTTCTTTTGATATGAAAATCTTATCCTCATCGTAGTTGGACGAAATATCGCTCACCGAAGCCGAAAGTCCGGCAGAAAGCGAAAGCTTAACCTCTTGACTGATTTCGTCAAACTTAACCTCGGATTCCGCCTTTGACACAGTTAATGTCTGTACGAAAAGCGAGCAGATCAAGGTAAAAATCAGTATGTGAGAGATTTTTTTCATCTATAAATTATAACACGTTTAAGACGGATTTGATACCATAATACGGTTGACAAAAGCTCGATTCCTAGACGAAAACAACTATCTAATATGGACTCAAAAATCCTCACTGTGTACTATACAACATGTACTCAAATCACTAATCTCAAAACTACCCATGGCGAAAATATTCACGGATGCCGATTTCCAACAAGAAGTCCTGGATTATAAAGGTTTAGCGGTCGTAGATTTCTTTGCCGAATGGTGCGGTCCTTGCAAAATGCTCGCCCCAATCATTGAACAATTGGCAGAAGAAAACAAAGATGTGAAGATAGGGAAGGTGAATGTTGATGAAAGTATGAATACGGCAAGACAATACGAAGTCATGAGTATTCCGGCAATCATATTCTTCAAAGATGGCCAAATCGTAGCTCAAATGGTCGGCATGAAGTCGAAAGGGGATTTGGAAGCGAAGATAAAGGAACTTAAATAAAATTTATATGTCAGGAGAAATACCACCTGCAATAGAAAGACTTAAGCAACAAGCGTTGGACGGGGATCCGGACAATGCTTTAACAAGTTTATATATTCGAGGGATACTGAATGGATCGCGAGAAGAGGTAGCAGCAGCTCGTACCGTAATAAATGAAATCCTAGATATGAAATCTGGCGATGCAAGAAGGGTACTTTTGAAAACTAAAATATAGATTCTTGCTTGTTACTACCGTGGATTCTGCCGAGATTCTTTTTTGTTTTTTCCGCAAACCTGATGTATTTCCCGCAATGTTCGCAATCAATTCGTATCGGGCTATCCGGCGTTTTTTGGCTTAAAATCCCCTTTGTTTCCTTGTTGCATTTTGTGCAAAAGAAATCCGCAGTTTTTTTATTGGAAGGGATGGAGGCGATTTTCGAAGCCTGTTCACGAGCGAGTTCATCGCACTGATTGTTGTATTTGTTCTTAGCGTGACCTTTTACCCACTCCCATTTAATTGTAAAGTCTGCAAATTCCGAAAGACGCTTCCAAAGATCGGTATTTTTCTTCGTTTTCCAGTTTTCGGTCATCGTTTTTATTACCAAACTCGAATCGCTTTTCACGGTTATGGAAGGTGGATTTTTAAAATTTTTTCCAACCCACTCGAAAGCCTTAATAACCCCGAGAAGCTCCATCCTGTTGTTGGTCGTATCAGGTTCGTTACCGCAAAGCTTCGTAACTTTGCCTTCATGAATTATTAAAGCCGCCCAACCTCCCGGTCCGGGATTCCCAAGCGAACTTCCATCGGTATAAATCGTAATGCTCATCGGAGAACACTTTAAGTTCCGCTTGCGAATTCGTCAAATTTCAGATTAAATTTACAGCGTCAGCGAGCGGGTATAGTACATCGGTAGTACGTGTGCTTCCCAAGCATGAGAGACGGGTTCGACTCCCGTTACCCGCTCCACGAACTCAATGGATGGCTTAAGTAAGCCGTTTTTCATCAAGAAAGAACCTTTCTTGAATACCGCGTTACAAAACTTTCTCCGGTAAATCTTTTCCTACTTCGCCAATGTAAACGCGAGACATACGTTTATCTGATGAATCTTTGCCGGTATTATCCTGTGCGACATGCACACACCAGCCTGTTTCTGATTTTCTGCCAGAAATAACTTCTTGCGCCCGATTTATATCGATTAATTTTATAAATGGTCCTAATTTCTTAGAGATCTCAAATCCTTCTTGTGTTTCTGCCCTTCTAAAAAAATCAAAATTTACGCCACTATGCCTAAATGCTCCGGTAGTCATATTGCTATCCATGAAATCTTGTAAAAAGTGGGTTCCCCATGATGAAGTTGGCTCTCCCGGGAAAAGTTCCATCGCACCTGCGGCATTCGAAAAATTTGCAAAACGTGCTTTTAATCCGGAGGCATCCTCTTCCGACCCCCACCTTAACGGAGTTACGATGAGATACTTTCCTTTTTTACCTTCACCTGCAAACATTTCATTTATCCTTTGGACTGTGCTCCTAACGTCTCTGTCTCTCGGCCCTAATTCTGTAAAAATTTTTGGATCTATAAAAACCAAGTGGGTTATGTCCGTGCAGTGCGTTGCATTCATTGCTTCGTCACTGGTAAGCAATACTCTTTCGTTGGGAATATTTGCCGGCATATTTGAAGGATGCATATTTTCCGGAATATTTTGAGGTCGGCATTGTACCAATTTTATATCAAATTTCCCGGTTTTTGCGTTTTGCTGAACTGTAAATTCGCAATCCACATCATATCCAAGTTGATATTTTAATTTTTGAAGAATGTATTCTATTGCTAATGGTATCTCCGTATAATACATAACGCCTTTCAATGAAAGTTGTTTCCATCTTTCTCCTTCAAGTCCATAGGATTGAATTGCGCCTGAAAGGCCACCTTCACTTTGTAAGTCTGTGTATGGCCTAGTTTCCTTACGGTTTGCTCTTAAATTTATAACGGTCATTCCCACTTGTGGACGAAGGTCTCCATATCCAGCTTTTGGTGCGTCCAGCATTGCGTATCTTCCGCCATTGTTTACCGCTTGTTCTCCAAGTCCTGCGACTGTTATCATGGCGCCTTTTAAAGGATCCTTCCCCATTGATTGAGTCGCGTGAGACATCCCCACTATGGCAAAATCCGGATAGAAGTAGTCTCCGTGACGATCTCCATTCAAAAATTGCACCAAAATCCCCATCTCCTCATCTTCTACAAGGAGACCCTTCTGTTTTCTGTACTCCATCACATCTTTTGAGAATACGGAAGCGTAAACTGTCAAAATTGCCTGTTTGAATTCCATAAAATCCGCTTCAACATCATCGCTTGAGTTTGCCAATTCCACGCTCTCATATTTCCCGGCGAATGCCGCCCCTATGCGGTCCTCAAGCTCACTTGATGATCTGATTATTATCGGACGGCCGTGCATTTCCATAAAAAGTACGCGAAGTTGCCTTTCTATATGCTCCGGAAATTTTGCTTCCAACATGCCTTTCTGAATTTGTCCGTGAATCTCGTCCGGTGCCGATCCACCGTCCGTGTAATATCTTTTCAAGATTGCCGAATCTGCAACTCCCGGATTTGTATTCACTACAGATTCGAAAACTCTTGATCCGATAAATCTGGATTCATTTTCGGCGAAAGTTATTCCCTCCAATGTTCTTTTTCTTTCACCTGGTCGGAACCTATGAGCTACATCAAATTGCCTGTCAAATTCCGGCGTATCTTGCTCCAATGCCGCATAAGCAAGAAGCACCCCTGTGGATTTCCCTCCGATTCTTCCATCTGCAAGGCTATCCGGCATTTGGTTAAGAATTGCATCGATATATCTTGATGTGAAAAATTTGCTGGCTCTTTCTATAAGCTGACCATTTGCTGTTACGAGTCTTCTTATCAAAAATTCCAATGCCGTACCCCTTACTTTATTCATAAAGTCTGAATGATTTTCGTCTTCCGCCAATTTAAGAATGTCCAAGAGTTCGTTCGTTGGTACTTGTTCGGTTATGGCAATTTTTAGCCGTTTATTTTCTACGTCCACATATTTTCTCCCAGTTTTATGTGATGGATCAGTTCTTTCGAATCTTGCTCTTATCATACCGAGTTTTATTCTTGCAGCTTCGTCTCCCAGTGTTGCCAATGCCCTTAAGCATATTTCAGTTCTTATTCTTCTCATTCTTTCCGCAAATACTTCACCATCTTCTTGCTCTAGCGGATTACTCAAACCTTCAGTTAGTTGCTCTTCTATAGCACGTTGCTGTGCTCTCTCATGTATCTCTTGGATGTCACCAGCTATCCCCTCATCGTATACAAGATGCCTTATTGCAGCCCAAATTTTTGATTGAATTTCTGGGATTCCTTCTTTTGCGTGTTGTTTGAATTCGTCTAAAAAAGCTACTGCCCTACCACTCGTTACAGTAGTTCTGAGCTTTAATAGTGACTCTTCAGATAAATATTCTGGTTTTTGAGACTGAAACATTTTTTATCGTGCATTTAAATTTACTTGGGGGCGAACCTATCACAAAGTACGGATCGAATCAACTATGTGTATGACTTGATGAAAAATAATTACAAGTTCAATAAGCCATACGGCGACAGTGGCGATCAGACCGGTAGCCAGTTCCGGAAAGTGAAACGATTCCGGAACTTCTATTATTAAGCTGTTTTGCCTGCCTACCGGACAGGCAGGCGAATGCAAAACTCAAGACCGAACGGCCCATATTATCAAGTTGATTGCACCTGCTTGTCGGCAGACAGGTACGCAATCTCAATATTTCTTATATCTTCTATATTCTCTTGAAATCCACTCAAAGGTACGATATACTGAAAACAGACTTATCGTACCCTTTATGGCAAAAGCGCAATACTTATCGAAAAACACAGTATCTACACTGGAATCGAAACTTAAAGAATTAAAAGCTTTGAGGCCTATTCCGGCAACCGTATTCAGTAAAATAAGGGAGCAGTTTCAGATAGAGATGACTTACAACTCAAATGCCATAGAAGGGAATTCGCTGACATTAAAGGAGACTTTTTGGGTTGTTCAAGAAGGCTTAACGATAAAAGAAAAACCTTTAAAGGATCATTTGGAAGCGAAAAATCATGATGAGGCTTTGGATTTTATGTATGAACTCACAGATAGCAAAAAGCAAAATACAATTTCAGAACATCTGATTAGACAATTACATCAATTGGTTGTTCAGGATTCGCAAAGAGATATAGCGGGGAAGTATAGGGATGGTGATGTGTATATATCGGGAGCGGAGCATAGACCGTCAAGCCACATGGAAGTGCCAATAAAAATGCACGAGTTGATTAAATGGCTTAGCAAGAATAAGACAAAACATCATATAGTTGAACTTGCGGCATTGTTGCATCATAAGATGGTTAATATTCATCCGTTTTGGGATGGCAACGGAAGAATATCTCGACTCGTGATGAATATATTGATTCTAAACGCGGGATATCCTTTGGCGATTATTTTGAAAAATGACAGAAAAAGGTACTACCGAGTTTTATCGTTGGCGGATAAGGGCGAATATAAGCCAATTTGCGAATTTGTCGCACAAGCGGTTATGCGAAGTCTGAATATTTATTTAAAAGTATTGAAACCGACCAAAGCCAAAAACAAACAGTTTATAAGCTTGAAAGAGTTGAGCAAAGGATCAAGTTATTCGGCAACCTATCTTAGGAAATTAGCGACTCAGGGAAAAATTGAAGCAATCAAGGAGAAAAGGAACTGGCTATCTACAAGAGAGGCTCTAAAAAACTACATGGATTCGTTAAGATAAGTGCCAACCAAACCAGTGTGTACATCCTCTATGATGGAGCTCCAAACGGAAAAATGCGAAGCATTCTTTGCGCAATACATTCAAGCTGATTGCGCCTGCCTGTTGGCTTGCCTAACCGGCAAGCAGGCAGACAGGAAAGCAATTTCCTTCGGGAATTTCGGCAATGACATACCGAATTTCCACGTTATTTCCCATTTCTACCTGTAATTCGTAAACTGCAACGGCAATTCGACCACTTTTTCGGTCTTAAACATCGCTATAACAGCTTGCAACTCATCCCTTGATTTCGAAGAAACTCTTACGGTTTGTCCCTGAATGCTCGGTTTTGTCTTGGGGAAGCGCTCTCTGATAATTGCTGAAACTTTTTTTGCGGTCTCTTGATCGAGAGCTTTTATGAGTTCGACCGTATACCTTACGTTCGTTCCACCCATCTTTTCCATATCTTTTTTCTTGAGAATTTTTGGTGAAAGTTTTCTGTTGATAATTTTCTGCAATAAAGTCTCAAAAGTTGCGTTCAGAGCGTACTCCGACGGAGCGGTGATAGTTATCGCGGTATCACTTTGATCCATAGTGATTCCAAGCGTTTTCAAGTCATATCTTGTCAAAATCTCACGCCTTGCCTGATCGACGGCATTTGTAAGCTCGTGTACATTGAAATCACATACGATATCCATTGATGAATCGGAAGCCATAGATTTTTAGGTTAATATTTCACAAACATTCTACTAAAATGGAGCCGATGAATACAGATCAATTAAAAAAACTGCGGGAAGTTGCAACTTTTATCCAATCCGAAATAAGCTCGTTCGGGAATATCAGTTTTCGCGATGGCGATAAATTTCAAATAACAAAAACCGGAGCAGTTCTGAACGACCTAACAGAAGGAGATTTCGTTCCGCCATTGAAGAAAAACAATCCATCCTCGGAGACGAAACTGCATGCTTTTATATATAAAAAAAGACCGGAAATAAATTGGATAATCCATTTGCACGACGATTTTGTTCTCAAAAACGCAAAAAAACTCAACTTACCAACGACAAAAAAAGAGCAACCTTTCGGCACACAAGCTCTCGTTGATGAAGTTGGGCAAATACTCGGTCTGCACAATTATATAATCATGAAAAATCATGGTATCATCGCACTCGGTTCTTCGCTTGATGATACGATAGATTTGATAATAAAAATTCATGGTCAAAACGATTGAGTGGAAAAACGGCGCGGCTTACATCATCGATCAAACTCTTTTGCCGAAAAAATATAAGATTATCAAGTGCGATACTGTTTTGAAAATTCGGACGGCGATTAAAAAACTTCAAATCAGAGGCGCCCCTGCAATCGGTATCGCGGCGGCTTTCGGGATGGTAATCGCATACGAAAAATTTAAAAATGATCCCGACTACAAACACGAGATGCGGGAAGCCGTAAAATATCTCGCAAGTTCGCGCCCAACCGCAGTAAATCTGTCATGGGCTCTTAATAGGATAATGAAAGTTGTGGATAGGGGAGGTGATGTTAAAAAAGAGGCTTTGAAAATTTTCGAAGAAGATAAGAAAATCTGCAGATTGATCGGCAAACACGGAGAAAAATTAATCCAGAAAAACGCGACGATTATCACGCATTGCAACGCCGGAGGGCTTGCAACCGCCGATTATGGTACGGCGCTTGCCTGTATCTACTCTGCGCATGAGAAAGGCAAAAAGCTCAAAGTATTCGCCGATGAAACGAGACCTCTTCTTCAAGGCTCGCGCCTCACGAACTGGGAACTTACACGTTCCGGTATAGATACGACGATTATTTGCGACAACATGGCGGCGCACGTTATGGAAACACGAAAAATAGACCTGGTAATAGTCGGTGCCGATCGAATCGCGGCGAATGGCGACACGGCGAACAAAATAGGGACTTACGGGCTTGCGCTGGCCGCAAAAGCGCACAAGATTCCTTTCTACGTTGCGGCTCCGATTTCAACTTTCGATCTCAAATTAAAATCCGGTAAACAAATTCCAATAGAGGAGCGCAGTTCGAAAGAAGTGGTAAAATTTAAAGCAAAAGTTTATAACCCGGCATTCGATGTCACGCCGGCGAATTTAATAACAGGTATAATCACCGAAAAAGGCATAATTAAAAATCTAAAAAAAATCACATCATGGATCTCAAAAAAGTAATCCGCAACATCCCCGATTTTCCAAAAAAAGGAATAATTTTCAAAGACATCACGCCGTTACTCGCCGATCCGACCGCTTTCAAATTTGCGGTTGATCAAATGACCGATTTTGCGCGAGCACAAGGCGCAAAAGCTATTGTCGGGATAGATTCGAGAGGTTTTATATTCGGCAGTGTAATAGCTTATAAATTGGGAATAAAATTCGTCCCGGTACGAAAAAAAGGAAAACTCCCATACAAAGCGATTTCAGAAAAATACAATCTTGAATACGGCACGGCTGAGATTGAAATTCACGAAGACGCTCTCGCCAAAGGCGAAAAAGTTTTAATCGTCGACGACCTTCTCGCAACAGGAGGTACAATGAAGGCAACCTGCAATCTGGTTGAGAAACTTGGTGCGGAAATTTGCGGAATTGCTTTCGTAATCAATCTCACCTTCTTGAATGGCATGGAAAAGATCAAAAATTACAAAACTTTAACTTTGATAGATTATGAATAAAGCACAAATTGGCATATTCGGCGGTTCGGGCTTTTACGATTTTTTAAAAAATGCAAAAGAGATCGAGATGGACACGCCATACGGCAAACCGTCCGGCAAAATAGTTCTTGGGGAATATAAAGGTAAGAAAATCGCATTCATGCCGCGTCACGGCGAAGGCCACAAATATCCTCCTCACAAAATCCCATATCGCGCAAACATGTGGGCTTTCAAAGAACTAGGAGTAAAATTCGTATTGGGGCCATGCGCTTCGGGCAGTTTGCGTCCAGAAATAGAACCGGGCGATTTCGTGATTTGTGATCAGTTTATAGACAGAACCAAAGGACGTAACGATACATATTACGAAGGGCCAAAAGTTGCCCATGTGGAAGCGGCAAATCCGTATTGCGCAAATCTCGGTGAAATAGCGGCGGAAGAAGCTCAAAAACTTGGAATAAAAGCGCATCAAGGTGGAACTGTTGTAGTTATAGAAGGCCCTCGTTTTTCTACAAAAGCCGAAAGTAAATGGTTCTCAAGCGCCGGTTTTGACGTTATAAATATGACACAATATCCGGAGTGTATTTTGGCGCGCGAACTTGAAATGTGTTACGCGGGGATATGCCTGATAACAGATTACGATGTTGGACTCGTCGACTATCCCGATATCAAACCGGTGACGATCGAAGATGTATTGAAAATTTTCAAAGAGAACAATGAGAAATTACGAAATCTACTCTTCGCAATAATAGAAAGAATAAACATCGAAGAGTCTTGTGAATGTCATTCGGCGATGAAAAGCTCAGTCGTTAGCGCTTAGGAAATCCCGCTCAATGCAATCTCATTATTAATTGACTGCACTGACCCCCGCAATCCTCCCCGTCGCCCAAGCCGCCTGCAGATTAAATCCGCCCGTGACTCCGTCTATATCCAAAACCTCTCCGCCAAAATATAATCCGTGGCATATTTTCGATTCCATTGTTTTCGGATCAACTTCATCGAGAGAAATGCCGCCGGCTGTAACAAATTCGTTTCCGCCAGCTCTGCCGATTACCGCGAATTCACAGTTTTTTATGAATTCAACAGATTTGTTTATCTCATTTTTGCCGACTGCCGCGTTTTTGCCTTTGAATTTGCTTGTTGCCGATTTGGGAACGAATTTCGCCAACGTATTTGCGAAATCTTTCTTTGGGCTTGAAGAGATTTCATTTTTAATATCTTGTAAAACATCTTCTCGGCTTAGATCCGGTGCAAAATCGATAAACAACTTAGCAGGATTTTTATCATCAAAATCCGCATAAGCGGCCAAAGCCGATAAAGCGAATATGGCAGGCCCGCTGATTCCCGAGTGAGTAAAAACAAAAGGTCCTTCATATTCATATTTATCCGTGCCGTAACGCAACCTCAATCCGGCTTTCTTAACCGTTACTCCAGCCAAATCCATAGGATCGGCGAGTTTCAAAGCGCTCAAACTCGGTACCAATTTCGTTATTGTGTGACCGAAAGATTGCGCGATTTCATAAGATCCTCCTCCAGCGGCCAAAATCATTTTATTCACAGTAAGCAATTTGCGATCTTGCAGGTCGAGTTCAAAACCATCGCGTACTTTTTTCACACTCAGCACTTCATTCGACATAAGCATTTTAACTTTGTGTTTATCGAAAATTTTCATAAAAACCGAAATAACATCCATACTTTTGTCAGATGCTGGGAAAACCCTCATGTCATCTTCAACTTTTGTGCGGAGCTTGTGATCTAGGAACCATTTTCTGGCTTTTTCAGGAGAAAATTCATACATTGCATATTTAAGAAATTTCGCGCCTCGCGGATATCTTTTCAAAATCTCTTTTATGTCAGTTAATCCTGTGGTCAAATTGCACCTTCCTCCACCCGTTAATAAAACTTTCTGACCAATATCGGAATTTTTATCTATCAAAAAAATATTACCGTGGAGGTCGCTCTCGCAAATTGTCGCGCAAGCCATCATGCCCGCCGCCCCCGCTCCAATTATCGCAATTGTTTTCATGAGTATATGGTAACAAAAAACCGGGAAGAAAAACATCTTACCCGGCTTTGCTAAAAGAGGAAATGCAAACTATTTGCATTTCTTGCAACCTTTCTTCTTCGAAACCTTCTTAACTTTCTTTACTGTCTTCTTTGCTTTCTTAGCAACTTTTTTTGTTTTTTTCTTTGCGGCCATTTTTTTGTTTTTATTAAAGTACAAAAGCCTCTAATCGCAGAATAGGGTGCATTTTAAAATTTAGCAACATATAATTTACTTATGAAGATTTTAATTATCGGAAATTACGGCGCAAAAAACTTCGGAGATGAACTTGTCTTAAAGGCGATTTTGAAAATTTTCGCACATGGGAATTACAACTTCACGGCACTGTCCGCAGACCCGCGTGAGACTGAAAAAATACATGGAATCAGGGCCGAATATTTTTTCCCAGCAGGCTTGCATTCACTCCTGAAATTTTGCTTTTTCAAGACGCTCAAAATATATAAGCAAAGCAATCTTGTGATTTTTGGTGGAGGGACGTTGTTTACCGACGAAGACAAGAAGGCGATTTTCATTTGGACGATGCAAATTCTTCCGGCGATTTTGATGAAGAAAAAAATAATTTGTTTCAGGCAGGGGATAGGCCCAATCAAAAATCCGATTAGCAGATTTTTAATAAAATTCTTGTTTAACAAATTTTCTGAAATAAGTGTGCGCGACAAAAATTCCAAAAAAATCTTAGAATCACTAGGCATCAAAAAAGAAATCAAAGTGGAAAGAGATCCGGTTTTCGAACTTGAAATGCCGAAGTCGCATGGCGAAAAACTGCTGATCGCTTTGAGGAAATGGAAAGGAGTTGACGAGAAATTCATAAGCAAGCTGATAGAATTCTTGAAGTCTGTAAAAATGCCAATAAATCTGTTGGTTTTTGATAAAAGCGGGGGGGACAGAGAAATCGCGGAGCAAATCGCAAAACAAATTGATGTCGAAATTACCGAAGTCGATTTCACAAACTACGAAAAAGTTTTCGCCGAAGGCAAAGCGGGGATTCACATGAGACTCCACGCGAATATAATCTCTTTCATGTGCGGTCTGCCATGCATCGGTTTTGCTTACGAATCAAAAGTCGAAAATTTATTTGAAGATATGGGAAAAGGGGAGTGGGTGATTTCCATGGAAGGGTTTTCGGTGGATGAGCTTAAAAAGAAAATGGGATGAGGCTGCAGCTCGGAAAGGCGTACGGCGAGCTTGACGCGTCGACCGCTTTGTGTCAGAATCCCTTTTCTGTAAAGAATTTACGTATGTATAACCCTGATCTAAGAAAGTATTTTCAAACCAGTAGAGAAGTTGTCCTTCCCGGTATTAAAGAAAGGATAATGCTTCCTCGTGATGTATGGTTTCGTTATGATGGAGAAGTTCGTTCGCTATCCGGAAATATAGCTCGAACTGAATTAATTATTCGTGGTCTTATAGAACTTGATAGAACCAGGCTTGAGCACGTTCTTGACTGGCCTATTGATTCTTTTGCAATATTTGTAGGACAAAGCGAGGTGCGAGCTAGGATCCCACTTATTGAAGATACCGCCGCCTGCTGCGCTCATCACCAAATCGACTCAGATGCCACGTTAGGTGATGGACCTCAAGCCTATGTTATAGCTAAGAAACGTGAACTTGGCGTACCAGGTAGTATTTTCGCCGACGGACACGAGAGTGGAGAATTTCTACAGAGAATCAGACGGCAATTATTTATGCAGGATGCTTTGAACAAAGCAGGAGTGAAATTGAATGCACTCGCTTATCATGGCGAAGATTTCGCCGATATTGGAGGTTTATTAGCTTTAAGAAAAGTGTTTGCCACAAATTTAATGAATCAACTTCCTACCTTCAAACATCGCGAACCGGTTTTGCCGGAACAAGTAGATGCTTTTTTAAGATAAAAATATGTACAGACCGTCCGACAATGAAATTGGAGGACGGTCCTAAACAAGCGAAGGATTGACGCGTAAAATGTTATTCTGTGCAACAGATAGCAAAAAGCATTGCGAATCATTAAGCAAATTTAAAAACAATGCGTTTTCTTAAAAAAGTTCATTGTCGGACAGCCTGGGCTTAATAATATGGACCGTACGCTCATGTCTTATATTTATTGCAAAAAACAATCAACTGGTTCGCTCCCTATGCCGGAGTCGCAGAAAAACACCAGTTGTTTTTCCTGAAAGAGTTTCCAGTCTTGATCCAAGTCGGAATTTAACAAGAAGCGAGATTGCTATCGCAATATATCAGTATTTACAGAATCGATGATGGATTGACTTGTTAATGTTGGGAGAAATGTTTTAAGCCATTATGCAAACCCACTCTAAATATCCGATAAAGGCAGGACATACATTCGGCCTTCAGACAAATCGAAATCCTTTGGGATAATAATGGTTTGTATTAAGACCATAAACAATAAATCCTAACCTAAAATCTCATGGAAGCGTATTGCGTAAAATGTAAGGCAAAGAAAGAAATGTCTGACGCGAAAGAAGTAAAAATGAAAAATGGACGCAAGGCTATGAAGGGGAAATGCCCCGTTTGTGGCACTGGAATGTATAGGATTCTTGGAAAGTAAAAAGGCCACTCACAAGAAATACCAAAAACGTTAATCGCTAAACTAATAGTGTTTGCGATTTTTGATGTTGCACTTGGATTTGCTGTTTCAAAGAAGTTTCACTTTCCGGAACGACTTGATAATATTGCGCTCGTGATCGCTGATGCCTGTCTGCCGACAGGCAGGCTTCCCGAGCGCTCTGGAGCGGGTGAGCGGAATCGAACCGCCCTCTTCAGCTTGGAAGGCTGACATAATGAGCCACTATACGACACCCGCGAATTTTTAAAACAGCACGAATTCAAAACAATTATCTCCTTTTTCTTCTGGCGACCTTGAGTTCGGCCAAAGCTTTCGCAAGTTGAGAAGAGGCACCAACGAACTCTTGATCGGAAACATGTCTCTTGCCTTCTTGGAATGCTTTTAACATCTCTTCGGCCTTCTCTTTGGCTTCCATGGCTTTCTTTTCGTCGATTTCATCGACACGCATGGCGCTGTCAGCAATGATATTTATGATATTCCCGGGCTTTACCTCCATAAATCCGCCGGAAACGGCGATGTAAATCATGTCCGGAGAATAAATACCTTCTCCATCGTTGACTTTCATTTTCAATTCGCCGGCCTCAAGTGTTGCGACAAGAGGAATATGATTCGGGAGCACGGTGATTTCACCCATTTTTGTCGGAGCGGTGATCTGTTTCACCTTGCCCTTGAAAAGGACTTTATCAAGCGTGACTATATCGAGATCTATGTATTTTTCCGCCATACTTATGTGTTTGTTACCTCATCTATTCCACCTTTCATGTAGAAAGCTTCTTCGGGTACATTATCATGTTTGCCTTCAAGAATCTCCTTAAATCCTCTCACTGTCTCCGCCAATGTAACGTATTTGCCCGGTCTGCCGGTAAACACTTCGGCTACACAGAACGGTTGAGATAAGAATTTCTGGATTTTTCTTGCTCGTGATACTACAAGCTTATCTTCCGGACTTAACTCTTCCATACCCAAGATTGCGATAATATCTTGAAGATCTTTATATCTCTGCAAAACTCTTTGTGTTTCGCGAGCTACGGCGTAGTGATCTTCACCGACGATATTCGGATCAAGAACGGTAGAAGTTGAATCAAGAGGATCGACAGCAGGGTATATACCAAGCTCGGTCAAAGCTCTCGAAAGAACTACAGTTGAGTCCAAGTGAGTGAAAGTCGTAGCCGGAGCCGGATCGGTAAGATCGTCGGCCGGTACGTATATGGCTTGTACGGACGTGATTGAACCTTTCTTTGTAGATGTAATTCTTTCCTGCAATCGTCCCATTTCAGTAGCAAGGTTTGGTTGATAACCTACGGCCGAAGGCATACGTCCCAATAGGGCGGATACCTCGGAACCGGCCTGTGTGAAACGGAATATATTATCTACGAAGAGAAGAATATCTCTACCTTCTTCATCGCGGAAATATTCAGACATAGTCAAAGCGGCGAGAGCAACTCGTAATCTGGCTCCCGGTGGTTCGTTCATTTGACCGAACACCATGGCTACTTTGTCGATAACTCCGGAATTTATCATCTCATGATAAAGGTCGTTACCTTCACGTGTTCTTTCTCCAACACCGGCGAAAACAGAATAACCTCCGTGTTGTGCGGCAATATTGTGGATTAACTCTTGGATCAAAACCGTTTTACCTACACCGGCTCCACCGAAAAGACCCACTTTGCCTCCCTTAACGAAAGGAGCGATAAGGTCGACAACCTTGATACCGGTTTCAAAAACCTCCGTTTTAACATTCAACTCATCAAACTCGGGAGGATCTCTGTGAATTGGCAATCTGCTCTTTGTAACGATCTCTTTTTTACCATCAACCGTGTCACCGAGTACGTTTAGCAAGCGACCCAAAACTTCTTTGCCTACAGGTACCGAAATCGGAGCTCCGGTATCGGTAACTTTCATGCCTCTTTTCAAACCGTCGGTGGAAGCCATGGCAACGGTCCTAACTTCGCTTTCACCGATGTGTTGCTCAACTTCCAAGACGATTTTCTTGCCATCTTTTTCAACTTCGAGAGCGTTGAAAATGGCTGGTAGATGACCTTCAAAGGCGACGTCAATAACTACGCCGATGATTTTTGTAATTGTTCCTTGATTTTTCATATAATTTATTATTTATTAATTTTTTAATGCTTCAACGCCGCCTACGATTTCAGCTATCTCTTGAGTAATCGACGACTGTCTCAACTTGTTATATGTCAGGGTCAATAAATCGATCAATTCACCTGCGGCCTCGGTTGCATTCTTCATCGCAACCATTCTGGAACTATGTTCGGAAGCGGAACCTTCCAAAACGGATTGATAAATTTGCATCTCGACAAATCTTGGCAAAATATCATCCAAAACTTCACTTGGAGTAGGTTCAAATACATACTCGTAATCAACTTCGGCACCGGCTTCAGCATCTTTTTTATTCGTATAAACATCTTTCAAAAAATTCGTTATATCTTTTCCAAGAGGAACGACCCTTTTTACAACAGGTTTTTGTTTCAAAATAGACAAGAAATGAGTGTAAACGATATAAACCCTGTCGTAATTTCCTTTCTTATAAGCTTCGAGCAAATACTTCGTAACCGGACTGATATCGAGTAGGGAAGGATTGTCGGCAACATCCGAGAAATCCGCCTCGACTTTGTGCCCGAGTCTGAATAAAGCATCGCGACCCTTTTTGCCCAATGTCACAAACGTATATTCGCCATCTTTCCCGCCAATAAATTCAATTGTTTTACGGATTGCGTTTGAATTCAAAGATCCGCACAACCCTTTGTTTGATGTTATCAAAAGCACCAAATACTTTTTACCATCACTTTTTTTAAGAAGATAATGAGGATAATTTGGAACTTTTTCGGAGATACTGGCTAAAATTTCAAGTGCTTTTTCGGAATAACTTTTCACCTTAAGAACCTGATCTTGAGCTTTTCTCATTTTGCTCGCAGAGACCATTTCCATAGCTTTCGTTACGGAACGGATCCCTTTGATAGATTTTATCCTGCGTCTTAAATCTAAACCTTTAGCCATGCTATTATAGGGAGTTTAAAAGAGATTTTAATTGTTCTTCGATTTCAGGTGTGAATTCCCTCTGCACTCTTATTTTTTCAGTCAAACCCTTGTGAGTGGTATCGAGCCTTTCGCAAAGTCTGACTTCATAATCGGCAACCTTTGCAATTTCAACAGTATCCAAATATCCGTTTGTAGCCGCGTAAAGTATGCATACCTGTTTTTCAACCGGAAGTGGGACATATTGCTTCTGTTTCAAAACTTCAACAAGCCTCTTTCCTCTTTCAAGTTTCTTTTTTGTGCCTTCATCAAGATCCGAACCGAATTGAGCAAACGCTTCAAGCTCTCTGAACTGAGCCAACTCAAGCCTCAACCTTCCGGCAACTTTCTTCATGGCTTTTGTCTGAGCCGAAGCACCTACGCGTGATACGGACAAACCTGTATTTAAAGCCGGTCTTACGCCTTTATAGAACAAGTCGGTCTCGAGATAAATCTGACCGTCCGTGATTGAAATTACGTTTGTAGGGATGTAAGCGGATACATCGCCGGACTGCGTTTCAATAATTGGCAACGCCGTCAAAGATCCTCCGCCGAAATCTTTACTCAATTTCGCAGCTCTTTCCAAAAGTCTGCTGTGGAGATAGAAAACGTCACCCGGATAAGCTTCTCTTCCCGGAGGTCTGCGTAGAAGCAGCGACATTTCTCTGTAAGCTACGGCATGCTTTGAAAGATCGTCATAAACGACCAAGGCGTCCTGCCCTTTATCCAAGAAATATTCACCCATAGCGCAACCTGCGTAAGGAGCAATATAGTTAAGAGGAGCCGGATCGGCGGATGTACCGACAACAACGATCGAATGTTCCATCGCACCTCTCTTTTCGAGTTCGCTTACCAATCTCGCAACTTTTGACTCTCTTTGTCCGATAGCGACATATATTGATATAACACCTGAATCTTTTTGGTTGACAATGGTATCTACAACGATCGCAGTTTTACCTGTTTGCCTATCTCCGATCACGAGCTCTCTTTGTCCTCGTCCGATTGGGATAACGCTGTCTATGGCTTTCAAGCCTGTTTGCAGAGGAGTATTTACTGATTGTCTCGTAATAACGCCTGAAGCGATTCTTTCAACAGGGTAATATTTCTCCGCTTTGATTGGTCCTTTGCCGTCGAGAGGTTCGCCAAGAGGGTTTACAACTCTGCCAACCAGCTCTTCGCCAACCGGAACCTGCAAAATTTTGCCTGTTCTTTTGACTTCCATGCCTTCGTGGATTTTCTCGTAATTGCCCATGATAACCGTACCGACGATTTCATCTTCAAGGTTCAAAACCAATCCGAATACGCCGGTATCTCCAAACTGGACCATCTCCGACATCATTACGTCGGAAAGACCGTATATGCGAGCGACGCCGTCGCCGGCTTCTATAACATAACCTACTTCTTCCAGGTCGGAAGAGATGTCAACGCCTTGAATGCTTTTCTTGAGATTTTCAAGTAAAACATTAAGTTTTTCTTTCTTTTTGGTGTCCATATTAAATTTTAAGTTATTTAACTTTTGAAAAATTTTCAGCCAAAATATTTAATTTTCTCTTGAGAGAGCAGTTCATCATTTTCCCATCGACTTCAAATATGGCTCCGCCCAAAACCGACTCATCCATAGTCTCGCTAAACTCAATAATCTCTTTCCCGAGAATCTTTTTCAAAGAGTTCGACATGTCTTCCGTTTGCTTGGCGTTTAAACCTGTTGCTGTCCTTACTTTCACTCTGGCTATTGAAAAATTCGAATCACGAAGTTTTTTCAAACTCATTATTATATCCGGCAAATATTTCATGCTCTTCCCGGAGATAAGCAGTCCCATCAACGAAGCAATATCCTTCTTGTTTTTAAGATCGGTAAAAAACATACCGGCAACCTTCTTCTTATTATCCAAAGCAATTTTCGGGTGATTTAAAATCACATTGATGCTTTTATCCTCAGTATAAACATCGAAGAAAAATTCCAATCTGGATATGACCTCAGTAACCTCATGTAAAGAATTATCTTTTATGAGGTCCCATAGGGCCTGTGCATAAGTTTTAGTCCTGATCCTCATTTTATTTGGTTAATGAAAGCTCCTTTATCGAATCGTTGACCAAGTGAGCCTTGGTCTTCTCATCGAGTTTGTCGGCAAGCAGTTTTTCAACGACAACCAAGCTCATCTTTACAATGTGGTCTTGGATATCGCTCATCATCTGCTCCTTTTCGTGTTCCATATCCTTTTTGGCTTTTGCAAGCATTGAAGAAACTTCTCGATTTGTCTCGAGTAAAATATTATTGCGGGCGCTTTCTCCGATTTCTTTCGCTTCCGCAATTATTCTCTCGGTTTCTTTTTTGCTGGCGGAGAGTTTTTCAGAAATCTCTTCTTGAAGTTTCTTGTTTCTCTCTTCAATTTCTTTAGCTTGTTGCAAACTTCCTTCAATTTTCTCTCTCCTTTTATCCAAAACCGACAAAATCGGTTTATATACGAATTTGTAAAGGACAATAAAAAGTATCGCAAAATTTACCATTTGCGCGACAATAAGGTGCCATTCAAGGCCGAACTTTTCAGCTATTTCTGCCATTTTTTGAATTAGTTAGTGACCTTTAGACGAACTTCAAAACCAAAGCCATTACCAATGCGTAGATGGCGATTGACTCAGCGAAAGCCAAGCCAAGAATCATGTTGCCTTGTATTTTTCCGCTGGCTTCCGGATTCCTGCCTGAAGCGTTTACTGCGTTTGAAGCGATAATACCGATCGCCATTCCGGGACCGAGGGCCGCTCCTGCCATGATGATTGCGATTGCAAGTTCTGTCATGTTTTTTTAGGGTTAAATTTTATATAAATACTACTGACAAAAAATCTTAGTGTTCCGCATGAGACGCGATGTTGGTGAATACAAGAGTTAGAACCGAGAAGATCAAAGCTTGTATAAACCCGGCAAACATCTCAATGCCCATGAAGGGGATAGGTACTATAAAAGGCACCAAGCTGAACATAACTATAAGTAGAACATCTCCGGCAAACACATTGCCGAAAAGACGAAAAGAGAATGAAAGTATCTTGATCGTCTCCGCAACCAATTCGAGTATTCCGACGAAGAACATAATCGGGCTCTTGAAATTGAAAAATTTCGAAAGATAAGACTTAACACCTACATTTTTGATCGCGACAACCTGGGTAAAAGTAACGGATATAACGGCTATTGCGATTGTCATATTAAGGTCGCTATTTGCGGAACGGAACAACGGTACAAAAATCTCTTCCCCTTCATGGACCTCGTTGAAACCTATCGAACCGACACCCGGCAGAAGTCCGAGCCAGTTATTGAAAAGTACAAATATAAAGAAAGTGGATATTACGGCAAAAACTTGTTTGGCAAGAGGACATCTGCCCGTAACGCTTTCGATGACAGACATAAGTCCTTCAATCAACATCTCTACAAAGTTATAAAACTTGCTCTTCAAATCACACTTTTTGGTGGAAAGCAGAATTACGAAAATAATAAGCGTGGTTACGGTTATCATGGACATAAGAATCGTGTTCGTGACTACGAACTCTCCAATATGACCGATAGGTTCTGCTTTTGTAGAAATTTCCATATTCTTACATTATTCCTAATTCTAAGAAGATTTCTCTGATCCTCTTATAGAGGAGGAGTGAGGAGGCCAATATCGACAACCCGACGCCAATCAGTATGAACAAAGGCTCTGTGCCGAACTTGCCATCCAGGTAGAAACCAATGCCACCGAAAATCAATATCGGAACCGCTATCATTACTCCAAACTCTGTTCCAAGTGACAATAAATTCACTTTCTGCGGAGCCGAGTTTTTAAGAGGCGTAAACATTCGCTTCTCCTGTAAATTTCCCCAAAAATTTCACTTAATCCTAGCAAGTTATAAAATAACAATCAAGGAGAAATTTTTTAGGTTTTCTTAAGGTTTAAAAAGTCAAAAAGACAACTTTTCGGGCAAACTTTCAACAAGAAACCGATATATGTCTAGAGTTGCGAGATGGTTTTTTTTTGCTATCCTACGGCAGTCATGAAAATCATACCTAAAATCATCATAGTGGCGATGTTGGTTGTTATGGGTCTCGTATTGTGGCAAATGTCCATGCAAATATCGGCATTGGAAAGCCAAATAAACGACATTACCCAAACGACGGACCAAGCTTTCTTGGCCACGGGATACATATCCGATTTCGGCACCGATATTAACGAAATAAGAGAACTTCTTCTGTTGCCAACGAAAGATTACTCGTTGATTGACGAAGAAAATACCGAAACGGATGAGGAGGACGAAGTGATCACGAATATGTTCAAATACATAAGCGATGTAAGTGACTCTATAAGAGCATCGCAAGTTATTTTCGAACTCGACACTTTTTTTAACTCCGCGGAAACGAAAGCTCTCCTTGCGGAGAAAGGTTTATCGAGAGAAGAGGGGAACTATCTCATAAAAGATGCATCTTCGATAAAAATAATCGAAATATCCGTATCGGATTCCGGTTACTGCAATATTGAAACTTATTTTGGAGAGGTGATTACGACGGAGGGGACTTCGGCAGAAGCTATAAGCGAGTTTGAGAACACGATTAATAATTTGGATTCGATAAAAGAAAAAATAAACAAAGTCGAATCGGCGAGAGCGACGTTGAAAACGATATTATACGAATCGGGAGCCGCCCATGATGCGCTGACAGCCAAAGGCATGTGGACGGATACGGAAACGGATGGAGAGTTGTCGTTCGACTACAATTTGGTGAACCAAGATCAAGCGGTTTTGGCGACAGTTTCTTTGAGCAAAGAGGACCCGACATTCATAACTTGGGGTACATCGGGTGGCGAAAAACAACAGATGGATATTGACGCCATCAAAATGGCGGAACTTATCAACGGGCTGAATTCCGGCACCATTCTTGAAAACAAAATCGCGGAAAATAAAACCAAGATGGAAAGTTTACTTCAAGATGCTGGTTTCCAAACCGCGCTTCTGGACAACGGTTTAAATATGTCGAGCGCCAGAGAAGATGATGCGGGCATTTCTTACGACATAACAGATTCGACAGGGGCGGTTTTAAGCACGGTTTATGTTGATAAAAAAACCGGCAAAGTGATGGTGAAAACCGCAGACGGTAGTAGCGTCATGGAACTTATTTCCGCCGTTAGCGACGATTTTGGTAAAAAAAAACTTTGGATTTGCCCGAATCATTACCTGATTATGGGAGTAGCCTGAAAGTATCGGAGGAAGAGTTGAACATATTGATTTGCGGCAAAAACGGCTCCAACGTGGATACGATTATTTTCACAAATATAAATGCGGAGAAAAACAAGGTGACGATGATCAGTATCCCGCGCGATCTTTATTACGAAGATAAAAAAATCAACAGCGTCTATTTCTACTACGGAATGGACGAATTCATTTCTCAAATAGAGAAAATAATAGGCAGGGAAATAGACAAATATATGCTCGTGGACATGTACGTTTTCGCCGATATAATAGATCTGATGGGTGGCATAGACATAACGCTCGAGGAAGATTTAATAGATCCGAGTTATGTGACTTATGACAGCGGTGTATGGAGCACTCTTTATTATCCCGCCGGAGATTATCATTTGAACGGCACTCAAACATTGCGAGTCGCGCGTTCTCGCCATTATTCATCCGATTACGATAGGGCGGAGCGCCAACAGATGATTTTGGAGGCTATTAAAGCAAAAGCACTGGACATGGGAATCGAAGACACCGGAACCCTTTATGAAATGGTCGAGACGGTCTTGGATGATACGGAAACAGATATAAGTTTAAACGAAGCCCTGCTTTATTATGTTAAGTACAAAGATTACGAAATCGCTCGCGGGAACGTGATCAGTACCGGTAATGTACTTCAAACCGAACACGAATACGTGAACTACGACACTTCCGCCAGCGAAGAGGTCTGCGACGAAATCACCGGAATCTGCGAAATCAAAAACTTCGTCTACACCTTACTACCGTATGAAGGCAACTGGGACTATATCAAGTGGTATGTTGACGGGGTGCTGGGGGAGTAAACAGCAAGCAAATATTTTGTATTGTGAACGATTCCGCAGTACTCCCGTTCAACTTCCAAGAACGGGAAACGAGGACTTAGTGAACAATACAAAATATTTGCCTCTGGTGCCGAGGGGCGGAATTGAACCGCCGACGCAAGGATTTTCAGTCCTTCGCTCTACCACTGAGCTACCTCGGCAAACTTTTATCAAAGACAAAAAGCAGTTTATAGAAACGGTGTCGCTAATTCAATGGCATTTTGAAAACATAAATGATATAAGTAACCACCTATAACTCAAGTAACGATGGAAAATTGCAGACACGAATGGGTGGAAAGCACGGAAGCTCTATGCAATGACTTCAGTAATATAAGAGAACAGTTCGGACTCGAACGCGAAGATTTTCAAGAATGGCTGGCAAGGAGAGCATGGGAGGAAAGCCAAGCGTTCATTAACGGGTTCAGAGCGTTTGTGTGCGAACGCTGTAACGCTATGGAGGTTTTACATCAAGAAGATCACAGATCGTTACCGCCCCTTCCTAAAACCGAAGAACAACAAAACGCAGCATGGAGACAAAGATGGGGGAACATGCCAAAAAAACCGCCAACGAATTCCTCGGGCGATACCGGCAACATTATCATTATTGGTCGCCCAAGAGTCCTATGGAGACGACGCGATGACGAAAATCGCTAGTAATACATCTCCAACAAATCCACGATCGAATTATGTGCATCTATCAGCTCGTCATAATATACAAATACATAATCGTAATCAGCACTGTTTTCCCCGGTTACCAATCCGGCTTTCGAATCATCGATAATATTTTTTACCCCCGCTTCATAACTTGTCAGAGTGCCCAAATAGCCGGTTTCGAAAGCGCTAAACAAGCTGTCGTAATCGCTTGAATATATCGCGGAAACTTCTTGTTCCTCTTCGGCATGTTTGGAAACGAGGCTGTTATAAATATCTTCCAATCCGGTAACGTCCGGATTCGTAAAATCCCAATAAGAAAGAGTGTCCGACGCTTCTTCCGCCAAATCGGAAAGTAAAGTCAGTGAGACGCCGATTTTCTCAACCGGATCGGTTGAATCCTCATTGAGTTCTCCTCGAGCTTCCTTTTGCGCTCCGGAAATCAAATCGAACAAGGCGGCTTGCGAACCTATGGTGTCGTAATAATTATTAATTATCGTCTCATCCAAAGTCGCGGCGTAAGAAACGTCGTTTTTATATTCGCTCGAGCTGTAATAATCGGCCGCTTCTTTATAAGAGGTGAGAAATGTTTCATAACCGGCGAGATATGTCTTCGCGGCATATTCGATGGCGCCTTCTTTTGTGTCATCGGCGATATCCATATTTTCGGATAATAAGTCGGTCTTCGCTTGCTCCAAATCGGCGACGACGGTACCATAATAAGATCCGTAAAAAAATATTTCATCATCGACCGTTACGGCTTCCGGCACATAATAAAGATAATCGTTGAAAGCATAATCAAGATTGTCGGCGAGAGGATTCAAATAATCTATATAAGTGTTGAGATACTCGTTTTCATCCATCGTTGAAGAAAGGAAATTATATTCAAACTGACAACCACTCAACAAAGATATCGTAATAACCGCAAGTAAGATTTTTTTCATTGTTTTTTTGTTTAGGTTTTAACAGAGAACTTATACGTTAAATCTTAGAAAATTTCAAATTTAATATCTTCGGGTGGCACGCCGTTTGCCAACAAATATTGTTTCATTTCATCTGTCATGGATTTATTTCCGCACATGTAAACTCTTATATTTTCAAAATCCATTGCGGTTTTAGGTACGATTTCGGTGACGCGACCAACCAACCCTGTCCAATCGCCTTCAGGTTTGGAAAGCGTTAATTTCAAATCTAAATCTTTGTATTTTTCTGCCCAAAAAATATCTTTCGCGTGCCTGAGGCCCCAAAACAAAGTCCCGCCTTTATTCTCTTCGATCATTGCGTTTATCGGGGCGATTCCGGTGCCGGTAGCGATAAAAACAATATTCTTTTTTGGATTCTCATCAAAAACAAAATGTCCGAAAGGTCCACTCAAAGAGAGTTCCGCTCCGACATCAAGTCCGGCTAAAAATCGGGAACCCCTCCCGTCGGGAAGAATTTTCACAATGAGAGAGAACTTATTGTCGACTCCTCCGCGCGTGGTTATCGAATATGCTCTGCGAGCTTTCGGCTCTTTGCCATCCAAGACATCGACCATGATAAATTGTCCACTTTTATGCTGAAAACCAGGTTCGACTTCGATATCAAATTGGATGACATCGTACGTCAGCTCTTTTTTTACAACCAGTTTTCCTTTAAAGTTCCCCATGTCATGAGCATTTTAATTTTCAAACGTACTTAAAACAATGAGAAAGAGTTTGTATTGTCAGCCGATCAGAGTTGATGCGATCGAGAAAATCGCTGGTAAAATTTCGAAATCCGCCGATATTGTCGAAATATGGCTCGATCATTTGAAAGACCTTGATTTTGAAAAACTTTTAAAAATAAAAAACAAAAAACTTTTCTTATACGTGTTGAAAAGCAAACGCGAGCAAGGAAAATTCAAAGGCTCCGAAAAATCGAGAGTCGAACTTTTAATCAAATCATTAAATTACGGTGCGGACTATGTGGATATAGATATAAAAACCGACATCGCACTCATTAAAAAACTTCTCAAGGTCGCAAAATCCCAAAAAGTAAAAACGATAATTTCGTATCACGATTTTGAAAAAACGCCGACAAACCTCCACGCAATTTACAAAAAAATCTCAACTCTAAACCCCGACATAATTAAATTTTCAACCAAAATCAACAAAGTTCACGACATCGCCGAACTTTTTTCTCTCTTAAAGAATAACAAGAAGAAAATCATTACGCTCGGCATGGGCGAAAAGGGGGAAATCACAAGAATCCTTGCGCCCAAACTGGGCAACTACTTATACTATGCGCCGTTACACAAAGAAGATAAGACCGCAGACGGTCAATTAACTTACGAAGAACTTAACAACTATTGGCAATGAGTCTCAAAATCGGAATTGTAGGGTTACCAAACGTCGGGAAATCAACTATTTTTAATGCACTCACCAGGTCGAAAGGCGCGGCTGTCGCGAATTATCCGTTCTGCACAATCGAGCCGAACGTCGGAGTTGTCGAGGTGCCGGATGAGAGACTTAAGAAACTTGCGGAGATGGTAAGCCCGGAGAAAATCGTGCCGACAATCATAGAGTTCGTAGATATCGCCGGTCTTGTGAAAGGTGCGAGCGAAGGGGAAGGGCTGGGAAACAAATTTTTATCACATATCAGAGAGTGCGACGCTATAGCACAAGTTGTAAGGGTTTTTGAAGACTCGAATATAACGCACGTGCATGAAAAAATAGATCCTAAACGCGACATTGAAATTATAGAGTCGGAGTTGCTTCTTGCCGACTTGCAAACTCTCGAGAATAGGCTTCTAAAAGCCAAATCCAACGCCAAGTCCGGCAAAAAAGAAGAGATTAAATATGCCGAACTTTTAGAGCGCATGAACGTCGAAATGGACAAGGGCAAACTTGCATCGCGAATTGAAATGACAAAAGAAGAATTGGAGATGATTAGGGATCTTCATCTTCTGACGGCGAAACCGATAATGTATATCGCGAATGTTCATGAAAACGAAATTGGTTCTTTTGACAGCGATGAAGTCAGAGCTAAACTCGGTCTCCCGAAAGAAGCAAAAATCATCCCGATTTCGGCTAAAATAGAAGAAGAACTCGGCGGATTTTCAAAAGAAGAAGCGCAGGAATTTCTTGCGGGCTTGGGCATGAAAGAAACCGGCTTGAATGTGCTTATCAGAGACGCTTATGACTTGCTCAAATTGCGCACATATTTCACCGCCGGACCGAAAGAAGTAAAAGCTTGGACAATCCATATCGGAGATTTAGCTCCACGAGCCGCCGGCGTTATCCATACGGATTTCGAAAAAGGTTTCATAAAAGCCGAAGTCATCGGTTACAACGATTACGTCTTTTGCGGTGGGGAAGTCGGGGCAAAAGACAAAGGTGTCTTGAGAATCGAAGGGAAAGAGTACGAAGTGAAAGACGGAGATGTGATGCACTTCAGGTTTGCGGTTTAAAAATAAAAACTACGCTTGAAACCGGAATAAACTCATACGACTATCCGCATCCATTTGACTCCAAAACACCACTTCCGCTATTATCCTCCAAGCAAAAATTAATCTATAACCAAACACGCAAATGAAAAAACTTATCGCATTGGCGATAACTATCACAATGGTGGGAGCTTTTTCGGGTTGTTTCAAGACGGCCGTAGAAAATGCAGTTAATTCCGCCATTGAAGATGCGTTGGAAGAGAGCACAGTATCTTCCGGCGATTCTACAGCGCCAACAGATTGGCCGAGCGATTTCCCGATGAATGGCGACTGGGCGATCAGCGGGTCTTCCAGCTCATCGTCGAACGGATCGGTATACCTTTCGGTAACGCAAACATGCGATGATTGCACGGCGGACGAAGTTATCAATTACTATAAGGAAACAATGTTGGCGCAAGGATGGACAGACGGCGGCACTTCGACATACAGCGACGAATGGGGAGATTCAACCTCAATCAGTTTCAACAAAGACAACTACTACAAATATGCGAGTGTTGATTACAGTACTTGGGAATACGAGGGGTACACGGACATTTCCATCTATCTTTCATACAGCGAATATTCATACTAAGAATTCTTTTTAAGCAAAAAGCCCTGAGTCCGCAACGACTTGGGGCTTTTTAAAATATCATATGATACTATGTATTTGACACTACGAACTTTGCATTATGCAAGTCATTCCATGTTTCTACATCCAGGACGGTAAATGTGTCTCTCTGTATAAAGGGCAACAAAATAAACAAAAAAAGATATACTTCACGGAACCTCTGCAAATGGCCAGACTTTTTGATATGCAGGGAGCGAAAAAACTGCAAATTATCGATCTTAACGGAAGTATTACCGGCGAACTTGGGAATGCGCGCTTGATTCAAAAAATCTGTAAAGATATAAAATCCGAAGTCCAACTTGGAGGCGGTATAAGAAAAATCGGAGATATGGAAAAAGCTTTCGAGCTTGGTGCGAGCAGGGTGGTGCTCGGAGTTTCATCCATAGCGATATTGAAATCGGCGCTTAAAAAATACGGCGGTGAAAAAATAATCATGGGTATCAAGGCGAGACACAATATCGTAGATACCGATTTAATGCTTGAAGGCAAAATCCCGGAAGTGACTTTGCTTGCAAAAGAGGTGAAAGAAATAGGAGTTACCCAAATTATTTACAAAGATCTTGAAGCCGAAGGAACTCTTTATCATCCGAATTTCGACATGATAGAAAAAATCATCTACGAAACGGGCGGGGAAGTGGATGTTTACAGTTCCGGTGGAGTTGCCGATGCATATGATTTGAAACTGCTGAAAGATACGGGAGCGGCGGGTGTAATAATCAACCGTGCGTTTATGGAAAACGAATTATCTTTTCCAGACCTTAACAATATCTTTCACTGAACTCACTGCCATTAAGGCTTCATCAAGATGCCGAAGATTATTGACTTCGATCGTCATGCTTAGACGTTTTTGCATATTTGAATCCGCATTCAAGTCCTTGATTTGGCTTATGTTCACTCCTAAATTGGAAAACAACATCGCGATATCCCTTAAAAATCCAACTCGATCTTTGAAAATTATATTTATCTCAACCTGATAAGAAGATTGAGTCCCTTTTGCGGGCGGCGTACCAAGCAACTCTTCATGTGAATAGAGGGTATGAATCACGTTCTTAACGTTTATATCTCCGTTACCGATTAAAATAACCAGCTCCCGTTTACTTTTCACGCTAAAATTCTTTAGGAATTCGTTTTCCGCTTTGGATGACATTTTTTTCAACTCGCTTATACCGAGAAGTTTCAACTCTTGCCCCAGCAACTGCAATCCGGCGTTATAATTTTTTTGAGTACTCTGCTTCTTGAAAAATTCTTTAATTCTGGTTTTGGCCAGACCGGTTTTGGCAAATTGCAACCATTCGCGTTTGGGTCCGAGCACTTTATCGGAAATTTCGATTTTCACAGTGTCGCCGGTTTTAAGTTGTGCGGTTGGAGTGACAGGTTCGCCATTGATTTCGGCCGACAATAAATGATCGCCGATATCGCTATGTATATGATAAGCGAAATCCACGACATTGGATCCATAGGGGAGATCTATTACATCGCCTCGAGGCGTAAATACGAAAATTCTATCTTGAAAAATGTCGAATTTCATGCCATCTACGAAATCGTTGGAAGTTCTGGCTTCTTTCTGTATATCCAATATTTTCTTTGCCCAATCGGCGTGTTTCCTGAACACTTCGCCGATTTTTTGTTTTTTCGCTTTCGAATAGTCGTAAAAATAATGGGCGGCGATTCCATATTCGTCATCGAGATGCATTTGCTTGGTTCTTATTTGGAATTCCGTAATCACGCCATCTATTCCGAACACGGTGGTGTGTATACTTCTGTATCCGTTAACTTTCGGGACGGCGATGTAATCTTTAATCCTTTTGGGTTTTGGTTTGAAAGTTTGATGTATGGCACCGAGAGCCAAATAGCATTCATCAACATTATTTACGATTACGCGTAGCGCGATCAGGTCATAAATGTCCTTGAATTGTCGTCCGGTTCTGACCATTTTTTTATAAATGCTGTAAAGATTTTTCTTCCTTGCGTAAATTTCCGCATTTATTCCTCTGGATTTCACGGCGCTTTTCGCAATTTTCAATGTTTCTTTTAATATGTGATCGTTTCTAATCGCGCTTTGTTCAACGAGAGAGTTCATTCTTGAGTAATCGGTCGGATAAATGTGCTCGAAACACAAATCTTCCATTTCGAATTTGATTTCCCAAATGCCGAGAAGATTCGCAACCGGCACGTATATTTCGAGAGTTTCGTTTGCGATAAGAAGTTTTTTTGATTCGTTTTTGATATTACCGAGCGTCCGCATATTGTGTAACCTATCCGCAAGTTTCACTAAAATTATTCTCAAGTCTTTCGCGCTGTGCAGAAAAAGTCTTTTCAAAGATTCAATCTGTCGGTCCGCCATGTTGTGCTTATAATAAACACGCGATAACTTGGTTACACCTTCCACCAAAAATGCAACCTTCTTACCGAATTTCCCCCCCACATCCTTTAAACTATAGCCGGTATCCTCGGGCACGTCGTGCAAAAGAGCCGTTATAAGCATATCTTCATCGGCTTGCAGATTCGTTAAAATCATACAAGTTTCCAGCGGATGAGTTATATATGGCGAGCCATCATCTCTTTTCTGATTTTTGTGAGCCTCTTCGGCGAAGGAATAAGCGTCAAGAATTTTTTGCTCGTTAAGATCGGGCATATATTTTTTAGCCGCCCTGATGATTTGGGAGATATTCATTTAAGTGGTTTTTTGTGGTAATTTTATTATATATGACAAAAGTTGCAATCGCCATGTCGGGGGGAATAGACTCGTCGGTCACAGCCGCAATCTTAAAAGATCAAGGATATGACTGTTTTGGAGTCCATATGCATAACGGCACCGCTTCGGCGCCCAAAAACATAGAAGATGCGGCGAAATCCGCCAAGAAAATAGGGATTCCTTTTTACGTTATTGATTTGAAAAAAGTTTTTGAAGAGAAAATTTTAAAATATTATTTGGACACTTACAAAAAAGGGCATACGCCGAATCCGTGTGTCGTTTGCAACAAATATGTGAAATTCGGAGAGTTGATGACAAAGGTGCGCGGGATGGGGGCGGATTTTTTGGCTACGGGTCACTACGCGAGAATTAAAAAGAACAAAAATATTTACGAACTCCATGCCGGAGCCGATCCGAAAAAAGATCAGAGTTATTTCCTTTATCGGCTTACACAGGCGCAACTTAAGCACGTCATGTTCCCGCTCGGTGACACAACGAAAGAAAAAACAAAAGCTTTCGGGAAAGAATATGGCTTGCGTTCTGCAATCGAAAGAGACGAAAGCCAAGGAATATGCTTCATTCCGGATAAATTTTATACCGATTTTCTAAAAAACCATCTCCCGAAATCGTGTTTCGAAGAGGGTCTGATTATAGACATGGATGGCACGAAACGCGGGCGCCACAGAGGATTGCCTTACTACACATGCGGACAAAGGAAAGGGCTTTTTATAGGAGGACTGAAAGAGCCGTATTATGTGATCAAAACGGATTACAAAAACAACACTCTTTTTGTTGGCGGAGATAAATATTTATGGCACAAAGAAATTTACGCAAAAGAGTTGAGTTTCATATCGGGTAAAACGCCAAGCAAAACATTCACGGCAAACGCTCGCACAAGGCACCTTGGCACACTCGAAAAGGCCAAGGTCGAAATTTTAAATAAGAATACGGCGAAGGTGGTGTTCGCGAAACCGGTCAGGGCTTTCACCGAAGGACAATCGATAGTTTTCTATAAGGGATCGAAAGTGATTGGCGGGGGGACTATGAGATGGAATCAATAAAACAACAGGCATGTGTTCTTCAGGATCGCGCGTCTTTTTGGCGTAAAACAATCTGCCGAATCGTCAACCACCCCTGGTTGAAAAAAAACTCAAAAAGGAATATAATTTAATGAATAACTATATCTGTAAATGGCTCATAAATTAACCATCGAAGAAATAGTAAAAAAAGTTGACCGCAAAATCGACTCATTCAGGGAAGCCGAATTTTACAGGATAGATTTTCCCGAAGAAGGCGTGCCTTTCGATATAAATCAGGCTTTGGCATTGGAGCTGTCGCAAAACAGCATCATTACATTTACTGATAAAATAATCGGCATCGCGAAAACTCTTGCGATTTCAATTACATTATTTTTCGTATTCTTTCTGTTATTTAACGCGAAAGCTTACTTCGAGATCATGAAAGATGATGTGTTCGATCTTTTAACATATCAAAGCGAACGAATCGCAGAAACGCCACAACAACCGCCCGAACAAGAGTTGATAGTTTTAAGCAAAGATCCATCTGCCCAAAAACAACAATTCTCGGAATTGGATCTGGCAATAACACCGCCAGACAACAGATTGATAATACCATCGATAGGCAAGGATGTTCCTATAGCGGAAGTGGATTCAGCCGCCATCACGGACCCGAACTGGACCAATCTAAATGACGACATCTTAAACGCGCTCAAAAGCGGCGTGGTGAGATATCCCGGTACCGCTTTGCCTGGAGAATACGGCAATACATTCATAACCGGCCACAGCAGTTATTATTTCTGGGATGACGGCCAATACAAAGAGATTTTCGCCCTCTTATCCGAGGTACAAGTCGGAGAAGAAATCGAGGTTTATTATAATCAGCAAAAATTTATTTATGAAATTACCGAAAAAAAAGAAGTCATGCCATCGGAAGTGGATGTTTTAAGCCAGCCGACGGACCAAAAACAGATCACATTGATGACTTGTACGCCGGTAGGGACGAATTTGAAGAGGCTGATAGTCAAGGGTAATCTCATGGATGAGTAGCCACCCCCTAAGCGTTGTTCAACTTTGCCAAAATATCTTCCTGCGCCTTCTGATCTTCGACCGCCGCGACAGACTCTTGAGCTTTTCGTTCTTCGCGCGCCTTTTTCGTTTGGAACTCTTTCCACTCGATGGCGTGCTTATCGTTAATTCTTTTTAATTCTTTCTCGTATTCGTTATCCAATTTTGCGAGTTGTTCTCTTTCTTTCATCAAAATCCCGCGCAATTTCACGACCTGATCCTCTGTCATTATCGGCAAAATTTGGAACCAGTAATTCCTCTCGGCATCGGTCATGGATTCGGTCTCTTTTATAAGTTTAACCAAATCCGGAAATTTATTTGCGACCTCGTCGGGTATGACAAATTGTGTCGCATTGGTTCCTGATTGTTGTGCCGCGTCCGCCATATTCGTCTTTGTTTTCGGATGTTATTTTAGATTGTTTTTGAAATAAATCAATTAAGCCTGTGAAGCATCCGCCACTCTGGGAGCAGATTGAATAAAACCGTTTGCCGGATCCGCAATGAATTCCGCGAGAGGTAACGTGTCTTGACTGCCATCGCTTGGCGCTTTTGCCACAACCTGATCATAAATCGCTTTTACGATCTCAAAATCCGCCTGATAATCACTTGGCAAATCCTCAACATCGAGAGACTCTTTGTCATTGCCGTTTTTTGCCAACTCTTTAAGTTTAGCGACGGTAAACTCGGTATTGAAAAGCGAATAACAAAGTGCCTCTTTCTTGCCGACTTTATTGCCACCGACTATAAGATTTTCCAGCCACGTTGTTGCGGCCGTTTGGTTTTCTTTAAAAGTCTTGAAAGTCACAGCCTCATCGCCATCTTTCGGATGGCTAATCACCTTTTGTTTATTTGTGATCAAGTCGAGAAAAACCTCTTTTGTCTCCGATGGTGACATCGTACCTATCAAACCGTCAAACATACCACCGGGATTGAAATTCAAAAGCGCCACAAATGCCGCCGCCAAAGTCGCCAAAAACCCGTTTTTAGACTGCATCAGTCTGTCTAAAATACCTTGAAGGCCGGTTTGCCCCGTACTGATGGCGTCACCGATAGCATCACCGATCGTCTCATCGGTTCCTTCCGTAGCGCTTATTGTATCATCCTCCGCCTTTTTCTTATCGCGCATCTCGGCAACTTTTGTTTTGAATTCGGAAGGTTTTTCAATTGAAACAAGAGTGCTCGCATCGTATTCCCCCGTATTGAATTTTTCGGTTTGAAGTTTTTCTATCGCGGATGTTCTGTATTTCACGAATAACTCTTTGTATTTTGTTTCAAATTCTGCGACCTTGGCTTGCCTTTGGTCGATGGCGACAGTTATGTTCTCCGGCTTAAATTCCAACACTTCTGTTAAAAGAGCCTCGACTTCTTGTTTTGATGTCGCATCCATATCGGAAAAATCTTTCAAAACTGTGAGTTCGGATTCAACTGTTCCATGTCGCGTTGCCAACTCTTTTGAGGTGATAGTTTCTTCGAGTTTTGCAATAACTTTATCAAGACATTCCGTTTTGAATATATCCATCAGCTCGGGAACATCATCTTCATCATCCCAGTCTCCGTCCATCAACTCTTCGGATAAAGTTGTAAGCTCGTAGAAATCAGGATCATCACTCTCCATCTTTGATAAAAGTTCGGGTTTTCGAAGATAGCCGGGGTGAGATTTTAAATAAGTTTCAACTGCGCTATTCATATCTTCTTTTGCGCCAGGCAAATTTCTCACCAAACTCATCAATTTTGTGACGGAAGAACTTTGCTCGGGGCTCAATTCCACTCCCGTTTTTACTTGTTCTGATGGCATAAATTTTTAAATTACAAAAACATCTCCCCACTCTTTCTCGGCCGCCTCTTTTTGCAATCTTAACCAGTGAACGCGGTTCTCGAATTGGTAGGCGTTATTCGAAAAAGGGGATTTGTAATAGTTATAGATTTCACGCACGCTTGTAAGCATATTAAAAGCATGCTGATCGACTTTTCCTCGAGTTAATTCGGGCAATTTGTCGTAAACGGGTTGATTTATCAGTGTTGAAGGGGCATATAAATTTATCTTTTTGCTGTCGACCAAACTGACTATCAAATTAACAAGCGCCATGTCTTGGTCATCCATTGCTGAAGACTTTTCAACAGGAGTATTTACGACTTTTTGCGTATCGGCTGCGATAGGCATATTGTCGGTCTTGGGATCGAAATATGGATTGTATTGGCCTGATGATTTGAAAACCATCGTTGAGTTTTTATGTTTTTTATCTTAAAATTATACCAGATTTATGGATAAATTGAAAGCCAAAGACCGCATCGAAAAGCTTCGTTCCAAGATCAACGAACTTAATTACAAGTATTTCGTTTTGAACGAATCAGAAGTCGAGGAATCCGTTCGTGATTCCCTCAAGAAGGAGTTGATTTCGCTGGAGACAGAGTTCCCCGAGTTCATAACGCTGGAATCGCCAACACAACGGGTTGGGAGTGCCCTTTCGGCCAAGTTTGCGAAAATCACTCACAAGACGCGCAAATGGAGCCTTCAAGACGTTTTTTCCGACGAAGAAATTCGGGATTGGTTCGAAAGAATTAAAAGATTTGCTCCGAATGAGAAGTACGATTTCCTTACGGAATTGAAAATAGATGGTCTCAACATCACTCTATGGTACGAAGAGGGTCGGTTGGTGAAAGCTCTCACGCGCGGCAACGGGGTTGAGGGTGAGGATGTGACGCATGCGATCAGAGCGATCGAGAGTGTTCCGCTCGAGTTGCGTGAAAAGGTTACGATTGATGTTGGGGGAGAGGTTTATATGCCGAAAAAGAGTCTGGAGAAGTTAAACGCGCGTTCAGAAGAGAAATTCGCGAATCCCAGAAACGCCGCCGCCGGAAGCGTTAGGCAGCTCGACCCGAGTGTGACGGCAAGCCGCGATTTGGATATGTTCTTCTACGAGATAGGTGCCGGTGAGCTTCCGACTGCGCCAAAAACGCAGGAGGAGCTTATGCGAACATTGCAACGGCTCGGCCTCAAAACAGACACTCACTTCAAACACCACGACAATATCGAATCGGTAATTAAGTTCTGCAAATCTTGGGCGGAAAAAAGGGACAGTTTGCCTTATGAAATCGACGGAATCGTGATCAAGGTTAACAGCTTGGAAACTCATAAGTCGCTTGGTTTCACCGCGAAGGCGCCGAGATACGCAGTCGCTTATAAATTCCCCGCTTCGCAAGTCTCGAGCAAAGTGCTCGACATAATCGTTCAGGTCGGTCGCACAGGCGCGCTCACGCCTGTAGCCGTGCTCACGCCGACTCTTGTCGCCGGTTCGACTGTGTCGCGCGCAACGCTCCACAACGAAGACGAAATCGAGCGCAAAGATATCAGGATTGGCGACACGGTGATTATTCAGAAGGCGGGCGATGTGATTCCGGAAGTCGTCGCGAGTTTGCCGGATTTGAGGACGGGTTCTGAAAAGAAGTTCAAGTTTCCTACGGTGTGTCCGATTTGTGGAAGCGCGGTTGTGAAACCGGACGGCGAGGCGATTGCGAGATGCAGTAATGAGAAATGTTTTGCGATTAGACGCGAGTCGCTTATCCATTTTGCGACGGCTCTGAATATAGATGGTCTGGGTGAGAAAATAGTTGATCTTTTGATTGAGGAAGGTCTTGTCCGCACCCCCGTTGATATTTTTGAGTTGGATAAAGACGACTTGTTTGGTTTGGAATCTTTTAAGGATAAAAAAACTGAAAATCTCCTTAGGGCGATAGATGTTTCGAAAGATGTCACGCTTGATAAATTCATTTTCGCGCTTGGGATCAGACATGTTGGCGCACAGACGAGCGGCTTGATCGGGAGGTTTCTTCAAGGTAAGTCGGTTCCGACGGAGTTGATGCACGCGCCTAAACGAAAACCGAAAGAAACGGCACAAGTTTCGATGTTCGGCGACGAACCGGTAGAGGTGGAGGCGGGAGATGTTTTTCCAATTACGGCCGTGATTTATTTGATGAAGCAGGTGAGTCTTGAAGAGTTGCAACATATCGAGGGAATTGGCGAAAAGGTCGCCGAATCTTTTTATGAATGGTTTAGCGACAGCGAAAATATCAAGATGCTCGAAGGCTTGTTTGAGAGTGGCGTAAATGTCTTAAAGATGCCGGCGGTTAAGGTGAAAGAAGGCGTTACGGGGAAGGTGTTCGTTTTGACGGGCACAATGGCGAGCATGTCGCGCGGTCAGGCAAAAGAACTGATTGTTCGGGGTGGTGGCTACGTCTCGGGGTCGGTAAGCGGTAAGACGGATTATGTTGTGGCGGGAGAGGAGGCGGGAAGTAAATTAAAAAAGGCGAAGGAGTTGGGGGTGAGGGTGATAAACGAGGGGGAGTTTGGGGAGATGATGGGGTAGGAATACATCTAGGTAGAAAGATTTTGGAAAGATGTAGATTATTTAACTGCCTGCATTGTGTTTCCAATAATTCCATCAAGTTTTTCATAGAGACCAGATGGGTCGAATTTCAAATCCTCTAACTGCTCTTGATTAATTGTTACTGATTGATTTAATTGTTGTTTAGATATTTCCATTTGTTCGTTAGATGCACTCCGTGAAAAATAAAGACCTATTATTGAGATAATAAGTGCGGAGATAGCAAGAAGGGTTGCTATAAGTGATGATGAATTAGCATTTTTTAATTCTTCATGTTCAAGCAACCTAAATCTTGATTCCAAAGTTAAAACATAAGGGATGTCTGCCTTTAGGGTAGTGCAACCCCAATTGTACTTGCCTTGATCTAATGGCACATACATTGAACAGACCAAATTCGCCAATCTGAATTCGTTTATATTTACTCTCTTCCTTTCTAGTTGTTTTATTAAATCAGAAAATTTTATTCCTTCTTCGATTTTGTCTTTCCCGAATTTTAAAATTTCTATGTATAAGTCATTTTTCCTAAACATATTTGTGAATAATTTATATTTGGCACAAATTAACATTACCTTTGTTTGAACCCCCGGGCAACTCTGTTAACAGGCCGGTAGCGAAGCGAACGATCAATTATTATGAGTTTGATTGCTAATGCAATCTCCTCATAAAATTCTCCCCGGGGAGAAAACCCAGCTGCTGTTTAAACAAATCTTAATGTTATTGAATTCAATAACATTAAAACACTGAAAATCCAAATCCCGTGACAAACAGCTTCCAACTCACTTAATCCTTTTTCCACCTCGCCTCTTCGGCAAATAATTCTCTTTGGACACCACAGATCTGCCAATCTCATGCTCCAATGCTTTTCTCGCAGTACCGGCGATTTTGCCACCTCTTTCGGCATCTTTTTTAAGCTTGGGCACGCCTTTTGAATTATCGATGCGATGAATTTCGGTTGTTGATCTCTCGCCAAGCATGGTGAAGATCAGCTCGAAATCATCCATGTGATCACGTAAATTTTCTCGTTTCAATCCTTTCAGATCCTTATATTCACTTGGGGTTACGCCAAAAGTGGCTTTTGATATTTCGGCGGTTAATATCTCGTAATCTTTTTGCTCTTGCGCGCCTCGTTTCTGCCATTCGTCGGTCAATTCTTCACGAATAGCAATCCCGCGCATTCGTTTCTCAATCCATTCTTCCGGATAACCTTTCAGTTTATACAACATGCGTGTTCGTTTGGTCGCCAGTTCAGGATTTTCTATTTCTTGTACTCGCTCGTAACCGACTTTTGCCAGCCAACGCTTAAACGGCTCGGCTTTAGGGGAGGGGATTGATTGAATGATACGGAAAATACCTTCGGTGTTTGCGCAATTCATTTTCTGGATGCCTCCTTCTGTTAATATGTCAAGGGTGTGTACAATTTGTACATATCCTTTTGCCAATTCCGGATCACGATATTTCATACGTTGAATATATTGTTTTGGATTGCTTGAGTCCATAAGGGCTAAAACGACATCTTCAACCACAAACCACCACTCATTATTATGGAGAGTTTTTCTGATTCTTGTGCCTTTGAATAGCGCTATTTTTGTAGTTTGATTGTCCATTCGCCAGATAGTATATCACGCAGACATTAAATTTTTATGAAAAAACAAAGGGGGGGGGGCGATTTGCCCCCCCCCCTTTGACCGGCCTGCCCCGCCTTGCGGTGGTTCAAACCTGTTAACCATTTTTAATGTTATTGAATTCGATAACATTAAAACAAAAAGCGGGACGATTTATTAGTTTGGTAGAAAATTCGGGAATCCTGAATTTTCTCATCCATTCGACGAAATCAAATAGTCGTATTTTATGCTTTCCTCAACCTGTTGCAGGCCGTCCTAGGACGTCTCACCCACAAACCTTTGTATCAAATAGCACCCGCACAAAACCGGCCTAAATCCAGCCGGCCACGCACCGGGGATCTCCTCCGATATCTCTTCGCCCAACGATACGATTTGATCCATGCTCGCCGCCCTCTCATGTTTCAGCGGTACCACCAACACGCGATCTCCATCTCTTTTCAGCGCGCCAATTATCCCTCGAGCATTTTTATCGCGCAAAAATCCCATCAAAAAGAAAAATTTCTCACCAGGATACTTGGCATCCAATCGTTCACGCAAAAGTTTCGCGCTTTCGACCGTGTGAGCCATATCAAACACGCACTCTTGCCCAAAAACCTCTTTGATTTCAAATCTCGCAGGCAAATCAGCACGTACTTCGCCGACCACTATACCCAAATACCCAAGCACTCTTCTTGCCACCTCTTCATTCGATCCCGCCTCGTCAAACCTGAACAATTTGGCCCCACCTCTTACCACAGCCAACTTCTCCGCCTCAATCTTCTCGATAGTATCTCCAAGAATTTCGGCATGCTCTTTTTCCATCCTTGTCAAAACCACAACCTTGGGCTCTTTCGCGACATTCGTCGCATCCAATCTGCCACCCAACCCGGCCTCAACAACCGCATATTCAACCCCGATATCGGCAAAATATTTAAACATGCAAATCGTCAAAAACTCGAAAAAAGTAAAATCGCCCGGATTCAACATCGAAGCAACTTCCAAAACGACTTTCTCAAGTTCTTCATCCGTAATTTCTTCTCCGTTCACCCTGATTCTCTCATTCATCCTGTAAATATGCGGAGAATAATACGAACCGACCGTATGACCGGCGCCAATCAGTCCTTGCTCAATCATTCGTACCGTCGAACCTTTTCCCTTCGATCCGACAACATGAATAAAAACATACTTGTCCTGTGGATTTCCCATCTTGCGAAGCGTCTCTTTCACCCTCGCGAGCCCGGCCTCAAAATCCGGTTTCTTCCCGGTCTTCTCGTAATTCGCCAACTTGTCGAAAATATGATTTATATTCAAAATATGCGCTGTTATCCCTCCGAAACCTCCCATCCCAAATCCGCAACCGCTTTATCAACCGCATCGTTAGCTTTTTCTTTGTGTCCGATGTTCACTTTGCCAAGTTCGCAATTCAACTTAACGCTCTTTGCGAAAACCTTTTTGAACGCTCTTTCGATAACGTCGTGACCTTGAACATTGTTGATTTTTTCAAGATGAAAATTCGTAGCGAAACTTACGGTAATTTCCGCATCCGTCACTTTCGTCACAACACCTGTCTGGAAAGATCTTTTAATCGCTGGATTATCTATGTTTTCAAGAATTCTCGGAAAATTTCGTTTCACGCTTTCGAGCGAAAGATCAATGACGTAGTCGGCCTTTTCTTGCTCTGCGACAATTAAAGGTTCCTCCTCGTCCGGTACCGATTTCGTTTCTTCTTTTTTAGAAACTTTTTTCTCTACTTTTTCCTCAACACTTACCACGCCAACCGAACATATTTTAATCACTGCCATTTCAAGAGGTAATTGCGGTATTACGGCGCTTCTGCCGATTTCGTAAGCCCACTGAAATTGATCGATCATCTCCACGAGCAAAACCGTTTTCGCATGGTCATTTTCTTTGACGGCCGCAAGCATTTGATCCCTCAAGAATTCCAAGAAGTCTTTCGCGAATTGATTTAAATCATATCCGTCAAAATAAATTTCATTAATTGTTGAAAGAGCCTTCGCGGTATCCTTTTCTACAATTTGAGAATAAAGTTGCTCGATCGCTTTAAATCCGGCAACTCCAAGACTTTCCTTCACCGATGCATAAGTCAACTTGCCTTCGGATGTCAGTTGATCCATGAGCCCAATCGCATCTCTAAGCCCTCCGTCAACATTTCTGGCAATCAGCTCAAGCGCGTCGAGTTCCGCATCAACGCTTTCTTGTTGAGCGATATATCCCAAACGTGCCACAATGGATTTTATTGAAATTCTTTTAAAATCAAACCTCTGACATCTCGAAATTATTGTCTCCAAAACCTTATGTGCTTCCGTCGTCGCGAGTATGAAATAAACGTGAGATGGTGGCTCTTCAAGAGTTTTCAAAAGTGCGTTAAAAGCATCTTTGCTCAACATGTGAACCTCGTCGATGATGTAAACCTTAGCCCTCGCCCTTGTCGGCGCGAAATTGATCTTTTCCTTGAGCGCGCGCATCTCGTCTATGCTCCTGTTGGAAGCAGCATCGATTTCTATCAAATCTATGAGTCTGCCATCCGAAGCTCCCAAACAAAATTCGCACTTCTCGCACGGTTCGCCGCCTTCTTGGAGATCGGTACAATTTATAGCTTTCGCGACCAGTCTCGCCGTAGTGGTCTTGCCGGTGCCTCTTGGCCCGCAAAACAAGTAAGCATGCGAAATACTCCCACCTTTTATTGCATTCAAAAGTGTCTGTCTGATGTTGTCCTGTCCGACCAGATGATTGAAACTTTGCGGCCTATATTTTCTATATAAAGCAATTTCAGCCATTAGATTTTTTGTAAGGTGGCAATTTTAACCTAACATATTTATAAAGTCCACGTTTCCCTCACCGCTTTCTTTATCCCATTAATAAAAATTTCTTTCCCAAACTTCTCCGCATGTTTCCTTATATCCATATAATTATAATTTTTCTCATTTAATAAAAGTCTCGCCATTCCATCCTCAATTCCGGTCAATGTCGGTTCGTAAAAAAACTCACCTGTGATACCCGGCACAACCGTCTCGGTCGCTCCGCCCCTTCCATAAGCCAAAACCGGCTTGCCACACGCCATCGCCTCTACCGGCACAATCCCGAAATCATCCTCTCCGGCAAAAATCACCCCTCTGGAATTTTCCATATACTCTTTCACAATGTCGTCATCTTTAAACCCAAGAAAATCTATATTCGGCCCTGACATTTTTTCAAGTTCGCTTCTCGCATTTCCGTCTCCGATAATTACAAGCCTCATCCCCGTCCTGTTAAAAAGCGATATCGCCAAATCAATCCTTTTATAAGGCGTTAAAGTTGAAACTATCAAAAAATAATTTTCATTCGTATTTCTGGCAGTAAATCTGTCGACATCAACAGGAGGAAAAACAACGTCCGCATCACGTCTGTAATATTTCGAAATTCTATCTTTTACCGTCTGTGAATTGGCAAGATATTTATCAACTCTATCCGAAGCGAGCTTGTCCCACATTCGTATTTTTTCGAGTCTTTTTAAAACAAATCTCTTCGTAAATTCTGAAATTCTCTGCTCGTTTAAATAATTGTGCGTCCAGTCCCACGCATAGCGCATAGGAGAGTGGCAATAACAGAGATGTTTTGTACGCAAATTTGTGACAATCCCGTGCGCATACGCATTGCTCGAGCTGATCACCATATCGAATTTGCTCAAATCAAATTGTTCCACAACCATCGGCATGAACGGAAAAAGGTATTTGTGCCTCTTCCGCATAAACCCCGGCAACTTCTTCAAGCATGACATTTTCACTTTGTCTTTCGGGAAAACCGACCCGCAAACTTTTTCATCATAAAGCAAAGTATAAATCGGAGCCTTGGGATACATCTTCGAAAGTTCAAATAGGACCCTTTCGGCGCCCCCCAAACGAATCAAGAAATCATGTACGAGTGCAACTTGCAATTTTTCTATTTTTAAGAACAAAATCACTCTAACCTATTGCATAAAATTTGAAAAGTTTTCTCCGCACTCTTTTCCCAATCAAATCCGCTCAACCTCTCATATCCCATCCCGACCATCCTTTCGCGCATCGGCAAATCGCGAATCATTTCACTTATCCCAATAGCGATATCCTCTTCGCTCTTCGGATCCACATAATAACAAGCTGCCCCACCAACTTCACGCAAAGGTTCGATATTTGATGCCAACACGGGCACCCCCGCCTTAAAAGCTTCCAAAACCGGCATTCCAAACCCTTCATACAAAGATACAAAACAAAACATGTAAGCGTTTTTCAATAACGTCGCCTTCTTATTCTCATCTACGTATCCCGTAAAAATCACTCTCTCATGACTCGGTTTTTTGATTTTTCCCGCACCGTCACCGTCTTTCCCCGCCAAAACCAATTTGAAATCATAAAGCGGCAACGATGAAAAGGCATTAATAAGCCTCATCAGGTTCTTTTTATTCTCAATCCTGCCGATAAAAAGTAAATATTTGCCATCATCTATATGCCGTCCCGGGACGGCATTTTCGTTCACCCCATGATGAATAACCTCGATTTTCTCCTTAGGACAGCTATAAACACTCCGAAGTTCGTTTGCCGTAAATTTGCTCGGCGCAATAATTTTCGTCGCATATTTAACCGCATATTTCGTGCTCCATCTCAAATATTTTCGTTGTTTCCACGTATAAACTTCGGGGTACCTTTCAAACGCGATATCGTGAATCATCATCACGCTCTTTTTCGGTCTGATTAAAGGCAAAACATGCGAAGGCACAAACAAAACGTCAGGTTTATGTTTGAAAATTTCCCAAGAAAGTCCAACCAGTGTCCACAATCTTTTTCTTTTGATTAAAACCTGATCCGTTTTCGGGAAATCGTCTGAAAATTCACGCACATAAAGCCTCACATTATGCCCATCTTTTTTCGCCAACTTATAAATTCGTCTTATGATTTCATAAGAGTACTTCTCAACTCCGGTTGATTGTTCGTGTCCGTATCGAGATGCGTCGATTGCTATTAGCATAGATAATTTTAGTATAACATGTTTTGTGATTATGAGGATTTTCTGTTAAAACTATTTCCATGGGAAATACATGTAAAACTTTGGCTTTGGTTGGGGTCTTTGGTGCGACAGGGTGTGGAACCCCCGAAGTTTGTCGCCAAGAAGGGCTGAACGTAAATATGCTTAATGCCGATGTATCCTGGACATCCGTATATCGCGGAACTGACGCCGAATATCAACGTTGCGTAGATGCGGTGAAATATGATCGTGATTGCGGATCGGTAAGAGATGCCGGTTTGGAAATCAGACAAAATCTTTTAGATTGGTTCTATTGCGACAGCGATGGGGATCCAACTGCGAGCAATCCGTATTTGTCGCCAGAATCTTTTTATAGCATGATTGACGTCGCAAATCGGAATAGCGTTGGTGATTGCAGTACGGTGGTTGATTATGAAAAAGCTTGTATCGGTGACATGTTGGAACGGATTAGTTGCGATGCCGATGGTCAACTGTATGAACAATTGGAACGCAAGGGAACTCCTCGGGGTCTTGCAAAATAAAAAATAAGTCATCCGCCGTGCCCCAACACCACAGCATAGACCTCCTTTACTCCGGCACCCTTCAGCACCCTCGCGCATTCACTCAAAGTCGTGCCTGTCGTGCATACATCGTCGACGAGTATAATTTTTTTGTTCAGTAGCTTCGGCAATGCGCTTGGATGAACTGTGAAAGCACCATTTAAATTCTCCAGTCTTTCGTACCTTGCAAGCTCGGCTTGCGGTTTTGTATTGCGGGTCCGTTTGATCGCCGGCACGATCTGCCAATCGAGATTTTTTATGAGTTCGAAAGATTGGTTAAATCCTCTCCATTTTTCTCTTTTGGGATGAAGCGGAACCGGGACCAAAACAAACGAACTTTTATCAAAATTTTTCTCAAGAAAATCCAAAATATCATACTCGAACAATCGCGGAATATCCCGCAGAAATCTGTATTTCATGGACTTGATGACTTTCTGCAAAACGCCACTATTTTCATACCGATAAATCGCACAAACGAAGTCCAAGTGGGGGAGAGAGATTCGCCGGCAAACTTTTTTTATAGATAAAAAACAACCTCGGCACAAAATATCGCCATCGCGCTCGCAACAAACGCATTTTTTCGGAAAAATGATATTTAAGATGGAATTTAAAACTCGCATACACCATAATTAAGCACACAAATGTTAAAAAAAGATTAAAAATGGCACGCGAAAAATCTGCAGGAATTATTCTTTACAGAACAGAAAGCGGTAAAAGACATTACCTGCTTCTTCATTACCCGCACGGGCACTGGGATTTCCCGAAAGGGCATATTGAACTTGGGGAAAGCGAAAAAAACGCCGCTTTGCGTGAGACTAAAGAGGAAACGCGGATAGGGCAGATCGATTTAGACCCCGGCTTTAAAGAAGAAATTAAATACATATTCGCCAGAGGGTCCGAAAAAATCCTCAAAATCGTAGTTTTCTTTTTGGGCGAAACGACCCGAGAGGACGTCTTTCTATCCGAAGAACACATAAATTACAAGTGGTTGCCATACGAATTTGCATACAAGATGACAACTTTTGAAAACGCAAAAGAAATTCTTGAGAAAGCGGAAGAGTATTTGAAAAATCGTTCGTCTCAAAGTCAATAATGCCGACCTTTTATTGCAAAATTGCAAGATTCGGGTTGAAAAAGATGTCTTATGAAAATACAATGCTTGCGCTAAGGGCGGTTAACTCGGTTGGGGAGCCATCAGCCAGGGCTTGAAAAGCCCAATATAGAATAGGCACATGTGCTCTCGAAGCGAAAATCGTTTAGGCAAGTCGAAACGTTCGGAAAATACAAATCGGGCGGTTAGCTCAGTTGGCTAGAGCACATCGTTGACGTCGATGGGGTCAGTGGTTCGAATCCACTACCGCCCACCACAGAAAAAAGTCGACAAAGTTAACAAAGTACTCTGTTAATTCTTCGAAAGCCAACTCGAAATTATGGAGTAACAAACTCGTATTTATCTGTTTCTGGGTTTTGGGTAGCGAGTAAATTTCCGAAAAACTCACCGTTTAACTCGATTTTTAAACTAAACGCATTTGTTAAATTGGCGGAAGGAGTTGCAGTAATTGTAACTTCTCCTTCAGTCACACCATTATTATCATTTGATAAGCGCGCAAGCATGCTGTTTAAAAAAGGTTCACTTAGCGAATTTTTATCTAGACCGACAACATTAACTGTAAAATTCAATTGTCTTTTTTCAGTAGGCATAGTAGCTCTGACCGCACCAAGTGCTTCTTCAAAACCAGGGTGAGTTGGTTCGCTTGGATCTGGCATCGGTTCAGTAGTCGGTATTGTTTCCCCGTCATATGCAACCGGTTCTCTCGCGACATATCCTTGCATTTCAGTTGGTAACTCTCCTTCGGGAGGATCAATTTTTATAATTTCTCCATTTCCTAATGTATTTGGTGTCATAATAAATAGGTTAATTTACGAGACTAAACGATACCACTTCTTCTTCCTCTTGTCAATGACGACTCGGAATCTAAACATGCGAAAAACCGCTTCCCTCAGCGCAAAAACCCGAAAACGAACAGAAAATAAGTAGAAAAAGGCGTGTTACCACAGGCCAAGAAAGCGAAGCGGTTCTTGGTCGATATTATCAAGCCGATTGTGCAAGCAATCTCCTTATCAGAAAAAGTCGACAAAGTACTCTGTTAAGACTTATCTCTTTCACATTCTTTTCACATCTTCCTCACAATTGATTCACTAATCTAAAATATAAATTAGTCGTGTTTCGTGATGATTATATCATCATTAAAACTCGATATGGAAGCCACTTGCTAAACAGATTTCCAGCGCCTACTATTCTCATACATGATGAAAACAATACTAATAATTGAAGACGACCATCATATCGCCGATCTGGTGAAGCTTTATTGTGAAAAAGAAGGCTTCAGAGCGATAACAGCGTACGATGGCGAAGAGGGATTGGAGTTGACGCGCAAAACGAGTCTGGCATGCGTGATTTTGGATCTTATGCTCCCGAAAAAAGACGGTATGGAGGTGCTGAAAGAAATTCGCACCGAACAAGATACACCGGTGATTATTTTGACTGCAAAAGAAGAGGAGATTGAAAAAATTCTCGGACTTGAAATCGGAGCTGACGATTACGTGACGAAACCTTTTAGTCCAAAAGAATTAATTGCGAGAATAAAAGCGGTTTTGAGGCGCACAAACAGAGCGGTTAAAACGCAAGACACGATAAGTATAAAAAATTTGCTCATAAACGGTAGCAAATTTGAGGTCAAAAAAGGTTCGAAAGTTATTGAATTGTCAGTCCTTGAGTTTAAACTTTTGCAAGTATTGGCATCCAGCCCTGGAAGGGTTTTTACAAGAGAGCAGCTTATGGCGAGTATTTACGATAGCGGATCGAAACTGGTATTCGATAGGACGATAGATGTTCATATAAAAAACCTAAGAAAGAAGCTTGGAGATGATCCGAAAAAGCCTGATTATATAGAGTCGATTTTCGGAATGGGATATAAATTTAAAGAAGATGAATAAAAACGTTCAAATCAAATTGTTCCTCGGATTTATAGCGATTCTTCTTGCAACAGTCGTGATAGTATCGATTGCTTCACATTATATTTTGACGAGGGAATTCAATCATCTTATCGGAGAGGAAAACTTCATGAGATTCAGGGAATTCGATGAGGCACAGGGAAATCATTTTTTCGATAGTATGAAAATGACATTTGCGTTAACCGCATTGATCGGGAGCGTACTTGCGGTTATCGCGAGTTTTATTTTTTCGAGATATTTAATAACTCCAATTAAGAAGGTTATAGATACGACCAAAAAAATATCAAAAGGCGATTATAAAACACGAGTCGAGGTTAGTTCTGAAGATGAAGTGGGAGAGTTGTGCAAAGCCGTTAACAAAATGGCGGAAGGGCTCGAGGAAACGGAGAGGTTGAGGCACGAATTGGTTTCGAATGTGGCGCATGAATTGGCGACTCCGCTTACAAATATAAGCGGATATCTTGAAGCGATGAGCGACGGTACCATAAAAGATGAACAATTGACCAAGAGTACTCTAAAGCTTTTGCAAGATGAAACGAACAGACTGACGCTTATGGTGAATGACGTGCGTGCGTTATCATCGGTTGAGAATCCGAACATGCAATTAACGCAGAAGCATTACAACTTAAATGATTTGATAAATGAAATAGTTTCGAAGATGCGTCCGAAATATGACAAAAAACAGATTAATGTGTCAGTTGAAATACCAGACGGGATTGCGGAGATTCTTGTTGATAAAGATAAATTTTCTCAAATAATAATCAATTTGTTAAGCAATTCGGTTGCATATACCCCAAAAGATGGATTTATAAGAGTTTCAGCGTCGGAAGACGGGGAATACATATCGGTAACTGTTGAAGATACAGGCATCGGGATACCGAAAAAAGATCTAAACCGCATATTTGAAAGATTTTATCGGACAGATAAATCGCGTTCGAGAAAAACCGGAGGAACGGGAGTCGGCTTGGCGATTGTAAAAGGTCTAATGGAGGCGCACGGAGGAGATGTGTTTGCGGAAAGCGAAGAGGGCAAAGGATCTAAATTTATATGTAAATTCCCGAAGATTTAACTTCACGGGTTTTTCATATATTTTTCATATTTGTTGTAACATGGAAGATTATGCTCCGGTTGTTTTTATAATTTATTGAAACATGAAAAAAATAATTGTAATCGGGCTGATCGCAGCGCTTTCAGGTTTCATAGGGTATTCGGTATTTTACAAAACTGAAGCTGTATCGGAAGAGTATGTTGTATTGGGGAAAATACAAAAAGGAAACATATCTCTTTCGATTCAGTCGTCGGGACAAGTAAGTAATGCTGACGAAATAGAATTAAACCCGGACAAATCCGGAATAGTTGGAACGATACATGTTGAAGAAGATCAATATGTTTCCGAGGGTGATCCAATTATGTCTTTTGATACAACCGATTCCGAGATGGCGGTTAGGTCAGCGGAAATAGATCTCGAAAAAGCACAACTCGCACTTGAAGAGTTACAAGAACCGGTTGACGAAATGGATATCAAAAACGCGGAGAATTCAGTGACTCAAGCGGAAAATGACCTTACCCAACTGACAAGCCAATACGAAACAGCTTATGCGAATAAACAGGATGATATTGCCGACCTTGAAGCGGATTACCCAACCGCTTATAATTCGGCTTTCAATGCGGCGACGGAAATATTTGTCGGATTGCCGGATGTGCTTGAAAGCATGGACGATATAGTTCAAGGACATAATATGGCCCAAAACATGACGGATATAACATACTATTTAAATTCGACTTCGGGCGATGACAGAGATCCTATATCCGCTCAAAAAGATAAGGTTATAACCGCTTACTATGCCTCACTTGCGAGTTACGATACTGCGCTCGATTCTTATCAGGAAATATCAAGAGAGAATACGGATCAAATTGAAATTTTGGCTGACGCAACTTATGAAGCCGTATATGACATGTCGGAGGCTCTAAAAGAACTGGATGTGTTTTTGGCGCTTGTATATGACGAGGTAGGATCAGGTTTTCTATATGCGGATGTGTTGTCATCGCAGAGAACGGATATCTCAAACTCTTCTGGAACAATTAATCCAATATTGACATCTATATATGACGAAATTGAAAATATAGATGGGATTTCCGAATCGATAACTGACGCGCAAGAAGAGCTTGAAGATTTAACAAGTGAATATGAATTAAACAAACAGGATTTGGAATTAACTTTGGAAGGAAAAGAATTAGACCTTGAAGACATCCAGAGTACAAGTGCTACAGACTTGGAAATCAGGGCTCAAGAATTGACAATAGAAGAAAAAGAAAACGCATTGAGCTCTGCGCAAAATGACTATGAAGATAATTTCGTTTACGCACCAATATCCGGATACATTTCAGAGTTGGATATAGATGTTGGAGAAACTGTTTCGACATCAACGGTTGTTGCAACTCTTATAGACGACTCCAAACAAATAGTTGTGTCTTTAAACGAACTGGATGTGCTTGATGTTAAAGTTGGACAATCGGCTGTTGTAACATTTGACGCAATAGAAGGATTGGAAGCTGATGCTATCGTAGTGGAAAGATCGGATACGGGTGATGTGAATAGTGGTGTTGTTTCTTACGACATAACTCTTTCGATATTGAACGAAGACGAGCGTATTTTGACCGGGATGTCAGCGGATGTTGATATTGTTTTGATCAGCAGTGATGATGTTTTGTTAATTCCACAGACGGCTATAAAAGAGGATACAGACGGTAAATATGCCGAAGTTGTTACGAATATCGATCAGTTAGCGAAAAAATCTTTTTATCTGCCATCCGAATTAACAACAGAGAAAAAATATCTCGAGATTGGAGAAGAAGATGATACGAACGCGGAAGTTATTTCCGGATTAAACGAAGGAGATTTGATAGTTTTAATGACAACCATTGTTTTGTCTTCGGAAGAAGATACTACGCTAAGTACACCATTTAGCGGTGGAGGAGGGGAAATGCCAAGTGGGGATATGGGAAGCGGTCCGCCAAGCATGTAAAATCAAAAAATGAAAACGATTATAAAACTTAACGATATTAGAAAATCTTATAGCACGGGTGCCTTGGAAGTGGAGGTGCTAAAAGGTATTCATATAGATGTGAAAGAAGGAGAATTTCTCGCTATAATGGGTCCTTCCGGTTCGGGAAAATCAACATTGATGAACATACTTGGATGTTTGGATAAGGCGACTTCGGGAGAATATTTTTTAAACGAAATAGATGTTTCAGGTTTGAACGCTAACGAACTGGCAAAGATAAGGAGTGAACATATAGGATTTGTTTTCCAGTCTTTTAACCTTTTGCCACGATCGGTTGTTGAGAATGTCGGGTTGCCATTAATTTATAATAAAAAGTTTTCAAAACATGAGAGGCTTGAATTGATAAAAAAAGCTCTCGATTCCGCGAATCTCGAAAAAGAAAGATGGCATCATAAACCAAATGAATTATCGGGAGGACAATGCCAGCGTATCGCAATAGCACGCGCTTTAGTAACGAATCCTGCGATTATTCTCGCCGATGAGCCTACGGGCGCATTGGACAGCAAAACGGGAGAATTTATTTTGGAGACTTTTAAAAGAATAAATAAAGACGAAGGTCGTACAATTGTGATGATTACTCATGAGCATGATGTAGCGGCTCACGCTGATAGAATAATTTCAATTAAAGACGGAATTGTATATGAGAATCCATGACCTTTTCGGGCAAACATGGGCAAGTATAGAAGCAAACAAAGCTCGTTCAAGCTTGACGATACTTGGTATTGTAATCGGTATCGCATCGGTAATTATAATGCTTTCGATAGGGCAGGGCGCTCAATCTTCCGTGCAAGATTCGATTGAGTCGATAGGCACCAATTTATTGACGATTTCTCCGGGTGCTTCGGGATTGAGCATGGGGCAGGGTACATCAGAGACCTTAACGGAGAATGATATCAATCTTGTACAGTCTTATTTGCCTTCACTTGCAGGGATTACAAAAATAAGCTCGGGAAAATATCAAGCTGTTGTAACAGGAGGAACAAACACAAATGCAAGCGTATATGGTGTAGATAGCGACTATCAAGAAGTGAAGGAGGTTGAAATGTTGCAAGGTAGATTTTTTGCATCGGATGATGAAGACTCATTATCAAAAGTGGCTGTGCTCGGATATGGAGTATATGAGGATTTATTTGGAGCAAACGGAATTAATGTGCTTAATCAGCAAGTCGAGATAAATGAAGTTAATTTCCGTATCGTAGGAGTTGTGCAAGAAACAGGTGTTACGGAAGATAATTTGATATACGCACCGATTACAACTGTTCAGCATTATTTAACAGGTTCGAATTCTTTGTCTTCTGTAATTGTAAAAACAGAAGAAGGAGATGATATAACCGTTGTGAAAACCGCCATTGAAGATATCTTGAGATTTTCTCATGGGATTGGTGCGGATGACGATGATGATTTTTCGGTTACGGAACCTTCCTCTTTTCTCGAGACAGCTTCGGAAATAACAGGGGTGTTTACCATTCTGCTGGCTTGTATAGCCGGAATATCTCTGGTTGTAGGCGGGATAGGAATTATGAATATGATGCTGACTACGGTTTCAGAAAGGACGAGAGAAATAGGCGTTAGAAAATCTATCGGAGCAACGGAATTTGATATTAATATGCAGTTTTTGCTCGAATCTTTATTGTTAACACTCATCGGAGGATTGCTCGGACTTGGCATTGGAATAGCTATTGCAAAAATAATTTCGGGATTAGGACTTGTAACAACAGTTATAACTCCATCATCGGTTATGTTGGCGGTTGGAGTTTCGAGTTTTATAGGTGTTATTTTCGGATATTATCCTGCTCAAAAAGCATCCAGATTGGATCCGATAGAAGCGCTAAGGCATGAGTGATAAAACCGCTTCCCTCAGCGCAAAAACCCGAAAACGAACAGGAAATAAGTAGAAACATGCGTGTTACCACAGGCCGGAAGCGAACCTGCCTGCCGGCAGGCAGGGCGGACGGCCCATATTATCAAGCCGTCCCGCTAAGCGGGACTCCTTTACAGAAAAAGTCGACAAAGGTAAAAAGTCATTATTCCGATACGGTAAACCTTATCACTGCTTTATCATAATTATCGATTTTTCAGATATTGATAAATGGCAACCGCAACTTCATCGCGCGTCATTAAACGAGCCGGTTCCAGATTAACACCTCGGTTTGGAAGCAAGTCGTACTCTTCAGCAATGCCTACATATTGGGCAAACCAATCTTCAGAATCTACATCTTCATACGAATACTCCAAATCGGTATCAAGTCCGAATGTTAATGTGAACATCTTTAAGAATTCAGCGGTATTTACAGTGTTTTGCGGTCTGAAATTGCCATCGGAATAGCCGATAATAATGCCTAAATCAGCAGCTTTTACTATATAAGAAACATACCATTGTCCTTCAACAACATCAGGAAATTGTCCGTTGTTTTCCATGTCTTCAACAGATTCATATCGAGCTAAAAGTAAAAATTTGGCCGCTTCAGCTCGATTTACTTCTCGAGAGCCTTTAAATTCGCCATCCGGATACCCTCCGATAATGGCACGACGGTAAAGTTCGGCCGCAGCTTGTCCTTCGATATAAGCGATATTCGTATCCGGGAAAGGATTCTCATAAGCTTCTATATTTACAAGTACTTCATCTTCAAAACCAGCAGGAGGAATGGAAACGGTACTCGTTTGTTCCGTAACAAAATTATCAATCAATACGCATTCATTTTCGGAACGGACATAACCTTCTTCACAAGAAAAACTGTAATTTGAGGTTAATACTCCATCTTCGATCTTATCTATACAGGTTGAAGGAACCGAATGTTCTGGAGGATTTTCACATGCGGGGATAGGATCTACGCACTCGCCGTCATACTCAACATAAGGGGATTCGCAAACCAGGCATTCGCTATCACACACACAAAGATTTCCTTCTATTGAATAACCTTCTTCACATTCAAAAGAGTAGTTTTCGATATAAACTCCATCTTCGATTTTATCTATACAGGTCGAAGGAACGGAATGCGCAGGAGGATTCTCGCAAGCGGGAATGGGATCGGTACAAACTCCTTCATATTCAACATAAGGAGATTCGCAAGTTACTGCCAAAACCAAAGGGATGGCAACAAATGAAATAATCGCTAAACCAAACAAAATGATCAGTTTTTTCATGAGATATTGTTTTTATTTTTAACTTTTAACTTTTAACATAGAAATCATACTCCTTTCTATTAACTTGTATACTTTTTATGAGGCTTTTACGGTTACATGTTCAACAAGGGGATTTTGACAATAACGGCAATATACGGAGGACAAGACATAAAGGAACTTTACGAGAGAACAGAACAAAAAAAGAGGGATATAAAATCAGACAAAGTACTCTGTTAATTTTTTGCAGCGGTCGGAAAATGTTTCTTTTAAACCATCTTGCACTAACACTGTTAGTGCGCTATACTTTTGATAGCAAGCACCTATAACTATAACCGACATGACAACTTTAACAATTCGTATAGATGAAGCACTTAAGATGAGAGCTTCCGCGCAAGCCGATAAACTTGGAGTGCCTCTTACTTTTATTATAAAAAGCGCTCTGATTAATTTTGTTGAGTCGCCAAAGATTGTTATAGGAGAACCTCAAGAAGTGATCGTTACATCGGATATCCAGTCGAAAATGGATAAAATAGGGGAATTATTATCTTGAAAATGAAGCTTATAATTACATCTTCAATTAAGAAGGTTGAATTTGAGCCTGTAAAAGGCATTTTTGATCTGGACATTATTAAAACTGCGGCAAAAAAATCATTACAAGGATTAGGCGATACGATAAAAAGTTCAACAAAAATATTGGGAACATGTTTGAAAAAAGTTTATTTAACCAGTTCTTCAGGATCAGGAAGAGTAATATTTTTACTTAAACTAAATAGCGGGAAATCTGTTCTGGTAATGATAAGACTGAAAAATGACAAAAAGGTTGGAGCGAATATGACAGTACGAAATCCGAACTTCACAAAAATTCTCGACAAAAATTTAGATATCATTTTGGATGATTTGCAAAAAGGGAAATATGAAGAATTAGATTTGTAATTTCGCTTCCCTCAGCGCAAAAGCCCAAGTGGTGCAATTGAGGGGTAAAATGCGGGTCGGAAATCAAAAACACCAGGACGATAATCTTGACTTTTGTCAAATTTTCGGTATACTCAAAAACTCATCATTTAACTTCAAGAAAATGTCTATTCTAAAACCTTCAGCAATTCTATTGCCACTCTTGGCAACAGCTTGTCCAAAAACTTTAGAATTGCAACAAGGTTTCCAGGTAGTGCCAACCGTTGTAGAACAGGCTAACGCTTGTGCTGAAGAATTACATAACGCACGTGTTGCGTACCAAAATATAATCGGCGATACAGACGATCATAACCCGGGTTATACCGTACTTGGAGGAGCTATTGTAGACCCATCAGGTATGGAGCAAATAAATGACGTTTATGACACTTCGGAATACGGATTTTATCAAATACAAGTTGTAGATGAAAATTATACTATGGCTCTAACAAGACAAGGGGTATACGAAACTATATTAACAGACGGTACTTTTGGCATAGATCCTAATACGGAACATGAATTTAATATAGATGGATCAAATCGTCCTAGTATTATAAATGCTAAACAGTGGCTTTCTAATCGTTTTGTCCGTCCTCTAGCAGGCAGATATTACGAATTCCAATCTGAATTGTTCTCAAGTGCCAGAATGCCAGACCGAGAAACTCAAGATTGGTTAGTTCGATTCAATAATGCATGTAGAGCAAGTTTGGAAATTTTAAAAGATGTAGAAAGATAAGTTGGATAGGTCGAAAACGAACTGTTACCGATGTTTCTCATCTTCCGCACTCTAAAGCCGCAAACGAGACTCTTTTTCATGGTTGATTGGCTCTATCATTTTGAATCCTTCCAGTATTGCGTCGCACAAGAAATCTTCAAGTAAACTTGAGTCTCCTTGAACCTGAGCTTTATTCAAGAATGTGTAATATAACTGTTTTTTTTCTTGTCTGATTATTGCAGGAGGCATGTTTTGTCTGATCAACATTGCACTTATGATGAGTCTGCCAACTCTCCCGTTCCCATCACTAAATGGATGAATTTTTTCGAAGTTGCTGTGGATATTCGCTATTTGTTTGATTTTGTCCTTTGGTAATCCATTTATGGATTTTCCCAATTCAATCATCAGAATTGGCACTTTAACATAGTTTGATGTAGGTACATTTGATCCGACGATTCGTACTCCATGTCTTCTGTAAAATCCGGCATCATCTCTAATTCCATTCATTAAAATACTGTGCAGTTTTAGCACTAAATCTTCATTTATATTGTTTTTCTTCAATGATAGATATTGGAACAAATACTGTATTGCCGCCTGATGATTTTTTACTTCCATTTGTTCAACCAGTGTTTTGTTTGGCAGAACTTTATTATGGAATAGTATCGCTCCCGTTTCATTCTCGTTAAGGGTGCTTCCTTCTATGGAATTAGTGTGATACGTGAGTAGAAGTGTGAACTCGTCCATAATATCCGGTCGAGCGAGAATAGTTTTTAAAATATTCTTATATTTTTTACTTTTTGAAATAATCAGCTCTTTTTTTGCCTGTAAAACATTTTCCGGGATTATTTTTTGTCCGGTATATTCTTTGTAAATCTCGTCGATTAAAATTTGCGCTTTTCGATGAGGAATTGATTTGCCGTTTATCCAACTGTTTAAGGTTGCAAAAGACACGTCAAACTTTTGAGCAAGAGCTTCTTGAGTTAGCCTGGAGAGGCTTTTGATTAATTTTAATTTTTCCGATATTGTCATGATTCAATTATATAAAACTTTATAAAGTTTGTCAACGGCCATGTTTTTTATAAAGTTTTAAGTCTTTGCATTAATTCGCGATTTCTCCCTTTTGAAAGTCATTAAAAACCTACCTGCCGGTAGGCAGGCAGAAAATAAGTAGAAACATGTATGTTACAAGAAGTGAAAAAGCTATACGAAAAAACAGGACAATTGTAGACAGTTTGTTGTTTATATTGTATGTTGTGCGCATGAAACATTTAGATTACATACAGGAGTCGAAGAAAAAGACAGCCCATAATGCTGTGGTTTTTCCGAATCCGTAAATTTGTAATCTGAAATATCCCGATTAAGAAAAGCCCGGCAGGGGCTTTTTTGTTTTTGATATGGAAAAAACAAGACAACATATTGGTATCTTGAAACACGAAAAAATCGGTTATGCCGAGGAGTTATTACTTGAAATTCTTAAAACAACAGGTGCGATCGCCAACATAATCAACCCTTGCGATATCGTATTCGGCGATAACACCGAACAATTTCCCGATATCGTCTTGGCTCGTTGCGAATTATCCTCATTTTCCGACATGGCCTTGTCGGCTTATCTGACCTATTTCGGAGAATGTCTGGGACGTGGTATCCCGGTAGTTAATTCAAGGGAATTTTTATTGCGCGGACAAGACAAATATCTCACACATCAAGCTTTGCATAATCATATGGTGGGAATTGGGATAACGGACGACATCAATCCGCCAACTTGGTTTGTTCATAACAAAGAACAAGCCTACGCGATTGCCCTTGGAGAAATTTCTAACATGGGTTCTGTAGTTCTCAAACATCCTTGTTCCGGACGGGGAGAGGGGGTTTATTTGGTTCGAAACGAAGAAGAGTTAGTGACTGTCCTTAGCGGTTTTTTTGCAAACGCCAATCAGCCGATTTTGATTCAAAGAACCATACAAAAAGAGACTAACGAACAAGGAGGATATAGGGATATGCGTCTGTGGGTTTGCCGCGATCATGAAACCGATGAGCCTCAAGTGGTTGGCGCTTTTTATCGAAACGCGGAACCGGGAAAATTTCATACGAATATTTGCCGGGGTTCATGCGTTTCAAGAATGGAAAAAGTTGATGACAGATTGGCTTATTACGCAAAACTGGTTATGGATGCCACACAAGGAGATGTTGCGGGGCTCGATTTTGTCAAAGACATGGACGGAAAATATTGGTTCGAAGAGGTGAATATCGCTTTTGAAACATCCCCCGAAGCTGTTCGGTTGGTTGGTGCGGAAATTTGGTACAAAGTCGCTCGTTTACTACGGGCAAGAATGCATTTCCATACAGCAAATTCGCCTATTGTAAATTTTTGTCATAAAATACCAATAGTCATCCACTAATCTTGCCATGCAAAAAAAATCTTAATCGCGCTAATCATTTTAGCTCCAAGCACATGCAACATGTGCAAAGATAAGAAATTACTCCTCGCGGGCTTGCAGGCGCACCATTTTTATGTTATAGTTAAAACGTGAAATTATTAATTCAAAAAATAAGAAATATATTCTATGGATAATACAGGTTCACAAGGTGGTTACAACCCGGGTGGATATACTCCGCCTTCATTTTTGCAAAGTAACGGAGGAGCAAATCCGCCACCGCCACCACCACCACCGCTACCCGTACAACCTCCGGTAACGCAACCGATTCAATCGCTCCCGCAAAAGCCTGTTGTCCCTCCACCAAGCCCTCAAGGATTTGGTTATATGCCACCACCATCTCCGCCACCTTATAATCCATATTATCAGCAAACCCCACCGCCTTCACCACCAACAGGAGGGGGATTCGGATACCAACCTTCATATCAGCAACCGCCAAGACCGGCGACACCGCCACCTTCTTATCAATCATATAACGGATTTACGCCACCACCGCCGCAGTCACCACCGCGACCGATGATGCAACCACCGGCACCGCAACCTTACGGGCAACCTCAGGGTTTCGGAGCACCATTGCCTCCATCTCAACCACAAAATTTAGGCAATCCAATGCCACCACCCCGTCCGCAACCGAACTTCGGTTCGATGCCGCCACCGCCACCCGCACCAATGCCGGGAGGCTTCGGCGGGGGAGGATTTGACGATTTCGGATTCGGTGGAGGAGGAGGTTTCGGAGGCGGAGCGCCAAAACCCGACCCGGCGCTTGCGAACTACAAGTTTTGGGATCACATGAAAGATTTCAAAACGACAATAAAAATCCCACCTCACAACCTGAAATTTGATGAAACTTATTTCATTAAACTTCTTGCCGGCTCGATCTCTCTCATGAAAGACGAGAAGAAAAGAATCGTGGATTCAATCCCGAAATTGAGACAAGAACAAGTTGATGAACTTATAAAAATTTTGGAAGAAGAAAAAGAAAAATTCATCGAACTTTCGCCGAAACACGCCGCCCAACTTAAAAAACTCGAAGACGAGCACAAGCAAGATTGGAAAGACATTGAAATAATGTACGAACAAGACTCCAAAAAGAAACAGGAGCAAACGCAGGTTGACGATATCAAGAAGCAACTTGGACTTTAACGATTTTCAGCCGATTCGTCAGATCCTCAGAACTTTTTAGTCTAACCTTGATGTAATTTCTCGTGGTACCCGTGAAGACGCCGTTTTTTTGCCGTTCAAACAAAACCTCCATATCCGAGCCTATAAATTTTTCCAAATATTTTTTCCTCAAATCCGCAGACAGTTTCCTGATCTGCGACGCCCTTGTCGCCTTGATCGGGTAGGGGACTTGTCCTTTCGCTTTTGCGGCGGGGGTCCCTTCTCGTTTTGAATATTTAAAAGTATGAACTTTCGCAAATTCGACATCCGATATGAATCGCAAACTCTCTTGATGTTCGAGTTCGGTTTCACCCGGAAACCCCGTTATGATATCGGTGGTTATTGCGATATCGGGCGCAACATTTCGCGTCTTCGCTATTAATTTTTTAAAATCCGCCGCTTTGTAGTGCCTGCCCATTCTTACAAGCACACCATCGCATCCGGATTGCGCGCATACATGCAGATGTTGGCAAAAGTTCTTATGTTTTAAAACATCGGCAACCTTTTCATTGAATAAAAAAGGCTCCAGAGAACTTATTCTTATTCTGAAATCAAATCGATCCAAAAGTTCTTTTGCGAGATCCCAAAAACAAAGTTCGCCGTCTTTCCATTCGCCTATATTTATGCCGGTCAAAACAATCTCTTTCGCGCCCTTGTCGGTCAAATCAGCCGCCTCTCGCAGTATATCTTTATAAGGCTTGCTTTTACATTTGCCTCTGGCAAAAGGGACTATGCAATAAGTGCAAAAATTTTCACACCCGTCTTGGATTTTTAAATTCGAACGAGTTACAAAAAGATCATGAGATTCCGGCTTAACATCGGTTGTGCCGAGATACTTGATTATTTCGGCGGGCTCTTTTGCTATAAAATCTATACCATCGATTTTCTCAAAATGCTCGCGGGCGACTCTCGGTCCGCACCCGAAAACAATAACTTTTTTGTCACCCTTTAAAAACGGATAAAACTCTTGGCGCGACTTTCTGTCCGCGGTATGCGTAACCGTGCAAGTATTGACGATAACGGTGTCGGCTTTGCGCGGATCGGATACGAACAAATGACCCATTGAGCACAATTTATCGATAAGTTTTTCAGACTCATATCTGTTTGCCCTGCACCCGAGCGTTTTGACAAAAATTTTCATTTATAATAAGTTTAAAGAGAGACCTCTGCGAAAGTACAATTTTAATACGAAATATGCAATCTTTGAGCGAAAACAATGAAGCGCGACAAAAGCGTATCAGAAAAAGATACGTTGAGGAGCGATGAATTGTTTGTAGCCAAAGAGTGCATATTGCAGTAAAAAGAGTACTTTTGCAGAGGTCTCAAGAAGAAAGACTTTTAAAACAAAAATAAAATGAAAAAAATACTGGCAACTTGCAGCATATTGCTTATAACGTCGTTCGCATACGGATGTAAAAACGAAAATCCGGAAACGGATATCATCTCGGATCAGGAAGAAACTGTGGAAGAAGGGGTTGCAGAAGAGGTGTCGGAAGAAACAACCGCCGGATTGGAAGAAGTTGAGAAATACGAAGAAATCTTGAATGATGACGCTTCGACGGCGGAAAATTGTTCGGAAATCGAAAATGCGGAAGTTAAGCTGACCTGCGAACAAAAATTCATCTACGAAAAAGCTGTCGGGAACAAAGATGCGACCATGTGCGAACAACTTGAAAATCAAACGGATCAAGAATCTTGCGTTTCGGATGTGAGTAACGGATTGTAAAAAGGCGAAAACTCCCTTTATCTTATGCCCAACTTGCCGTTTATCGTAGTTACCGATGACTGCAAGGTGGATATCGATGATGACAATGATGTTACGGTTGTCGTTAAACTATTAACCGATGTTTGAGTCGCATATCCCCGCGAGCCGACCCACGTTTGAGTTGCATATGATTTGCCCGTAACCCAAGTTTGCGTGGCATAACCGTTGTCGGTCAAATAATCCCCCATTGTTGTCTCGACTTCGGCCGCAAAATCGGCCATGACGTCGGCGCTTCCGAGAATTATGTCAGTTATACTATCCGTAAAACCGTAAATCGGATCATTGACAAGTGCATCCGCAATATCCATGGTCATATATGACTGATTATCATTCCACCAAGTCGCGGCGAATTCATGAGATGCGGTGGTAGTGGAAGATTCAACTTCCGCATCGGAACTGTAACATATCGCTTGCGCGTAAAGTTCATTATATAGGCTCATCGTGATGCATGAATTGTCACTTATGGAATTTCTATACCAGTAATCCGACGACGGGCCTCCGATACAGCTGATAATTTGATCGTCGACCTCACAAGAAGCGGTAGTTGTCCAAACAAGCGAGGAACCTTCTGCGCCGGATGTGCTTACCTCGTTCCCGTAATCGGTAGTTCTTACATAAAAGTATCCTATGGAATCGGCCACCAAAGCTCCGGTAACCGATAAATCTCCTCCGATTTCGATTTCGGTTGAAGTTGGAATAATTGCCGGAGTTCGTATGGCGGTACTGGCGGTAATTATTCCTGTTGCCTTAATATTGCCGTCATCAACATTGCCGACAACGGTTCCTATTTTTAAAGCTGTAAAATTCGGTATCACTTCATCATCGGCCGCAAAACTCATCCCAACGGCGAAAACACATACGATCAAGGCCGAAATTAACGCCAAGGTAACTCTTGCGGGATACTTTTTTGTTTCCATAATGTTTATTTTGTTAGTTATAAATCATATGATTATACCATAAAAATGCCCGCCAGGCAAACTCAGCCAAGATAAAATTAAGACAACTCCATCACCAAACTCACAACTTTCGCCGCTTGCCCCCTTGTCATCGAATCCGAAGGTCCGAATCTGCCATCTCCATATCCGCTTACGAGCTCATTTTCGTAAGCCGTCATAACATAGTAATAAAACCAATAACCGACTTTAACATCATCAAAAACATCAGCACCTTCATATTCGAGTAAATTCATAGAAAATCCTTCGAAAATTATCTTCAAAGCCTCGGCGCGATTAACCTCCTGATCGGGCTTGAAACTGCCATCGTCGTAACCGCTTATAATCCCAAGTTCATAAGCCTTTTCAACATATTTCCAATGCCAATCGGTATTATCGACATCGCTGAAATATCCTTTGTAAGTCATACCTGAAACGCTCGTATCCGTCGCCTCAAGTACAACCTTCAAAAGCTCGGCCCTGGTGATGTTTTGATCCGGTTTCATATCCCCGCTGTACCCTTTCATAACACCCAAATCTTTCAACTCTTCAAGATAAACCGATGCCCAATGAATATTTATGGTCTCATAAGCTGTCGAAACTTCGCCATCCTCATCTTTAACTTCGAGTCTGATTACAAAATCTCCGGTTCCATCATCTTCGTTGAAATAATGGCTTGTTGATTCCGTATGGGTAAAACTCGTATCAAAAGTTAAATCGCTTTCACCGTTATAATCAAAATCCCATCTGAACCAGAGGTCATCGAAATCAGTTTGTCCGTCTTCGGAAGAAGTTGCATCGAAAGTAAAAGAGGTTGAATAGGTGCCGGAAGTCGGATCGACAGTGAAATCGGCGTAAGGAGAAGTATTTGAAAGAACGGTAATCGATTGGCTGGCTTCAGCTGTCTGCTCTTCGGGATCTTTTACCTGTAAAATCGCATCATACTCGCCCGATTCATCAAAATAGTGAGATGTTGTTTTGTCTGTCGAAAATTCGGTATCCCAGGTGCCATCACCATCAAAATCCCATCTGATTTCCAAATATGCCGACTTGTATTGATCGTCCGAGCAAGCTCCCGCATCGAAATCAAATTCAACGCCGGGCGTGGCGGAAGTCGGATCAACTTCAAAAGTCGCATAAGGAGCGGTATTGGTAACGACTTTTATCTCATAAGCAACTACCGCGACGTTACCGTCAAGGTCGCGTATTTCCATAGTCACTTCATATTCACCGGCCTCAAGATATTGATGATAAGCATATTTATCATTCGACCAGGTTGTATCAAATTCGCTGTCGCCTTCGTAATCCCACCTGACTTCGAGTTGACTCGTATAATCTTCTTCATCGCTTGAAGAAGTTGAATTAAAAGTGAATTCGGTTGCGGTAGTACCGACATCATCATCTGCAAGATGGCTGTCGGAAGAGACTGTAAATTTTGCCTCCGGTGCAAAACCTTCTCCGGCGATAGTTATATCAACTCTTGCCTCATCGGTATTTCCATCGCTATCTCGAACTTGCAAAATTACTTCATAGTCACCATAAACACCATATTTATGATTTGAGGTTTCCTCACTCGACCAATCGGTATCAAAAACTCCATCACCTTCATAATCCCACCTGTATTCGAGATCTGAATAATCTTGTGAATCGAAAGAACTTTCGGCGGAAAAATAAAAAGTCGTATCTTCATTGCCGCTGGATGGATAATATTCTATCGAAGCATCGGGTTCTTCAGAATTATTCCCAACTGTAATAATCCCTCCGCTGGAAGCGTTGTCAGTTTCATAACCGCAAATTGTCACAGTCGACTCGTCCGGGGATAAAACTTCCAAACAGGGCGTATAATAACCGACAGTTCCATAAGTATGTTGTATTTCCGCGGCACCCATATAATCCGTATCCCATTCGAAATCTCCATCGAAATCCCATCGATATTCAAAATCGGATAACGAATATTCAACCGTGGTTGTTGTATCTATATCGAAAGTAAAATCAGTATAAATATCTCCTTCTTCGGGCGTGACAGTAAACTCGGTTTCAAAAGGTAAATCGTCGGAAATTTCAATCTCGGCCCAAGTGTCATCCGTATATCCATCTTCATCTTTCACCTCAACTTTAACTTGGATTGTGCCGGTGTCATCATATTGATAAGTTGTAGTGGGATCATCGGTCCAATCTGTCCATCCGGACACACCGGAATTGTAATTCCACCTATACTCAAGAGTGTCATGGAAACCTCTGCTGTCGACAGAATCGGATGCGTCAAACACAAACGTTGTTCTTGTGGTTCCAACACTTGGAGAGACGCTTAAAGAAGCCGTTGGTCCGAGATCCGCGGCAACAGCAAAAGATACGATCGATAATGAAAATAAAAATAACGTTAATCGTGTGGAAATTCTCATAAGCCGATTCTAACAAGGATTCACGAATCCACAAAGGTTTTTGTTGTTGTCGAGCTCATATCTGCACGCTCCTATTACAAGCTTGTAATAGGAAGGAAGCCATGAGCGAGGCAATAACAAAAATCGCTAGTATGCTCTTGCAAAATAAACCTTATGACTCGATTTTTCTCCGCAATACACGCATTTGCATTTTGTATTCTCTTCTTTGATTACCCTTATCGTTGCCTTCGTTTCTTCTTGGATCTTCTGTTCGCAAGTTTCTTTACCACACCAGCCGGTGACGAGGAATCCGCCTTTTTCTTCGAGAATTTTTTTGAAATCTTCATATGTGCCGATCTCCGAAGTCATTTCTTCTCTGAATTTCAATGCCTGCTCATACATGTTTTCTTGTATTTGATCCAAAAGTTTCGGCACTGCGGTAAACAATTCCGAAATTTCCAAAGAGGTTTTTTCGCTCGTATCCCTTCTCGCCAAAATGCATGAGTTTTTAGCCAAATCGCGCGGTCCGATCTCGATTCTCAGAGGCACGCCTTTGACCTCCCACTCCGTGAATTTAAATCCGGGAGTATATGTGTCTCGTTCATCAATCAAAACCCTGAATCTTTTTAAATCGCTTGCTATCTGTCGAGCCGCTTTCAAAACCGTTTCGCGCTCTTCGCCATCGGTTTTATAAATCGGTACGATCACAACTTGCGTCGGCGCGACTTTCGGAGGAAGTCTTAACCCTTTTTCGTCTCCATGTACGACGATCAGTGTACCAATCAGTCTTGTAGAAACGCCCCACGATGTTTGCCAAACTTTTTGCAAAGCACCGTTTTCATCCTGATAGTTGATATTGAAAGATTCCGCAAAAGTCATCCCAAGATTGTGCGATGTCCCGGCCTGTATCGCCTTGCCATCTTTTGCGAGAGCTTCGGTCGATAGGGTATAAAGAGCTCCGGCGAATTTCTCCTTGTCGCTTTTTCGTCCCGTCAAAACCGGCAAAGCCAAGAAGTCACGATCAAAATCTTCATACATTTTTAAAGCGCGATGAGCCTCTTCATCAGCTCCCGCCTTGTCTTTGTGGGCCGTGTGTCCTTCTTGCCACAAAAACTCAGTTGTTCGCAAAAATGGTCGCGTTCTCATTTCCCATCTGACGATGTTAGCCCATTGATTTATTTTCAAAGGCAGATCGCGATAACTTTTAATCCAATCTGAAAAAGTGTCATACATAATAGTCTCGGAAGTTGGTCTGATCACCAAATTCTCGGTAAGTTTTTTACCGCCTCCATGAGTCACAACCGCGCACTCCGGCATAAAACCTTCAACGTGTTCTTTTTCTCTTTGAAGGAAACTTTCGGGAATAAGAAGAGGAAAATAAACATTTTTTACATCGGCCGCCTTAATTCGAGAATCGAGCTCACGCTGGATATTTTCCCATATCGCATAGCCGTAAGGTTTTATAACCATGCAACCTTTAACCTTCGAGTAATCGGCAAGCTCGGCCACCTTAACGATATCGAGATACCATTGAGAAAAGTCTTGAGATTGAGATGTGATTTTGGACATAAATACGTCAGTGAGTTTATCAGATTACAGCACAAGGAAGCAAAGCGTTCCATGCGCCATACTACTACTCCACCACCCTTATCTTAATATTTTCCTGTACATTCGGTATTGTCGGTGCCCATACCGGCCAAGATTTTATTTCAACCGTATTTATCTCATCCAAATCTTGGATGTACTCTTTTGCTTCTTCGACCGGCATACCGGCTATATGATCTTTTATTTTCTTAACCAATCTCGCTCCGCTCTCTTCTTCCGGATCCAAAACATACTCTTCTATACCCTTAATTGAGGCCGTGATTTTTATTTTGCTTGCGGATTCATCAATATCGATAGTTTCGTAATACATGGACTCTTCATCTATGGACTTCAACTGTTTCTCGGGGCTCTTTTTCAACTTGAGTTCGTTTCTCAAAATATTTACAAGCTCGCTTTGGTTATAAGCTATACCTTTAATATACATCGTTCCGGTTACTTGGAAGCTGTCTATTTGTTCATTCTCGACATCGGGGACGGTGATGGAAATATCTCCGGTTTCAAAAGCATAATCTCCGGTCAAAAGCACAAGATCCGTTCCTTGTTCCGTATTCAAAGAGTCAACCTTTGTTTGTAAAGTGGATTGAGCCGCATCATAGAGAGAACTTTCGGCCTGCTCGTAAGCCGCTACCAGATCTTCGGCGATAACATACTTCGTAACTACGGTTTCTCCGTCACTCATCGCGACGGCATTTTCACCATACAAAACCGTCTGGCTGGCTTCCCTTAAACCCGGGAGTACAAAATGTGTGCCCGCCGACAAATTGCCTCTGTCGCCGATTACTTGATCATCGGCATCTTTTTCGTCGGCGATAACATAAACATCAAGCTTACCCGGTCCAGCTTCGGTTGCCGCCGGAACAGACACAAATTGCTGAGTCCTAAATATAACTCCATCCGGGCTCTGGAGCCTAGTGAAAGCAACCAAGTCCCATTTATTCTCGCCCTCATTTGTAAGAGTGATCGTGCCTGTCGCATTTTCTCCGCTGAACAATTGCCCCGTTGCATTGTAAGCGATTCCGATTTCGACAACCGACTCGATTTCATAAGAAGCTATCGTGTGGGTCGGATGTGAATCCAACTCGATTGCGTTCACATCGGCATCGGCAAGCGTGATATTCGCGCTAACTTCGAGGACATTTGATTCCGGCGTTAAATATATTGTCGTGCCCGGCAATGCCACATAGAAAATTATGAGAAGCATCGTGACGCTGGCGATAACCAAGGTTGTAAGCGTCTTTCTGCTCGGTCCGTAATATCCGAACTGTTTTTTCTCCTTGATGAGTTTTCTGTATTTTTTCTGCGCATCCCATAAGGATTTGAAACTCAACCCTTTCTTTTTATTTTTGAACTCTTTTACTATTTCCAAAATCGAAACTTTTTTCTGTGGGATTCTGGAAGGGGAGTAATCTTCATACTCATTCGCCGTTGCGCTTAGCGGCTGTATTTTTAATTGAGGATTTAAAATCGTTTGAGTGACCTTATTATTGTCATCTATTTTGTCAAAAACTTTTATCCCGGCTTGAAGAGCGAGTTTGGTGCCGACGGGATCCGTGGTTATTATGAAAACCACTTTCTCCATATCGGAAAATTTTCTTTTTAAAATTTTCAAATTCACGACGCTTTGCAAAAGTACGGCGCGCTCCGGGACAACCAAATATATATCGTTGAATTGAAGTTTTTTAACACGATCGTAAACCGACGTTATCTCCTCGTCGAGTTCAATGTAAACAACCTTTTTCTTTGCAACCTTTTTGGCTGGTGTCTCTTCGGATTGTTCCTTGTTTTTATTTTTGTTTTCTTCTGGCATGTTTTTTTTGAGATTGCCTCAAACCTGCATTAATCGCACAACTTTTCTCAATAATTTCGTGAGAATTTTTTCTTCACCGGCAAGTTCAAGCGCCAAATTGGCGATGGCCATCGGGGTGACATCCTGCGAATCTTTTAGTTTTTTTGTTTCATCGATAATATTACTGACATGTTTCGGTTTTAGAAAGCTGATTTGCGGTTTTCTGGCAAAAGGAAGCGTTTTATACCAATCACTGCCATCCAAAACCTCTTTGATTTCCGGCAGATGCGATCCCCCTCCGCAAAGATAAATTTGAGAGGGGAGTATGTCCACATTTACAAATTCACTAAGGGTTAAAGCGACTCCGGTAAGCCAAACTTCACAGTCGCTCACTAGAGATTCTTTCACGATTTTACTGGACTGTTTTTCGAGTTGATCATCCGAATAAGCGATTTTTATTTCTTCAGCTTCTTGAAAAGAAACATTCAGGCTTTGAGCCAATCTTTTCGTGAAACTTCTGCCTCCCAAAGTGAACATTTTCGTGCCTTCGACTCCACCATCTCTGACAACTGCGATGTCTGTCGTTCCGCCTCCGATATCAATAAAAATCCCGCTGAAACTTCCCGTATCTTCATGTCCCATGCATCTTGCGACAGCGTAAGGTTCGGCTGTTATTGCCAATAAATCGAGATCGAGTTCGGCCGCGATTGTTTGCAAAGCGCCGAAATGTACCAAGGGAGCGAAAGCGTTAAATACGCTCATCGTGACTTCTCTGCCTTGGAATCCGACAGGGTTCGAAACCTTATAGCCATCAATTCTCACATCAACTATTGCCGCGTTAACAAGTTTTACATCAATTTCGTTGTAGCCGCTTTCAAAAGCCAACTGCGCTCTGACTTGGTCAAAAGCCTTCCATTGAACCTTGTGAACGATATTTTTTAATTCGTCGAGATTGATTTTCAAACTCGGATCGCTCCTGGTGTATTTAATTGTCGAAGTCGCACCTTTCACGAGCTCTCCGGCAATACCCATGATTAGCTGTTCAGCCCTTACTCCGGCCATTTTTTCAGCTTCGTAGATTGCATCTCTACAGTTGTCTATGACGCCGGCTATATCCGTTACGACTCCGCTTTGCATTTCTCCGAGATTTTGTCTGCGTTTGCCAACTCCCAAAACCGCACCGTTTCTTCCGCGAGCATCACATACAAGGGCCTTAACGAATTCTGTCCCTATATCCAGGGAGAGAAAATAATGTCCTGACTTTACGGCCTGAGGTCTTTTGAAAAAATCAAACATGAATAGGGAAAATAAGTGCTAGTTAAATTTACTCGAAGTAGGGGGTGGAAGACAATACCATTACCACATCCGCTTGACATTACGATAAAAACAATTACAATAATCGCCTTTACTATTAACATTTGATCACATGTCAGAAGGTAATATGGTCGGTCATTACGAGATTGGTGTACGAGAAAATGAAACCATGAATGTCATTAGTGATCGCAATGAGGTTATCCCGAGTGTTTTGCAACTGTTAAGAAGAAGATCTCCAGATATCTTGGCAAATATGGGTGTCGCTGGAGATATGGAACCGGTGGGAGTTTATAAGCATCTTGTTATGGATCCGACTAGGCGCGCAAGATTACATGAGATATTGGGATCTTTGATTAATGATGGGGATTTGGTTATTGGCGACGAAGGCGGCCCTTGCGGTGCCGGAATCGATATCGTAGATCGCCACGCGGAGATTCTGAACGATTTGGCTGATAACGAATTACGCACAGGATTTTTCCCTCTTATAGGATGTGAAGGGGAACAAATTGGTGCGGTTTTTTCTTTGCGATTCGATTTGTACAAAGAATTGAAAAGAATTTACAGGGAAAAAGATGGCGAGAATATGTTACAACGCATCTTGGCCGCAGTCGTTCCCGGTGGCGGAGCCGTCAAGGATGCTTTTTCCACAGAAGACCGATATGGCATAGGAGCGAAATTCGGGAAGATTGTTGAATGTTTACAAAGACATAAGGTGAATAACGATTTGAGTATTCAGATATTGGAATTTTTCGGTCGAGAATTTTTCAAGCAGGAAACGAAAATGAATTCGAGAGCCGTCGAATGTTTGATCGCTAGCGTTTCTGGAGCATACAAAACCGACCCACGGAAATTTGCTATGCTTAATGCCGACGGAAGTGGGGAATGCAAAAAAGCGGCATCAAGCGGGGACAGTGAAATTGACACAGCAATATTAGATTTCGTTGTTGATGCACTGGCATGCAAGGATACAACAATACGCAGAATGATAGTCGATGTGCTGGGAATGGCAGATTGTAGCGGATTGTTTCTCGTACCTCCTGCGGATAGCGATACTGATGATAGGCAGCTTGATGTCCAAGATATCGAGCAAATATGTACACTGTGGCTGGGAAGACGCAGCCTTCGTTACACTAATCCCACAAGGAGTGACGCCGCTATGCTAATGGAAGAACAATCCGATACGGGATTGCTTTCCGCATTATGCGATTTCGTCGGAACAATGTATGGGGGAGAAGATAAAAGAGTGACGATTAAAATCACTATGATTTTAGCGAAAATATTAGCAGTAACATGTGTATTAAATGATGGATACGTGAGAAAGGAAACAATGTCTGTGAGAAGAACTTCTTCGAATATAGAATTTGTACGAGAGATTCTTGCCGGTGCGACAACCGCACCGGATCTTGCAGTTTTAGTTACAGATGATAAAGCGAAAAGAGGTTTAGAGTATATTGTCAATTGCGGGGGAAGAAACGAAACGATCAAAGATCGGTTGATTTTAATGCTGAATACCGCCGGAGGAAACCTCGCGGTTTTAGGGAGTATTGAAGGAGAAAAAAGATTCAAAGAGATTGTGAATGCCAAATTGCCTGACGTGATCAGTCCGATAAGAACTGTCGCAAGGATGTTGGCGGAAGAAAAGCCGATAAAAGATATATTGGAAGAAGAAAATACGGCTTGGCGAATAACGCAGGTGAGTGATATCCAAGAGATAATGAGATAATATAGTCCTCTCCAAATAACATCTCTCGCAATAAACGAATTCAGACCCTATATCGAGAGCGAAAAAATTAGGGGGTGGAATACAAGGGGTTTTTATGCGACAGGTTCTTCTTCCCTCTTCCGAAATAACTCTTCCGCAAATAAATGCAAGAATTTTTCCGTATCACGGAAGGGACCGTAATAACGCTTTAAATCATCAATAGGGTTGTCATAAATTACACAAAAACGGTCATCATCATATCCACGATCACGTAAATATCTATTGATTTCGGAACAAACAGCTCTTAACGCTTTTTCACATGCCTTCTGGACCACAACAAGGGTAGTCACACTGTAATTCGCGGCAATTTCTCTGAAAAAAAGTTCATGTTGGTATTTCTCTTCCAGCAGAGTGCCAAAAGTTAAACGACCTATGTTTTCATGACGTGCGGCTCTTTTAGGGATAATATCCATAGGAGTAAGCACGTCCGCAATATAACTTCTAATTCCGGCAACGAGTTCCGCAACCTCATTGTCGGGGAGTATCAGTTTCTCGCGAGTACGAGATTGGGGATCAATTCGGCGACATACTTCGATTCTTGGCGTATCCATATTTTTAAATTAAATATTAAAGATTCCCATACTAAAAAATCCTCAGTCGTTTTTCAAAACCCTCATACCAAAAACGCCCCCCAAAAGGCGCCCTGTCAACCCGTCAAGCAATTCCCGACGGCTTGGGAAAGCCATTATCCGCTAACCGCATCCAGATGACATTTTTCACAACAAACGATTTCAGGTCTATTCGGCCCGAATGAACTTTTAATATCAACTCCGCACTTCATACAGTTTCTATCCCACAACGCTCGTGGATTTCTGGCGGACATCCTTCTTTTTCTGCGACATTCGGGACACATTTGCGGAACCGGGAAATCGATTTTTTCATACAAAGCCAACTCTTGCGATATCAGACGATAATTTTTCCCGCAATTTGTACAAATAGGGAGCCCGGCAACCATCTCGGCCCGGTTATCCGGGTCAGCCCATCCGTAACCGAGAGATATCGCTGCCTCTTTTTTCAGCGGGAAATAATCTTGCGCGATAGTTTCATTATAAGCGAAGGGGGAGATCGCGATCGGGAAAAATCGACCATATTCGCCGGTGTTTTTCATGTATTCGATAATACGGTTTTTCATAACCTCGTAATTTTCTTTCGAATACTGCTTGTTAAGGATGCAATACTGATTTTTATGGAGAGAAACGCACCCGAAACAATTATTACTTGTGCGGCAAAACAAACAATATTCGAGAAAACTGGATTTTGGCCAAATAAGTACCGACGATTTAATATCGTAATTGCCGGGACATCCGACAACTTGATGACAAAGTTCCGAATCGGGGACGCCGATGCTGTCTGTGCAATTTCTGGCTTTAATCCCGAGAGTACAATTTTCGCAATCTTGAGACTCAACCATGTCGAAACAATTTTGGCAGTTTTTGGATCTGATTAAATTATCTCCATACGAATTCACGCAATTATCAATTTCGGCGAATTTGTGCGGGAATTTGATTTTGAAATTATTAAACTCGTGTAAAAACTCTGCGGTATGATTCACGATTTTTCTTCTGAACTCATCAAACTGTTCTTGTGTGCACGGCTGATTGAAAATTTGCAAATTCTTATTTCTGAAATCCACGCATCCGATACACTTTTCACAATTTCGACAATCGTAACAAAACAAAGAGTCCGTACACGAACTGCAGTTTTGCAAGAAAGCACTGCTGTAACATCTTTTTGAATCTATTGACTCGTAAACAAGCTCGGAATCGCTTACGAATATGCAGTCCGAACAATCTTTGCATCTGAATATATAGCTTGAATATAAAGAATCCTGATTATAATCCGAACTCGAAACCATATAGCAATTTTTGTTCCACATCGCATAATTCGTATAATCGGAATTCTCCGAATCGCCGATGACGAGAGAAACGAGAGGAGCTTTTCTTAAAAGTTCGGCAAACTGCTCGAAAAACGGACGGGTAAAATCGAAATCTCGACCATAAGACAGAGGGTCCCATTTATCGCTCCACCAGCACTCATTACAATAAACCGTATGAGGCGAAGCAGGATGAAAAATTGAAATCACAGACTTCTTACACGAATCGCACGTCCTTTTGTAAAAGGAATTTTCATTTCTGTAGGCGTATAATTGTTGATTATTCATGCCAACATAATAGGGGGAAAAGATGATTTTTAAACCGACCCATGCCAAAAAGAGCCGCTAATGGGAGCAAATTAATCCGTAATGAAATTCCCGAATCGGTGGGAAATTACAGCGTGCTCGAATAAATAAAATCCTTATAAAAATCCGCCGTCGTCTTCGAATCTATCAATGTTGCGCAAATATCTCCGATATTATCCAAATTCCAGATGTAGACCAGATTATTGCCTTCAAACGCATTAATCCATATCGGTTTGTTCGAATAGGTTTTAACCATTTTCGTAACTCTGTTTTCCGACGTGTCGTAATCGGTAATTTCTTTCGTATGCGGCCCGTTGCCAACAAGACCCAGAAGACAATTCGCTTTCTTGGCGCGATTTTGAATGAAATTTTTCTCAAGAGGAATAAGACTTTTTTTATTATTAAAAGACTCCCAATTCCCGAACACCAGATTGGTGGAAAAATCCATCTCGGAGAGCTCAAGATACTTGTCATAAACCTGTTCTCCGCGGAGAGTCTCGATATTGGGTATATTCGAATTCGGAACAAAAGATCTGAATTGATTTATCGTTTTGAGTTCGGTTATCAGCCTGCGTTCATTCCTTTGCTTGTTTTCGAGATTTCTGATCAATCCGGAGAGAGAGATCGGCTTGAGGCTGGTTTCCCACGACCCTGGAGCGGAAGTAATAAGTTCTAGCGATTTAAGCTTGTCGAAAGCTCTATAAGCATTGGATTTGGAATACTTATATGATTTGTAAAAATCCGCTATGGAACAGCCGGGATTGCCTATCGCAAACAGATACAAATCAGCCTCCTCTTTCTTGAGGCCGGATTTCAGGAGTAGTGACTTGAGCTTCTTATCGAGTTCCATATCGCGCATATTCTGCTATAAAAACGACCAGAAGTCAAGCGCGATTAATAACAGCCCATTTGGGCATACTGCAAGTTAATACTTATATGTTCGGTCGTCCCTCTTCGAAATGGTATTTATATGATTCTCGTCTCCGATCTTTTCAAATATAATCCTGAAATTGCCAACTCTTGCGCGAAAAATATTGCTATGTCCCCTCAATTTTTTTACATCAAGTTGATTCAAATCGTTTTCTGAAATAAGCCTGATAGCCAGAATCAGTCTTTTTCGTTCTTCGCTCGATCGCTTGTTTAAAAATTTAAAAATCTTATCCATGCTTTTTTTCGAAATCCAACATTTTGTTCAGCAGTTTTTTTGCGCTTATGCCTTTCTTCTTGCCGCCATCGGTAAAATCAACCAGCTCTTCCCATTTATCATCAGCCTCGATGCTTTCGACAGGTGTGATTTTAAATGCTGGCACAGACCTCCTGATTACAATAACCGTATCGCCTTGGTCAACCATATCGGCAAAATATGAAAGATTATTTCGGAATTCTTTTATTGAAACGACTTTACTCATAAAATGTATTTTAAGTGTACACTACAAATATACCTCAAAAGTACAAATGATGTCAATTGTCTTGTGTCTTGCTCTCTACTTATACCATTCCGATCCCGACTCAAACTTCACCTTGTTCCTGCTCTTATCTTGAAACCTCTCAATAGCCAACTCCACCAGTCGATTGATAAGCGCCTCATAAGAAAGCCCGCTCGCTTGCCACATCTTCGGGTACATGCTGATGGAAGTGAAGCCGGGGATTGTATTGATTTCATTTAGGAAAAACTTCTCGGATTTTCTATCCAAAAACAGATCGACTCTCGACATGCCGGCGCCATCAACAGCCTTAAACGCCTTAAGCGCCAATTTCTGCGCCTCCGCCTTCTGTTCGGGAGTCAAATCTGCGGGTACGCGCGAAGTCGATTTCCCATCCACGTATTTATCATTAAAATCATAAAACTCACCCCCGACGATGATCTCACCGGGTTCGGCAACCTGTATGTCATCATTACCAAGCACAGCCAGCTCGATTTCACGAGCATCTACGCCTTGTTCAACCACTACTTTGCGATCAAACTGCATCGCCAATTCTATGGCTTTCATGAGCCCTTCGCGGTCTTTCACCTTGGAAATCCCAACACTCGACCCCATATTAACCGGCTTAACAAACAGAGGAAATTTTAATTTATTTAAAATTTCCTCTATAACAATCTCGCGATTCGTCTCCCACTCCTTCCTCAAGAACCCTACATAAGGTACCTGAGGCAAGCCGGCTTGTTCCCAAACCACTTTCGTCATAAGTTTATCCATCGCAACAGATGATGCCATCACTCCGCATCCGACGTAAGGAATTCCGGCAATCTCAAACAAGCCTTGAATGGTGCCGTCCTCGCCATAAGGTCCGTGCAAGACGGGGAATACGACATCGAGTTTTCTAAGTTCGGCCATGATGTTTTCTTTCGAAGTGTTTTTGTTACCGCCTTCCTTTAACGCATCGAGACTTCCCGGTCCGAAAATCCACTGTCCATCGGTAGTGATGCCAATTAAGGAAACATCGTACTTATCGGGATTGAGTGCCTTGATTACGTTCCCTGCAGATACGAGCGAAACCTCGTGTTCTCCGCTTCTGCCTCCGAAGACAACACCAATTTTAATTTTGAGCATAAAATTTATTTGATTAGTCGAAATAAAAATACCACGCTTGTGGGAGAAGGTCTACCGGCAGTTTGACATACGGAACTTTTACCGTATTATAATTGCCGCTTGGTAAATTTAATCTAACAATCCGTATATGGGCAAAGAATTATTCACAAGAACGAATCCGTTAAGTGGAGAGCAAGCGCAACATATAGATACGAGACGCACTGCGCATCTTGCGGAAGGGGATCAGCGCCGACGCGATGTGGTCGCTTTAATAAGTATTGCGCGGCAAACATATGATAGAGAAATCGTAACAGTCGGCGAAGTTCTGGATTTTGCACTGAGGGAGGGCGATCATTTGCTTACGTTGAGAAGGACAATAGCGGGACAACTAAAACAAGCCGCCGCGAAAAGACATGAGTGCACGTTGCAACGTGGTTAATCATAGTTGCTTAGTACAAGATTTGCGATTGACAACAATAACTCTCGGTGAGTACAATCTCACCGCATGTTCACTATGTGACCATTAGTCTACTCATCTATCGAACCACCTCATATGCATCGAGGAGTCGCAACATTTACGCTTGATCACGGGACATGTCCCAAATGGCTTTTCGAAAGAATGGTGAAACTGGGTCGGGAAATGATATATGTTCTTATAGCCGAACATGGTCCTGACGAATTCATTAAAAGAATAGGGGACCCGGCATGGTTCCAGTCTTTGGGTACGGTTTTGGCGTTCGATTGGAACGCGAGCGGGCTTACGACGATTTTGACGGCATCGCTCAAAGAATCAATTAGAGGGATTGAAAAAGATATTGGTGTTTTTATTTGTGGCGGTAAAGGTAAAACTTCACTAAAAACTCCGGATCAAATTAAATATTGGGCTTCAAGATTAAGTTTGCCAAATACGTCGGCTCAAAATTTAGTTTATAACTCTAAAATGAGTGCCAAAGTTGACAGCTCCTTAATCCAAGACGGTTATCAGCTTTATCATCACGCATTTTTCTTTTCCAAAAATGGTGCATGGGCGGTTGTCCAGCAGGGGATGAATAAAGAATCGAAAACAGCGAGGAGATACCATTGGTCATCGATGAACGCGAAAGATCTGATAGAAGAGCCACATTCCGGGATAATTTCGGCCTCAATTTTGAAAAAACCGGTCTTGAATCTGACTGCCAAGAAAAGCGCGAGTAACAGAACTCTTGCAGTCGAACTTATAAACTCGAATTACAATACAGTCATGAAAGATGTTGAACTTCTGCGCAAACACTCATCTCATCTTTCACAGTCAATAAGTTTCAAAAAAAACAACGAGCAATTATCACTTCTTAATCTTGAAGATACGGAATTCAAAGTCCACCCCATAATTGCCGAAGATTTTTCGAGGAGCAAATATTTAGAGAAAATCTTATGGCTCGTTTGCGAAAAAAAACCGAAAACTTACGAAGATTTTATAAGGATGGAAGGAGTCGGCCCGAAAACTGTCCGAGCCTTATCTCTTATCTCGGAAGTAATATACGGTGCCGAAGCATCATACAAAGATCCCGCCAGATACAGCTTCGCCCACGGTGGCAAAGACGCGACTCCATATCCGGTAGACAGAGCAACTTATGATAAAAATATCGAACTCTTGAGTAATGCCGTCAAGAAAACGCGGCTAAGTCAGTGCGAGAAAAATCGTATGCTTCATCCTCTCGTCAGCTCCCAGCTCCCATACAGCGCCTTCTTTCCATAATGTTTCGCCCATAATCTCTCCCCGTAACTGAAATGCCACCATTCGTCCGGAAAATTAAAAAATCCCATATCTACCAGTATCGAATAGGGGATCATCCTGTTCAAATGCCATTTATATCCCGGCGTACCCTCTTTCGCCGATTTGAAATGCATCGTATAAGAACTTACATCGAAAAGATCAAAAGGCGTTCCCATATCAAGTTCGTGCCCACCTTTATCTACCAAAGTTAAATCAAGAGCCGCGCCCGTGTTATGTGGCGAAGGTTTTTTATAATCAAAACTTGGTCTCATTACGAATTTTTCAGTAGCCCTTTTGACCCTCGTTGGAGCCCGGAGTGGATGTTTGCGAATAATATTTTTGTACAACCCTAAATAAAGGACGGTTTGAGTTCCCAAAGTCCTGTATCCGTCCCAGATTTTAAAATTCCAACCTTGAGGAAGCTCTTTTTTAGCATCAAGCAGTCTGCGGAGGACTCCCTCTCTCGCGGTAACCACATCGTTATCCGATATCCCGGCTTTAAAATAAGAGGGATCGCTCAAAAACCCGAACTTTCTTACATCAATAAGTTCTTCATTATTTAATTTAAACGACATATCTCGGGATCCTATCATTTATTCGTGCGGTTACTTCATAATTTATACTGTTCGCCCAATCGGCAAATTGTTCGGCAGATATGCTCTCATCTCCTTGAGATCCTATTAAAACAACTTCATCTTCAAGTTTAACATCAGGTATATCCGTAACATCAACCATGGTTATATTCATGCAAACACGTCCTCTTACCGGTGCCCTTTTACCATTTATCAAAACATGAGCCTTATTGGAAAGTTCTCGATCGTATCCGTCATAATATCCGACCGGCAAAATTGCGATTTTGGAGTCTCTCGAAGTGCGGCAGGTGCAACCATAACCGATATACTCTCCGGTGGGAACTTTTTTGATTTGCGTAACCAGAGTTTTCCAGGTTAAAGCGGGCTTCAAAGATATTTCATGCTTGGACTCTTGTTGAACCGAAATTCTTGTTTCGGCGGATGGCCACATGCCGTAAGCCGATATTCCGATTCTTACCATGTCGAAATATGTTTCGGGAAAAAGCATCGCCGCGGCGCTATTTGCGCAATGTCTCATCCGGGGATTTAAGTTGTCAGACATCTTCTTGAATTTCTCAAGTTGCGACATCGCGAACGAATGATCGAGAGTATCCTCTATGTTCGCAAAATGGGTTGCCGTCCCTTCTAATTGTATAAATTTTGTGTTCACGAAAAACTCTTTAAAAACGCTTAAATCTTCATCTCGAATGCCTTGTCTGTTATTGCCGGTTTCCAGCTTTAAATGAACATTTACCGGCTTCCCGATCTTTTCAAGTTCTACAAGTGTTTCAAGATTATAAACAACCAATCTCAAATCCAATTCGGAAATTTTATGCAAATCCTTCAAAGGCACATATCCCATGACGTAAATAGGGGCGGTGATACCTGCATTTCTCAATGCTTCAGCTTCATAGAGTGCATTTACGTTTAACCAATCGGCGCCATTTTTAATCATCAAATTCGCAGACTCAACGATTCCATGACCATAGGCATTAGCTTTAACACAACAAGAGAGAAGAACTTTAGCGCCCACCAAAGATCTGAAAAGCTTAAGGTTATGAGCAATTGCCAAAGATGAAATTTCTACAAAAGTCGTATTTTCCATGACTCGGATGATACATAAATTGCCATTCGGATACTACTTGACATAATGCATAGTACGTTGTAAAATGCAATAATAATTGCGGCAAAAAAGCCTTTTCAAATATCTAACCAACATCTAACCAAAACAAAAATGAACAACGAAAAATTCTCACTTCAAAGAATCCTTGTCGGTATCCTCATCGGATTTACGGCTGTCGCGGGATTCTCGGGAGTGGGCCGATTAACTCAAGCAAACCTTTTTAACAATATGTTTGCGTGGGTATTGGGCAATGAAACAGAAACATGTTATTACGACATGACCGGCGCATATGTATGCGGTGACAACGGCACATATGGCGATTACGGTGCATGTTACGATTCGATGGGCAATTATATCTGTGGCGACAACGGCGGAGGATATGACGATTACTATGATGATTATTCGTATGGCGATGAAGGGGACTGCTATTACGACAGCACGGGCACATATGTATGTGGTGATGGGAATTATTATAACGGCGAAGAAGGTTGTTACTACGACAGTACCGGTATATACGTATGTGGTGATGGTGAGTATAACGACTCATATTCCTGCTATGATTCGACGGGGAATTACACTTGCGAAGATGACGAAACATACGACAATTACGAAGACAATTACGAAGACGAATACGATTATAATTATGAAGACGAATGTGAAGGTGACCAATGTGGTGGCGAAATGGATGAAGAATGGAAAGCGGATGAGATGGAAAATATGGCTGAAATGCTTGAGGAATCGGAAGATTGGGCCGAAGATATTGGAGACGCGGCTGAGGAGGCTACCGATTGGCTTGAAGACATAACAGATAGGCAAGAAGATTGGCAGGAAGAGTTGGATGAAAACGCGGAAGATGATTATCTCGCGGACGAACAGGTAGCTTTACTTGAATTGGCAATTGCATATTGCGAAACGGCATATCCGGAAATAGAAGATGCCGCTTCGGAACTTACAGCTCTTATCGCGGACGCTGAAGAGTCGAAGCAAGCTATGGAAGACGCTTATACTGCGTTTGTAGCGGGTGGCTCGACAGATTCGTCTGCATTCTGGACAGCCCAATCCGCTTCCGGAGTTAACGATTGGAGAGATGTTTGGAGAAGCAAGGCGGAAATGTATGGGAGATTGGTAAATTATTACGACTTCTTGATGGAGGCTGGCAGAATCGAAACGGAATCCGATATGACGGTTGAAGAAATCGGAGGCGAATTCGCGGAAGCGGTAGCTTATGCGGAAACGGCTCTTTCAACGGTTCCGACATTGTTGGACACGGAGCTCGATACTTTAATTGCCAACGCGGAAGCTGAAATCGCGGCGGGCGAAGAAGCGTGGAGAGTGATAGACGATATCAGAGATTTCTTTGATGATTTAAGAGACGATTACATGGATGACAAAGATATGTGGGACTCCATGGAATCGGGTTGGGATATGGTAAAACTAAAAGAGATGCAAAATTTTATGACAAACGAGCTTGCAATGATTAAAGAAGATATAGCATGGGTTGGCGAAGAACTTGATGAATTGGAAGGAGAAGGCAAAGACGTCTCGGAAGCCAGAGCGATCATAGAAGAGGTCAATGCGCTCTTAGCCGAACTGGAAGTGACGACCGATGCAGAAGAAATGGAAGATTTGTTTAAAGACTTGGAACAAATGGGTAAGAAAGCCGAGAAAGAAATGCAAAAACTCGGTATCGAATTCGGTAAATACGATAGAGAAGTGTATGCCGAAACAATAGACGTAAACGATCCGGATGCTTTATTGGCATTATTGCAAAATGTACCGGATAGCGTACTCGAACAAGTTATCGAAATGCTTCTTAACAACGTAACATCCGAACAGATTGAAACATTTATCGAATACGGTACGAAGTACGAAGACATAGGATTCTTTGACAGTGCGTCAATCGCGTACATGGATGAAGATACGCTTGATGCGATGATTGAAGATAAATTGGCGATTTTGGAAGAGTTGGATGGTAAAATCGCCGAACGTACCGATGAATTAAACACTTTGATAAACGATCTCGCGAGTTATAACTTCTATGGAGACACCGCGGATCAAGCCGTTGAATTGATAGCGAACTTGGCGGAAGAGGGAGAAGGAGTTGATATCGAAGAGTACCAAAATGAAATCGACGATTTGAAAGAAGAGGCGAGAGAAGAAAAATATGACGATGGAATAATACCGTTTATGGATGTTGACGACGATCAATGGTACACATCTTACGTTTGGGATGTTAAAGAAGACGGCTACGTCGGTGGTTACAAAGACGCCGAAGGTGAACTTACAGGTTACTACGGTCCGAGCGACAATGTTACGGTTGGTGAAATATTAAAGATGACACTTGAAGCTTCGGACGAGGGAACAGGTACGGATACACCTTCAAACCCATACGCGCAAGATCACTGGAGCGCAGGTTACTTCGATAAAGCCGAAGAGTTGGATATGTCCGTAGTTGAGGATATGACCCGAAATCCGGATGAGCAAGCGACAAGAGGCGAGGTTATACAATCTCTATTCGAATCATTTGAAATGGAAATTCCGGATTATGCAAGTCAACAATTCAACGATGTCCCGACGGATCATGAATATGCCGATGCAATCCAATACGCTTACGACCTTGGAATCATAAGCGGCGATCAGGGTCTTGGTGAAACATTTAGACCGGATGACGCTGTCAACAGAGCCGAAACGGCAAAAATGATAGATGAGTTCATCGAAACAATGGAATTGGAAGAGTTCTAAAAACACAAAACAAAAGAGTCAGACCGTCCGACAATAAAATTGGAGGACGAGTCAAAAAGACCATAGTAAAAAAAGGAGGTCCGGCTGGACCTCCTTTTTTTTATCAATTACTATGGAGACCTCTGCAAAAGTACCCTTTTTACTGCAATATGCACTCTTTGGCTACAAACAATTCATCGCTCCTCGTCGTATCTTTTTCTGATACGTTTTTGTCGCGCTTCATTGTTTTCGCTCAAAGATTGCATATTTCGTATTAAAATTGTACTTTTGCAGAGGTCTCTATGGACTATGAATTATGGACTACGAACTTTCAATAAAAACTTTTCTCAACAAACATCCCGGCTACTCGAAGGAGTTCGAACTTTCGGGTAACAAACATTTTGACGAATTCGAATTATCATCGGAGGTGACTCTGCGAGCCAAGCTTTTAAAACTGGAAGAAGGCATCAATGTGGCAATCGAAAACCTCGAAACAACCGCCCCCCAACCCTGTCGCAAATGTCTCAAACATTTTACGGAAAAGATCAAAGTCCCGTGTGCCGAAAGGATTTATTGGTTTCACCAACCGAAAGAAGCCGATTTGGATGAAATATTCCTGGTAAACCTAAAAACGCAAAAAATAGATTTAACGGAACTGCTACGCCAAGAAATTCTCTTGCATTTACCGACTTATCAGGTATGCTCTAAAAGCTGTAAAGGTCTATGCCACACATGCGGCAAAAACTTGAATGAAGAAAAATGCCGATGTAAACCCGAAGAACCACCGACCTATAAACCTCTCCAAGACCTCAAAAACATCTTAAAATAACTAATATGGCTAAGCATCCAGTACCAAAGCGTAAAACCGAGAAATCGAGGACCAAAAGACGCTATCATCAATACGTCAACCGTGTCATAACCAAACTCGAAGAAGGCATCAGATTGGTGGACTGCCCGAGTTGTGGCGAATCCATGGTTATGCACCATATGTGCGCATCGTGCGGAAAACATAGGGGCAAAGATATGATTGATAAATCCAAAGAGCTTTCAAAAATCACAAAAATCAAAGCATAATGGCAAGCCATCGCCATCTAGCAAGGATGATAGTCGCTCAGGCTATATTTGCCATTGAGTTCCGTAAGGAAAACAAGGGTATGATTTTAGATTATCTGCTTGATGAATTCGGTGAAAAAGTCGGTGAAAAAGAGTTTCCCAAGAAACTTTTGGAGGGCGTTTTGAAACATAAAAGAAAAATCGGGAAAGAAATCGTAGCCGCCGCACCCGAATGGCCTCTCGACAGAATTTCGAAACTTGATAGGGCCATTCTTGAAATCGGGATTTATGAACTTATGTATGAAGATGATATCCCGCCACTCGTTACAATCAATGAAGCGGTTGAATTGGCGAAAGAAATCGGCAACGATAACTCTCACAAGTTCGTCAATGGTGTTTTGAGTACCGTAATGCACAAATATTGTCCAAATAAAACAAAATAAACATGGATAAAAAATATCGCGATTTTGAAAAACTTATATCTGTAAAATTTAAAAATAAAAACCTTCTCGACCAAGCTTTTGTCCACAAGTCTTATGTGAACGAAGCATCGAAAAACAAAGAACATAACGAGAGATTGGAATTTTTAGGAGATGCGGTTTTGGAACTCGTGGTTACCGAATTTTTATTTGCAAATTACAACCGTCCCGAAGGAGAACTTACCAATTTCAGATCGGCCCTTGTCAGGGGAGCTAATTTGGCTGAAATAGCCAGGAAATTAAATCTCGGACAATATTTATATCTCGGCAAAGGTGAAGAAAAATCGGGCGGCAGGCAGAAAGGATATATTCTCGCGAACTCAGTTGAAGCGCTTATCGGAGCCATATTCTTGGATCAGGGATATAAGAAGTGTCATGAGTTTATTACCAAATTCATAGTTTCTTATCTGGGAGAGATTTTGGCGAAAGGGCTGGATGTTGACCCGAAATCACGTTTACAGGAAATCGCACAATCGAAATTCAATGTGACGCCGATATACAAACTTATTTCGGAATCCGGGCCCGATCATAGCAAAATTTTCGTGATGGGCGTGTTTATAGGTGAAGAGAAATTCGGCGAAGGTACGGGTTCAAGCAAGCAACAAGCTGAACAAAACGCCGCCGCTGATGCGATAGAAAAGAAAAAGTATAAAATGGTAGACGGTAGAAGATAGTTAACGACTGAGTACGAAATAAAGCGCCAAACTAAGGATCCCTCCATCCAAAAACGCACTGAACAAAAGGAGTCCAAGGCTTATTTCACGTTCTTTCCCTAAAATGCGAGCCTTAACTTTTTGTTTGTTCTCGAAAAAAGTTACCGTATAAAGCAGAACGCAAAGGACCGCCGCAAAGAAAATGATGTATTTAAGCATAATATTTTTCCATGAATTTTTTCATCAAAGCTTCGGCTTTGGCTTTAACTTTTTTGTCGTTTATGCCGACTTTTAATTTCCGTTGAAGTTTTTCGATCGTATCGGCGCCTTCGAGTACCGCCTCTTCGATATCCTTATCCGTTATTTTCGTGTCGGGATCTATGACGACAAAACCTTCGGTTACGATGCGTTTATATTGTTCGGATTTTCTAAAATAGTCGTTGATAGCTTTTCTAAGGGCTTTATCGCCAAGGACCGAGCAGTGAATTTTACGCGGAGGAAGGCCGCCCAATCTTGCCAAAATATCTTGAGGCTTAAGTTTCAAAGCATTCTCGATTTTCATGCCGCCTTTTTCGGTGACCATAACCGATAGCATAGAGGTTGAAGCGATGGCGGAAGCGCATCCGAAGGTCTGCCATTTTAAGTCCCGAATGCGGTCGTTTTTTTTATCAATTTTCACCCACAATTTCATCATATCTCCGCAAGCCGGCGAACCTACGACTCCGATGCCGTCATATTTCGACTCGTCGAATTTTTTAATATCTTCGACAAGATTCTGAGGATGGAAAAAGTGAGATTTAACAGATGAAGAATAAACCCATCTGTTGTTGTTTGCCGATACGTCGGCATCGTTTTTAACTATTTTTATAGGCATAAATGAATTATTTGTAATGAATTGAACCTCGCCCGCTTTGAATTTCATCGGAGTTGAGATTGAGGGGCGAAATACGGCGTAAAATCTCGACAACTTTATTTGTGACTTCAATAACAAAATCGACATCCTTATCGGTGGTGGAATGACCGAGAGTAAATCTGATACTGCCATGCGCGGCTTCATAAGGGAGACCCAAAGCGGTAATTACATGAGAGGGGTCTAAGCTTTTCGAAGTGCAAGCCGAACCGGTTGATGCATAAATTCCCAATTCGTTTAAGAATAAAATTATAGACTCGCCTTCGACATCGAGGATCGTAACATTCACGTTGTTTGGAAGTCTTTTAACGGGGTGACCGTTAAGAAAACATTTTGGGATTTTTGTTAAACCTTTAATCAGTTTGTCTCGTAATTTGATCAGTCGTTTATTCTCTTCGGGAGCGTTTTTTTGAGCGAGTTCAAGCGCTTTCGCGAAACCTATAATCCCGGGGACATTTTCCGTACCGCTACGGAGACCGCGTTCCTGTCCACCGCCATAAATTATCGGCTCAAGTTTGATACCGGACTTCACATATAAACATCCGACGCCTTTCGGTCCGTAAATTTTCGATCCGTTAAGGGTCAAAAGATCGACGCCGAGTTTTTTGACGTTTATAGGGAGAGTACCTCCGGCTTGGCACGCATCCGTATGGAATAAAACGCCTTTTTTATGGCATACATCAGCCAATTCTTTGATTGGCTCAATCGTACCAACTTCGTTATTGGCATACATCAGTGAAACCAGAATGGTTTCCGTCTTAATCTCTTTTGAAAGTTGAGCAGGATCAATGAGCCCATACTTATCTACAGGCAAAATGGTTACCGTAAACCCTTCTTTTTCAAGATGTTTAACCGTATCCAAAACGGCATGATGCTCGATAGCGGAAGTAATGATATGTCCGCGACCTTTCGCACGAGCAACACCTAATATCGCAAGGTTGTCGGACTCGGTCCCGCTTCCCGTAAAAACAACTTCGTTCGCAGAGCACCCAAGTATTTTTGAAACTCTGGCGCGAGCGTCTTGCAAAGCCTCTCCCGCCTTAAGACCTATTTCATAAAACGCCGAAGGATTCCCGAACTCCTCCGTAAAATATGGGTCCGCCGCCTTCTTCACCGCGGGATCGACGGGAGTCGTCGCCGCATGGTCAAGATATATATGGCGTTTCTTATAAGCCTTGAGGAGCTTGTTGATATCTGAATTTACGGACATAGGATAACTTGTAACTAATAACTTGTAATATAAATATAGCAAAATTTTCGGTATTCGGCATTCGAAATTCGATATTCTTCTTCAAAACGGCCTTTTCACATTCGGCCAGCCTTTCCAGACCGTAATCCCGCACCATCTTGGACCCTCGGGACATGGCATGTCGCTCCCGAATCTCCTATTGAAACACGGTGGTCCGATATGTTTCGCCAACCTCGGATGTACGGCCGCAACTTGCTCGAATTCATCGCGAGAAGCATCATAAATCTCTAATTGCGCGCTAAAACACAGTCGGAGTCTCCACTTATGTAAGAAATTCAAGAAAGACCCATTTTGAATGAATCTGACATTAACCGCATTCGGTAACAAGTAACACGCATATTCCGCCTTCACATCCATATCAATCAGACGATTTTTAGAATCCCAAAGCATATCCATAATCTCCTTATAAAGCGCGGAAGCTTCGCTGTTTTTCTCAACAATACTCGGTGTGTAGTAATCAGGTCTCAATGTGTGAACCTTCGATAACATAGGCCTGCAGGCCGGCGTCATTCTGTGACGTTGATCTTGCGAATCGGCGGTATGACTTAGGCGTTTCTTAAAAACATAATTCACATTATTCAGCGCTCGCATAACAGGAGAGTGCGCCCAATTATTGAGAGTATCGAGCAGATATGGATTTTTTCCCGGATTTAAAATCTCTTCAAGGATCTCATCGGTACTTTTCACGCATCCGGTAGCGATTCTTACAGACTCGGCGACAATCTCTTCCGCATTTTTATCGTAGGAGATAAGTTTAGAATTCTTTCCTCCGAGATCTATATCAAAACTCGATCCCAAATCGGCATCATGCAAAAACTTATTTTCAAGAGTCTCCTCGATAATCCCTTCGCCAATTCTACTGATGAAATCCGGATCAACCTTGCGAACCTCCTCAACCATCGCCGCAACAACTTCACGAGCCTCGGTCGGACAATCGCAAGCATTCGCCATCCTTATGTATCTTTTCAAGACAAGTCCGGAAATCGTATGGTAAAGGCTTGTGCTGGCGCAAATCGGCAAAACGTATCTGCCATTTTCTATAGCCTTTTTCTCTGAATCGATTCTGATATTTTTCTCATCCTGGCCTTTTATGCGGCCGATGCCGGACATCAGCTTGAAATTATCCTCTTTCAACAGTTCGGAAATGCGCGAATAAGCCGACCACGCCTTGCTTACGGCGTCTTTATATATGCTCGCCGCCTTATCGTCCATTTTCGGCGCATAAACGGCAATCTGATCCATAACGACATACCTCTGAGAAGTCTGATCTGAATTATAGAAAGGATGAGAATGTAAAAAACTCCAAACGCACTGTCTCGAAACTCCGCTAATGCCAAAAACGAAAGTCGCATGCTGAAAGGGGGTATGATGTCCTGCATGAAAAATCGCCTCCCCGATCCTTGTCCGTTGTCCTTCGGTAACATCTTTCGGGTCAACTACCGAAGGGCTGTAGCAAGTTCTCGCACTGGCGATCGAAAGATCATATGCGGCTGGCGTATAAGATATAAGTTTAACTTGCGGTTTTTGAGGTGAAAATTCTGGCATCGGAATAAAGATACTTGCGAAAGTGGAATTTGCAAATCGAACTCGTAACTGCTCGCAAGTTTTATTCCCGGGAATAAAACTCAAAAAGTTTTCTACGGGGTCAATCTGTTAAGCTACTCGCTGTTTCGTGATAAAGACGGTTTTCGGGCCAGAGAACCGTTACTCGAACTTCCCTTGACATCTTGCCAAAAAAAACTATAGTTCGGGCCTCTAATCATAACAAATCAAAATATGCCTTTAGCAGAAGAAATATCAGGATTAGAAGAGGAAGAAGCACTTACAGAGCCGGAAGCACAAGCTCTTGATGGTTACAGAGTACAACTTGATAATCTTCGAGCCGGCAATAAACCCGAATGGGAAGTTGTACAGGGAAGATTGCTCGCAAACGGCAAGAACAAGCTCAAATTGGCGATGGCTCTTGAACAAACTGTGATATTCGGAGTGGACGCAAGTGAGCAAATATTGTTTTCCGATGGTGGAAATGAAGTCCCTGAATGCACAAAAGGGAAAAACTATTCAGATACGATGACTGCCATAAAAGACAAATACGAGCTGTTTGACAAGACTCTCATGCGACAATGGGAAACAGCAACAGGAAAACATTTCGTAAATAGCACGTGGTCATGGCTTACATCTGCGCGTTGTGCCTACTTCTCTTTTTCGGACTATAGGCGGGTCTCTGTGGAAGAGCGCGTCAATCCGAAGCATGGTCTTCCTTACAGGGGCGCGCGTCGCATGCTAAGGGTCTAGTCGCTTCATAAGCGACCTCTCTTATAAGTTTTGATTCTGCAAATGCAAAGCTCTTTTTTTGTTTTCAAATGAAACATGGAAGATACGAAAGATCTCAAAAGATTCAATTGGCTTCTATTGCGAAATCCACATTGCATTTATCAGGTAGTTATGCTATCCTGTACATAGATGTACAAGATAATCATTCGAAATGCCTACTCAGTCCGATAGAATTGTGATTTTAGCCCGGCAACCTTATCCGATTTTCCATACGAGGGATCTGGCGCGCTTGTGGAATATAAAAAATCTCAACACCCTATATACGCTCCTCAAGCGTTATACGAAAAAAGGTATACTGTTTCGTATCTATAAAGGACTTTATTCGCTGGTGCAACCGAAGAATCTCGACCCTATGCTTTTGGGGACCAAAGCATTGCACGGTTATGCTTATATAAGTACCGAAACAATACTAGTTGAAAAAGGTATTATAACTCAAATAATTCATAATTATACGCTTGTTAGCGACTGCTCGCGTCGTTTCCGAATCGGTCAGCACTCTTTTGTCAGTCGCCAACTGGATGACAAGTTTTTATATAATACGGCAGGAATTATTGAAGAGAATGGGATAATGAAAGCCACGATGGAGCGAGCTGTCGCAGATATGCTATATTTCAATCCGAAAGCTTATTTTGACGGGATGAATTTAATAAATTTCAATAAGGTTCGTGCTCTTCAAAAAGAGATTGGATATCCGTTAACAAGCATTTCTCATGTTACTTCCGCATAAACAAGATACGATTCACAAAGCATGGTTGCTCAGATTGCTGACGGCGATCTGTGAAGACACTCTATTGTCATCATGTTTGGGGTTCAAAGGAGGAACTTGCGCCGCTCTGCGCAATTTCTTAAATCGTTTCTCCGTTGATTTGGACTTCGACCTGTTAATAGATGAGAAAAAAATCCCGGATGTTAGATTGGCTCTGGAAAAAATTTTTAGGAACTTAGAATTGATAATAAGTGATAAAAGCGCAAAAACTTCGCAGTATTTTCTTAAATATCCAACGGAAAAGACGAAACATCGCAATACGATCAAATTGGACATGTCGTTTCCCGTACCGAAAGCCAATACTTACGAAATGGTACGCCTTATGGAAATCGATCGCGTAGTGCAATGCCAAACATTGGAAACGATAGTTGCCAATAAATTCATTACACTTATCGCTCGTTTCGAACGAACCGGAAAAGTAGCCGGGAGAGATCTCTTCGATATACATCATTTCTTGCTGCAAGGTTACCCATACAGTAGAGAAGTGATTATTGAACAAAGGAAAAAGTCGCTACCGGTTTTTTTCAAGGAATTGATCGGTTTTATAGAAAAACGCGTGACAAATACGCTGATTGACCAAGACTTGAATCACTTGTTGCCACAAACCGAATTTCAGGCGATTCGAAAAATTCTCAAACAAGAAACATTAATGATGTTAAAAACAGAACTTAATACCGCAAATGTTTAAATGGCTCCTAAATCTATTCTCTCCATACGCCAATCCTTTTGAAAAAAAGGTTGGCAAGTTTTTCAAAAGTATCAAGGCGAACAGCAACCCAATAGATGTACAGATGCGCCTCCGGGATTTGATGCAAGAAAATTTAGTGTGTGTGAACCTTTTCATGGAGAAAAAATACAAAAATTACAAATATCTCAAAAAAAGTGTTCGCAAACAGATGTACGCCAACGTCCAAATATTGAACAAAGAATTTGATCAATACGCGGCGACTCAATCTGTTATTCCAAGTATCGAAATGCCGAAAGGCATGGAGGAAAAAATCAAACATCTTTATACGATAATGTCTTATTTGAGACCCGGCCAACATTATGAATATGAGAAGGCGGCGAACTTTGGCAAACTTTTAAAAGATCCTACCAAAGAGAAACTGATAGGGGATTGCAACCAGATAGTTACGCTTTATTCCCATCTGTATGCTCGCAAATATCCGATTTCGGATTTAAAGATAAAAATCCTTCCGGGGCATGTATGTCTCCATTTTGAAGGATTGGATATAGAAGCCACGAATGGGACTTTCAAAAAGTACGAAGAGTTTGATTACCTCCTTCCGATTACGGAGATAATTTCAACAAATATTATGGATGTGACGGACTCGACTGCCGAAGTCGGCTCAATAGATCCGCGCACAATCGTGAAACGCGCCCAACTGGCTTATATGATAAGCAGTATGCAAGATTTGGTTACAAAAAATCTCAATATAGCTTACAGAAACCTGGGTGTTTCGCTTATGAACGAGCACAATTACGAATCCGCGATATTTTTCTTGGAGAAACTTGGCGACATTGATCTGATAAAAACCGCTTACCGTAACGCCTCTATCCATTACTTGAACAAAAAAGATTTCAAAAAAGCATCATACTACGTCGAAAAATCAGACGATGAAAAACTCAAAAAAACCATAATCCGCAATCAAGGAATAACCTATTACAACAAGAAAAATTACAAAAAAGCGTCCGAATATTTTCAAAAAATGGGCGATCTCGAGATGGTCAAAGCATGCAAAATGGGGGAATACAGTCTGTTGTCACAAAAGATTAGAGGTGTGAAAACCGTTGCCGACGCAAAAAAACACAGATCCGTTTATCAACATATGCTCGAACTTGCCACTTCTGCCGGAGACGAAAAAGCGGCGGCCTCGGCAAGGGATACGTTGGCCAAGATTTGAGAGTCGCGAGTAAGAAAATTGTTCAAGAAGAAAACGAAGCCGTCCGAGTAATAAAGATAGATATTTTTTGTTATGAACGATTCCGCAGCGATCCTATTCTACTTCCAGGAATAGGATTTAGATATTGTCACGAGTGATTCTGCAACGCTACAGTTCTGGTTGCAAACAAGAACTGTGAAGCTCTACAAATAATATAAAGATAAAAAATATACTTACGAAGACATCTGCAGTGCTTCTGTTTTTCTGGAGGCGTACATGCTAGCCGCAAGAAAAACAGAAAACGAAGCCGTCTGAGTAAGTATATTTTTTATCCGTGGTGGGCATGAGAGGACTCGAACCTCCAATCCCTTGCGGGAACTAGCTCCTGAAGCTAGCGCGTCTGCCATTTCGCCACATGCCCTGGACGGGTTTCAGAATAGCAATTCCCGAAGGGTATATCAAACTTCAAAACATTTGTTGACAGATTTTTATTTAAAAAGTACGATACTTTCCTTTAATGTTTTTATCTATGAATATTGAAAATCCCAACAGAACAAGAAAGCAGTTGATTATAGGCGCAGTTTTAAGCTTAGTCGCGGCGGGAGGAATAGCAAATTTTACTTGCGGTCGCGATCAAGCACGAAAAAATTCACAAGGGGATCAAGGAACGGATCAAGTGAATGATGATGACTTCGTCGATACGGCTTATGAACCGGCTTTGGAAGGAGATGACGAAAAACAAGTAGGTGCTTATAAAGACCAGGACGACGATGAACAACAATTATCATGGAGAGAAGATGAGGTTTTCAAAGATGCAGGTCGGGAATTACGACTAAGATGCGAAGCTCTATTAAAAGACCTCAAAGGTTTAAAATTAGAATTGGAAGAATGGAAACCTGGCGACGAATTGCCGAATTGGGTAACTACTTCTCATTGTGATAATAATGTAATTTTTTTAATGTCATCTGGAGATAGTTCAAAAGTTGACGAAAACGAAAGACCGGAAGATGCTTGGAGTTTTGAGTATTATCAAACTCCTCCATTAAGAGAACTTCAACAAGGTTATAATTACCAACTCAGCTACTCTCCACCCGCTACAGGGGATGTAGGAAGTCCAACGGAGTTCGAAGGGAAGCTTTTCTCCACGGGTAGTAGTACGGCATGCAAAGAAGAAGGTGAAGAATTGAAATTTGTTGTAGAAACTCAAGATAGGGGGGATGCAGAGGACGATGCAACACGAATAACAGGCAAGATTTGCGCACCCAATACGAGAGAAGTTATAGAAGAAACTCCAATACCGGAGGTGGTTGAGGAAGCCAGAGAAGTTTGCGATATGATCACAGGGGTAAGAGAAGAATATACGGCGGCGCAAGAACAACAAGCGGAATAACGTCTTTCACGAAAAACCCGAAAATAATCTTGTGGTGGGCCTGGATGGGATCGAACCATCGACCAATCGGTTATGCTTATCACTATCGTTTTCACGACCCCTTTCGGGTTTGTAATCTGGACTATACCTTATCCCGAATAGCGGGACCCTGCCGTCTAGTCTCTACACCTTTCCCCAGTCATATAATGCGGGGGACTTGGCTCGGGATTACCATCGTAGCGAATAAACGCTATTTTAGGCTCCCCCGAATTTGACAGGTTGTCGTTAACAAATTACTTCGTTAACAGCCCTATGATATTGATGCGTATGGGTCAAGAATCACTTTAGCATCCATATCCTTAAGCCGACTGCTCTAACCACTGAGCTACAGGCCCAAATTATCAAAAAACATCAAAAAGATTCTAATATAGAAGCCTCAACAAAAAAAGCCCATTTCACGAAACCGTAGGACTTTATTTCTTTTTCCCGTCGGCAACCTTCAACATCCTTGCCAAAGAGGATTTCTTTCTGTTGGCGTTATTCTTGTGAATGATGTGTTTCTTGGTGGCCATATCTATTTCCTTCTGAGCTTTAGCTAAAAGCTTCTTGGCATCTTCAATCTTTCCCGCCTTGATAAGGTCGTTGAATGTTCTTAGAACTTTTCTCAACTTTGCCCTGAGATTATAATTCGTTTTCTGGTTTTTCCTGGACTTGCGTAAAGCCTTTTTGGCGGCTGATGTTATTGGCATATTTGTATATTCTAAATCTATAAAAGCGACGCAAACTATATGGGAAAACATTCTGTAAGTCAAATAAACTTTGATTTTCAGCATACTTTTTAACAAAAATTTAACTTTTGCATGCTATTTTCCCTGTCGAAAATCCTTTAAAGGCGCGCTCAAAAAGACAATTTCAAAGATTTTTTAACCAAAATAAAGATGAAAAAAAGAGTACTATCTCTTCTTCTGTTAATATTGCTTATTTACCCAAACGGATTTTGGGCTTATCAAACGGCATCGGCATCTTCGCTCGATGTCGTTATAAACGAAGTGGCATGGGCGGGATCGCTGGACAGCTCAAGCGACGAATGGATCGAGCTTAAAAACAATACGGATACGACAATGGACCTCACGGGCTGGTCTATTTCGGACGACGGAACTTCGACATATACGCTTTCGGGCGTAATTCCGGCAAACGGCTATTTCCTGATCGAGAGCAATGAAAACGCGGTTTCCACAATCACGGCCGACTTGGTAATCTCGTTATCTTTGGCTAATACAGGCGATTCATTGATTCTGCTCGATTCAAGTGGAAATACGATAGATACGGTTAATGCTTCCGGGGGTATGTGGGTCGGTGGCGACAATACGACGAAAGCGACTATGGAAAGAATTGATTCCGAACTTTCCGGAGATTCGAATTTCGGCACTTGTGTAACCGGAATTTTGGGTACGCCAAAAAGTTTAAATTCGGTAAGTTTCAGCGAAACGGGAACGAAAGTCAATTTAACGGTATCGAATCCGACACCGACAATCGGTGAGACCATCACGGTGACGGCAACCGTTTCCGATGTTGATGAACTTTTTTCTTACGGTTTGGATATAAATTACGATCCGACGATATTGGATTATCAATCTTCCGCTAAAGGGACATTTTTAAGCGAATCGGGATCCGCAACCACCTCATTTAATGCCGAACTTGAAGATGGCACAGAGGGGATATTGGTTGTTGGAGAAGCGAGAACGGCAACAGAAAAAACGGGCATTTCGGGCGATGGAACTCTTTTTACGATCATATTCACGGTGATAGACAATGTCGGAGAAGAATCGGAGATTACGATATCGGACAGTTTCCTTTCGAATACGGCATCGGATATCGAAGCGAATTTCAACTCGGTATCAATTGAAATGATGGCTGACGCTTCGCAAGTCGGTGATGCACAAATCGAAGAAGGAACGGAGAGATATTCATTAAATCTCACTTGGACTGCGCCATCCGGCGGAGCAAGTTTGTATAGGATTTTAAGAATGAACCAAGAAGGTGATTTCGAAGAGCTGGGAACGGCGACCGGTACGACTTATACGGATAATTCCGACATAATTCCGGATGTCGCATATACTTATCAAATCATAACGGTGTTGGGCGGTTCGGAAAGTACGCCAACTACGGTAGAAGGTTCCGATAGCAGAGGCGTAAAAGGTGACAACAACAGATCCGACAGAATTGACGGAAGGGATTTGGACAGTTTGGCGAAACATTTCGGCGAAACTTATTCGGACTCAGCATACGAAGCCCTCATAGACACGACTTATGACGGCAACATTGATGGCAGCGACTTAATAGATATAGGGATAAATTGGGCCGCAACATACGGTGGCTGATTTAAGCGCAAGCCAGACCGGAGGAGATCTCATCATTCGCTAAAAGCAATTCGGGGTCTCCTCCATAAACCACTCTAATCATGAAAAAAATCTTAATCGCGCTTACCACAATTCTCGTTCTACCGATTACGGCCCTGGCCAATGCCGACGAAATTAATATCGCGAAATTTGAAGACGGCGAAAATCTTCAAATCGCAATAAAAACGGACGGAATTCAGGAAGAATCCATAGGCTTGGCATTCGAACTTTATTACGATTCGTTATCGCTGGAATACTTGTCTTACGATCTCGGGAATTTCTTTGAACAAGGCGGTGAACCTATTTACTTGGTCAGCGAAGGATTTTCCGAAAAAGGATCGAAAATAGTTGCCGGTATAACTTTACGAAGGACGGACGCACAAGTGTCCGCAAGCGGAGATATTATTTTTCTGAATTTTAAAATACTTAAGAAAACGGAAAGCACGCTCGATTTCGAACACACGGTGATTTCTCGAATTGACGAGAATGGCAAAAGAAAAGATTTAGAGAATATAAATTGGATAAATTACGAAATAACCTTTTCGGAGGAAGTTAAAACGGTGGGAATCATAGTTGAAGCACAAGCCGTACCTGAAACCAAACCAAATCTGTTTTCAGCCTCGTTAATCGCAATTCCGGACTTGCCAATCGCAATCCCGATAACAATAGCGAGCATTTTAATATGCATTGGAGTTTGTTATATTCTTTTCCGAAAATTTAAAAAATCCAATGCAATTAAAACATCCGCTGATACTCGCATCGAAAAGCCCTCGGAGGAAAGCCCTTCTGCAGGAGATTGGGCTGGAATTTGAAATTGATCCGGCAAGAAATTTCAAAGAGAAAAAAACAGCCGAAGATATCACGCCGACAGCGTTGGTCATTCACAATGCGGAAGGCAAAGCGCTCGAAATCGCGCAAAAACACAAAAACTCCTATATCCTTGGTGTAGACACAATCGGCGCTTATCAAAACCACATACTCAATAAGCCGAAAGACTTCGAAGATGCGAAAAGGATGCTCAAGATTTTAAGCGGCACGACTCACGAAGTCTTGTCGGGCTTATGTTTTGTATTAACGGGAGAAAAAGGACAGATTGTAAAAAAGAAAACATGCGCCGAACGCACATCGGTCACATTCGCCAAAATGAGCGAACAGGAAATCGAAAGCTACATCAATTCCGGCGAATCAATGGATAAAGCCGCTGCATTTGCAATTCAAGGACTCGGCTCTCTTTTTATAGAAAAAATAGACGGAGATTATTTTAATGTTATCGGTCTTCCTGTTTTCAGGCTTGGCAGAATTTTTAAAGAATTCGGAGAACGGCTTGTCGGATAATTAAATTGCAGGTATTCTCATGAATGTTCAACTCGTGAATTTTAAAACAAAAATAAAATGTCAAAAAAAGGCGGCAAAATAGCCTTGGCGCTTGGGCTCATAACTGGCGCATTAACAGGTATATTATTTGCTCCGCAAAAAGGTAAAGAATTGCGAAGTAAAATCATGAACGAAAGAAAAAGCGGAGGCTCGGGAGCGAAAGCTGTCGGTGACGATGTGAAACAAATGGGAGCTGACATTTTCGATATTATGAAGAAAATTGCAGCAACCGAAGAAGTGAAAGGCTTCATGGGACAAGCCAAAGAAAAAGCGCTCGAAATGGCAAACGTAAAGAAGGAAGATCTTGATGAATTGGTCAAAAAAGCTTATGAAAAAGCCGATCAAATGAAAAAACTCGTGAAAGATTATGCCGAATGCAAAAAATCCAAAATTAAGAAAGCGGTTAAAAAGTCCAAGAAATCCAAAAAATAATTCCGTAATAGGGATCATAGGCGGTCGTGGCAAGATGGGTTCCGTATTTGCCGATTTTTTTACAAAAAACGGATACGAAGTTTTGATTTCAGATATAAACACGAAACTTACAGCCGCAGATCTCGTAAAGCAATCCGACATCATAATAATTTCGGTTCCTATTAATAAAACGGCGGATGTAATTAAGAAAATCATCCCGGGACTCGGAGCGTCGAAGTTGGTTATGGATTTTACTTCAGTTAAAGAGATGCCGATTCATGAAATGATGAAAAGCAAAGCCGCCGTAATCGGCTTGCATCCCATGTTTAACGACACGACTTTCGGTCCGGGACAAAAGATTTTGATATGTCCGAAAAGACCGAAACATTGGATGCCATGGGTGCATGAAATTTTCGTGGGGGAAGGTGGATTTATTCTACATGAAATGTCCGAATCGGATCACGATAAGCTCATGAGCATCGTTCAATGCATGGTTCATTTTGCGGAATTCGCTTTTGGGAAAGCGTTACAAGAAAGGGGACTTAAGGTGGAAGAAATTTTGCCTTTTTCAAGTCCCGCATCGGCACTGAAAATAGAAATCGCATCGAGATTATTGTCTCAAGATGCAAATTTATACGGCAATATACAAATCGCAAGCGACTACAACATGGAGGTGATAGACACTTTCATTGAATGTTCGAAAGAACTTGCAAACATAGTCAGGAGAAAAGATTTGCAAGAGTTTGAAAAATATTTCAACGAAGCGGCTCGATTCCTGGGCTCATATAAAGATAAAGCTCAAAAAGAGAGTGACTGGATTATCTTTATATGGCTCGGAAAATTCGATAAAAAACCAACAATCGAACAAAAAAAGTGTTCAACAGGCGATATCGCGATTTTAGGCCCGGAGAAGTCGTATTCTCACTTTGCGGCCGGTGAAATTTCGAAGAAATTTCACTTAAAAAACAGTATGCATTTGGCTCTTAGCATAGAAGATGTTTTCGACTTGGTTGCAAGTAAAAAAGCGGTAGCCGGAATAGTACCTATAGAAAATATTTTGGAAGGCACAATAAGAGAAGCGATAGATGGTCTTTTCCGCAACAACGTGAAAATCATAGGGGAGATAAAAGTTCCGATTCACCACTGTCTTTGCGCTCCAGATAAGAATACCAAAATAACCGCGATTTATTCTCATCCTCAAGGATTTAAACAATCTTCAAAATTTATCAAGAAACATTACAAGAGGGCGGAATTGAATTTTAAACCGAGCACATCATCCGCATTTGAATATGTGAAAAAACTTCGCCTGTCAGATGTTGCGGTAATAGGTTCCGAAGATGCCGCCAAAAACTACGGATTTAAAATCATCGCAAAAAATATCGAAAACGATCATCGCAATAACACGAATTTCGTTCTTATAACTCATCACAACTCGAAATTTAATGTAAAAAATACCCCAAAGAAAACCGCCATTATATTCCACTTCGACAAAGACAGCTCGGGCAGTTTATATCAAGTTCTCGGCGAATTTGCCAAAGAACACATCAGCCTGACAAAAATTGAATCTCGTCCCGCCGAACACAATCTCGGCGACTACGTTTTTCTTGTGGAATTCGCAGGCACGGTATCACAAGCGAAAAAAGCTCTGTCGGCAATCAAAAAGAAAGTCGCAAAATTAAAGGTGGTGGGGGAGTATTGAACAGACCGTCCGAAAATGAAACCTGCCTGTCGGCTTGCCTGATCAGCAGGCAGACAGGTTTGAGGACGGTCTAACTGACTACCCCTCTGACTTCACCCATCATCTCAACCCGCTTTCCAATCAATTCTTTCGTTCCAATATCTTTCCTGTAAAACACCGGCCCTTTTACGCTACCCAAAGCCGAAGTCGCGATTGCCGAAGCATCTTCCAGATTATCCGCCATACCTACGAAAGCAACAGCCCTCGATCCTCCCAAATATAAACCATCATCGCGCTGGTCAACAGAAGCGTAGTAAGTTTTAACCCCTTCCGGGATATCCCCGATCTCGATTTTCACGCCTTTGACGGGCTTATCCGGATATCCGTCAGGCACGAGATATTTGCAAACCGTAGCCTTCTTCTCAAACTTTATTTTCATGCCTTTAAGTTCGCCCGCAATAATCGCTTGGCATATCTCTGAAAAATCCGTCCTCAAAATCGGTAAAACGTTCATAGCCTCGGGATCCCCGAATCGGACATTGTACTCAATAAGTCTTACACCGTTTTTTACAGCTATAAATCCGCCATACATAATGCCTTTGTAATAAACACCGGTCTCTTCATAAACGGCTTTTGCGACAGCGACATTAATATCATGAGCATCTTGCAAGTCGGATGCATTCAAAAACGGCATAGAATGGTCGGCACAACTGTAAGAACCCATCCCTCCGGTATTCGGACCCTTATCACCATCATAAGCTCTCTTATGGTCTTGTACGGCCGGCATACTGGCAACATTTTCACCATCGACAAAACTCATCAAGCTGAACTCTTGCCCTATAAATTTCTCTTCAACCATAACTTTCCCATCTTCTTTCAAGCATTGTTCCGCATAAGCGACTCCTTCATCCGTTGTAAAAAGATGATCACCCGAAACTTTCACACCCTTCCCGCTTTTCAAACCGTCCGCCTTAACCACATAATTTCCCGATAAATCTTTCTCTATAAAATTTCGCAAACCATCAGCATCATGAAAAACTTTAAACTTCGGATTGCCGGGGATCTTGTATTTTGCAAGCAAATCTCTGGCAAAAGATTTGGAGGATTCGAGTGCTCCGGTAGCCATAAACGGTGACGCGGATTTCACCCCGATTTCTTTCAACATATCTACGATCCCTCCTGCGATTGGCGCTTCCGGACCCACGATCGCATAATCCGGCCTCGTATGTTTCGCAAAATCTTTAATTTTATCAAAATCTGATAAATTGCCGACTTCATAAGCCGAAGATATCGGCAATAAACCGGGATTTTTAGCACTGCCGAATACCACGACTTCGGCACCGCTTTTACTTCGCAAAAGAGTTTCGGCGATAACATGTTCTCGGGCGCCATTCCCGATTAAAAGGATTTTTTTCATAGCAAAGTTGCTTGATTGGTATTTGGAGGCATTCTGCATGTACCGCGATCTTCATCTCTTTCCGATTCCGCTTTTTTCAAAACCTCTTCGGTAACATCTCCGGTCGGATACTCGCCGTTGAAACAAGCCAAACAGAAGTTTTCAACCCCCGCATATTTAACGGCGGAAACCAAATCGTCAAGAGTTTGATAGAAAAGCGCATCGGCCCCTATAGCTCTTTTTATTTCATCAAAACTAAGCTCATTCGCGATATACTCTTTTCTGCTTGGCAGATCTATCCCGTACAAACACGGATAGGTGAGTGCGGGCGCGGCCGAAGCGAAATAAATATTTTTTGCTCCCGCGGCTCTTACCATATCAATAATCAACTTGGATGTGTTGCCCCTTACGATGCTGTCGTCAACGAGCAGGACGTTTTTACCCTCGAGCTCGGGGATGTTCGGAGTCAGTTTGTATTTTATGGATTTTTTTCTGATATTTTGTCCCGCCATTATAAAAGTTCTTCCGATATAGCGATTTTTTATGAGGCCGTCTCTGCATTTGACTCCGATTTTATCCGCAAGGGCGACGGCGGTTGACCTGGAGGTTTCCGGAACCGGACAAACGACATCTATTTTCAATCCGGATTTTTTAATTTGGTTGGCCAGTTTTTCTCCCATTTTCAATCTGGCTTTATAGACGGATATCCCATCTATAATCGAATCCGGTCTTGCGAAGTAAACCCATTCGAAAATACAAGGAGTATGTTTTTTGTGTGCGACTTTTTTCCTGTGGACTCGTCTTTGATTGTCTATAAATACGACCTCTCCAGCCTCAACATCGGAAACTTTTTCGAAATCCAACATCTCAAGCGCTACAGACTCCGACGCGAAAATATAATCTGTATTCAGCCCTTCTCTTTTTCCAAAAACGCCGGGTCTGATCCCATGCGGATCTCTGAAAGCGACCATCCCTTGATTGGCGATGTGAGCGACGACCATATACGCTCCGCTGATTTTTCCATAAACTTCCTCGACGGCTTTAAACACATGCTCGGGTTTCAAATCCACCCCGGACTTATTTTGTCTGCGCAAAGCTTTTGCAAAAACATGAAGAATCAACTCCACATCGCAATCGGAATTAACGAGCACTTGTTCTTCTTTGAGGAGCCTCTCCCGAGTCTCTTTATAATGCAAAAGATTCCCATTGTGAGCCATTGCGATTCCGTATGGAGCCGATCTTGTAAAAGGTTGCGCATCTCTGATGGTACAACCGCCAACCGTTGGATACCTAAGATGACCTATCCCGATATTTCCCGGCAACTCTTTGAAACTTTCTTCGTTAAAAAGATCCCTGGTCATTCCCAGACCTTTAACCGTATTGAAATGATGTCCGTCAAAAGTTGTCATACCGGCGGCATCCTGACCTCTGTGTTGCAACACTATCATCGCGTCATACAACTCATATGCGACTTGTCCGCTACCGTAAATCCCTATTACTCCACACATTTTTTTATTGGTTAAGTTGTTTTTTGTAAGCGATAAGGGTGTTCTCCATCAAGCATGCCACAGTCATCGGTCCAACTCCGCCCGGTACCGGCGTTATATACGAAGCTTTTTTTGAAATTTTTTCAAAATCGCAGTCTCCAATCAGATTTCCATTAATTCTGTTCATCCCGACATCAATTACGATAACCTCTTTCTTAACCATATCTGCGGTGAGAAGTCCGGCTTTGCCGACCGCAACTACGATCAAATCCGCATTATTGGTGTGATTTTTCAAATCTTTTGTATCTATATGACACGTAGTAACGGTCGCACCGCGATTTAAAAGCATCGCGGAAACAGGTTTGCCGACAATATTGCTATGTCCGATAACCGTCGCATCCATCCCGCGTACATCTATATCGTAATGTTCAAGCAGTCTGATGATGCCTTTCGGCGTACACGGCGCGAAATCTTCAAACTGCATCGACAAAACCGTTTTTCCGAGATTGTAAGCGTGAAAACCGTCAACATCTTTATAAGGATTTATCGCCTTAATCACCTCTGGCAAATAGATATGTTTCGGCAGAGGTACCTGCACCAAAATGCCATTAACTTGTTTATCGGAGTTTAATCTTTGAATCTCTTTTATTAAATTCTCAGTCGTGGTGGTTTTCGCATCCAAACTTATTTGTTCCCACAAAATACCAACCTGTTCGCACGCCCTTTTTTTATTTCGCACATAAACCAAACTGGCCGGGTCTTCTCCGACCATGATGACGGTTAACTTCGGTTTTTTTGAAAGTTGGCAGACCTCTCCCGTAATTTTCTTCAGTATGAAACTTGAAACCAGTTTTCCGTCTAAAATCTTCATCGGAAGAGATTTTAACAGGTGAAACTTCCCGAAGGCAAATTTAAAGTTTGCTTTTTACTATTTTCCAAATCAATTCCGCGGTATCGGCTATATGATCCTGCAATAAAACATTTTTCCAACCGTATTTCTCGGCCAAGTCCTGTAAAACATACCTGCATCGCTCAATCAGAGTGTCGTTTTCTTCATGAATATGTTTTTTTTCTTTTGCCTTCATAATACGAGACCCGCCGAGAAGAATTCCCAAATCTTCACTTAATAAATATTGATTTAATCTTTCAATCCAATGTGTGTCGAGACCTTTGGCGGTACCCCAGGCGATCCCGGTCCCGATGTAATCTTCGGCAACGACAATATATCCTTGAGAGAGCCATTTCTTAATCTGCGGCTCAAACTGATATCTGTTCAAAGTAAACCACATTTGCAGTTCGGCCTCACTTATTTTTTGTTCACTACCACCGCGAAGAATTTGATTCAAATAAGGACCGGTCGGCGGAAGGTCGTAAACCGGATATTTAACGTATTTGGCTTTATGTCCCTCCTTATTTAACCTTTCAACCAATTTCTTGGCGTGAGTCGTTTTTCCTATGTTGTTGATACCGTAGAGAGCGATGAACATATTTAAAATTTTATTTATCGGTACTTCCGAATCCGCCTCTGCTATCTTTTTTAATTTCGGAAACCTCTTCCCATTCAAACTTATCCATTCTGACGAAAACTCCTTGCGCGATTTTAGTGCCCCTTTCTATGACAACATCTTTCTCGCTGAAATTATAAACCTGAATTTTTATCTCATCTTCCGGACCGCAATAATCATGATCTATAATTCCAAACCCGTGTGGGGGAGTGACACCATGTTTTCTTGGCGTACTCGATCTGGAAGCGACTATAAGCATATATCCTTTCGGGACTTCGACTATAATGTTGCTCGGAATAAGCTCTATCGTTCCGGCTTTAATCGTGACAGATTCCCTTGCGGTTATGTCAAAACCCACGGACCCGTCCGTTTCATATTTTGGCAATGGCAACGAATTATCTACTCTTTTGATTCTTGCCTGCATGTTTTAAATCGTTTATAAGTCCTTTAACGCGTTCAGATGATCGATCTTAACGCCGGGACCCATAGTCGTAGTGATTGTAACGCTCAAAACAAAATTTCCTTTCATATCTTTGGGCTTACTTTCAAGAACGGCTTTAAGATAAGATTTCAAATTCTCGACAAGTTTATCGGCAGAAAAAGATACTTTGCCGAATATATTGTGCAAATTGCCCAATTTATCATTTCGGAATTCGACTTTACCTTTTTTAATCTCGGAAATGGTTTTCGTAAGCTCGGTTGTAACCGTGCCCGCTTTCGGATTCGGCATGAGCCCTTTTTGCCCTAAAGTCCTGGCTATTTTGCCCAACCCCTTCATCATATCCGGAGTGGCGACGGCCGTATCAAACTCCAACCAGCCCTTTTCTATTTCAGCTACCAATTCTTGGTTGCCGGCTTTTATCGCTCCAGCGGCCAGAGATTCCTTGACTTTATCTTCACCGACGAATGCGATTACTCTTACTTCTTTACCGATACCATTTGGTAAAGCCACAGTATTTCTTATAAGTTCCTCGGCTTTTGCCGGATCTATGCCCAGGTGCATATGTATTTCGGTTGACGCATCGAATTTCGTTACCGACGTTTCCTTCAAAAGAGCGCAAGCTTCTTCAATTGTATAAAGCTTGTTTATATCGACCTTGCTTAATGCGGTTCGATACTTTTTTCCGTGTTTTTTTTCCATGGTGTGTTTGGGTTAAGTGGTAAATAGCCCCCGTTTCAGCGGGGTCCCACTAAAATATAAAATTATTCTTCAATATTTTTACTTTTTTGGATAACTTTCCAGTGATAAAGCCATATCGGAGTACCACATATGATTGCCGCCAATCCTTCCGCCAAATCTCTTTTCCTGGCATCCGAATCTTGAGTAGCCCTTTCTTCTTCTTGGCTGGTTTCACAAGCTTCTACGTCAAACTCGGGAGTCTCTTTTAATATATAAGGATCACTGCAAGAACTGTAATAATACTCGCTATAATGCTCTAACGGGAAAACGTAAGTTTTCAGAAATACATTGATCAGGCTGATGCCTCCGATTAAGAAGATAATCATGCCGACTGCGGAAAACGTATAAAGATATACGTTTCTGATGATTTTTTTGAAGTTTGTTTGCATTTTTATTCCTATTATTATTAAAGCTATAACTACTATTATACCTATTAACATCATTGGCCCACTCAAAAACATCGCGGATGGAGTTGATAACATTGATTTTAATCTTTAACTTCTACGCCCATGCTGTGAGCAGTACCGCCGATAATCTTAATTGCGGCATCAATGTCGTTGGCATTCAAATCCGGCATTTTTACTTTCGCTATCTCTTCAAGTTGAGCTCTTGTTATTGTTCCAACCTTCTCCTTATTCGGTTGCCCCGAACCTTTTTGCAAAGATATGGCTTTCTTTATAAGAACTGCGGCTGGAGGAGTCTTTTTAATAAAAGTAAAACTTCTGTCCTCATAGATAGTAATTTCAACAGGGACGATAGTATCTCCCATTTCCTTTGTTTCCGCATTGAATTTACTGCAAAAATCTTGAATCTGAACGCCGTGTTGACCTAAAGCGGGACCGATTGGAGGTGCCGGATTGGCTTTACCGGCCGGAATCTGTAGCTTCACCATGGTCAAAATCTTCTTCGGAGGCATAAAAATGAAAAATTATAAAATATGCGCATGGATTTTAAGTGTTTCATCAGGGTAAGTCAAGCTATTTCAAAGATGAAAACAATTCCTTGAAATTATTATGATAAGCGCTTGCGTAATTGAATGCGAAAACCCTGTTTTCTCCCAATACGATTATGAAAATATCGGTTGTCTTTACCGTATCGTTAAAATAAAAAGAGGCTTCTCCATAATTATTTACTTCGTTTATGGTACCGGCGGACGGCTGATCCATCCCGCTTTGTTTTAAATCGGTATAAACGGTAAACGCTTCAGTTGGATCGGCACATACGATTTCATATAAACTACCCAAGTACTCTTCTCCCGAAAACAACTCCCAATAATAACTTTCGGCGGACTCATCGTTATATCCCAAAAACTGAAACACCTTATCCGGGAAATTCTTGGATTTCAACTCTGATCCTTCCGGGAAACCAAACGACATATAATCATAAGAATCCAAAGTCGAAAAATACTCGACATCTTCTACCTGTTCCGGATCCTCCTCGACGAAGACCCCTTCTTCATTTTCTTGTCCACCTGCTTTCCTGTCCAGATAATCGCTAACCACAAGCTCACTTACCGTAATTATTACTACGGCCGAGAAGATGATGGTGAATATTGTGAACTTATGCATTTTTGTTTTAAAACTCAAATCTCAGAGTTCAAAACTCTAAACCGACCTTACTTCTTTTTGACCTGCGTGAAATCCAACTCCACCGGCGTCTCTCGTCCGAATATGGTAATCATAACCTTGATTTTGCCCTTGGCCTCATCGACATTGTTGATAATTCCTTCATAACCGGCGAAAGGACCATCCAAAACAACGACGTGATCGCCGTTTGCGAAATCGATTTTGAATTTCGGCTCTGCTTGACCCATATGTCTCTTAATGACCTTAAACTCTTCCTCGGAAACAGGTACGGGAATTGTTCCCGAACCTACGAAACCCGTAACGTTTGGAGTATTTCGAACAACATACCAAGATTCGTCATCAACCATCATGTCTACCAAAACATAACCCGGAAAAAGTCTTTTTTTCTCGGTCTTGGGCTCACCCTTTTTCATAACGATTTGCGTCTCTTTCGGCACAACGACATCGAAAATTTTATCCTGCATATTCATGGATTCGATTCTCTGAATCAAAGCTTCCCTGACAGCATCTTCATATCCTGAATAAGTGTGTATCACATACCAGTGACGACCGGTATTTTTAGCCTGTTTTGCCATGTCTTAAATATGGGTTATAAAGCGAGATTTAACAACTGTTGCATTCCGTAGGACAATCCGTAATCGGTGGCACCCAAAAATACAGCGACGGCAAAACAAACCCCAACAACCACAACCGTTAAAAGAACGGCTTGATTTTTCGTCGGGAAAGTCACTTTCGTAAGCTCGACGAAACTGTCCTTGAAGTATTGAATGAGTTTATTGAACATATATTTTAGCTTTTAAAAATTATCCTTAAAAAACCCGCATTGCAAGATGTGGCAGAATTCTATTACGTAAATTGTCCAAATGCAATAAAATATTTGCTTGGGAAGCGAAAAAATGGTAAAATTAATAGATAAAAACAAAAACCAAATGCGAAAACAAAAGAATCTGACATATTTAAAAGCTTTTATCGTTGCGGTTATTCTTATCGGAATAATCATATATTTTATTGCAACTTCGCCTCTTTCGGCGGATGCGGCATACTTTGATCTACCCGATGCGGAGAATTTCGGCGACGTCCCTGCTCCGGAAGGCGATGACGCAGTTGCGATGGCCCAAAACCTGATAGCGAGGATAATGGCTCCGTTGAGGGTTATATTGGCGGCGGTTGGGGTCGCGTTGATAGTTCTTTATGGATTCACGCTTGTGGTGTCGGCCAGGAATGAAGAAGCGATAAATACGCAAAAAAAAGCTCTGATATACGGGTTTATAGGATTGGCCCTTGTAAGTATTGCCGGTTCGCTGTCGGAGATTTTCAATTTTCAAGAAGGAAGTTTCTTGGGGAGCGAAGCGGACATAGTTGAAAGGGCGGGACTTTTTGACAGTAAGGCTACGGTTGTAATCACTTTTTTGAAATATATAATCGGAAGTATAGCTGTATTTGCAATCGTCAGATCGGGTTTCGTAATGTTGCTTTCGGGAAGCAGTGAAGAAGCGGTAGGCAAAGAAAGGAAAAATTTGGTTGCGGGATTTACCGCATTGGCATTCGTGATAATAGGCGATTTCTTTGTGAGAAAAGTTATGTTTAACGTAGTGCAAGGAGACAACGAAGCGGTTGTTTCGATCAATGCCACGGCGGGAATTTCGGAAATTATAGCAATAACAAACTTTATGGTGTGGTTCGTGGGACCCATTATGATGCTTGGGATAGTGGCGGGAGGGCTTATGTATGCGATGGCCGGAGGTGACGAGGAGAAGTCCGGCAAGGCGAAAAAGATACTTGTAAACTCGATTATAGGTGCGATAATTATTTACGGCGCTTTTGCATTGGTTTCAACCATTATCAGCGGAGTATTTTAAAAATGAAAAAAACGATAAAACAATTTGCAATATTTCTAACGAGTCTTGTCGTCGGACTTACGTTTATAAATCAAGTGCAAGCGGTTGATTACAACGAATTCCTGGAGGAGTTGGGAGATTCGGAAGGGGAACAAGTGGATTTGCCTAATTACGGTGATAGCGGTGATGCTCACGGGCAAGCTTTTCAGGAAGAGGGGCTTACGGAAATTACCAGCGCGATTTATTACGCTCTGGATTTTGCAAAATATATCCTTGGCGGGATAGCGATTTTATTCATGGTGATCTCGGCATATCAATTGCTTATGGCCGGTAAAGGATCAGACGAAGAGATTTCAAAACAAAAAAATTATTTCGTATGGGCGATTATAGGATTGGTTTTCGTTTTTGCGGCGGATACTCTGGTTAAAGATATGTTTTTCGGCGAACAAGGCGAAATCTTCTTGGAGGATGAGGCGACCACATACAGTTTTGCCGAGAAGGCGAATAAAGGGATAAAAGGCATGTATACGCTGCTGGAGGTGTTTATCGGTGTAGTTGCGGTGCTTGCGATAGCTTATGATGGTATGAGGATGATTATTTCCTCACACGACGAAGAAGAAGTAAGAGGTGCGAAAAACCACATTTTCTGGTCTTTGATAGGGCTTGTGATGATAGGTCTTTCGGAATTGATAGTGAAAGATATTATTTTTCCTTTCACGCCGGAAGAAGGGGTTCAACTCGGAGTTACGGAAGGAAAAATGTTATTTGCCAATATTACGAATTTCATAGCCGGCATAATAGGATTTATATCCGTAAGTATGATCATTTACGCCGGATATTTGTATGTCACCGCAGGTGTCAACGAACAGAATACGGAAAACGCCAAGAAAATCATATTCGGTGCGGTTATAGGCATAATTTTAACGGGTGCCGCATTTGCGGTTACTTCGACGATTCTTTCGATAGAATAGCGCAAGGAACCCCGCTTAGCGGGGGCTCCATGCGCAATACATTCAAAGTCGATTGTGCCTGCCTGTCGCCTGCCTGCCGGCAAAGGCAGGGTAGACAGGAACACAATCTCGCTATTGAAAGTGATGAGTTTTGTATTACGAAGGCAAACGGTTTTTTCTACACCAGTAAACAGTATTTTTATTTAAAGAAGGCAAAGTTACATATTTGCCATTACTGTCGACTTCGTCAAACACTTCAAATCCATTCCGATTTAAAATATCCCTCGCCATTGCACGAGTTAAAAAATTATAACTGCATGACATATCCTCCGGTCCATGATTTATACCAAATTCGACCATTGTTAAAAGTAATTTTTCCAGTTTTCTTCTGAAACGATTTGGAGACAAGCAATGTTCATGAATTAAAAGTATGCCGTCTTCATTTAATGCACCATGTACATCACTCAAAAGTTTATCTTCATCCTCCGGTTCAACATGATGCATTACTCCTGACAGTAAAACAAAGTCGGCAGAGTTAGCGACCGTTGCGGCAAGAGTGAAAGGATCAATTATTCCAAACTGCAGATTAGACAAATCGGAAAGAGGTATGCCGGAATGATGATCTTTAACATCATAACCAAAAACTTGAGCCTCGGGAAAATTATGAGCCAAGCGTCTTGTTATCGTGATTGATCCGCATCCCCAATCGACTACAACACGTGGAGCAATTCCCAACTGGCCAAGTTTTAACTTTATGTCATCAGCCAATCTATGCTTTCCGCCATCACGTTCTTGAGCCATACGTTTTAAATCCGGGAAAGATCTTGGTAAATTCATCATTTGGTGAAATCGTAATTACGAGGTAATATTGGCTCGTGCAAGCCGGGAAGTCAACTTCTTCTTTGCTTGTGTTGCATAAGGATTTGAGCCCAGGGTCTTCGACCTTGAATTCACGGCTCTTTTCTGCTATAATAAACAGATAAAAAACTATCAAAAACCAACATGCGCATACAAAAACACATCATTTCCTTGCTGCTTTCGCTGTCGGCGGTATTGCAAATTTTGGCATTTCAGACGGCATACGCTGGAAGTCTGGACGACATTTCTCTGGATCTCATACCGGAAGAAGCGGAAGATGCTTTGTGCGAAGGGATGGATGAAACAACGGGAGGGGTTTTGAGTTGCGAAGATTATGGAGAGATCACGAGTTTTACGGAATATGAAGGATCTTTCGAAGCCCCGGACGCGGAAGGATATGACAGCGGTTTAACCAAGGCGACAACGGCGAGAGAGTTCATTTTGAATGTGACAAATTTCGCGCTTTCATTCTTGGGGTTGGTTGCGGTGGTTGTGATAATCTACGGAGGATTTTTGTATATTACGGCGGGAGGTGAAGAAGATAGAAGCGGTAAAGGTAAAAAATCAATCATGTATGCCATAATCGGCATATTGGTCGTATTGTCATCCTACGCCATAGTGAATACTCTCATTGGCGAAGCCCCCGGCGGAGGGGAAGACAGAGGCGGAGGAATATACTCGTCCGGCGATTCGGTTACAGGAGACGAGGCGGACATTTATAACATCAATTACATAGCGCAATCCATAGAAGATATGACGGCGGAATATGTCGATGTATTCACGGTATATTCGAATGTTTATACTTACGTTGACTATATTGAAAGCTACGACGCTCCCGAAGCGCAAGAGGTAACGAACTTGTTGGAGTGGATGGATGGTAACGACTCTGCGGAAATAGATTACGACAGCTTGGCTTTGATAAATGAATATGCCGACATAGTGGGGCAAGTTGCGGTTAAAATAATGGATTCGGTGGATAGATATAGCGACACATACACGGCGGCACAAAATCTGCAAGAATACGCGGACATTTTGACTTATAACACCGAACCGGCGAAATATTCGTACAACGAAGAAAATTATATGGCGAGCTTGTTTAATGTGAATAACGCACAAGCCAGTAGCGAATTCGATATGGAGAATTACGGAAACAATGTTTACGCACTCGTGATAGACGTAAAAACCGCGGCAAGAACCGATTTTAATGAAAAAATACAAGAATATTACGATACGCTTACAACTTATAGAGATTTGTTCGATACGAGCGAGTATGGGATTTCCGGTGGTTCCAGCTTAAGTGAAATAGTGGAGCAATTTACGGTTGCAAGAGAATATTTTGCCGAAGGAGGCGACAGTCGCCAAACCCAAGAAGAGATGTCGATAGAAATTCCGACCATGGGAGAAATCGTAGTTGAAACGGAAGGACCGTTTATAACCAATTCGGTTTTGAGACAAGTGGTCGGCGATCTTGGCACATTGTATTCGATGGTGGTAAATCTTGAATTCGTAACCGCGGTGATAGAAGCCAGCGTTGACGAAGGAAATCAACCGTTGGTAGTGAGTTTCAACGGTTTGACATCATACGATCCGAGCGATCTTACGATAGAAGATGACCAATACAGTTGGGATTTGAATGGAGATGGTGAATATGAAGAGTCGGATGAACCGAGCCGAGCCACGGTAAGTTACACTTATACCGAAACCGGCACATACAGAGTCGGATTACGCATCACAAGCCAAGACTCGAATATAGCTCCCGGCCAAAGTTATATCAGCATAACTGTAAATCCGCCAAAATCGAATATAGTCGTAACCGCGACCACAAGCAGTGGAGATTTTACACTTGCGAATTACGAGGAGGGAACGAGTGAAAACGAAGTGAAATTCACGGAAGCCGAAGGTGCTACCGGGATTACAATATCGCTCGAAGGCACAAAAGATGGTAACGGTGACGATACGGTTTACCACAAGTTGGATTGCGGAAATGGAACGGAAACATACGAAAGCGAAAATATCATTACGGAAATATGTACTTATCCGGAAGAGGGCAGTTATGAACTTTCGGTTGAAGTTACGGATGTGATAGGCAACATAGACAGATACATAGGGGACGTTGTTATTGCATCTCCGGCCGCTAGAATACAGCCGTTGATCTATTTGGGAACAATCGCTACGGAATTCACTTTTGACGGTTCGGCTTCAAATACCGATAAGGGTACGATTGCAAATTACGACTGGATGATTTTGGGTCCGGATGGGACGGAAACGGTATTGGGTAACGAAGAAATGGCTACATATAAACCGGAAACCCCGGGCAGATATACGGTTTCATTGGAAGTTACAGACAGTTCCGATAATTCCGATACGGATACGACAATAATTACAGTTGAATCTCAAGCTCCGGTACCGAGGTTTTCTTATGAAATAAAAGATCCCGCTCAACCCGGCACGGTATATTTCGATGCGGGAGACAGCTACGATCCGGATCCGGACGATATAATATCTTATTTGTGGACTTTTGAAGGGACGGAAGGCGCGGAGTATACTTTTGTTGAAGGAGATGCGACATCGGAAAAACCGGCGGTTAAATTTAAAGAAGCCGGGAAGCAAAATATTTCACTCGAAGTCAGCGACCAATACGAAGATGAAGATATTAGAAAAACATCCACCCTCGATGACAAGATAGAAATAGAATCCGTACTCGATGTTCTTCTGGAGATGCCGGACGGTATAGCCTATACGATGGACAGCGAAACGGGTGAGGTTGAAGTCGATTTTAATGCGGTGAGCGAAAACGCAGTTGCTTTTGAAATGGATTACGGCGATTCGGAAACGGAAATGACGGAAAGTATCGCAAGCGGTACTGCAACTTTTACTCACACATACAAAGAATCAGGAACATACGATTTGACATTAACTGCTTACGACGAAGACGATAACGAAAACACATATACAAAAAAACTATACATAGGCGATAGCAACTCGACGATTGCGGTTATAGGTCTTCAGAAAGACGACATAGCGGTAAGCATGTCCGACATACAAGGCAGTATTAAGACGGTATTTACTTTTGATGCATCCGAATCGAAAAACAAAGACGGCTCTTCCAGAAATCTGGGATACGGCTGGGATTTCGGCGACAACACGAGGAGCACCGAGAAAAAAGCCAGTCATAAATTCGAAGAAGTTGGAACTTATGAAATAACACTTACGGTAAGCGACGAAGATGATCCGACCGTAACTTCGGAAGATACGATACAAATCGTAATCACCGAAGACCCGCCGGAAATAAACTCTCTCACTTATACGATAAATTCTGACTCAAACGTCACCCCCGTAGAGATTACGCTGGAAGTTGACGCCGAAGATCCGGATGGCAGTATCGCAAACTACTATTGGTATTATTACGACACGTCGGATACTACCGAAAAACTGGGTGCGCAGATTACAAAGACGAATAAAGCCGAGATGACCATATCTACAAACGGCACGACGGGCGAAGAAAAAGAGTATGCGTTTGTGGTCGAAGTTACGGATACAGCGAACAACACTGTCTCGAGCGTTGATTTCTTGGACGAAGATCCGACAATGGAAGTTGAAAACGGAGAGAACGCATCTCCAATCGCGGAGTTTAGCGCAAGCGATACTCAAGTTATGTTGGGCGATTCGATTACGCTTTCGAGCACATCTTACGATCCGGATGGCGACGACCTTACATACGTATGGGATCTTGAGGGGAATGGATTTAGCGACAATGAAGAGTCCGAAGAAACAACTCTTAATTTCATACCGACGGCAATAGGTTGTTATGATATCAGATTGAAAGTCATAGATTCCGGTAATCAAGCCGCCACGTCTGACAAAACAACCGAAATATGTGTTGAATCCATTGCCGAACCTCCGGAGGCCGCATTTACTTATAAGGTTGATAATTTTGATGTCGCATTTACGAACAATTCAACGGTTGATACCGCAAACGGGGCGGAGTTTTACGCCTTTTATTGGGATTTCGATTTGGCAACCGATTCGGATGGCAACGGTGATAAAACCGACGATACGGATTCGGAAGAAGAGTCTCCAACCTACATATATGAAGAAACCGGCACATACGAAGTGAAACTTACGGTTTATGACAATTCCGGCAACTCCGATAACGTAACTCAATCGATCTTAATTTCGGATACGGATCCGCCAATTGCCGCATTTACATATGAAGCCGATGGATTGAGCGTGATATTTTCGGACAATTCGGAAACATCTTCGAACGACATAGAAATAGTTTCTTATGCTTGGGATTTTGATTCATTAAAAGATTCCGACGGCGATAGCGATAAAACAAACGATACGGATTCGACAAGCGCGACGCCGACTCATGAATACGATGATTACGGCACCTATACCATAAAACTTACAGTGATGGACTCGGTAAATAAAGAAGATTATGTCACGAGGACGGTAGAGATTTTAAATGAGGAAGAACTTATAGGATACTTAAATACAATTCCGACGGCCTCTCAAAGTGATGGCAAAGTTCATCTCGATGGAACCTCCGGCAAAATAACCCTGCAGTACTCGACCAATCAAGAAGATGACGCGGGTATAATATGCTGGATAGACAAAAACGCTTACTACGATAGCGACGGAGATGGAAAAACAAACAATGATCGCAATTACGAATTTGAATCTTGTACGAGCGGAACAATCCCGGATGTGAATTTCGAATCGTCTTGGGGACCGATTGTCGTGATACTTGCGGTTGAAGATGCGCAAGGCAACGAATATCAAGTTACGAAAGAAGTGGTATTTGATATTGAAACCGGAGGAACAAGCATGATCCCGGTATCAAGCACGGGCGCACTCGTTCTCATCTTGGCGGCTTGTTCATTTGCGCTTTTGGGTGCGAGCATTTACACTGTTAAAAAGATAAACTAAAACAAAAATAAATATGGAGAATCAAATACCAGCGCAGCCTCCGGTTGCGCCTCAGCCACCGGTGGTTGTTGCACCGCCGCCTCCGGCGGAACCGCAAATCGCGCCTGCGCCACCACCACCGACGACGCCTCAGAAACCTTCGGTTCAACCCAAAACTCCGGCGGCACAACTTACTCCCGAAGAACTTAAAAAACTTAAAGAAAAGAAAGCCAAAGATAAAAAGAAAAGGATGATGGTTGCAGGTATAGTAACCGGTTCGTTTGTATTTATCGCGATTATCGTAACGATATTTATTTTGCTCGTTCAAGGAGGCGGAAGCGAAAACCCGCTTCTTAAAATGTTCGGCATCACCGAAGAAAATTTTTATCCGTTTTTGATTGCACTTACGAACATAATGTTCGGATTGGCGATATTTATAGCGTTCATCGTCGGAGTGATTGGCGCTTTCAAAATGTTGATGGCCAAAAAAGATGACAAATCCGGCAAACAAAAAGGTATGATTATGGCAATAATCGGTGCCGGCTTATGTGTAATGCTTTTGATGACATGGACTTTCACGTACCTCTACTTAACAGATAAACAAGTCGAGAAACAGGAGGCTCAAGATACATCCGTGATAAAAACCAATCCGGAAGAATTAACAGGGCTCACGGCACCTTTGACCATAGAATTTGATGCTTCGGGGATACCCTTTAATCCATATAAGTATAAAATTCTTTCTTACGAATGGAATTTTGGCGACGGCTCAACCGCAACCGGCGAAACGATCAGCCACAGATACACGACAAAAGGTCCCGATAGTGGCAGATATCAAGTCGTTCTCACGTTGACTTATGAAGATGTAAATACGGGCGAAGAACAAGAAGAGTCAATAACGCTGGATGTTGTATTTGAAAACGAACAAGTTGGAGCAAGCTTCACGGCAACTCCGGAAAGCGGCGAAATCCCGCTGGAAGTTTCATTTGACGCATCCGAAAGTCTCGACCCGGACGGTGAAATAGTTTCTTACGAATGGGATTTCGACGGAGATTCGGAATTTGATGATGGAGAAGGGGAGACAATCACATACACGTATGACAAAGAAGGCAAATACACAGTTTCCTTAAGGGTTACCGATAACAACGGTGAGTACAATGTCGCAACAGTGGAGATAGATGCTCAGGGTTCAAACTCTCCAACGGCGATAATAACCGAAGAAACGGACGAATATTTCACCGGCGTTGAATATATGTTCTCCGCTGAAGATTCGGAAAGTCCGGTCGGCAACGAAATAGAAAAATACGAATGGGATTTCGGTGACGGTACCGCTTATCAAAAAACCAGAACCGTAAAACACACTTATGAAGAGGTCGGCGAATATACGATCATTTTGGAAGTGACGGATTCCGAAAACAAGACGGGCACACAAGAACTGACAATAGAAGTTGAAAACCCGGAAGAAGTCCCGGTTGCCATGATTGAAACATATCCGGCGGTTACGGAATCGGCGGGAGCGGTCATGGGAGAAGTTCCATTTGAAGTATCTTTTGATGCTTCCGGCAGTACCGACGCCGATGACAACATAGTGGATTACGAATGGGATTTTGACGGGGACGAAGTTGTGGACGACACGGGAGAAACAACGACTTATACATACCAAGAAGAAGGCACTTATAACGCTATTCTTACGGTCATTGACGGCGATGGAAACATTGGCACGAATACTGTTGTTGTCGTTGTTGAAGCCCAAGGGCTTACGGCATCTTTATTGGCATCTCCGGTATCCGGAGAGGTTCCGCTCGAAGTTGAATTCAGCGCGGCCGGCTCCTCATACCCGGATGGCGAAATCGTGGCTTACGAATGGGATTTTGGCGATGGCTCGGAAGCTTATGTAAGCGGCGCGGAAGTTTCTTATGAATATGAAGATGTCGGTTCGTTTACAGCGACGGTTACGGTTATCGCGGCCGATGGATCCGAAGATACGGCATCTTTGGGCATAGTTGTAAGGCCGGTTTCCATATCGGCTTGTTTTGAACCAAGTATTTCTGAAGGTAAATCACCCTTGGTGGTAACTTTCGACGCGGGATGCAGTACCGGCGCGATAGACAGTTACGCTTGGGATTTTGGAGATGGTGAGAAAAGTTATGATCGCAAACCAACCCACACGTTTGAAGATGTTGGAGTTTATACGGTCACACTCGAAGTCGAAGACTCAAGCGGCGTGAGCGATGAATACGAGATGGAGATTGTTGTAACGGAATAAGTTGCCACTATGTGTTTATGAGTCTATTCGTCTATAGCACTTCCCTTAGCATTTTCCCGCTCTTCATAGCCTTTTTTACCAACTTCGCGACTTCGTGATAGCCAAGTTTGGGAACAAGCTCTGTTGCCATACACAAACTTTTATCGAAGGCGGCTTTGATCTCTTCTTCGCAAGCCTCTATTCCGTCCACACATTTTTCTCGAGTCATTTTTATTCCGTTTGTCAAAATCATAACCGCCATCGTCAGATTAAACATAACTAGCGGGGTATACCAATTGAGCTCAAGTTGTCCGCCTTGCGCCGCAAAAACAACAGTCGTATCTATTCCCATAATCTGTCCGCAAATCATGGTCATGCATTCGGGGATCGACGGATTCAATTTTGCAGGCATTATTGATGAGCCGGGTTGAACTTTCGGAAGTTTTATTTCGCGTAGTCCGGCTCTCGGTCCGGCATTCATAAGCCTTATATCTCCCATAATCCTGAAAATTTCTATCGAGAGATTTCTTAAAGCGGCCGAAAATCGCGTAAAATCTTGCATACTGTGAGTTGTGGTAATCGAGTTGGGAGCTTTTGTGAATTTTCCTCCGACGATTTTTGACAATTCGGTTATTACGGCATCTTTGAATTTCGGATGAGCCGTTATTCCCGTCCCGATTGCCGTGCCGCCTATACCCAGTATTTTTAGGTTTTCGATTGCCTCGACCAAGCTCTCTCGAGAGTTTTTTAAGGCTTGAGCATAAGCCATAAACTCGGCACCGAGAGTGATCGGTACCGCATCTTGCAAATGAGTTCTGCCAACTTTTTTTATATTCTTAAATTCTTCTCCTTTTTTTTCAAAACTTTTTATTAAAAGTGAAATCTCGGACAAAAACGATCTGTTCATCATAACCAAAGCGACCCTTATTGCAGTCGGGATCACGTCATTCGACGACTGAGCCATGTTGACCTGATTATTCGGATGAACGAACTTATACTCGCCCTTTTTGCCACCCAAAATCTCATTTGCCCTATTCGCAATAATCTCATTCGCATTCATATTGTACGAAGTCCCGGCACCAGCCTGAAAAACATCCAAAACGAATTCGTTATCAAATTTACCATCACAAAACTCAATACACGCTTTTTCAATTGCATTCGCCTCTTTCGCATTAAGTTCGCCAAGCTTTTCATTCGCGCGACAAGCCGCGAGTTTCACATATCCGAGAGCAACTTTGAAATCTTTCCCCGCCGTAATGCCGCTTATCCGGAAATTTTCAAGAGCTCTCGCTGTAAAAGATCCGAAATAAGCATCAAAAGGGACGAAAACCTCGCCGAGAGCATCCTGCTCAGCTCTATAATGATTGTTTTTTGCCACTGTAAAAAAAATTAAAGACAGGCGGAATTATAGCATTATTATTATTTACATGTATACGTGCTACTTCCTAAATACCCGATACACACGATATAAATTTCTTTGCTTGTCGCTCTGACGGCCGCAGGTTTAATGGATTTTACATCTTTAAAAATCTTTTTCGCATCAAATAGAAACCTTCTCAACTCATTGCTGTTAAAAATCTTAAACAAAGCCGATCCGCCGCGTTTCAAATGGCGCCTTGTAATTTTTAGCGCCGCGATATTCAAATCAACGCTGTTATCATGATCGAGAAACTTAATGCCTGTCGTATTTGGCATCAAATCGGAAGTAACCGTATCGAATTTTTGAGTGCCAAGAATTTGATTTAAATAATTGACATCAAAAACATCGCCCGTATAAGTAGTAATATTTTTCAGCGCTTCTTTGCCCGAGAAGGGCTCGATTTTTTTAAGATCAATCCCTATCACTTTCCCCGAAGGACCGACAATTCTGCTTATTACCTGCAAAAAACTTCCCGGCGCAGACCCCAAATCAAGCACATTGAATCCGGTACTTATTATTTTAAACTTCTCCAAAATCTCCTTGAGCTTGTACGCACTCCTTGCGCGATAACCCTCCTCCTTGGCTTTGAGGAAAAACTTATCTTTTACCTGATATACTTTAAAGTGGTTTTTTCGATGGTAAGCCATTTTGTCTCGGGTAATTTGAGTTTAAAGGTCTATTTTTTGTAAAAAGCAACAGCGTAAAAGGTATATCGAGTCCGGACAATCTGTAATGATGGATTTTTTCAAGATCGAAATTCGTGATCGCCATCGCATTCTTGGCGGTAGGTAACTCTTCCGCATATTTCGGACCTTTATAAGCTATAAAAACTCCGCCACGTCTCACAAACCCCGACCCGAGTTCCAACAAGGTTGGTAGGGGAGCTACAGCTCTTGCAATTACCATATCAAACTTCTCCCTATAAATCGGATCATGCGCCAAATCTTCAGCCCGAGCGCATTTGACAATGACGTTTTTCAGGGCAAGCGTTTTCACCATCTCTTGAACGGAAGTACATTTTTTATTGATCGAATCGACGAGTGTGAACTGTATATCAGGCCTTTGTATCGCAAGCACAAGCCCCGGCAATCCTCCGCCGGTACCGAGATCCAAAACCTTCTTTGCGTTGGAAAAAAACTGTGCGCACTCGAGCGAATCCATAATATGTCTCGCAAAAAACTCTTTTCGTCCCTCGAATTTACAAAGGTTCAACTTATGATTTTCGGCTTCAAAAAGCCCTACGAATTGTTCAAAAATTTTGTTCACTAATTCAAGTTACGCTACAGATATCATTCTATAAAAAAAAGACCTCGATAGCGAGGTCTTTTTCAAATTGCAAAATCAAATTACTCTGTTACTTCCGTATCCGTAACAGGCTCCTCCTCAACTACCGGTTCGACAACTTCGTCGGTGGTTGTATCGTCGGCAACAACCTCTTCTTCTACGCAAACAGTTCCATCTTCACAAAGTGTTTCGACAGGTTCGACTACGACGGCATCAGGTATTTCGCCGATATTTGCTCTCAAAACGGCCTCGGTCTCTTCTGTTGTAGCGGTATCATAAGCTGTTATATATAAGTCGCAAAGTTGACCGTCGAACTTATCAAGCCTGTCCAACGAGAGATTGAAAACGGTATTTACCATATCCGTATCCGGTTTGGCATAAGAACTCATCAAAGAAGGTCCGCTGGTGTTCAATGTCTCTTCGTCCGCGCAAATGATTTTTGAAATATAAGCGTTAGTCTCGTACTTGGTTGTGAAATCAATCGTGTCTACGGCCGGTACCAAGTAAGAATAAGCGGGAGTTGTGAAGATGATCTCCTGCTTGGCGAGAAAGCATCCGCTAAAAATTCCAATTAGCGCCAATGCCAACGTTAACAGTGCAATTTTTTTCATTTTTATATTGGTTAAAAATTTGCTTAAAAAGTCTACTACCGATGTTGACTAAAAGCAAATCCTTCCGATTACAGCCACCGGTGCGGTTTCCGTTCTCAAAATTCTTTTCCCAAGATTAAACGTTCCCCCTCCCGATTTCACGAAATATTCAGCTTCGCCTTTCGTTATCCCGCCTTCAGGTCCTACGAATAAACTGACCTCTCCAGCATTTCTCATCTCCGACATCAGCTCTTCCAACGAGGTCTCTTTGTCGCCTTCATAAGCCATTATTTTCACACCCGGGGCCGCATCAGAAGCGCTTTTGAGATCCTCGACATTGCCAATCATGGGCAAAACGCTTCCGCCACACTGTTCGCAAGCCTCGATCATAATTTTTGAAAGCCTTTCAAGTTTTGGTGGCAAATCGCCATTTTTCAAACGTGTCTCGGATCTTTCCATAATTACAGGGTGAAAACTGATTGCGCCAAGCTCCGTGCATTTTCGTACGACTTCCTCGAATTTCGACCAAACATTCGGGACTCCTTGATACAAATGGATTTTAATCTCTCTTTCCGCTTCGCTTTTAACCCTATTAACGACATCCACGCCGACGCAATCTTTCGCAACAGATCTAATTTCACATAAAAAATCCACGCCGCCACCATTAAAAAGTGCAATCTTTTCGTCAACCTTCATCCTAAGAACTCTACTTATTTGATGAACAATGCCGTCATCGCGTATCTCGAAAGAGGTGTGTTTATTCGTGATGTTTGCTTGATAAAATCGATGCATAATCCATAGTGTTAAGTATATTTTTTTTCTCAAGCCATCCGCGTCTTGCCATAAAGATGCCATATTTAATATACGACAATTGAGAGGTGCCGTGCGAATCCGTGCCAAGCGAAATCATCACTCCCATATCTTTCGCCATCCTCAGATGTTCCGCGGAAAGGTCGAGCCTTTTCGGGTTACAATTTAACTCTATCGCGACATTATGTTTTTTAGCGGCCTCCATGACTTTTACAAGATCGATATCATACGCCTCTCTCATGCCGATAAGTTTGCCGGTCGGGTGCCCTATAATTTTCACAAAAGGGTTCGAAATCGCCTTAATTATTCGTGCGGTTTGTTCCTCACGCGTAAGCCTGAAATATGTGTGTACGGACGCAATCACAATGTCGAGTTTTTTCAAAATCGAGTCCGGCAAATCGAGCGAACCATCTCTCAAAATATCAACTTCCGCTCCTGTTAGGATTTTAATGCCTTCGATTTTTTTATTTAAAGTCTCAATCTCTTTTATTTGAGCCTCGAGCCTTGTTTTATCGAGTCCGTGGGCGATTTTTAAAGAGGCTGAGTGATCCGTGATTGCGATGAATTCATACCCCGTTTTTTTCGCCGTTTCCGCCATTTCCGTGATCGTATTTTCGCCATCGGACCAGTCCGAATGTGAATGAAGTTCACCTTTGATATCGGAGATTTCGATCGGTTTAATAAAATCTGTCTCGCCCGTATCTTCGCGCATTTCGGGGATGATGTAGGGGAGATTGATCGCTTTGAAAACGTCTTCTTCGGTTCTGCAAATGATTTTTTTATTCCCTTTAAAAACTCCATACTCGTTTATTTTCAGTCCCATCTTCTGGGCAATCTTGCGAGTGGTGATATTATGAGCTTTTGAACCTGTAAAATAATACAACGCCGCTCCGAAATCATCTTTACTGACAACTCTTAAATCCACCTGCATGCCATTCTCCAAAATTACAGTTGTCTTAGTATTGCCGCGTGATTCGATATGCGAAATAAAAGGGAAGTCGCAGAAATATTTGATAATCTCTTCGGGCTTATCTCCGCATGCCAAAATATCGACATCTCCGACAGTTTCAAGCCTGCGTCTCAAACTGCCGGCATATTCGACTTTAGAAACGGCGTCCGATTTCTTCATGTAAGAAATAATCTCTTCCGCAATATCCAGCGCTTCATACATGGGAATTCGAGCCTTCAAGCGGCCATAAGATTCTATAGATTTTAAAACCTCCGATTCGCTTTTCTCTCCCATTCCCGAGAGCTCGCGAATAAGCCCGCGTTTTGCGGCACTTTTCAGCTTGGCAACGGAATCTATCGAGAGTTCATCGTGAAAAAGTTTGGTTTTTTTCGGTCCGATGCCACGAAGTTTCATGATATCTAGAAGTCCCGGCTTAATTTGTTTAACAAGTTGTAAATGTTTTTTGCAGTCGCCCGTATCGAGTATTTCTATGATTTTTCCCATCAAAGACTTGCCGATGCCGGGTATTTTGTCGAGAAGTTTCGGATCTTTTTCGTAAATATCACGAAGATGATAAGGATAATTTGCGACAACCTGCGCGGCGCGATGATAAGATCGAATTTTGAAAACACTATCGCCGGTAATCTCAAGCATGTCTCCTATCTCCTGAAAAATTTGCGCAATCTTTTGGTTTTCCATAAGCTATAACTAATTTTAGCAAAATTTCTTATAAAAAAATATGACCAATAAAAAATCAAAAAAAGAAGAACAAGAAGCGGTAAAAGATGTATTAAAATCTCTAGAGGAAGAAAATTTATAGTTGAAATGAAATTAATTTCTTGAAAAAGGTTCAGAAACCATATAAATTTACGACAGGCCGGTAGTGAACCTGCCTGTCGGCAGACAGGGAGAACGGTCCATCTTATAAAGCTGATTGCTGGGGCGTCGCCAAGTGGTAAGGCAGTGGCCTTTGGAGCCACCATCCGTAGGTTCGAATCCTACCGCCCCAACCAGTACGATGGAGTATGGCGTTTGATAATTTATCATTTGTATGACAGAAGAAGCTCAAAGATTTCATCGTGAGGAAATCCCGGCAGAACTTAAAGACCATTGCCACATGGCATTTAGCATAAACAATCTAGAACCAAATCGAAGATCAAGCTTTTTACCCAGAATCGCTCCCGCAGTACTTGCTGGTTGCTTAACTATGGCCTGTACCGATGTTTCGAAAAAAGTTCACGAAGTATTAGATACGGCAGATTATGAATGTCCGGATGGTGGTGGTAATTTTTACGTTTGGCAACTGGGTGGAATTTATGACGATCCGGATTCTCTAAGTGAAGTTGCCTCTCAAACAGGCATGACAAACGGAATAATAACAACTGATCCCGATTATATTGAGTGGTTAATGGGGAATTTTGAAACCGCCGGGCTAAAACTCACACCTCAATTGGCAAAATGGGACGATTATACTACATCCGGTGGATATTTCGATTTTGATGCATGGGAGCAAAAGATCCGATTCTACGAAAGCTTAGATTTAAGTGGCTTTATCGATAATGGGACATTTGCCGGTGTTGTTATATTGGATGATCTTGGGAATTTCACAGACGAAGGACCGGATTCGGCTGTGTTGGATCAGATGGGTGCAGTTATTAAAGAAGTTTTTAAAATTTCCGATGGGCAAAATTTTCCATTAATAATTCGACACGATCCTACGGATATGATCATTAAACACAATGGTCACAAGTTTAAAGATGTTGATACGACCTACGCTCAAATAGCAGACGTGAAAGCTCAAGGTAATCTGGGAGGTTTTATTGATGAGCAGAGAACAGCCGCTCGCGAGCTGGGCTTGGAACTTGCCTGGGGTGTAAACGCACTTGATTGGGAGTTTGCCGACTCTTCCGGTAATTGTCCGAGCGGACATGAGGGATATGAAGAAGGTCGTTGTGTGATCAGCTCGAGTGAATTAGAAGCCGTGGCGGATGCTATCAGCGAACAAGGAGGATGCAACAGCGGGACGGGTGTATGGAAATTCAGTGCTGACTGGCCAACTCTTTTTGAAGATAACTATCTGGATGGATTCCAAAGACTAGCCGCAGCTGCCAACTAGGGCCTGTGCACACTATTGGTTCCGAATTGGTTAAAGAGAAAATTATTCAGATTTGAGGCGCGAGGAGCGCTGCGTACCCGTTGGTACGCGAGTGACGAGCAACGAAAAAGATGGATGATTTTCTCTTTAACCCTCCGGGAATAAGCAGATTTTAAGCATTTCTGCGTCACTCCTCCTCGCCCCGCTTAGCGGGGCTTCCCAGTATCACTTCGTCGTCGTTCCTTGAACTGCTATAATATCTGCGATATTCCAATCGAAACCAATAGTGTGCACAGGCCCTAAAGAGTACGCGACTCGAGTGCTAAAGAATTCCATCGTGGTTACGGCATCGATACGGGATCCTCGTTGTAAATACAAAACTGGAATTTCATCCCGGAATTTGATACATTTACACAAACGGTTAATTTCTTGAAATCATGATGAGGAAAAGGCTTGGGATCGTGACGAATCCATTACAATTAGACGAGCAAGACACCTTTTTCATATTTGTTAAAGAATCTATTTCCAGACCCAACTTGGAAGTTTTTGTTTTTGATGCCTGTGATTTATCAAAAGAAGGCGTCGTGAATACAAAACTTATAAATAAACCTGTTGCTTTTAAAACAAGATCTAAGCTAAATGACAAAAAAACCATCGTGAATCTAGATGATTTCGATTTGGTTTTTTTAAAAAAAGATCCACCAATAGACAAATATTATCGACATTTATTAGACATGTTGATTTCGAAAAAAATCCCTACCGTCAATCACCCGAAAGGTATTTTAAAAATTGGTACAAAAGCTTACTTGAAGCATTTCCCCGAGCTCACTCCGAAAACATTTTACGTTAAGACTGTACGAGACGCTGTCGCCTCAATTAAAAAACTTCGAAATTGCGTTATCAAACAAAGTGATAGTTTTGGTGGCAAAGGCGTAAAACATATCCGTTACAGAGATGGCCGGTTTTATGGATATAAGTTGAAAAACGAAATATCGTTGTCCGAAAAAGACATTTCAAAAATGATTAAAGAATATTTGAAAAAATCTTTGGATAAAACGATGTTGGTCGTGGAATATTTTCTTAGCGCACCAAAAAGAGGAGATAAAAGAGTCGTAATCATGGAGGGAGAGATTCTGGGATCTTATATCCGTCTACCTGATGTTAAAAAAGGAGTTTGTATTTGCGCAAATAATGGAGCTGAACTTTGCGACCCTACAAAAAGGGATCGTCAAATTGTAAAAATATTGAGACCTCATTTTAAAAAACATGGGATCGAATTGGCCGCATTGGATTTATTGATGAGCAAAGACGACGTGGAGCATCTTTCCGAAATAAATATTTTCAATCCGGGTTTTTGTAATCTTGACATCGTGCATCCGGAATTAAACATTGGGAAAAAGATTATTGATATGCTTTGCAGGAAGATGATTTAAGTGCGATACTATTTCCGTATTAACAAAAACAAATATGCCCAAAAAAACAAACCTTGAACAGTTTGACGAAGAAATGGGTGACCATACTTACGGGAAACTGGTTTTGAAAGATCTGTCGAAATATTTTCTGATCGCGGTGATAATTCTCCTGCTGGGATTTATAACCTATATGATCTCGCCGTTTCTTGTACCGATAATAATGGCGGCGGTGATAGCTTCGGTTGCTTCTCCTTTGCAGAAATTATTCGTGCGTCTGTTCAAAGGCAAACTGAAGTGGCTCGCGGCGCTTTTAAGTACGATAATAATACTTACAGTGGTGCTTACTCCTTTGTCGCTTTTGATTTCACTGCTCTCGTCGGAAACTATATCTGCCGTGGGATATATCGAAGAACAAATATCATCATATGATCTTGAAGATATGCATCTTTTGCCTGAAATGATTCGAAACAGTATCATTGGTGAATATTTGGATAAAATAGAAAAATACTCTCCGGTTACGAGGGAAGACATTACCAACTCGTTGGCTTCCGCGGCAAGTTCATTGGGTAGTTTTTTGGTTGATCAAACTAAAAATCTTGCCAAAAAAGTATCCTTTTTGCTGGTTCATCTGTTCGTGCTTCTTCTTTCGTTGTTTTATTTCCTTCGAGACGGCGACAAAATCACAAAATATATACAAGGAATTTTACCCATGCCGAACAGATACGAGGGAGTGCTTTTCAAACAGCTCTCGACTGTAAGCAGGGCGATCATTTACGGCATTTTCGGAGCGGCGATAGTGCAAGGATTGATGGCCGGAGTGGGGTATGCGATAGCCGGGGTGGACAATTCAGCATTCTGGGGAACTATAACAGGTTTCTTTTCGATAGTCCCATACCTTGGAGCCGCAATAGTCTGGGTGCCAATTACAATTTTGCTGTTTTCCACCGGGCATTGGGTGGCTGGTGTTTTCTTGGTGATATGGGGCATCGCCGTGATTTCAACGGTTGATAATTTGGTAAAACCTTATTTGATAGGAGGCAAAGCGCACATCTATCCGTTGATGGTTCTATTCGTGGTACTTGGAAGCATATTCACAATCGGATTCAAAGGCTTGATCCTCGGTCCCTTCGCTTTAATCTTGATCCTTACATTTCTGCATATATATAAATTGGAGTACAAAGAAGTGTTGGATGAATAGAGCTCACAGACCGTAGACCGCATTATTTCCCCATTGCCTCTATTTCCGCTTCAATCTCCTCTATTTCCGCCTCCACTTCCGCTTGTAACAATTCAAGATAATCTTCTCGGAGAGTATCCAACGGTAATTCCGCCAAATCCAAATATTTCAAAGGATCAACAAGTACGCCATCCTGCCAAACTTCGAAATGCAAATGTGCGCCGGTAGTTCGCAAACCGGCTCCGACTGTGCCCGGCGTTCCACCGGTCAATCCTATAATTTGCCCTCTGTAAACATAATCTCCTTCTACGACAGCGACTGCCGAAACGTGCCCGTAAACGGTAACAACCCCTTTCCTATGAGCGATCATGACATAAGCGTAACCGATACTGTTTTCGTCATAACTGACTTTGTAGACAACACCGTCTGCGGGAGCCTCTATCGTTGTGCCTTGAGTCACCGGTATATCTATTGCGTTATGCGCGACTCCGAATGCAGAAACATATCCCGAATCATCAAAATAAGCCGACAATCCTTTTTCTTCGGGTGAAACCGGCCAATCCAATTGCAAATAATCGGATGCATCGTCATTATTGTCATCTGAAGCTTCGGATTTTATATTTAAAATCTCTTGTAATTCTTCATCCGTCAGGTCATCAGCGGTGATTTTGCCTTCAAGCAAATCTATGTTCGCTTGCAATTTCTCGACTTCCGAGGCGACCTCTTCTTGCTGTTGTTTTGATAAAATTAAAAGATCTTGATAAATCGTTTCTTTGCCTTCCGTTTCGGCCAATAAAGACTCCTTACCGGAGAGTTCTGCGTCGAGACTCTTTTTTTCCGCGAGTAAATATCCCTGCAATTTTGCTAAAATCACATTTTTCTCTTCCAGTTCGCCCTTTCTGACATCCAACTCCCTTTTATTTTGATCCAAATCTCCCAAAAGTTCCTCAGTGGTTTTCTCAAGTATTTCAATATAAGTTGTGTTTTGAGTGATGTCGGAAACACTCCCTTCGGCTAAAACCAACTTAAGGGTGCTTAAATTATCGTCATCGTCGTAATAAACGTTCTTTTTTACATATAAAATCTGCATCAGCTTTCCCGCGGCATCCTTCTGCTCTTCAATCTGTAACTCTCTCATCTCGACATCGTCCATAATCTGTACAATTCCGGTTTCCGCTTCGCCGATTTGAGAAGTCACATTCCTTACTTTTTCTTCAGATTCCGCGATCAAAGCATCCAAATTCTCAATCTGTTCGTTTAGGGTATCTATGGACTCTCGCAAAGTCGTGAGTTCCGTTTTCGCATCCTCGATCTGATTTCCTATAAGGGTATATTCGTGCTTTTTTTGATTTAATTCGGCGTTCAGTTTCAGTATCAAATAAGCCGAACGAACAGTTTCTTCTGAAAGTTCTTCCGCTTCCTCCGATTGCTCTTCCGTTAATTCGTAAGATTCGTCAGCCAAAACAATTCCGCTGTTCATTTGAAAAATCAGCAGTAACATCAGTCCCAGTCCGAGATTCTTCCGTATGAAACCCATTATTTTCGTTAAATTTTATCCATACATTATATCATAAAATCCGACTCCCTGTCCCATATGGAGTGCAAAACGACTTGCCAAACCTGGTATTCTTGTATAAAATCTCCCCGCATTCCATTCAAATCTCTAATCTAAACTCATATGTCACATAAGAAGGCCGGCGGCTCCAGTAAAAACGGGCGCGATTCACAGTCCAAAAGACTGGGTGTAAAAGTTTTCGAAGGAGAAACGGTTCATGCGGGTTCAATTTTGATCAGACAAAAAGGCACGAAATATCATGCCGGTTCAAACGTTGGAATAGGTGGTGACTGGACGCTTTTTGCTCTGAAGAACGGCAAAGTTGCGTTTCAAGAGAAGAAAAAACAGAAATATGACGGGAGGGTATTCAAAGATACGTTAGTCAGCGTCATTTAATAAAAATAAAATATGAAGTTGAAACCTGTAGCCGCAGGATTGGCGCTGGGTACGTTTTGGGGAGTATCGCTGGCCCTTCTGACGGTGGTTTCCGTGTATACGGGGTATATGAATACGCAGTTGGAATTGTTGATAAATGTTTATCCCGGGTATGCGATAACCTTAAAAGGAGCGGGAATGGGTTTTTTGGATGGGCTTGTTGATGGATTTTGTGTCGGCTGGGTGGTGGTAATGTTATATAATGCTTTTGCGGGATCTAAAGTAACAAAAAAATAATGTCGGATTTTGAGTCATTTCTAGGTAATGAAGCAAGCGAAGGCGGTGCAAGTGCCGAAGCCGTCGAGCGTTTACGTGAACAGATGAAAAAAGCTTCCGGAGCAATCAAGGCTATTCAACGCGAAGAAGGGAAACAGAAGAAAAAAGAGGATAAATTGGCAAACCTTTTGGTGAAACTTATAAAAGGCGGCGCAAGCACAGGCGCATTGACGCTTATAGTTCAGCTTTTAAGAGAAAATATTCCCGCAAGTTTCATTTTGGCTTTGTTGATTTTGAGTCATGAAGATATTAAAAGAGAGGCGGGTGACGAGCTTAAGTTGATAGGTTACGAAGATCCGGAGAAAAAATTAGCGGATGGCGGAAAAGTTGATCTGACAAAAGAGGAGAGAAAGATTTTCAAAAATAAAGCAAAAGAGATGGAAGATCTTGATGATGAAGAGGTGCTGTCGCCACAGATGAGGGACGATATAAACGAGTGGGGAGAGGCGATGTTGGCGGCGGGCTTGAGCATCCCTCACAAAACAACAGGTACGGTTTTGGACGAGGAAAAGAAAATCAAAGCTCCGGTTGTGCAGTTGGCGACATTCACGCTACGAGAATATCTTGAATCCCGCGGAATTAAATATGAATTCGACGACATGTGGGAATTTTCGGCGGCGCTCTTGAAATCGGTCATGATTAAGCTGAACAGGGTCGCGAAAGATACCCCGAAAGAGAAACTTCCGGAAATAGATTTGGGATTATGAAAAAAAAGCTCATTATGGCGGTTGCGATATGCGTTTTTTTGGTGGCGATTTTGTTTTTCGTGTCTCCATTGATAGTTTATCAGTGGGGAAAAAATCAAATTTACAGCGATATCGACGATATCCCTCATTACGAAGTGGCGATAGTTTTTGGAGCTGGAATAAAAGATGATGGCACACCGTCGGATGCACTGAAAGACAGATTGGAAACCGCGGCCGAACTATATGACGCCGGATTGGTTGATACAATACTCGTATCGGGCGATAACAGGTTCGAAAACTACGATGAACCCACGGCGATGTACGAATACTTGATTGGTACGGAAGGGATACCGGCAGAAAACATTGTATTGGATTATGCTGGAAGAAGAACTTATGACACATGCGTTCGCGCCGGTGAGGTTTTTGGTGTGGAGGAGGCGATATTGGTGACGCAAGGATTTCACCTGCCGAGGGCGATTTTCACCTGTACGGCGCTTGGTATAGACAGCGCGGGTTATTCGGCGACAAACGAAGAAGGTTATGTTTTCGGCAAATATTACAAAATCAGAGAGATAGCGGCGATCTACAAAGCGGTTTTTGATATTTATATTATGGAGCCGGATTGGGTAAGATAAATAAATTAGTGTGCACAGGCCCTAATAGACGAATATTGGGAACATCGGAAGTCGCAGACTTCAGAAGTTCGGAGAATGGGTGAGTGCGGAGAAACCGGTTGCGTACTAAAAAACTGGTGTCACGTCACTTCCTTGTGCTGGGGTGAGTGATGGGACTTGAACCCATGGCCTCCAGGGCCACAACCTGGCGCTCTAACCAACTGAGCTACACCCACCATGATTTGACGGAGGAGATTTTAAAGCAAAGCGGTATATATGCCAAGGAAAACGCCTAAGGTTAACAAAGCAGTCTGCCTCGGGGGCAGACCTTCGAACCTGTTAATGTGCACAGACATTTTGCACTTTGCGAGATAAATTCAAGATAAGCCCAACGACTTGAGCGCATAAAGGTTTCGAGTGGTTCGGATCTTGTGGGCCCCGAACCTAAACGAAACCGAACTTAGCGAAAGTTGTTTGGCTTATAACATATGTCGAAAGGAAGCCTGCCTGCCGGCAAGGCAGGCTCGTGAAGGGAAACGTCAGGTTTCCCTTCACGTATAAAGAAATCCCCCCCGCTTGACGGGGGAGATTATGGAGGAGGTTTGGAAAGGATGACTCCAGTAATAAAACCGGAGAGTCCTACCAAATCGTACTCAATAAGTTTTCCAAATTATAATCGAGGACGGTCGAATCATAAGGTCTTTCATACGAAGATCCTTCATATTCATCAATGTCTAAATATTCGACCCCGTCAAAAATTTCATTCTTAAAAAAATCATATTTCTCGGCTAATTCATCATTCACCGTAGCCAATTCGCGAAACGATTTTCCGTGCAAAATATAATAGAGATAAGTTTCGGCAAAATCTTCAAACGGATCACTTGCCGCATATCTGGTCACAAACGAAAATCCCGTAACGCCCTCCTGGAATTCGTAGTTCGATATCCAAGAAATCTTGTAAAAATCGGCGCTTAAATCATCAGTATAAACCGGTTTACTGCCATCTTCATAACCTACGGAATCTGCCTCGACTCCCTGTAGCATCCCGGTATCGACAACATGTCCCATTTCATGAATAACGACCGCGGTCATCTCTTCTTTCGACATGTCGGTACATCTGATTTTCATCATGGAACCTCCGGCTTGTCCTCGAGTCGCATCTTCCTCGAAAACCAAAACAATCTTATCCAAAGCGGCGGTTTGTTCGGCGGGTAGAATCTCAAGAGTTTCTTGTATGGTTGAAAGGCAGTAAGAAGAGGCATCTTCCGAGGCATCTCCTTCCACGCTCACAATACTCGATGAGTGATATTCGGTTGGATCAAAATCCATCACCGGCAATTCGTAAAACGCCGTAACGGTGGTTTGTAAAAGAGCGAATAAAATCCCGGTTTTAAGAACCTTGATAATCAAAGTTTTATGCTTAAAAGAGCGGAATATTACCAGTGAATCGGGGGTCTGTCAAGGGGAGGTAAGTGCAATTAGAAAAATCATCGATATTAACCATATTTCTAAAATACTCCCAACTTCTGCAAAAGTGCTACACCTTGCGCAACGATTGTATCCGCCAATCCTCTTCCGCTAAGAAGATGTCGTTTGGCTATACTTTCTTCGCTTGCGCTTGCCGCATAAGTAATGGACTGAGTCAAAGCCGTTGCGGCTAACGCGAACGGATGATAGTGCAAGTGTCTTCCATGGGTTAAGCCATCAATGGCCAATATTCCAAAAAATGTCGCCCATATAACGGCATAAACGGCAATTTTTTCGATAGCTTTAACTTTATCCGGTACCAAACTATCAATAAGAAGTTTTGATACTGTGCCTATAGCTTGTTGAGTGATTGAATATGCGAAATAATTAATATCGCCATCGCCTTTGGTATAAATCGGTGTATATGCATGTGGATCCTGATAAAGTTCTCTTGCACCGGCAACAGACGGAGCCAAACCGGTAACCATAGCGACACGTAATCTCGTATAAGCCATCTTCAATTCCGGAATGGAACCTATCAATGCTTTTAACCTTTCAAACGGTAAAGTTAAAATTTGTTCCGAACCGAGTTCGGATTCCGCAGAAGAACTGCTCTCATCTTCAAAGAAGGAAGGTCTCTCCATAAGGTTTCTTATTATTTAAGAAACCAATTATGCAACAACTATTGAGTTTTTGTCAAGGGTAGTGCCGAAACTTTTCGCAGTATCAACTATGTGATCCCTGATGTCGTCTCCGTCAAAGCTATCGCCTTTCTGCAAAAGTCCATACATGTAATCCAAAGTATTTTTATATAATCCGATTCGTGTGCCTGTGGCAATATCCAGATTGAATGTTACAGAGTGTACGCTCTGCTCGTATTTACCAACTTCTTGACGTTTATTTTGATCTAAATTCAACCCTTCCACTCTTACCCAGAAATTTCCTTTATTCTCAAGGAAGATTTTTTCCATATCCATGTACGACTCAATAATACCGGATCTGGCAAGTGCATCTACATTTTGATGATAATTATTAACATATTGAACAGTTTCCCTGTATCTCAAATCCATAAATCCCTCAACATCATATCCCGCATTTATATTTCTCGGATGTGAAGCGCCGAGAGCCTTGTCCATTTCGGCAACTCTCGTGTACAAATAAGCGTCGCTTGCTTGCCAAGCGGTTCCGGAATATCTGTCCATGTTTTGCAGAGCGTTCATATATATATTTCTGGCTTCCGAATCCGATTTCGCACCGGTCCGTAACATCTGTGCGAATACGCCTCTGACATAATCTCTGTAAATCTCTTCATTTGCCGGATTTGAAGGCAATCCTTCAAACATCGGTTTGTCCATGAACATTAACGCTTCGAGCATCTCGAAATATTTGTCCTCATAAACCGCGCCTTGAGGAGCGATTTTCTTAATCTCGTCAACTTTTTGCTTAAGTCCGCTTGTTTGTACGGTTGATTCCAATAACCCTTTTGCCGCGGCGATTTTATCCGGAGCTTTCGAAGTAACAGCGTCATAATTTGTATAAAAGTCACTGCGTCCGCTTTCAAGAGTTTGGAGGAATTGATCCTTTTTGAAATCTATCAAAACTTGCCACTGCAATTCGGCACTGTCTTTCGAAGGCATTTCAGCAGTAGATGCACCGAGAGATCGCAAAACGGTCTCTATAACGGAAGGATCGCCATAATCGAAACTCGAATCGCTGACCAATCCCTGCAAAGAATCGAAATAAAGCCCAACATACTTTTCATATTCATCGAAAGCCTTCTCTTTTGTGTCGAGATTGGCTTCGTTGAGCTCAATCTTAACTTCCGGCGTCGGTTGTACCGTTTCAGGTGCCGACGGGGGAGTCGTTTCCGATGTTTTTGAAACAGTTTGAGGGAACAATTTATCGAACTCTCCAATCCAAACGGTATCATCCACCCAATTTCCATGCGATTCGGCCGCATTAAGCGCGTCGCTGATTCTTTGTATTGTTTTTGAGACCAACTCTTTTTCCGCTTGGCTCGGACTGTCTTTCAACGCGACAGCTCCCGTTTCCTTGAAGAAAATCGAGAGAACTTTCTCTCTCACCTTATAATAAGTACCTCCGACTGCGAACAAATCAGCCTTATCTATTCCGGCATAATCATGACTTCTCAAAATATCGACAAGCTTTTGTGTCTCTCCTTTATAATAAGAAGAAGGCGCCCCGGCGAGTTGAAGCCTCATAATATAATCGGCCTCAAATTGATCTTCGGATATTTTTGAATCGGGTGAAGATTTGAATGAATCAAAATCCTTGGCTATCTCTTGCAGTGTCGTATCCAAATCCGCCAATAATTTGTCTTCAACTTCTGTAATTCTTCTATCGAGATCCGTTCCGTCTTGATCCAAGCTTCTGACGGTTGCGGAGAAAATATCTCCCATTTCTCTGCTCTTAGACTCTTCGATATGTCTGAATTCGGTGTATTCATCCATATCCGTACCGAGAAGATTTGCAATAAGATTGTATCCTTCAAGCAACTCTCCGCCGTTATATTTGAGTCCGGCGAGCCCTTTATCCAAAGCGCTTTTGGATTTGCTTGCCATGCTATCTCTATAGTATTCAAGCAGTCTGCCTTCTCCGAAATTAGCTCTCAAGAAAGAGTATTTACCATCCTTATATTTCAATGTTACAGATGTGCCCCTCGCATTGATATTGATATCGCCCGAGGCAACGTCGTAAGAAGTGATCTTAAATTCGGGTCCTTTGCAGAAAGAAGGTCCTTTGTCTTTTATGTTTTTGCTTAAAGCCGTTTTCATGAGAGTTTCTTTCATATCGGCTCCTTTGACAGTGCCTTCGACTCCGTCCGCCTTAAATTCAACATAAGCTTCAGGCGTAAATACAGCTTCGATTTCAACGGTTTGCGCGCTGTTTAGCCCTAAAGCAGGATTAGCTTCAACCCTTAACCCCGAAACTTTCCAAGTATTGTCTTTCCAGTCTATCGAATAACCGCTATAGCCGGTAAGTTCTCTACCGATATAATCTTTCGCTTTGGCCGTTAATTCAAAAGTCGAATCTTTAAAGGTTGTGATAGCTTCTCTGAAAGCGACAGGATCATCCATGGGTATTAATTCGGAAACTTCTCCGAATGAAATGAACAATCCGCTCTCTTGTGTTTTATAATCAAACGGGAAATCGTTTATCCAAAATTTGTCTTCCTTGGCATACATTTCAGTATTTTCAATCGTTCCCATTCTACTCAAAATCGTTTCCAGCTTTTTGTCGGTTTCCGATTTCGATGTATCTACGCTGTCTTCCATTGCCGACATGACTTCGCCGGCGGGTCTGCCGTTATAAAGTTGCATTATTGCCGAAAGAAGCGTTTGTCCGGAATACATTGTCGCAAATTCACTTGGTGTCTTCGCTCCCGACAACTGAATTAATTTGCCGACCATATTGTACAAAGACGCTCTCATCGTGGATGTATTTAACTTCTCAAGCTCAACTCGTTCTTCATCGCTTACGTTCGGATCATCCAAAAGTTCGGTTATATCTATTTCACCTTTGCCCGATACATCTGTGCCACCGGCTATATAAAGCGAAACCAATTTCTCAACGCTGACATCCGTAAGTCTCATCAAAAGTCCGGTTCTTTGCCTGCTCGATTCGATCCCGGCCTGCTTGCAGAACCAATCCAACTCTCTGCTCCTTACCGACGGGTCAAGTCCGAGCAGTTCCGATAAATCGAAACCTTCTTTCCCGATCATCGGAGGGATAATGCCGTTAAGAAGCCATGCCGCACCGGCAACGGCCCCGGCACCGTAAACATATTTTTTGTGCTCTCCCAACATATCCCAAAGTTTTTTTACCAAAAACAAGCCGACTCCAATCTTCGCCAAAGTCATTATCGGTTTCGTCTTAAATCCTTCAACAACTTGCGTATGGAAGAAATTTTTAATGCTGTCAAAAATAACATCCGACTTAAACCCCTCAGCCTCTTCCGAAGCTTTTTCGTAAGTCTCTTTTCTTTGCCTTACCTTGGCAATCAAAGCCAAAAGTTCATCATAAGCGACATTACTCGAATCTTCGGAGTTATCCGTTTGTGGTTTTTTAAGATTGTCTATAAACCTATTCACATCGCCATAAACGCATCCCGCCAAAATCAAAGCTCTCTTGATTTCTTCTTGAGCCGTTTCGCTTTTGTAATTATCGGGCCATCTGTAAAAATCCGCCTCGGGATTTTTTCTGATGAGCATGTTGATATTAACGCTTCCCAATACGGGAGTTCTGGTATCGCTTTCAGGTAAAAGTCTTATGGCTTCCTCCTGTTTTTGAGCCTCTTGCGTCGTCTCAACCGTCCTTACAGCTTCCGGTAAATTTTGCTGTGTGTCGGGTGTCATTAAGCTTTGTTTTTATTTTTTTATCTATAAATTATACCAGATTCAGGCTTTCTTTTCAATGCCGGTTTTGTAATTCCGGTAAGCTTTCGCGATTTTCAAATTTTGCATCATATCATCATAAAAAAGCGCCGTCTCAAACTCGAGTTCCCGCTCAAACGCCGGAGTCGCCATAACATACTCGAAAAATCGCGTGTTATCCGTAAAAGGTTCAACATTTCCATTGAACAATCTCATGAAAAGCTTATACAACCTTGCCGCTAAAATATCTGATAAATCATCTCGCAATTTGGTCTCCTCTTCACGGGACAAATTAAGGCTCAAGTCCTTGATAACTTTCTCTATAAGCGCCACCGGATTTTTGTAGTGAAGTTCCATGTTAATGTTTGCGTTTTTTTCTTCCTAATTTGCTGAGTAACCAATCGGCAACCATCCCGAATCCGAAATGTACAATTTCTCTTAACAAAGGGTCGTCGTTAAGTTGTTTGACTCTGTTTGCAATAATTTCTTTTATGGTTTGAGGTGTCTCGTGGACAGGTTTAGATGTGCCCGCTTCAGTTGCTGATTCGGGAGCGGGTGTAACAGTCGGCTCAGGGCTGGCGCCGGTTCTTGCATTTCGCAAGGTCGTTCTAGCTTCATTCGCCTCGGTAGATATCGTTTTTATGAAGGTATCCTTAACAGACCCGAGCGAAACATCATCGATATTCCTCTCCAATTCTCCCAATCCTCGGTAAAGCCTATACAATCTATTTAGTTTCAATATCAACGGTCCCAAATTCTCTTTTCCGCTTATATTTCGTTTATTAAATCTACCCGATAAAAGTGCGGTTCTTAAAAGAGATATTACTTCGGGAATATCATCAAGTTTGATATCGCCATCGGATATCGCTTTCGAAATTTCATCGCTTGTAGATCTGGGCGTTATAATTTTAGCCCAATCTTTTTTATCGCTTATTTTTAAAATTTCTTTCAAGGTGACTTCTTCCTCATCCGCTTGTTTCTCAAGTTGTTTCATTGCGTGCTGAAGCGCCGCTCTTCTGATATCTTCATTTTCAAAATCAAAATGATCCAAATAAGTTTTCACATAAGCCTCCCTGAAATCATCCGGAGATATCGGTATAGCCACATCGTTGGCAGGAGCCGGTCTACCTAACCGCGTATAACGTTCCCTGGCAATCTTGTGGGCATTTGCCAATAATCTTAATTCGAAAATTGTTGCTTTTGGAGCGGCGGGAGTCACGGCAGGCTCCGCTTCCGCTTCCGCTTCCGCTTCCGCTTCCGCTTCCGCTTCCGCTTCCGCTTCCGCTTCCGCTTCCGCTTCCGCTTCCGCTTCCGCTTCCGCTTCCGCTTCTTTCCTTAATAATTGTATCGCATATTCATAATCTTCTTGCCTTGCCACAATATCGGCCGAATCCTCTAAATCTTTATAAACAAAAACTATTTCCGGGTTTGCAAAAGCTTCAGCTCCGAGCAAGTTTTTCATCTCGGTACAAAGAGGGTCGGTCTTATAAGGCACGGTTTGTATAAGATGTCTCGCCGGCACGAGATCGGTTAACGTATCGGCAACAGCCCTGAAGTCTTGTTCCGTTCTTTTTGGCATCTCGAATCTGCCTATTTCAACTTTCGGTTTTGAATCCGAAAACCATCCTTTTACTTTACCAAAAACTTTCTTGAAAAATCCGGGTTTTTCTCTCTCGGGCCTTGCCGATTCTAGATATTGCCCGACGATGTCATCCGTATTTGCCGGAGCATCATTTAAGATATAATGAACCGCCTTCCTAACACCATCCCTTACAGACCATAAATCCGAATTCGCGGGATTTGCCTCGTAATGAGAGTTTACGGCTTCGGAAACTCGTTTGCGAGAATCTTCATCAACGATTTTTCTACTTGGGTTTGCCACGACGCAAGTTAAAAATTTATCTGTTAATTATACCCGAAAATAAAATGGTTGTAAAGGCACATATCTTCCTATAAAATTCCTGCGTACATTTAACCTTGAAAGATTTTTATGAAAATAGAAATTCAGAAACAGAAGCAGTCGGAAGTTAAGATTTTAGTTGAGCTTTCTAAAGAAGAGATGAAAAAATACGAAGATCGTGCGGCCGACGAGATTTCAAAAGATGTGAAAATTGACGGGTTTCGTGTCGGCAAAGCTCCGATCGCTATCATCAGAAACAGAGTGGGGGATACGGCATTTGAAGCTCATGCCGCCGATTTAGCCCTTCAAGAGACGTATGTCAAAGCGATCATAGATAACAAATTGGACGTGGTCGCACACCCGAAAATAAACATAATTTCCCCATTCCCGTTAAAATATGAAGCCACGGTAGCGGTTGTTCCCGAAATCAAGCTCAAAGATTATTCGAATGTCACAATTAAGAGCAAAGATGTCAAAGTTACAGATAAAGATGTAGATAACGTCATGGACAGTTTGGTGAAAAGAGCCGCGAAATTTAAAGATGCCGAAAGACCTTGCCAAAAAGGCGACAGAGTCGAAATAGACTTTGCCGGATTCGACAAAGATGGGAAAGCCCTCGACGGTACAAGTAGCAAAAACCACCCCGTTGTCCTCGGCGACGGGATGATGATCCCGGGTTTTGAAGATGGAATTATAGGTATGAAAAAAGACGAAAAGCGCAGGCTCAAAATGAAATTTCCCAAAAAATATCATGCCGAAGAGTTCCAAGGTAAAGATGTGGAGTTCGACATAACGGTTAAAAGAATCGAAGAGAGAGAATTGCCAATCATGGATGATGCTTTTGCTGAAAAAGTTTCGGGAGGCAACGCGAAAACGGTAGCGGCCCTGAAAGAAGAGGTTAAGAAAAATCTCGAAGATATCAAAAAAGAAGAGGAGGATCGAAGACGCGAAGATGAATTTTTAAAAAAAATCATAGAACTGACGGAATTGGAGATCCCGGAAGCCATGGTCGAAAACGAAATAGACTCGATGCTGGATAGAAGCAGGAGAAATATGGGTATAAAAGAAGAAGATTTCGCCAAATTCGTCACGGCTCAAAAGGAGAAAGGCAAAGATCCGCGAAAAGACCTCGAAGGTAAAGCGAAAGAGCAAATCACATTAAGACTTGCATTAAAAGAGGTTCTCAACAGAGAGAAAATTGAAATACCAAGAGAAGAGGCGTTAAAAGAAGTCGAAGGCTTATTGAAGACTTATCCAGATAAGCATAGAGATGAAATCAAAAAAGCATATGCAGAAGGGTCTGACGCGTATAAAATGCTTGAGAGCGAGCTTAAACTCAAACAGCTCTTCAAAAAATATTTAAAATAAAAAATATGAAACTCTTCTATCTCGCAATGTCAGGCCTATTGACAGTAGTCATTTTGATACTGGCATTCGAAAACATAACATCTTCATGTAGCGATTTGTATTTATTCTTCTGGGCGGTTCCGGAAAATATAGGCACAACAATGCTTATATTCATGGCCGAAGTTCTCGGCGTATTAACCGGCGTTTGTTACACGAATTTCATACATTCGATGGGCGAAGCCGCAGACGAAGAAGAAGATCAAAACTATTAAAAAAGAGGAGCTCGAAAAAACATTCAAAAACGGTTCTACTCAAAGGACCGTTTTTATTTACTGTAAGCCATAAAAAACGAACACAAAAAGTATACAAGCGCACCACAATTCGGCATACGACGAACAAAAATCTTGTACGACATACGAAACAAAACATAACCGGCATCAATATATTGACGGAAATCGCCAAGAGCCGGGCTTTACCATAAATTACAAAACGTAATGGTGGGGGATGGGTTGAACTAATTTTTTACTTGCATTGCGTTACAAAAAATTATACATTTAACACCACAATGTATAAATAATGTATACAATTTGTACACCGTGAGTAAGCCTTAATCGAATCAAGTGTTAAAACAGTTATTTACATCAATGGCGCGAGCTAAACTACTCACAATTTTTTTGCTCAATCCGGATCGCGAATTTTTCATTCGCCAATTGACTCGCGAATTGGACGAACAAATTAACTCAATCAGAAGAGAGCTCGATAACTTAAAAAAGATCGGTCTTCTTAAGTCAAGAATGAAAAACAGAAAAAAATACTACTATACAAGCAAGAATTTTATTATATACAACGAGCTTAGGAGCATAATCATAAAGGCCGTTAATACGAAAGAGAGCATAATCAAGAAGATAGCTCAGCTTGGAAAGATAGATTTCTTACTCCTGTCGGGGATTTTCGTCGAAAAAGATTCTCCCGTAGATATGTTAATAGTCGGTGATATGGAAAGAGAGAAGCTTCAGGACTTTCTGGATACTTTGGAGTCAAGGCGTCCGATCAAATACAGCATCCTGACAAGGGACGACTTCCTATATAGAATCAAGTGTAACGACAAATTCACCAAGGATTTGATAAGGGATACGGACAACATAATCGGCGTAAACAAAATCGATTATAAACTTTCCGCTTGATTATAGGTGCCAAATTGCCTAAACTTCATAAGCAAATTTTTAAATTTTATTTAATATGACTCAAGCAATACTAAGAGACGTCCAAAAAAGCGGGCTTAAAAAAGTTCCTGAAATCAAAGCCGGTTACACGGTTAAGGTTTATCAGAAGATCAAAGAAGGTAATAAAGAGAGATTACAAGGTTTCGAAGGGTTGGTTATCAAGACAAACAGCGGCGAAGGACCGGATAAAACTTTCACGGTAAGAAGAATCGCTTCCGGAGTTGGAGTTGAGAAAGTATTCCCGTTACATTCACCCTTTATCGCGAAAATCGAAATAATCAAGAAAGCCAAAGTAAGGAGAGCGAAACTCTATTATATGAGAAACAAGACTGGTAAAGCGGCAAGATTGAGCGAAACATATATGGCAAGAGAAGAAGAACCGGTTATCACCAAGGAAGAAACAAAAACAGAAGTAAAAGCGGAGTAACACTTCGCACTACTGACTATGCGCTTAGCACTATGGATTACCATTGGCATTGACGAAGCCGGAAGAGGTCCGTTTGCCGGTCCTTTGGTGGTATCTGCGTGCTTTCTACCTAAAAACATACGACTCCCCGGACTTAACGACTCGAAAAAACTTTCACTCAAACAAAGAGAAAGACTTTTTAAAATAATAAAAAAAAGAACGACTTATGGAATCGGAATAGCGACTGAAAGAGAAGTGGAAAAAGGCATGATAAACGCCATGAATCTGGCTTGCAAAAGAGCTCTTCGCGACATCAAGATTAAGCCGGACTTGCTCCTGATAGACGGTAGAGACAAACTCAAATTGCCTTATAAATATAAAAGCATCATAAGAGGAGACCAAAAAGAAAGATGTATTATGGCCGCTTCAATCATGGCAAAGGTAACGAGAGACCGGATTATGGAAAAAATGCACGAAATTTACCCTTTATACGGCTTTAGAGAGCATAAGGGGTATGGAACAGCGAAACACATCGCGAATATACGAAAACATGGCATATGCGCGATACATCGCAAGAACTTTATCCACTGATCCGCTCCAGAAATCCCCCTAAATCGAACTTATGATTTTGAGTGCCCTCTTTTTCTATGCTGTAAGTTGCCGCCAAAGTTCCCATCTCGCACGCTTTGGCGAGATCGAGGCCTTCTTTCAAGCCGTGCAGTAAGCCGCCGCGATAAGCATCTCCGCAACCCGTAGGATCCAAAACCGCTTTAGGTTCGATTGCAGGTATATCGCATATATGAACGCCGTCTTCTATAATTTCGGAACCTTCCCCGCCTTTTGTGACTATTAGACGTTTGGCTTTACCCATATTCACTTTTTCTTTAGCCAAACCATATTCGTATTCGTTCAGAATTACCAAATAAGCGTTTTCTACGATCCTTGACATTATTCCGGGGGGGAAAAGGGTTATTTGTTGACCCGGATCAAAAATGTAATCTATACCGTGAGCCGAAGCATCGTCGGCAAGCTCGATCATATTTTCAAGATTCATCGGCGATATTATCAAGAGGGAATCTTTGAATTTTTGGAAATCAACTCCCAGGTCCTGTTTTTCTATCGTGGCACCGGGGTAAAAAGTTGTGAGCTGGTTGCCTTTTTTATCGGTTACTATATATGCGCAAGCGGTGTCGCCGTCTTTGATTTTTTTAACAAAAGTGAGATCTATATCGTGTTTGGAAAGCCATTCCTGATAATCGGGTTCGAAATCGCTTCCGACAGCGGAAATCAGGATTGGAGTGTCTCCGAAAAGAGAGTAAGTGTAAGCGATATTACCACCGCATCCGCCAAAAAACTTCTTTCGTTTGGGAGCAAAAAAACAGGTACTCAAATTCGACAAATCTTGTCCTTTGAAATGATCTTGGAAAAGACCTTCGTAAGTGAAGATAAAATCAAATGCGACCGACCCCGCTATGAGTATTTTTTTGTACGACATGTTGTTTTGTGATTTTTTGTGTTTCCCTGGTTTGTAAATTTTTGACCGTTTGAGCGACTGCAAGAAGAGTATCAACTGATTCGCCGCAATCTCCCCAAAATCCTTTTACCATATAGTGATCAAGCATCCCTTTTTTAAGATAATAATTATTCAAATCGGTAACCTCGAGTTCGCCACGTGTCGAAGGTTTCAATGTCCGAATAACGTCAAAAACATTGTTGTCATACATGTAGAGTCCGGTCACCGCCAAAGAAGACGGTGGATTTAAAGGTTTCTCAATAATCCCGATAAGTTTTTCATTCTTAAACTCCGCAACCCCGTAAGAACTCGGATTGGCAACCTCTTTTAAGAAAATCGCAGAACCATCTTCCTCAGATTCAAATTCAGATACATATTCGGAAATATCATCCTCGAAAATATTATCTCCCAATATGACTACGATTTTTTCACCGGAAGCGAAATTTTCAGCTAAAGATAAAGCTTGAGCTATCCCGCCGGCCTCTTCTTGTATTTCATAACTTAAATTTACTGCAAAATCTTTACCGGATCCTAAGAGCTCTAAAAACCCCCCGACATGCCCTTTGCCGGAAACTATCAATATATCTTTTATGCCTGCTTTTTTCAAAGTCAGTATAGGATAATAAATCATCGGTTTGTCGTAAACCGGAAGCAGATGCTTATTCGCAACTTTGGTCAAAGGGAATAGTCTGGACCCTGTTCCGCCGGCGAGAATAATACCTTTCATATTTTTGTTTCCAAATAAGATTTTAAAGCCTTATCAACAGATCTTAAGCGTGGCCTTTTTGAGTTCAAGAGCCTGGAATTCAAAGGCCTTTTTGCTAGGCGCTTGAATTCATCGCTTGTGACAGCCGTAACTTTAACATTTAATCCGGCAATTTGGAAGATTTTTTTGGCGAAATCGTACCACGAGAGCTCGCCTTCGTTTACAAGATGATATGTGCCGTAAGAGGGGTGGTCTTTGATCAGAGATAAAGTCGCGATAGCAAGATCTTTAGCATATGTGGGTTTGCCGATTTGGTCGGAGACAACCTTGATTTCGGTTTTTGCCGAATTCAACATGGTATCCACGAAATTTTTACCATTGCCGTAAAGCCATGATGTTCTTATCAAATAAAATTTCTTACAAGTGTTTTTCAGCGATTTCTCACCTTCAAGTTTCGATTTGCCGTAAACGTTAAGAGGGGAGTCACCTTCGCAGTTTTCATCATACTCTCCATCTTTTTCTCCAGAGAAAACGTAATCGCTACTGTAAGTCGCGAGCATCGCTCCACATTTATTTGCGGCTTTTGAGAGATACGAAATCGCATGGGCGTTTAATGCGAAAGCTTTGTCTCTTTCGGTTTCAGCCAAATCCACGTTAGTGTAACCGGCGGCGTTAATGATAATCGAGGGTTTTAATCGAAAGATTTTTTCAGAAACCGCATCTTCATCCGCAATATCGAGATCCGCATGTGTCAAAGATATTACTTTGTAGAACTTGGAAAAAACGGAAACAAGTTCCTTGCCGAGCATGCCGTTGGCTCCGAATATTACGACTTTTTCCAAAATGTCGGATTTTCTTTGTACCATTGAAAAGTTTGCTTTAATCCTTCTTTGAAATTCGTTTTCGGCTTCCATCCGAATGCCTCAAGCATCTTTCCGGAATCTATCGCGTACCTGCGATCGTGCCCTTTTCTATCTTCAACGAACTTGATTAAATCTTCACCTTTGCCGAAATATGCCAAAATCTCCTTAGTGATTTCCAGGTTTGTTTTCTCGCAATTGCCTCCGACGTTATAAACTTCGCCCGAGATGCCTTTTTCAAGAATTATATCGGTCGCCTCGCAGTGATCTTCGACATAAATCCAGTCGCGGATATTTCGCCCGTCGCCGTATATCGGAACTTTTTCGTCGCTCGATATAAGAGAGAAAAAATAAGGGATCAGTTTCTCCGGAAATTGATAAGGGCCGTAATTGTTTGAGCACCTGCTGACGGTAATCGGAAGCCCGTAAGTTCGATGATAAGCCAAGCAAATCAAGTCTGCCGCGGCTTTTGAGGATGAGTATGGCGAACTCGGTTTAATGGGGGAGTCCTCCCTAAAAAAATCGTGCGAGTTGTCACCCAAATCGCCATAAACCTCATCCGTTGAAATTTGATGATATCTTTTTACACCAAATTGTAGCGATGCGTCGAGCAGGTTATGTGTTCCGACGACGTTTGTCATAATAAAAACGCTCGGCTCGGCGATACTGCGGTCAACATGCGACTCGGCCGCGAAATTTACAACGGCATCGAATTTTTCTTTTTTAAAAAGATCGAAAACCGCATTTTTATCCACCAAATCCGTTTGATAAAATTTAAACCTCGGTTCTTTCATGAGCGGCTCGAGGTTCTCTTTTCTGCCGGCATAAGTCAATTTATCGAGTACGCAAACAGAGTCCCCGGGATGATTTTTGAACCTGTAGTAAGCATAGTTGGTGCCGATGAATCCGGCGCCACCCGTGATTAATACTTTCATGATAAAGTTTTGATTTTTTTCTCCTCTTTGAAAGCCTCGAGGATATCGCCAACTTCAAGTTTGAAATTACCTTTGAATTTTATTCCGCACTCTTGACCGCTTTCAACCTCGCCGACATCTTCGTTTACTATTTTGAGTCCAATCAATTTGCCGGTGTTGACTTGTTGCTCGCCACGGAAAACTCTCAAAGTCGAATCTTTAACCAGCTTGCCGTTTTTCACATTAACGCCGACAACCATTTCATTTTTGCCGGTGAAAAATATCGCTTTTACTTCGGCTTTGCCATATTCGACCACCAGCACTTCGGGTTCGAGCATACCTGTCAAAATTTTCTTCATATCATCTATAAGATTATAAATGATCTTATAGACGACTATTTCAACATTTTCGTGCTCGGCAAGTGCTTTGGTATGAGGACCGGCATCAACGTGGAACCCGACAACGATACCTCCGCCGGCACGTGCCATCATAACGTCGGATTCGGTGATTGCTCCGACTCCGGAATGGATAACTTTTATCGCAACATCTTCAGATTTAATCTGTGCGAGCGCTTGTTTGATAGCCTCGAGAGAACCTTTCGTGTCGGCTTTAATTATTAATTTTAATGTTTTCAAAGTTCCTTCTTGGATTCTTGCCATGATGTCGCCGACACCAAGACCCGTGATTTCCGCAGACTTTCTCATTTCTTTGATTTTTGTAGATTGCATACGAGCCTCTTTGTCGCCCGAAACCACTTGTAAAATATCTCCGCTCTTGGGTGTTTCGCTCAAGCCTGCAATTCTGGCAACGCCGGAAGGTTTCAACTCTTTTAATCTTTTGCCGGTGTGATCTATCATCGCTTTTATTCTGCCATAAGTTGACCCGACAATTACATTGTCCATTATTTTCAAAGTGCCCGTATTTATCAAAATCGTAGCGACAGGACCGAAATTCGGATCAAGATCTGCTTCTATAACCGTGCCTACGGCGGGTCTTGCGGGGTTGGCTTTCAAATCTTTCATATCGGTCGTAAGAAGAATCATTTCAAGAAGCGTGGTAACGCCTGCGCCGGTCAAAGCGGATACGGGAACCATTACAGTATTTCCACCCCATTCTTCAGGTTGGAGTCCATGTTCGGTCAGCTCCGATTTAACTCTATCGGGGCTGGCGGCTTCTTTATCTATTTTATTGATGGCGACTATTATCGGGATACCGGCTTCCTTCGCATGGTTAATGGCTTCAATCGTTTGAGGTTTAACTCCTTCATCCGCGGCGACAACGAGAACAGCTATATCGGTAGCCTTGGCTCCTCTGGCTCTCATCGAAGTGAAAGCTTCGTGACCCGGAGTGTCCAAGAAAGTGATAACTTTACCTTTAAGTTCTTTCTTTTCACTCGGCACGACAACCTGATAGGCACCTATGTGTTGAGTGATTCCTCCGGCTTCACCCGCAACAACGTTGGTATTTCTTATCGCATCCAAAAGCTTGGTTTTCCCGTGATCGACGTGTCCCATGACGCTGACGACGGGAGGTCTTTTTTGCAAAAGTGATTTATCGTCCTCCGAAAGAAGTTTTTCAAGATTACCTTGCATGATATCTTCAACATTCGCCGCACCGCGTTTTCTTTTCAAACTCAATCCCAAACTATCAGCTATAATCGAAGCGGTATCAAAATCGAGCATTTGATTTATATTCGCCAAAATCCCGTTTTTCATAAGTTCACCGATGACTTTCGCGGCTGACAGATCGGCTTTTTCGGCAAACTCTTTTACGGATATGGCATCTTCGATTTCGATTATTTTAGATCTCGGAGATACGGAAAAATCACTGATCCTTTTTCTCGAATCGCCTTTGGTATCTTTCCCGGCGGTTTTTTTTCTTTGAGATTTTATTATCTCTCTCTCCATCTCTTTTGCAATCATCTCATCATAAACTTCCGCGGCATCTTTTTTGGTATCGGCAAGTTCGATTTCAAGTATGTCGGCAACCGCATCTTCAATCTCTTTTTCTTCTATTTCACAACCCAAAGCTTTACTCTTAACTTTAAGCTCTTTTTCGGTCATACCTAGTTTCTTCGCAAGTTCTGAGACCTTAACGGACATTTTGCAGAGTTAAAAAACAACAGAGGAAATATACCAGACGCCGACCATGTTAGTCCAGGAGTAAATTTTCCTCGACTTTCGCATTTCCAAACGTGGAAATTTTATCTCCGAGTCTGCCAAGTTTCCTTTCTGAAAGTTCAAAACTGTTTTTGGCTCTGCCCAAATGCGTCCCGACCAATCTGAAGTCCTCATTGAATTTATCAAAATCTCCATGGAGTCGCGACAAACCCGCCATAATTTCGGAAGCTTTTTTCTCAATCTCAAGCCCTCGCAAACCGTTTAAGATCGTAGTCAAATAGATTGCAAATGTATTCGGTGAAACCGGAAAAACATTTTTCTCGAAAGCGTACTGCATGATCCCCGGTCCGTCATCTTCCGAATCCTGAATCACAACTTCGTAATAAACATTCTCGGCCGGGATATACATGAGCGCGAATTCGAGAGTGCCTTCATCCGCCAAAATGTATTTTTTCGCTATCTCGTCTATGCGATTTTTAAGATCTTGTTTGAAAAGTTTTCTAGCCTTCTTTTTTGAATCTTCATCATGCCCGGCCTGTATCATTTTTTTGAAATTCTCAAGTGGGAATTTTGCATCTATCGGAACGAGTTTCCCATCTCGAAGCTTGATTACTGCATCAACGGTTTCACCGCTTTTGAACCTGTGTTGCATGGCATATTGGTCTGATGTGAAACGATCTTTTAACAAATTTTCCAGAAAAAGCTCTCCAAGCTGACCTCTTAATTTTGGTGCCTGGAGAATCTGTTGCAAACTTGAAATATCTTTGCCGATATCGTAAATGCGTTTGTTGTTTTCTTCCAGGACCGAAAGTTTGCTGGTGACGGAATTCACGACTTTTGCCGCATTGTCGAGTCTCTCGCCGAGGTTTCTTTGCGATTCGTTTACCGATTTGTTGATTTGATTTGTGACGGTGCTTATGTGCCCAAGCATTATTTTCTGGCTCTCTTCCATATTTCTCCTAAGCTCTTCAACTCTGACATCGTCTCGCGATTTTAAATCTTTTAAATAATAAAAAGTTACTCCGGCGAAGATCAGAAAAAATCCAAGTATCAAGATGGTTTCCATGAATATTATGTTTTTATGAGTAAATGCATTTTAAGACTTCTCACGTAAAATGATCCTAAAAGAACTTGACGTTATTCCAAAAAAGTGGTACTATTTAACGAAGCTCTTTGAAAAACATAAAAACAAAACGTCACTGTTTAGGGAGTGATATGTCGAGAAGGGGAGATTAAACCAAATTATTTCAACTCCTTCTTCTCGGCAGTTCTCTCCCTAAGTGCTGATTAGTTTGCTATCGGAAAGATTTCCCAAAATCTTTTTGACACTTTCTTGTCCGTTTGGAAGGGTTTAGTCTCCATTCGGCTCCAAGTTTGAAGTTCTATCAACCTTTGCCTGCTTGTCAGGTAAATAGTAGCTCTTCCCTTTGGGTTTTGTTACTTTCTCAGGTTTTTGTCTCTAGTTTCGGCTAGGTGCGAGGATCTGTAACCGAGGTTATAGCCACTTGCTCTCTAACGGTGCTTAGGGGGTTTTAAAATTGCGAGAAATCCATTCCGAAGCGTTAGCGGAGGACGCCGAATTTGTATATATAAAATAGGAGAACGACTATATAATGAAATCCGATTTTTAGAAGCTTTCTTATGACACTCAATCCTGCCCAGCTTACAGCAGTCTCCGAAATAGAAGGACCCGTTCTTGTCGTTGCGGGTCCGGGGACGGGTAAAACGCAAGTTCTGTCGGCCAGGATTAAAGAGATACTTAACAAAACACAGACGAATCCCGACAACATTCTTGCGCTAACTTTTACAGAAGCGGGAGTTGTTGCCATGAGGGAGCGACTTTGCGAAATGATAGGGGAGACCGGCCATTACGTGGATATCTATACTTTCCACTCTTTTTGTAATGATATTATTCAAAAATGGCCCGATAAATTTGCTTTCGCAAAAGAGCTTGAACCGGTTACCGAAGTTGAAAAGATACAGATCATGAAAGGAGTCTTGGATGATCTGCCGCATGAAAGCCCGCTCCTGTCTTTTTATGATAAATACACAAACATAAGGGCGATTCTCGGCACGATATCAGATTTGAAACGTGAGGGAATTTCGATAGAAGATTTTTCAAAAAAAGTTGCCGAAGAAGACACAAACTTTAAAAAAACAGACGACTTAATAAACCCGAAAACCGGGAAGATGAAGACGAAATATGCGACGAAACAAAAACAGATAGAAAAACAGCGCGAACTTATAACCGCATATAAAAAATACAGGGAGAGACTTACTGAAAAAGGCAGATATGACTACGAAGATATGATCATGTTTGTCATAGAAAAATTTAAAACAGACGACTTTCTTTTGGGCTATTATCAGGAGAAATACCAATATTTCTTAATTGACGAATATCAGGATACGAACAGCGCACAAAATAAAATTATAGAACTTCTCGGCAACTATTTTGAAAACCCGAACATATTCGCGGTTGGTGACGACGATCAAGCGATTTACAGGTTCCAGGGGGCATCGCTTGAAAACATTCTGGAATTTTCTAAAAGATATCCTGACGCAAAAAAAATCACACTCACTCAAAATTACAGAAGCGATCAGAAAATTCTCGATAAGGCGCGAAATTTAATAAAACATAACGAAGAGAGGTTCGAAAAAGAGTTGAAATCAGATAAAAACAAACCTGATGATGACATTGTCTTGTGCGAATTCGAGAACGAAAACGAAGAGGCGTATTTCATAATTAAGAAGATTGCAGAAATGAAGAAATCGGGAGAAAAACTGTCCGAAATCGCGGTGCTTTATCGCAACAATAAGGACTCCGACGAACTGGTGCAATTCTTGAAAAAAGCGGAAATCCCTTACGAAATATCAAATGGCGACAACATTTTGAACGACGTTGATATACAGAAGATAATTTCAGTTTTAAACTTGATAAACGACCCGAAAGACGACTTGAATTTCTTCAAGGTTCTCAACTTCGACTTTATCGGCATCAACAGGGAGGATCTTTATAATCTTACCAAGCTCGCTTACAAAAAAGGGTACTGGAATCTTCTTCGCGATCCGTCGGCGCCCAAAGAATTTAACGATTTGAAAGTTTTGCTCGACCGGTGGATTTCCTACTCGGCAAACCTGACTTTTGTGGATTTTTTCGAAAAAGTTATCCACGAGTCGAAATTCATGGATTACATTTTGGCAAAAGATGACTTGCGCGCTCTCAACAGGTTAAAAAGGCTTTTCGATGAGGTTAAAAAATTAAACCGAGGCGACCACGGACTGAAGCTGAAATTTTTCCTTCAGATGTTGAAAGACATGGATGAAAACGACGTTGCCATCGAAGAAATACCTCTCACTTCCGGCAAAGATTGCGTAAAACTTAAAACCGTCCACAAGTCGAAAGGCCTCGAATTCGACAACGTTTTTATCATCAAATGTTCTGCGAATTCTTGGGAGAAAAAAAGAGGCGGCTCGAACAAAATCAAACTTCCGGAAACCTTGCTCGAACTTGCAACCGGAGAGCACGACGAGGAAGAGGATACTCGAAGGCTTTTTTACGTCGCGCTAACCCGCGCAAAAAAGAAAGTTTTCTTAACATATTCCAAAAACGGAAGGAAGCCACAGGAGAAAAGTGTATTCGTGGCCAATTTAGGCGAAATCACAAAACTCGACATATCTCCCTACATCGAATCCGCAAAAGAAAGGCTGACTTTGTATCTCGCCGAGCCAAAAACCGACACGCTCGATACTGCGCTCACTCCGTATTTAACAGAGCTGGTAAAAGATTATATTTTGAGTCCGACTTCGCTCAATAACTACATCGCTTGCCCGCGCAAATTTTTCTATTCCAATCTGATAAAAGTTCCGCATGTTAAAGATAAATCGCTTTGTCTCGGTACCGCGATTCACGCCGCGTTAAAAGATTTTTTTGATAAATATAAAAAAGAAAAATCCATTCCAAGTCTTGAGTTCATGACGGAGAGTTTTAAGAAACATTTAAAAAGAGAAGTCATGACAGCGGGTGACATGGAAGTATCTTTGGCGCAAGGTTTGAAAATTCTTACCGAATATTACGAACGCGAACACGACAACATGAAAATCCCTCTCGCGAACGAACACCCTTTCGCGAAAGGCAAAGTTTTCATGGAAAGCGTCCCGATAACCGGCAAAATAGACCGCATGGACATCATTGACGACAAGCTGAGCACGGTTTGCGTAACAGATTACAAAACCGGGAAATCGAAAAGTGAAAATGTCGTCAGGGGCATGACAGAAAATTCAACCGGGGACGAATTCAGACAGCTGGTTTTTTATAAAATTCTTGGTGACTGCGACCCAAAATTCCGATGGCACATCATGGCAGGCGAACTTTATTTCGTTGCCGACGGCAAACGCGTCACAATCACCGCCACAAACGCCGACATCGAATCCCTCAAACGCGCTATCAAAGATTCTCACGCGAAAATCCAAAACCTCGAATTCGATAAGATTAAAAAAGGGAAACCATGCGAGAGGTGCCAGTTTATGGGTGTGTGTTGGGGGAAGTAGCGAGCAGGCCGGTAGTCCCGCTAAGCGGGATGAACGGCCCATACATTTAAACTGATTGCGAAGCAATCTTATTGAACCAGTCCAACCCGTTGCTTCGCATACCAAAACGTACAATAAACATCTCTACCGTCTACTATCTACCGTCTTCTTCCTCCACCACCTCCTCACAAACATCCCAACCAAAACCGCCAATATCACAAGCACTACGATATCAACAATTCGACTGTACTTCATCACGACTTCCCAGTTTTGCTTCAGATAAAACCCGACATAAGCCAAAAACGCATTCCACAACCCTGCCCCTAAAACCGTTAATATCACGAACTTCCACAGGTTCATTTTTGCCAATCCTGCCGGTAGAGATATCAAGTGCCTCACAACAGGTATGAATCTCGATATGAAAATCGTTGCCTCCCCATGCTTCCTAAAAAATCTTTCAGTTAAATTTAACTCCTCCTGATCCAACAAAACATATTTCCCGAATTTATTAACAAAAGGTCGTCCGCCATAAAGCCCGATAAAATAAGAGATCAAAGACCCGACGATACTTCCAAGCGTACTTATTCCGATAACTCCCAAAAACGAAAATCTGCCTTCGGCAATCAAAAACCCGGCAAAAGGCATAATCGCTTCACTCGGCACGGGGAATACCATACTTTCCATAATCATACCGAAAAAAACGGTAATATAACCTGTCGATTCCATGAATCCGGTTATATACTCCGCTAAGAACTCGGTTATTCCCATATGTTACTCGTCTTTTTTTGCCTTTTTCGTTTTCTTCTCCTTCTTTTCTTCTTTTTCTTCAGCAACTTCTTCGCTCTTCGCTTCTTCCTTCTTTTCCAAACTCAAAGTCAACCCGATTCTGTGCTCGTCAAGATTTACATCTATAATTCTGGCCTTAACTTTTTGACCGGCGGCAAGATTGGCCGGAGACAAATCGCCTTCAGTTGGCATCTCGGAAATATGAATAAGTCCATTAATTTCATCATTTAACTTCATAAATGCGCCGAATTGAGCAACTCTCGTAACTTCACCTTCGACGATATTGCCAACTTTGAATTTTTTGGCGGCATCAATCCATGGATCGGGAACCAATCTCTTCATACTGAGAGAAATTTTATCTGCTTCCATACCGATGACGAGAACTTCGAGTTCATCGCCAACCTTCCCGTAATCAAGCGGATCGCTGACATGGCCCCAAGCGATTTCGGAAATATGGACGAGGCCTTCAAGCCCGTCAAATGCAACGAATATACCAAACTTAACAACACCGCTGATTCTACCCTTAACCTTCTGTCCGATTTTAAGCTTGGACATTGCAACAGATCTTTGGGCCGATTGAGCGGCCTTTTCAGATAAAATTAATTTACCGTTCTCTTTATCTATGCCGATAACTTTACAATCGAAATTTTGACCTATTAATTTTTGAAGTTTTTGCAAAATCATCGAACTGTCTGCGCCGTTAACACGAGGATAGTGCAAAGGAGCAAGTTGAGATACCGGAATGAAACCTTTAATCCCGTCGATTTCAAGGAGAAGACCACCTTTATTGGCTTCGTTTGGTTTAACCTGAATGATTTTATCGTTTTCAAAAGCATCCAAAAATCTCTGCCAACTTTTCTCCTGGCTGGCTTTCCTAAGAGACAAAACAACATAGCCCTCTTCGTTCTCAGGTTCCAGAACAGCCGCCGAAATAGTATCGCCGACTTGGATACTTTTTATTGTTTCTTGGCTGTCTTTTACCTCTTTCCCGGCAATAATACCGGTGGTAATACCTCCGATATCAATCATGATTCTGCTTTTTGAAAGGCTGATAATCGTGCCTTCAACAAGTTTGCCAGGGATCAACTTGATGATTTCAGGGGAATCCATCAGCAACTCCTCCATTAGAGTAACCTTTGTATCTGCCATAAAACGTCTGTGCGCGATAGAAATTAAGTGTTAAAAGCTTTTCCAACAGGTGTTCTACCGCATTTTTAAGTTCACCCGATTGATAAAGCGGAGTAATTATAGGGGAGGTGAGGGGAAAAGTACAGGGGGATTTTGCATGGATAGTCGCGATTTTCTCCCGGGGAGAAAATCGCCAACCTGTTAACTTATGCAGTTGCCTTTACCTTTTTTGCCAACGAGATCTCTACGTCGCTACCTTTTTTGCTAACTTTTACCATAGATCCTTCCTTGAATTTGCCTTCAAGCATCCCTTGAGCGAGCGGATCTTCGACTCTGTCTTGAATCTGTCTTCTGACGGGTCTGGCTCCGTACGCCGGGTCATAACTCAATTCGGCAAGCATATCCAATCCCGTCGGTGTAAGTTGAATTGTAATTTTTTTGTCCGAAATTCTTTTTTGCAAAATATCAATCTGCATTGTGACGATATTCTTGATGTTGTCGTGAGTCAGAGGATCGAAAACTATAACCTTATCAACGCGATTCAAAAACTCAGGTCTGAAATGCTTTTTAAGCTCTTCCAAAACCTGATCTTTTTTCTCTTTGAAAGCTTCCGCGGCGCGACTCAGCTCATTGGCATCCAGATGGAAACCGATCGGACCGGCCTTCTCCGTAAGTTGCTCGGCTCCGATATTGGATGTCATGACGATAATCGTATTTTTGAAATCAACTTTCCGTCCCTTGCTATCGGTCAAAACGCCATCTTCCAAAATTTGCAATAACAGATTGAAAACTTCGGGATGTGCCTTCTCCACTTCGTCAAAAAGCACAACGCTGTAGGGCTTCCTTCTGACAGCTTCGGTGAGTTGTCCGCCCTCTTCGTAACCGACATAACCGGCTGTTGCACCGACCAAGCGGGAAGTATTATGGCGCTCCATAAATTCACTCATGTCTATCTTAATAAGAGCATTTTCATCGTTGTAAATTTCTGATGCAAGTGCTTTAACCAGCTCCGTTTTACCGACACCCGTTGGGCCCAAGAACATGAACGAACCTATCGGTCTGTTCGGGTTGGAAATACCCGTTCGAGATCTTCTGATTGCGGTTGAAACAGCCTTTACCGCACTTTCTTGTCCGACAATTCGTTTATGCAAATATGTTTCCAAATTCATAAGCCTGTCGGTATCCGTCTTGACGAGTTTCGCGACAGGGATGCCGGTCATCTTGGCGACAACTTGAGCGATATCGTCTTCGGATATATTTCCTCTGAGTTCTTTCGGGACTTTGACCTGTCTGACTTTTTCCATGCCTTTAATAGTATCTATCTCTTGAGTTCGCAGTTCCGCGGCTTTTTCGTAATCTTGGCGAGAAACGCACTCTTCCTTCTGTTTTATTATATCTCCGAGTTTTTTTTGCAGCTTCTTGAGTTCGCTGGAATCGGTATTGGATTGCATGCTTTTCAAAGCGGCCGCTTCATCTATCAAATCTATCGCTTTATCGGGTAAAAATCTGTCATTTACATATCTTTTTGAAAAAACAACGGCCGAAGCGATAGCCTCATCAGTGATGACCAAATTGTGATGTTCCTCGAAAGAAGACCTGATACCTTTAAGTATCGCTATACAATCATCTTCGGCGGGTTCATCAACAACTATAGGTTGGAATCTTCGTTCCAAAGCCGCATCTTTTTCGACATTTTTCCTGTATTCGTTGATAGTCGTGGCGCCTATAACCTGTAGTTTCCCTCTTGAGAGCGCTGGTTTTAAAATATTTGCCGCATCAAGACTGCCTTCCGCCGCACCCGCTCCTATAACCGTATGTAATTCGTCAATAAATAAAATCACGTCATCGGCACTCATTGCCTCATCGATAATTTGTTTGAATCTTTCTTCGAATTCACCTCTATATTTTGTCCCTGCGACAACCGAAGACATTTGTAATTGCAAAATTCTTTTCCCGAGCATATTTGTTGGGACTTTCTCCTGTAAAATCGCTTGCGCCAAACCTTCGACGACTGCGGTTTTACCAACACCCGGTTCACCTATGATTACAGGGTTGTTTTTTGTCTTTCTTTGCAAAATACTGATCGTGCGTTCGATCTCCTTTTCTCTGCCGATAATCGGATCGAGCTCCTTTTTCCTGTATTGGTCTACGAGATCTATCGTGAAATAGTCGAGCGCGGGGGTTTTCGAATTGTTTTTCTTCTTTTTATAAGGAGCTTCCTTCTGATTGCCGACCATGACGTTTTGAAGTCCGCCCAGAAGCAATTCGAGAGGGTTTACTCCGTGTTGTCCGTTGCCGCCCATCATGCCGAAAGCGCCACTGCCTCCTTTTATTGTTTCAAAAGCGGTGTGCAGTTCATTTTTGATATCCTCCGGATTGATTTTCATATTTTCCAAAATCACGGTAGCGGCGGTATTCTCCTGATTGACGAGAGCATATAAAAGGTGTTCGGTCCCGACAAACATATGTCCGAAACCGTGAGCGTATTTGAGAGACTCCTCTATAACCTTTTTTGCAAAACCACTCAAAGACATTCCATCATCCATCCCGATTGGTTTTTTCGTACCGGAAGCGGTCTTCGCCCTGCCGACGCTTTTAAGGACCAAATTGACGTTTTCGAGCGATACGCCGAAATTCATCAAAACTGCCGCGCCCAAAGAGTTGGTTTGGCTCAAGATGCCGAGAAGAATATGTTCCGTTCCCGTATAGTCGCTTTTCATCTGCTTGGCGACTTCTTGGGCTACGACTAGCGCCTGTCTTGCTTCTTTCGTGAACTTGTCGAACTTGTTCGGTTCCTGCATATTTTTATTTTGTTTAAATTTTTATCTAAGAAATTATATCATTTTTTAGGGAGTCGAGCACTCAAATATCTTTGCATGAATCCCTTAAAAGTAGTCTAATTTAAAACCTGGCACTCGTTATTGTAGAGTGCTAAAGGGGAAAAGTCCAATAAAGTTTAAAGTTCCTCGACAAATCTCCACATCTTATCCAGCCCAACCTTAATGCCAATTCGCGAACTCGCTTTTATTTTCGCAACTCTATATCCTCTATCCTCAACATAGAAATTTTCGCTTTCACATAAATCAATCTCGCTGTGCTCACGTCCTATCCCGAATATTTTGCATAATTTCCCCGGTCCATCGATAGTTTCGACCGCTCTTATCAAAACGGCCGCCGGAAACCCCTCTTTCTCGGTAACAAAATTCAAGCAATGATACATCCCATAAATAAAATACACATAACTGTATCCGGCCGATCCGAACATGACTTTGTTTCGCGGAGTCATTCCTCTTGCGGCATGACAAGCCGGGTCATCCTTGCCGACATAAGCCTCCACTTCTGTTATTCGCCCGGATTTATCATTGAAAACAATGTATTTACCAAGCAACTCTTTTGCCACCAAAAGAGTTGGTCTCTCGAAAAAATCTCTTCCAAGTTTCATACTATATGTCTATTTGTCTATCAGTCTATGCTTCCCGCCATATTCACAACAATCTCCTCATAACCGACATCTCCTTCAACATAAAAGCATGAACTTTCATCTCTCTCGACATAAATCCCATACTTCCCATCTTCTGAAACGGAGAACGCTTTCTTACCATTTGCCAACTCGATAGAAGTGCCATCGTGCTCATCAATGCTTTCACTCAAAATATCAAGCCCGACAGCTTCTGCCGAATCTATATCCTCCGTAAAACCGTAATGACCGCTTCCGCCGCTATAGTACCAGCTGGACGGATATTGCATTGAAAATTCGTAAGGGTAACTTTCAAAATATCTATAACCCTCCATAACCTCAACCGTAGAACCGACCTGGCCATCTTCAACAGTCACAACCGTTTTTGGCAAACCGATCGCCTCATCATTCCCTGAAACCAAACCCCAAGTCGTTAAGTCACCAGGTTCGAAATAGGCGATCACTTCGGCATCAAATCCGGGATCAGTTACATATATCATCAAAATTCTTCTCATATCGTGCCCATCCTCATATTCGGCATAAGCATAGTTTGGCTCTGCAAACTCAATGCGGGTCGTGTACCAAGTGCCGCCCAGAGTCGCATCTTCAGGTGCAAGTTCGCCGATATTTTCACCGATAGCTGAAACGATATCGTCATAATTTTCCTCGTCATTATCAATGTCATCCTCTTCAACATCCTCTTCTTCATCTGTAGTTTCCAAGTCGGTAGCCCCGTACCCATCTCCCAACGGTATCAACTTGAATGTCGCCAATGATTGATTGAATAAATTCCTATAATAAGTTCTGTTTGTCGCATCGTAGTTATAGTGAGTGAACTCATAAACTTCACCATCGCTTCTCATCACATAATAGGAAACCGAATCACCCAATTGAGAGGTGAGCTTCAAAGCTGAAACCGATTCCGCTCCGATTACACTTTCATCCGCTCCTTGAGAGTCAACTTCGCTCGTGAAATCGGTGAGCCACCCGGTCAAATCATATCCGTTAGGATTATAATAAACTATCACGGATATATAATCGTTCGCCAATGAGGACTCTTCGTCTTTCAAAGGCAATATGAAAGCAACATTATTATCTCCGTGGTCAATCTCCCAATCGCTCATTATCTCCCAAGAGAACCCGACATCCTGATCGGAATAAAGTTGTTCTTTTATTTCTTCGGTTTCACTTTCGTCCTCTTCGAGGATATGTATTGATGTTATATTGATGACATCTTTGCCCTTATCGGTGGCTTCGGTAACTTGACCGTAAATTTCGACATCTTTGCCGATATATTTTTCAAGGTCCAAATCATAGATGTCGCTGTAAACGTAAACCACACTGCCATCTTTGAGTTCCAGGATATGAGTTGCGTTATCGCTGACCTTTATGCCGCCCAAAGATTTCAAGGTGCCGGTAAACACTCCGAAAGAAGTATCTATCAATCCGGAATCGTCGTCGCCCGATATTGCATTAAAAGCAAAAAAACCGACAAGGACAATGCAAATCAAAACAAAGAATTTTTTCATATATTTTATTTAAAATAATAGCTGATTTTTGGCTTCGGGAAGGCGTAAATGCTTACGCGCTCTGTCTGTGATCATCCTCCCGCGAGGAGTCCTTTCCATGAAGCCGAGTTGTAAAAGATAAGGTTCGTAAATATCTTCGACTGTGTTTTGCTCTTCATTCGTAGCCGCCGCGATTGTATTTAAGCCGACAGGTCCGCCGTTGAACTTTTCGGCAATGGTTATCAAAATATCTCTGTCGGTATTGTCGAGCCCGAGTTCATCCACTCCAAGTGATGAAAGCGCTTTTTCAACGGTACTTATGTTGATTGCATCCGTATTCTCATAAACCGTTGCGAAGTCGCGCACTCTTTTCAGTAGTCTGTTGGCTATTCTCGGCGTTTGTCTCGATGATTTTGAAAGTCTGATTGCCGCATCATTCTCAATGGATAAATGTAAAATTTGTGCGGATCTCAAGATGACATCGCGAATTTCCTCTTCTTTATAAAATTCCAATTTGATGATATTGCCGAATCTATCGCGAAGAGGGGAGGATATCATACTCAACTTCGTCGTCGCCCCTATCAAAGTGAACTTAGGGAGTTTGAGTCTCATGGATCTGGCGGCGGGTCCTTTGCCTATCACCAAATCGAGACAAAAATCTTCCATCGCGCTGTACAAAATCTCCTCGATCGGAGACTTGAGTCTGTGAATTTCATCTATAAAAAGAATATCGTTTTCTCGAAGGTTGGTTAAAATCGCCGCAAGATCGCCTTGTTTTTCAAGCGCCGGTCCCGACGTAGTCTTAATATTCACTCCCATCTCGTGAGCCAAAATATTAGCCAGAGTAGTCTTGCCCAAACCCGGAGATCCGTGAATAAGCACATGCTCAAGCGGTTCGCGCCTTTTCTTGGCCGCCTCCATAAAAACCGAAAGATTCTTTTTTACATCGGTTTGACCGATATATTCCGACATCTTTTTGGGACGCAAAGTTACTTCGATGATATCGCCTTTTTCAGTAGCGGAGGCAATAACCCTTTCATCGGTTTGTTGATTTTTCTTTGAAACTAGAGTCATAGCGTATAGAATTTGAGCACACAAAAACATACTATAAAGAGGTGACTAAAGAAAGTTTTTTTAAATTGAAAGATATAGTAGCGGCATTCCTGTTGACTGTCGGCTTGACACTGCTCGTGCAAGCAATTCTCGCATACATTCCTTATTTCACGACGCTTACCCGAGCCGACATAAGCGGATACAATTTCGCGATACTGTATCTGTTGCAGATCGTAGTTTTCGCATTGCCGCTATTCGCAATCGTGTTCATCAGAAAAGGATTTAAATGGAGATTTTTCGGGTTTGAAACGGTTGGAGTCAAAGTCGCGATAAAATATATACTTCTCGGTTATTTTATGTATTGGATCGTGATGATGGTGATTACGAATCTGATGATTGAATTTGATGTACAATTGCCGGGTTTCGAGACACAAGAAACTCATATGCCCTTGATGGGGGAGTCGCAGATCGAGTGGATAATATCGGCTTTGATAATCATTCTTGTGGCGCCGATATTCGAAGAAATTTTTTTTAGAGGATTTATTTTTAAAACCTTGATTGAAAGGAGCAAAACGTGGATTGCGTTTTTGATTTCCGGGGCGATTTTCGCCGGAATTCACCTGGAATTCGGTACTTTCATGCCGCTTTTCATACTCGGTCTTATCCTGAACTGGATCTTTTTTAAGACAAAAAGTATTTACCCGGGGATTTTATTCCATATAATCAATAATGCCATCGCATTAAGTTTAGAATATTACTTACTCTCCTAAAACGTCGAAATAAGTGGTAAAATAGAAAAGTAACACGTGCCCGCGTAGCTCAGTGGATAGAGCAGTAGCCTTCTAAGCTATTGGCCGCAGGTTCGATTCCTGCCGCGGGTACCACAGGTCGGTAGCGAACCTGCCTGTCGGCAGGACAGGGCGAACGGCCCACATTATCAAGATGATTGCGACAGCAATCTCATTTCAGGTCGGTAGCGAAGCGAACGGATTAATCTCGCACCGCGAACCAGACGACTCCAAGACCTACTCGCTCACATATAACGCCGCATTTTCCAGCAAGAAATGCGTGCTGGCGTTGAATTCGGGATGTGGCGCAAACAAGATCACGGTACCATCACCGTAACTTGTTTCGACTATCGCAGGCATACCGTTCGAGCTGTAACCCGTATCGCTGACAATATCTATGGTGTAGCTTGCGATAACCGTGACGGTATCATCTACGGTGAAGACAGGCCCTCCGGCATAAGTTATGGCAAGAGTATCACCTGTGGTATACGCGCCACCCAAAATCGCATGATCGGTTTCAAGCTCGAAATCGGCAATAATACTGGCGCCGACATAATCCAGCCAAGATATATCGTAATCCGCCGTAACTCCAAGACCTATACCGAGCATATCCGTCGTATAGTCGTAATACGATGTATAAGCGTGAAGTTGTTCACTGCCGGCAATAGCACCCCCGCAAATTCCGATAAATCCTCCTCCTTGATAAACATAATCCTGGAAAATCGTTTGCAATGCGGTATTCATACCATCGTAAGCGGCATCTTCACCGCCCGGATATACAACCAAATCATAATCATCCGTAGATAAACTACCCGCGGATTCGATTTCGAAACTGGTCATACTCGTTACGGTGTGACCGGCATTTTCCAAAATACTGATGATATAACTCACGCCCGAACTTGAAGTTTCCACTACCAAAACATCAAGAGAAACAGGTTCCGGCTCGGGTTCCGACGCAATGATTTCGCCAAACGCAAACCATGAAAACTCTTCCGTGCCATGCACGGCATCCCATCCGGCGACGGCAAGCTCCTCAAGTCTGACATCGAAACCGCTAACGGATACATTTTTGATATCAATTTGAACCGTGTCGGATTCGTTTTCCGATTGAATTTCCACGAAAACTGAAGGTGTATCCACAAAAACATCGCTACAATCGCTTTCAAAACAAACAGTAGCCCAAGAGCTGGTAGTTTCACCGGTGTTAAATAAAATATTCCAAGGACTCAAATCAAGTGCGGGATCAATGGCGATATAGCCGACAGTTTCAGTTGTATGCCATCCGTCCCAACTGTTAACGGTGCTACTGCGACCGCGATCCTCTTCCAATCTAAACTCAAAACCCGTGGAAGTCAGATTTCGAATATCGGCTCTTACGGTATCGGTACCGTTCTCTGTTTGAATCAAAGCGAGTACGAGAGGAGTATCGGAAAAAGTTTCGGAAAAAATTACAGATCCCCAATTTGATCGGAGCAATTGTTTATAATTCACAGAGCCGACTTCGACACCGTCATTCGCGGTATATTCCGTTGGGTCAATGGCAAACCAATTCACATCCTCATAATAATGCCACCCATCAAGCCAACCTCGATTGCGACCGCGATCTTCCTCGAGTCTTATTTGGAAAGAAGTCATTGTTACGTTGCGTAAATCCACCTGAACGGCGTGCGATCCGTTCTCGGTTTGAATTTCCGCGAAAACAAGGGGAGTATTTGAGAAAGCCTCGTCAAAAGTCACAGTCGTCCAAGTGGTGTTAATGGACTCTTCTCCAAACTGATAAGTTACATCGGTAGCAAAAGCTACAGGTACGGTGTTGAGAATCAACAAAACCATAAAAAATAGTGAGATTTTTCTCATATTTTTAAAATTATGAATAAAAACTTCTAATAATATCCCAATTCCGCCAACCTATAAAGTACCAATATCACATCTTCCCTTAACGTCCCATCGTTAGGATTGAATTCGGTACCTTCGACGTCGACAAGCCCGTTTTCATAAGCGAAATAAACATAAGCCCTATACCACTCGGTGGATTCATCAACCGGGATATCGGTGAAAATCTCTTCGCTTATATCAACCGCACTCAAATCAACTTCGGCGGTCTCAAATATTATCTTCAACATTTCGACTTTGTTGACGGTATTTTCGGGTTTGAATGTTCCGTCGCTGTAACCCTCCACAATGCCGGCTTCTGTGGCGGCCATAATGTAAGGCGTGTACCAAGCATCGCTGACAACGTCGTCATAAGTGGGCTCGGCGGTACTCGATGCGAATCCGAAAGCCTCAACCAAAACCTTCGTGGTTTCGGCTCTGTTTATCTCGTCAGCGGGTGAAAGTTCACCGGTTAAATCATTGCCGGTGAATATACTCTCGCTTTGTACCCAAGTTATAGCCGTGCATTGTTCTTCAGTAAAATCGGCCGAATCGACATCCGGGAAATTGCCGCAAGAAACCTCATTACCGATATCGTCTTCACCGGTGGTATTGTCAGTCACGATCAAAGAGTCTCCAATCGCGCACAATCCCGCATAAAACACCTCGGCATCGCACTCGCTTGTATCCGCGAATACGCACATATAATACGGATCACCGCTTTCATAAGTCCTTGTTTCATAAGTGCCGCCATTCTCTTCGCAATAAGTTTGCGCCAAAGCCACCTCTTCTTCCGTATCTTCGTTGGAAACAACATCGCCGTATTCATAAGCGCCCATATCGTAAGCGAAAACTTCATCCAGGTCGCCATCAACGGGTCTTACCTTGCCGGTAATATCATCTGTAACGCCACTTTCGCCCAAATCTCCACCCAAATCTATAAGCATGCTGTCCGAAGTAAGAGTGTAGTCGTCATTGGCAAGATCGGTGAAAGAAGGATTGTAAACTTGGTTTGTGATATCAATAGACGCGGCGGACCTGTAATTATCGCGTATATAAATATCGTTAAAGTCGTTCGTATAAAAATCGTTATAAGTTATCGTGCTTTCAACAAGTTGATTCCTTAAGTATATCGCTCCACCATCGCCGTCTTCGTTATTATTGTCGTCGGATTGATTGTCATAAAAGATATTATTTTGAACTTTCACATCCGCCGAATCTCCATATAAATAAACCGCTCCACCATCCTTATCCGATTTATTTGCCACAAAAGTATTATTGAAGAGGGAAGCATATCCGCCTATACCGACGTAAACGGCTCCTCCATGAGATACCGCCTCGTTTTCATAAATAAGATTATTTTGGAGTATCATTTCGCTACCGGTTTCGCCCAAACCCGAAAGGGAAATGGCTCCTCCGGCTCCCGATGCGCGATTTGAATAAAATTGGGATCTTTCGATATAAGAATCGGCACCAAGTAAAATTATACTTATGGCTCCTCCGGACCCCGTAGTGTCATCATTCGTAAAAATACAATCGGATACTCCGATTCCGGCATTATAAACATTGATACCGGCACCGCCATCGGCGGAACCGTTTTGAATCATAAACCCTTCTATTACCACAGCATCTCCCGTTACATCGTGGACATAAAAACCTCTGCCCAGATAGTTCGGATCGATAACAACACTCGAAGGATCGCTCGTATCGCCGGAAATGGTGATTGACTTGCCGGTAATCTCAAGAACTTCATTATAAGTGCCTTCGTAAACCTGAACAGTATCGCCATCAACCGCAACATCTATAGCCTCCTGTATTGTTTGACATTCGCCGCTCAAATCCTCGTAAACCGTGATAATCGAATCGCCATCAAAATCTCCGCAAGCAGGTGCATCTTCTTCTCCGTGTACCAAACTCACGGGTAAAAACACGCTCAGCAGAGTGATAATTAAAAAAGAAACAAAAAGTTTTTTGTTTTTCATGTTTTGTTTTGGTTTTAAATGAGCTTTTTAGAGATGTCTATTCTATTCTTAACAGAACGGAATATTCATCGGCTCCATTATAGTCTATTGCGAGTAAACGATAAATAGTTTCTGCAACTTCTCCTCTTGTCATATCGTGATTGGGTTCGAAATATGATCCGTTTACGGGAGTCAAATTCGACTCTTTTGCCAGATTTGCATAAGGCGCAAACCATTCAAGATTGTCTACGTCGCTGTAAGGGTCTCCGATTACAACGGGGTCGACATCCATGTCGGCGGCATTAAATAACATTTTCAAAAGTTCAACTTTGTTTACCGGATCGGTTGGTCTGAAAGTGCCATCCGGATAACCGTCAACTATACCAAGAACTTTCGCGGTAGCGACATAATCGACATACCACTCCTCATTATCAACATCGGGGAAGGTGAGTGCCGATCCGTCGGAAAGTTCGGCATCAATCGCTTCGAAAATCATTTTCAAAGCTTCAACTCTGGAAACGGATTGATCGGGCCTGAAAGTGCCATCGCTGTAACCCCCGACGACTCCTTCTTCTCGAAGATACTCTATGGCCTTATAATATTTATAATTTTCCGAAACATCCTCAAACAAGACGCATTCCATTACGGAACTCGTACCGAGAATCGCACCATTTTTTGCTTTTATGATTAAATCATCGGATGAACTTGGGATGAAAGTGATAACGGCTTTGCCAAAATCAAAATCCGACTTGCTCAAATCTTCGGGCTCAAACTCTCCTTCGCCGGAAACGGTTGTGAGGCTCACCGTGCCGCTTACATTATAAGATGGAGTGAACTCTCCGTTTTCATCAATCGCCTTAATGGTTATTGTCTCGGGTACGCCCATTACAAATTCGCCGTCGCTTTTAATCTCAAAACCGTTCACATAGTTAACCTGTTCGATTATGTTTATCTCGCTTGTTACGGAGTAATCTTCCCAAGTTGCGGTAACCGTAACGGTGCCGATTTTCTCGGGATAAAAGGACAAGCTGTAATGTCCGTTTCTGAAATCTTCATCTTCAATATCGGTTACACTCAGCGATCCGATGCTCGAATCGTTCAAACTCAACATTATGTCTCCATCGAATTCGGAATCGGTCACATTTTCCCCATTTTCATCTTTTAAATAAATATAAAAATTCAAAGTGCTGTTTATCAAAACATAAGGATCATTATCTATATATATATCCACGAAATTGCGAGTCGGTTCAGCAGGAGTTTCAACAACGACTTTAACAACCTCCTCTTCTTCTTCACCATCTTCCACCTCCGACGACGAAACAGACGAAGTATATGTATAAATCACATTCTCTTCTTCCATAACCTCTTCGTCGGTTTCCTCGCTATAATAATCGTCATATTTTTGGACATACTTCATCGGATTTATCGTATATAACGTTACATTTTCCGCACCGAGTCCGTAATTTACAGCATCCCAAAAAGAGTATCCGGCAGAGCTGTAATCGCTATACGTAAAAGGCCAATAAGGATGCCAAGGCGCATCGGCATTATCTATTTGGAAATGTAAATGATTCGTAGTAGCGGTACCGCTATCTCCGACTTTTCCTATCATTTGAGCTTTCTCAACAGACTCTCCTTCTGACACCAGAATTTCACTCAAATGCGAATAGCTCGAATAGAGCGTCGTTGTATAATTTTCATTATTCAAACTTGGAACATTGTAATGAGCGACAACGATACTGTTTCCAAATCCGCTATCGCCATAAGAAACTTTTTCAACGATGCCGTTGGCTATCGAATAAACCGGAGTTCCTTCGAGAGCTTTTATATCCACGGCGGGATGACTGCCTCCATATTCGACAAAATTCATTTCATAGTTGCCGGCATATACCACGGGGTAGGTGATTTGCGCGTTTGCAATCTCCTCATATTCGGCGGTTCCCCATGTCAAACCATCGAGAGATTCAAGTAAAACAGAAGTATCGTATTCCGGGATCGAAATTAAATTCGTACATTCGGAATAACTTATGTCCTGGCTTGATAAAGCTGTCCAATCGGGAACCTCTTTTACCGGCGAAGTTGTTCCGTCAAAAGGTTCGTGCTCCGGTGTTGATATTATACTGGCTTTAAAGTTAAAATTGCTGTACTGAACGGTAAGGACCGATAGAAGCATCAGTGCCAGAATCAAAATCCAGTGAATATGTTCCTTTTTATTTTTCATATCATAAAATTATACCACTAAAACGCATAAATTGAAAGTCCTCAAATCTCAAAATCCATCCTCCACCAAGAAGCTGGCGAAAAGCTTGAGAAAGGCTTATGAAAGTCATAGGCTTATTCTTCTGTACGGCGATTTGGGAAGCGGCAAAACAACTTTTACCAAAGGTTTTGCCTCATCATTCGATATAGACGAAAAAGATATCAAAAGCCCCACATACACACTCATCAGAAGATACGGAAAAAAACTTTTGCATGCCGATCTTTATCGACTGCAAGAACTTGACGAAATAATTTTAAACGAAATTGAAACATTCTTGGACGAAGGAGGTACCGTCGTAGTCGAATGGCCGGAACTCATGGAAAAAACTCTCAAACAGCCACATATCAAAATTCACATTTCGACCAAAAGCAAAAACTCTCGAGAGTTCAAAATAACCGAACATAAATGACCACGGAACAGATTCGAAAACTCATAGACGAATTTCACGTTCCCAAACACATCAGAAGACATTGCGAAAAAGTTGCGCAAGTCTGCAAACTTCTCGGGAGCAAAATCGCGCAAAAAGGCGAAAATATAAACATGGAACTGCTTCTTGCCGGCGCATGGCTTCACGACCTCGTGCGCATATGCGATTTTACAGTTTGGCATCCCGAAAATTTCCCGGACAAGCACGATTTGCAACATCACGAAAAATGGGAGCAAATTCGCTCGAAATATTCGGGGAAGTCGCACGAAGAGGCGGCATACGAAATCCTTTCCGAGATGGGGGAGAGAGATCTCGCACATCTGATAAAAAGCCATAAATTCGCAAACATCTTAAACGCACATCCTTTTAAAAACTGGGAAGAAAAAATCTTGTATTACGCGGACAAAAGAGTCGAAAACGACAAAATCGTTTATCTGCAAAAGCGCCTCGAAGGTGGCGCAAAAAGAAACGCCGATACCGAAGAAAAAAAAGCCCTGACCGCCAAAATTTGGCCAAAAATCTTCGAACTCGAAAAAGAGGTCTGCGAAAAAGCCGGGGTGGAACCCGGGAATATAGTTTAAGTGGTGATTTTTTTGCACGCAAAAAAATCACCTGCTACTGCGTACTATCGTCCTCTCTTTTCAAAGCCATATAACTTTTTGTATCTATTCTTGCTCCAATCACTTCATTCAGTATGATTCTTGTGTTTGGTCCCAAGGCGCCGGCTCCGGGATCGTCCATGGTTTCGACCAGCCCCCATCTTTGTTGCAATTTGAAGATCGCATGTTCGGTCATTTCTCCATAATAACCGGTGGGTTCAAGCATTAAATATCCCAAATTGTTTAATTCCGTTTGCAAAGCGTAAACATCTTCGCCGCGATCTCCTCTTTCAATATAATCGGTAAAATAATGTATCTCCTCATATAAATCGGGATAAGTTTGCATCAAAGCCAGCCCTTCGTTTAGAAGATTAACCTCAGTGAGTTCGGCCTCGACATCAACTCCTTCCATGGATTTGTCCATCGCGAATCTCGTGTTTATACCGAAATGTCCGGCCCCGAGATCTTCCCAATCGTCCAATATCCCCCTATCAACTTGGAAATTGAAAACGGCTGACATCGTGGTGTCATCATAATATCCAGTAATTTTACTGTTATAGTATCCCAAAATCGCCAAATATTCCTGAAGCCTTTTTATATCGTCGCCGTTATCGCCATACCACAAGTCTTCGGAAAATAAATCGGGAGTGATTACCACGGTTTTTACAAATTTTTCAGCATCGCTGTAACCCTCTAGATAAATCTCTTCTTCAATAGTGTCATCAATGCCGTAAATGGTTACTTCAACATCTCTCACTCCCCAATTAAGAGCTCTTTCAAGCCCTATATCGCCATATCCCATCCATATATCCAATCTGTCATAAGTGCCTTCTTCCGCATCACCGGAAACGATTGCGCCTCCTCTGTCGTGAACTGCGACAATCCCTATCCCGGGAATATACATTTTCGTTTCAAATTCATATATTGAAGGCGCGGCAACCATTCCGGGATAAACCGGCGTGCCGTCGGCGCCGTTCGTACCGTTACCATTGAGTCTGATATCTCCGTCGTAAGTACCGGTAACATAGTGTCCCTGTCCTTCAAGAGGCGAATAATATGCGCTTATTGTAAAAATTTGCGTGTATGGATAAGCCAAACTTTCTCCGGCCGCATTTGATACGACGGTTGGCTGATTGATAAAAATTAGCAAAGAAATAACTTCAAGTATTAACGCCGCCAAAAGCGGTTTTATCGCCCTATGATCCTTGATGATGGTGTTTTTTTTCATGTGATTATGTAGTTTTATATTCCGAGTTTTTTTCTAATTGCATCGGCATCATTCTTGTCGGAATTTTCCGTCTCTTTTTCCAAAGCTCCTTCAAAGTCAGCTTCAATTTTCGACAAAGCTTGTTCGTGATCCGAGACAACTTTGTTCATCTCGGCAACAGCTTTTTCAACTGACGAATGCAGTTCATATTCGGCTTTTGCGGCCTCTTCGGTTGCCCTTACGACCTCCTGTTCGAGCAGTTTTTGTATGATGGTTGAAAGTTCTTCGGATACATCTTCGTCTTTCAAATTATCTATTTGAGTTAGCGTGGATTTTTGATCCTTTTTATTTATGTATTTCGCTTGTGCGATTGCGTCTCGAATGTCGATAAGTGTGATCATTTTTTAAGCCGTTAGTAGAAATTTTCCCGCCACTTCACCGGATATGGTTAACCCTTCGAAGTGATCGTTATTATTGGCAAATGCACCGGCATCTGTAATCTTTACAGGGGTGCCTTTTTGATCGGTCGTGAGCAGTTCATGAGTTATAGTGCCTGCAGATAAATCCAAAGTTATAGTTCTCTCCTTGGGAGTATATTTAGCTTCGGAAGATTGTTCGCTCTTGCCGGTTCTTGTGATAGTCCCTTCACGTGCGGTATCGCCTCTTCGGACCCTCATCATGATTTTATTTCCATCCGTTGAAGATATATAAACGGTTTGTCTTACACGGCCCGATCCGATTAATTTCCCGGAAGCCTCGTCTATTTTTGATGGCTTCGGATATTCAATAGTCAGATCTTGCCCGACAGGTAGATTTTTCATTTGTGCCAAAGTCAACGCGGGAACTTTTTCTCTGATATTTCTAGCGTCTATCATGGCTCTCATTTTCTTATCTTTCTTGGTTGACATAAACCTGCCATAAATCTCTTTAAGCAAAGCTTTTTCCTCAGCGGATAGGGGAGAAGCGTCAACCTTTTCTAAAAATCTTCCCTTATAAGGAGTAGATTCTGCTCTTTGATCGGCCGCAAGGTATTCATCAAAATGAGTTCGAAGTTCGTCATCGGTAGCCAAAGCCTGAAAAGAAAAAACATGATCGCGGAAACTTTTTTCGTCGTTCAGATAACTCGCATATCTCTCTTGCGCCAAAGCGTCGTAGGCGGCGAGATTTTCATTCGCCGAAGCTTCAACTTCAGAAACCGCTGAAACAACTTTTTCCATTTCGGCAACGCGGGTTGTATCTTTCTTCAACAAACTCTTATGAGCTTTCCTCCCGATTCTTCCCGAACCGCGCCACTCTTCTAACATTTTAGTATATTGCTCCGCTTTTGCTTTATTATCTCTGATAGCGGCTTCCAAAGTCGCTCGTGTGTTTCCCAGTTCATGTACTTTACTTGTGGCTAAAGCTACTTCGGGTGCTTTCCACATACTTACCCATCCTTGCCTTACTCTCGTGATCCTGTCGGTTGATAAACCTGACTCTTTTCGAATTTTACTTAAAGCAATTTTCTCATGATGTTGATGAACAGCTTCTTTCAAAGCCCTACCACTCATACCCGGAATGAATTTCATAATCCTTCCTTCGGCAGCACGATTCAACCTATCTATGGTATTCAAAGCCGAAGTCTCTTGTCTGCCCAAGTAAGATTCGGCCTCATCAACGCTTCGCAAAGATTTTATCTCGACTTGTCTTCTGCCTTGTGCGCCTTCTCCTTCCAAATCAAAACTTCCATCGGAAAGACTTCTATCCGGAACAACGTCTTCGAGATACACCAATCTATTTTCTCGCAAAAACATTTTTGGTTTTTAAATCCTATAATTATACCAAAAATGCGACGGAAAATCAATCCCCCTAATTAAACACCGCTCCCAATCTCCTGAAGATCTCTCTCTCAACGAACTCTCTGTCTCTACCATATTTTAATCTGGAAAGTTGCTTGATGGCTTCGCCAACCTCTTTGTCACCGGCTTCGGTATAAGGATTCACGGGTATAACGCTGAAAGGCCTGCTTGGTTGCGTATCTATAGAGAGCTTCATTACAGCCTTATATTTATCTATATTGATCAAATCTTGATCGGAAAATACCGGAGCCATCTCTTTACCCATGAACTCCGCGTCTTGAGCGCCGATTTTATAAGCCATGATTGTTCCCACGTTGCCGAACACGGCATCCTTGAGGGAAACTTGCTTCTGACCCTTCTTGGCGCCACCGCCTTCCAACTGTGCCAAATATTGATGGGCTATGTTTAATCCCAAGCGATATTTTCTTGCTTCTGACAAAATCGATTCGATACTGTCGGTAACGTAGTTCTGGAACTCATCTATATATAGATAAAAATCTTTCCTTTCATCTTTGGACATCTTCTGCCTTCGCATGGCGGCCATTTGAAGTTTTGAAACCATAATCATACCAAGCAGTTTCGAGTTAAGTTCGCCGGTTTCGCCTTTTGATAAATTCATGAGCAGGATTTTCCCTTCATTCATCGCTTTGCTGAAATCGAAAGCGGATTTCGGTTGACCGATGATATTTCTCATCATGCCGTTGGTGACGAACGCGCCGAATTTTGCGGCGAAATACGGAATCATTTCCTGTTTTTCCCTTGCGCCGGTTTTTGCCATTTGATGCAACCAGAAAGATTTTACGATCGGGTTCTTTACGTGTTCGGTTTTAAGTTTTTGAAAAGTATCATCCGTAAAGAGTCTGACGATATCGGTTAAGGCTCCACCTTCCGGATCCGCCATCAGAGTCAAACAACCGTTTCTAAAATAGTCCTGAATTCTCGGTCCGAATATCTCTTCATCAAAAAGTTTTATCATGATATTCATGGCCTCGAGCGCGACATAATCTTTCTCTTCATCGGTATCCGCTTCAAGCAGATTTATACCTATAGGCCTCTCAAGATCACCCGGATTGAAATAGACGACATCATCAGCCCTTTCTCGCGGTATAAAAGGCAAAATATCTTCGACAAGTTGACCGTGCGGATCTATGACGCAAATGCCATGTCCGAGTTGAAGATCTTGCCTGATCATGACTTGCAAAACCGAAGATTTACCGGTACCCGTTTGTCCTATCACGTAGAAGTGTCTGAAGCGGTCATCATTCTTGATAAAAACCGGAGTTTTCACGCCTCGATACATATTATGCCCGATCAAAATTCCTTCCTTGGGCAAGTTCTGCGGCGGCGGCGCTATTTTATAATTCTGCCAATTTATGGCGGGGGACATGTTGTATTTGATGTCCGGGATATGGAATAAACCAACCAGTTCTTCCGCGCTTAGAATCATCTTATGTCCAAAAAGTTTCTGGGTCCAACTTCTTGAAAAGTCTCTGTAAATGAACTTTTTAAGGGCGGCTTTCGTGCTGTGATATTTTGTGTATTTAAAACCATTATTATCGGGACTGTTGAACTGCGCGAATGCGCCTTTCAAAGTATTGCAAAGCCCTTCGGCTCCGCTCATGGTGGGGGCGGAAGAGACAAGTCTGATGATGGTTTCATATCCTATTTGCGTATTTTTCCCTTCGATTTCTTTTATCTGTTCTTCTGTGAGAGGAGTATTTCTGCCGGAAGGTTGATCCGGCTTGATTCCCATATATTCATCCGCAGGTCCGCGGAAAAGAAGGTTTATCAAAGCTCCAACCCAAACGAACGGATTTATTTTATGCCAAAATCCCGCCTGCTTATTATCCATCATTTCTTTAGCGATTTTGCGACCCTTCTTTTGCCACCCGTCTTTCTTCGGCCTTAACATTATTTGAATCGCGGCGGACTCATCCTTACCGAACTTTGACATAACATTCGTCATATTGTTCAGGGGATCGGAAGTCATCTGTTGGCAGGTTCGAATAGGGTAGGGATGCTCTTTACCCATCACCATATACAAAGCGGTCGCCTTGTCGCCACTTTTGAAAATATTGTAATCCGGCACTCTTTCAACATAAGAATCCGCATAAAAAGAGGTCAAATGCTTCTCAACAAAAGATGCCAATTTGGCCGGCACCACACAATAAAAATCAACCATCCCTTTTTGTACGACATATTCGAAAGACAAAAAGTCTTGCGCCTTGAAAATGCGCGAAAATCTGGAATTATACATCGAATACAAAGCTTCATAAAACTGCTTCATTATGGCCGTAACCTCTTTGAAATTTTTCCCGCTCGAAAACTGATCCCTCTCCTTTTCGCGATCCTCCTTCGATTCCTTCTTCGGCACCCTTATCATTAAGAAAACCATGTTGTAGCGACGCCCAATATTAAACCTCCATCTAATGATATAGATTGTCGCAATTGAAAGACCCATAAGTCCCAATATTGCCAGAATTGTCGCCCAAACAGGATTCATGTTTTTATTTTTCTTTCCTGTTAATTATAGCATAGGATAGTTACATAGGGCAATAGCGCAAAGAAGCCCAGCCAACACTGCCTAAACTCAAATCTTTAAGTTCAAAGTTTCTCTACTATCCTCACATTCATCTCGGCAACCTGCTTCTCCGGCAACGGTGTCGGAGCTCCGGTCATAAGATCTTTGGCTTTTTGATCTTTCGGAAAAGCGATAACCTCTCTGATATTTGGTTCGTCCAAAAGTAGCATTATGAATCTATCGAGACCCCAAGCGATTCCGCCATGTGGAGGTGCTCCATAAGAGAAAGCCTCAAGCAAATGTCCGAATCTTGACCCGGCATCCTCTTTTGAAATCCCCAAACAATCGAATATTTTGCTTTGCAATTCCGGTTTGTGAATTCTGATACTACCTCCGGCTATTTCACATCCGTTCATCGCGAGGTCGTAAGCTTTCGCGCGAACTTTCGCAGGTTCTTTATCAAGAAGTTCAACGTCTTCGTCTTTCGGGCAGGTAAACGGGTGATGAGCCGAAACAAGTTTCTTTTCTTCGGCGCTGTATTCGAAAAGCGGGAAATCTATAATCCAAGCCAAAGCCAATTTATTACTATCGCGAAGTCCCATTTTCTCGGCGATTACGAGTCTGGCTACGCCGAGAACATTGCAGGCGACTTCGAATTTATCTGCGGCGAAAAACACCAAATCTCCGTCTTCAACATCGCCCCTTTCTTTAATTTTTTCAACGATTTCCGAAGACATGAATTTCGCAATAGATCCCTTAACTTCGCCGTTTTTCCAGATCAAATTTGCGAGCCCTTTCGCTCCGTGTTGTTTTGCCAACTCTTCAAAAGAGTCAACTTCGCTTCTCGGCATTTCGGCGCCTTTCGGGACCTTGAACGCCTTCACAACGCCGCCGACTTTAACCGCATTGGCAAAAACTTTAAACTCGGACTGAGAAACCAAATCCGAAACATCAAATAAAGGCAACTCGAACCTCAAATCCGGCTTATCGCTTCCGTAAACACTCATCGCTTCGTGCCAAGTGATTTTTTTAAACGGCTTGGTTGTAACCTCTTTTTGCGGAGCGATTTCTTTCAAAACCTGTATCACAACCTTCTCATTCACGGCCATCACCTCATTCTCTTCAACAAAAGACATTTCAATATCCAACTGCGTAAATTCCGGCTGGCGATCTCCGCGCTGATCTTCGTCGCGGAAACATCTTGCGACCTGAAAATACTTATCCATGCCGGCAACCATGAGTAGTTGTTTCAACTGTTGTGGTGACTGTGGTAGAACGAAAAAAGTTCCGGGATAAATGCGCGAAGGAACAATATACTCTCGGCTTCCTTCAGGGGTACCCTTCATGAGCATAGGTGTTTCAACTTCGATAAAACCCTCGCGATCCATCAAGTCGCGTACCAACTTAATCATCTTGTGTCTCGTGATGATATTTCTTTGCATACGCGCTCTTCTCAAATCCAAATACCTGTATTTCAATCTCAGCTCTTCGTTGACCGGCTTATCCTGATCGATCTCGAATGGGGGAGTCTTGGCGCGAGAAATGATCTCTATTTTATCCGCCAAAACCTCGATTTCACCCGTAGCCAAATCGGCATTCTCTTGACCTTTCGGCCTGGACCTGACTACGCCTTCGATCTTAATTACGAATTCGGGCCTTACGGCTTCGACCGAAGTATGCGAGTCTTTATCGTTTGAAGGATCAAAAACAACCTGTGTGAATCCGTATCTGTCTCTCAAATCCATAAAAATAAGTCCGCCATGATCTCTTCTGCGATTGACCCAACCCGAAAGAATGACTTTTTGTCCTTTGTTTTCGATGTTGAGTTGGCCGCAGGTGTGTGTTCTGTACATGATTTTATATAGTTTAAAAAACTGCGAAATTAATTTTCGCATGTAAAAGGGTTATATACCAGGTGATTTTTTTGCACGCAAAAAAATCACTACTATGTGCCTATCGGACTATCAGTTTATTTATCTCTTCTTTCACCTCCTCTCCAATATTCACCGTCACGGGCACCTTGATCTTTTTCATCTCTCCCTCGCCGACGATGTGAATTTCGACGTGAGTATCGCCGCTGTTTTTAACGAGCAACTCTTTGATTTTCGGCAAACAGCCGAGACATTTTTCGGGAATCTCTATAATATAAGGCATTACCTCGACAGGTTCGGTTATCGGCTCTTCCAAACTTATATCCTCAATCTCCGTCTCCTCGGTTTCCAATTTTACGACATGTCTTAAAACTTTTTCATCGGGAACGAATAAATTATCGGTCTTCGCATTTTCAATCATTTTATCCAAAGAAACAATCTTCGCCTCTTCGCACATGAACTGCAGATCGCCGCGCCTGTTATCCAGTTTCCCGCTCATGACAACCAGCGCGTCTTCGACAAAAATATGCTGATACTTTTGGAAAACTTTCGGAAAAACCACAGCATTGATTTTGCCGGTAGGATCTTCAAGCGTAAAAGAAGCCATATATCCGCCGCTCTTAGTCATGGATTTTTTATAATTCGCAACAATCCCGACCATATGAACCCTCTTGCCGATATCGCGTTTGGTAATTTGATTAACGAGCAAAGCTTTCTTTTTTATATACTTGCTCAAACCCTGTAGCGGATGTCCCGAGACATAAAGACCGAGATATTTTTTCTCCCAAAGAAGTTTCTGATAAAAAGTCGGCACAACCGACTCTTTCAATTTCAAAGATGCGGTTGCAAGCTCACCAAACATATCTATTTGTCCCTCGACTTTCGATGCTTGAATGCTTTTGGCAAAAGTTGAAATGTCTTCAGTATTCTCGGCTATCTGCTTGCCATCGCCGATACAATTGAACGCTCCGGAATAGGCGAGTGCCTCGATCGTTTTTTTATTTAAAATCTTGATCGGTACCCTTTCCGCGAAATCTTCCATAGACTTGAAAGCCCCTCCCGCGGTTCTCACGTCGATAATCTCTTTAACGGCATTCTCTCCGATACCTTTTATCGCGCAAAGTCCGAACCTTATCGTACTGTCATCAACAGCCGTGAAATTGGCGCGCGATTCGTTTATATCCGGAGGCAAAACTTTTATCCCAATTTCCTCGCATTCGTTTATCTCAATTACAACGCGGTCGGTATCTCCAGAATCGCTTGTCAACAAAGCCGCCATGAACGCAACCGAGTAATGTGCCTTCATGTATGCGGTCTGATATGCGATCAGGGCGTAACAAGCGGAGTGTGATTTATTGAAGCCGTATCCGGCAAAAGGTTCGACAACCTTTTCAAACATATCTTCCGCAAGCTTTTTGGTATGCCCTCTGTTCGCGACAGCTCCGTTAATAAATTTCTCTCGCATTTCCTTAACGATTTTCGGATCTTTTTTCGCGATACCTTTTAGAAGCAAATAAGCCTCGCCCAATTCCAGCCCCGAGAACACTTGAGCCAAAGTCATGATTTGCTCCTGAAAAACGACGACGCCGTATGTATCTTTCAAAATCGGCTCCAAAGATTCGTGCAAATATTTGATCTTTTGCGCATTGTGTTTGCCCTTAATATAATTCGGAATCCACTCCATCGGTCCCGGCCTATAGAGCGCATTCATCGCGATCAAGTCGTTTATGTGCGAAGGTTTGAGCTCTTTCAAATATCTTTTCATGCCGCCCGACTCGAACTGAAATACGCCCGTAGTCCGTCCTTGAGCCATAAGCTCGAAAGTTTTCGCATCCTCCATCGGCAACGCTTTCAAATCTACCTCAACACCTTTCGTTCTTTTCACTATCCCGAGAGCGGTTTGCAAGATGGTCAAGTTTTTCAGTCCCAAGAAATCCATCTTTAGAAGACCCAAATCGGCAATCGGCTTCATCGAATATTGAGTGACGATGCCCACTTTATCGCCCGTGGGTTTCTGTAGCGGAGTATATTCGGTCAAAGGCTCATCTGAGATAACAACGGCGCACGCGTGCGTGCCGGCATGCCTTATGGTTCCTTCGAGTTTAATCGCCATATCGAGAATTTGTTTGGCGGTCTCATCTTTTTCATAAGCTTGTTTGAGTTCGGGATCGTTTTTAACCGAAATTTTCAATGGTGCATGTTTTCCAAGTACCATTGGCGGAATCATTTTCGAGATTTTATCAACATCTCCGTAACTGTGACCGAGAGCGCGCCCGGCATCTCTTACCGCCGCTTTCGCAGTCATTGTGCCAAAAGTTACAATTTGCGCGACATTCTGATCTCCATATTTATTCACGACATATTCAAGCACGTCATCACGTCTGTTATCGGCAAAATCTATATCTATATCCGGCATACTTACGCGAGCCGGATTCAAAAATCTTTCAAAAAGAAGGTTGTAACTCAGAGGATCCAACTCGGTTATCCCCAATGAGTACGAAATAATCGATCCCGCGGCCGAACCTCTGCCGGGCCCGACAACTATCCCTTGCGACTTCGCGTACTTAACAAAATCGTGCACGATCAGGAAATATGTTGAAAATCCGAGTCTGTTGATAATTGAAAGTTCGTAAGTGAGTCTCTCCGCCGCCTTGGGATTGTCGCCATATCGCTCTTTTAATCCGATTTCGCAAAGCTCTTTCAAGTAATCGTTGGGATTTTTATTTTCCGGTGTTTTAAAAGAGGGGATTTTGTTTTCACCAAACTTGATTTCAAGGTTACATTGATCGGCTATCGCGAGGGTGTTTTTCATACAATCTTCGGAGATTTTATCAAAATACTTGGCAAGCTCTTTCGGATCTCTCATTGAAAAATCACCGATATATTTCATTCTGTCCTCTTCGTGAACCGTCCTTTGAAGTTGTATGCAAAGAAGCACGTCGTGGGGGACGGAATCTTCCTTGCGAGCATAGTGACAATCGTTGGTTGCGACCATCGGAGCGCCGGTAACTTTCGACAGCTGTACGATCATATCGTTTACAATCGTCCAATCTTCGATTTCGGGATGATGTTGCAGCTCCAAGAAGAACGAATCTTTACCCAAAATCTTCTGATATCTCGTGACAAGTTCGCGAGCTTTTATTTGATCGCCGGAAAGTAACGCTTTCGGGATATCGCCGGCAAGACAAGCGCTCGTTGCGATAATCCCGTCTCCATATTTTTCCAAAATTTCAAAATCCAATCTCGGTTTGTAATAAAATCCTTCCAAATGCGCCAAAGTCGTAATTTTCATCAAGTTTTTGTACCCCTTTTCGTTTTTCGCCAAAAGAACGATATGGTTATATCTCGCCGAAGGATCTTTAACCTTCCGATCATCGGTTATATAAGCCTCACATCCGATAATCGGCTTAACGCTCGCCGCCTTAAATTTCTGATAAAACTCTATCGCGCCATACATCACTCCGTGATCGGTGATAGCCATCGCCGGGAGCCCATACTCTTTGCAAAGACCCAAATACTCGTCAACCTTGGCCAAGCCATCGAGCAAACTGTAATGGGTATGATTATGGAGGTGAACAAAAGACATTTTTAATAGTTATCCAAATTTAGCTTGAGCCATTCGTCCATTCTGGCAAAAATTTCTCCGACTATCGGCATATTAACCAAGAAGTGGCCAAGAACGTAACCGACAACAGTCAAAATCAACGCAACCCCGACAACGAATCCAAGCCCGCTAAACGTACCCGCAACAAAGTTGTAAAGCATGATCCTCCACGGCGAAGAAATATATTTGATAAAATCTTTTGCCGTCTGCTCTTTGCCGAAACAAACCTCGATTTTGGTCGGCTCCGATTTTTTTGTTTTTTTGTCCATTTTTTTTGGTGGAAAAATAATTGCGAGTGAAAAATAACATCTCCACAGACTCGGCGCAAGGAAGCGCAATACATTCAAAGTTGTTTCGCGAATACGAAACACCTATCTGCAAGATATTCTTGTTGACTTGCATCTCGAGGGACTTAATAATTGCACGGCAGGACGGATCCGAAAAGGCACTGGATTAAAAATACTTATCTCGAATTGACGCTCTTAACCTGTTTTATTGACAACCTGCTGCGGTGGTGAAATGGTATACCTGCCTGCCGGCAGGCAGGCACGCTGGTCTTCATAAAAAGGTAGAAGCCATGTATACAGTCTATGCTCTAAGAAGTCTCTCCAGGAATTATATATACGTTGGATTGACCAATAACTTAGAAAGACGGTTGGACGAGCACCAGAAGGGGAAAAGCAGGACGACAAAGCCTTATAAACCATTCAACTTAGTACTAAGCGAACGGTATAATAGCCGGGTGGAGGCAAGAATAAGAGAAAAGTATTTAAAATCAGGATGTGGTAAAGAATATATAAAGAAAAGTATCCTTAAAAATCAGTAACAACCTGCTGCGGTGGTGAAATGGTATACACGCTGGTCTTAGGAACCAGTGGGGAAACCCGTGAGAGTTCGAGTCTCTCCCGCAGCACCACAGGCCGGGAGTCCCGCAACGCGGGACGTACGGCCCTATATATTAAGAATGATTGCGATAGCAGTCTCATAATTTCACCCCTCCATCCCATGACACCAGAATCAAAAAGACGGCAACCACGCCCCCTTGAAGAACTATCAAGAGCCGCCACCGAACAATCCGGAGGATCAGTCTTCACACAAGCAAACTTAAATTCAGCGTGTGCACTCTCGGCTCTTGCCGCACAAAGACGTCCAATCCATTCCGTTACATGGAGCTCTCCAGAAGGCCGAGCATTAGCACAAGCCGCATTCCAAGATACAGACCCAAGGAGCGCATTGAGAGTACTTGGTGGAGAGGAGCTATAGGGGAGAAAAGAGGGTTACATACCCAGTCCAACATTGTTAATTTTAATTCATAAAAAATGAGCATCACAATGCCGCAAGGAGATACAGACGAAACGCAAGCTCCCATAACTGAAACAGCCGAAAGTTTTACAACCAATGTCGGAGATTACCTGGTCATATGGATAACAGGAGAACCGGATATGTATATTGCCCAAGTTACGCAATCCGATCCGTTAAAAATGAAGGTTGAAGAGTCCGGACCATACGCAAGTTTAAAAAACGGAGACTTTATAATACTCAGACCGGAAACGGCGCAACTCCAACGTGATAACAGAGAAGATACATGCACTTTCTTGCAAGCTCAGCAACAAGCGGGTCGCCAAGTAATAAGCGGTTTAAGAAGCCTTGGTGTTACGGATAAGGAATTACATTTGATGCTCCCAGCCTAATCACATTACCCCCCTGGTTGACTTAACTTCATATCATTTTCTTATTGACAAGATTTGACATAGGGTATAAAATTCCGTCCCATAACATTCAAATATCTAATTTTAACCTTATGGCGGACCATCAACTCATTGAGGAAACGAACCTCGCGGAAATACTGGAAGAACTTTTTATGGTTCTTTCCGAGAAAGAAAGGGAAGTAATTGTAAAAAGATTTTCTCTCGACAACAGTCCGAGAGAAACTTTGGAAAGCATCGGGAAAAGATTTTCAGTAACAAGAGAAAGGGTAAGACAGATCGAGAAGATCGCGCTGACAAAACTGCGAAGAACTTCGAAAAACACGAAATTGCGACTCGTAAACGAAATCGCAACGGCTCTCATCCGAACCAACGGGGGAGTCATGTTGGAAGATGATGTTATCAGCGGAATTTTCAACAAAATCAAGAAACCCACCGAAGTTGATAGACATATCATCATATTGAGTCTTTCGGTAAACGACGATCTCGACGCGAACGAGAAGTTTCATCTTTATAGGAATTTCTGGTATCTGAAGATTGTGGATTTCTCGAATATCGAAAAAGTTGCAGACGCCGCCAAAAAACAGCTCAAAGAGAAGGGCGACACAATAGCCGAAATGAAACTTGCCAGAGATATCCAAGCGTTGCTTAAGACGCAAGGAACCGACGTAACCGAAGAGTTTGCAACAGCTTGTTTGAAAATCGACAAAGAAATTAAAAAAGTCGAATCGGAATACGGTTTGATGGTTTGGAGGCATGTAAACCCGAAAAGTATCAGGGATAAGTCTTATATTGTCCTTAAAAAATGTGGCAGACCTCTGCATTTTATCGAAATCGCCAACAAAATCACGGAAGCCGCTTTTGATAAAAAAATTGTCACAATCCAGGCTGTTCATAACGAACTTATCAGATGTGAGAAATTCGTACTTGTCGGTAGGGGACTCTACGCTCTGAAAGAGTGGGGTTATTTCGAAGGAACGGTTGCCGACATAATCGAATCGCTTTTGGCAAAGAAGGGCAAGATGACAAAGAAAGAAATCATAGAAGGGGTTTTGAAACAAAGACAAGTTAAAAGAGGCACAATATCTTTGAATTTACAAAAGAAGGCATGTTTTGCTAGAGTTGGGCGTGCGCTTTACGCGCTTGATCTAACAAGAAAATAAATATGTGTATCTTCTGTAAAATCATTAAGGGTGAAATACCCTCCGAAAAAGTTCACGACGACGATATTTGTATCGCTTTTAAAGACATCCATCCAAAAGCTCCATTTCACCTGCTCATAGTCCCGAAAGAGCACATAGCGAAAGTTTCCGAGCTCGAAGAAGGAAAACACGATCATCTGATCGGACATCTGGTAAACGTGGCAAACAAATTGGCAAAAAAAGAAGGTGTCGAAGGGTATAAACTACAATTCAACGTCGGAGAAAAAGCGGGGCAAGAGGTTATGCATGTACATATGCACTTGATGGGGTGGTAATAACTCAAATCTATGGGCGACATGGAAACACCGGAATATCCGGGCAGAAAACTTGGAAGATTAATAGACAATCAGCCGAACACGAGATTAGGTGACTCCAGATTGCGAAGGGTCAGAGAATGGGCGGCAACAAATTTGCCGGAAGCAGGTATGGACAGGCTGGAAAGGGAACACCCAAGATTGGCAAAAGGAAAATAATATCACAATTCCATTCCGATATCGCTCGCCTTGGCTCCCTGCGTCAAACATCCCATCGAAATCACATCGGGTCTTAGTTTCGCATATTTCACCAGATTCGACTTATTTATTCCTCCTGAAATCTCAACCGCAATCTCCTCTGCGTGCAATCGATTAATAGCCTCGGGGATTTTTTTAATATCAAAATTATCTAGCATCACAATCAATGCGCAGTCACGCATCGCGGGACGAAGCACTTTTAGCTCAAGAATCGCCCTATCTAATTGACGTAAATTTTCAACTTCAATCTCAACAAATCTCACTCCTTTCGCATGACTCAAATCAAATCCCATATCGAAATGATTATCCTTAATCATAACTGCATCCCAAAGCCCTAATCGATGGGTGAGCCCACCTCCTACACTGCAAGCCTTTTTATCCAAAGGTCCGAAATACGTTTTCCTCGTGCAAGCGAGCTTCACTCCGTATTCACGAACCTTATCCGACAATCGCTTGGTTTCAGTCGCGATCCCGCTCATTCTTTGCAAAATATTTAAAACAATTCTCTCAACTCGCATCAAAACCGCATATTTGCCGGAAACTTCCGCAATAATTTTTCCGCGCTTAACTTTATTGCCATCGGAAATGTGAAACTTGATCTTGCAACCTTTAAAACGAGGATGATTTTTAAACAACCACTCGATCTCGGGAACCCCTGCCAAAACGGCATTCGATTTAACGATAATATTTGCCTTGGCATCTTTTTTGCCCTTAACAATCTTGGTCGTGACATCCGTCCCATTATTCAAATCTGACAAAAACCAAAGATCCGCGAGCCCGCTAAGGTATTTTCGATACCACTCACTATGGACTCTTAACTTAGAACTTTGGTCTAACAATCTAATCATTTCTTCCGAATTTAAGCATTTTTTCTATCGCCGAAAGTGCCTTCTTGGCAACCTCGGGATCAACCGTAACCTCATTCTTCTCATCTCTCAAACATTCGTAAGTGTTTTGCAAAGTGATTTTCTTCTGTTGGATACACTGCCCGCCGACACAATAAAACGTCTTGTCCGGCGCATGTTTTTGCAAAACATAAATCATCCCTTCCTCGGTCCCGATAATGAACTCTTTCTCTTTTGAATTTTTAACAAAATTTACCATGCCCGTAGTACTCAAAACCTTATCCGCATACTCAAGCGTAGCAGGAGGGCATTCAGGGTGAAGAAGCGTTATCGCACTTGGATGAGCCGACTTCACGGCAAAAACCTTTTCCGAAAGAATCTTACTGTGAACATAACAAAAACCTTCCGGATAAATAATCTTTTTATCGGTGTTTTTCGCGACATATGCGGCAAGATTCGAATCAGGCACAAAGATAACTTCGTGATTTGGCAAAGAGTTTACGATTTTGACCGCGTTGGCCGAAGTACAACAGATATCGCACTCGGCTTTCACATCCGCGGTGGTGTTCACATAGCAGACAACTGCCGCGTCCGGGTGAGCCTCTTTAAGCTCTCTAACCTTCGCAACATTTACCATCCCCGCCATCGGACACATTGCGGCGAGCGCAGGCATTAGAATCTTTTTATTCGGAGCCAAAATCTTGGCCGTTTCGGCCATAAAATTCACTCCGCAAAAAACGATAATATCGGCGGATGTCTCAATCCCTTTTTGAGCCAGATTGAAAGAGTCGCCCACAAAATCGGCAACATCTTGCACTTCGGGTCTTTGATAATTATGCGCAAATATAACCGCATTTTTGGCCTTCTTAAGTTGCTGAATTTTCTTTAAAAGTTCCTTCACGGCGAAAGTATACACAACTACTAGACTATAATAAACACATAGATCAATAGCTATGAGTCTATGCCACTATTTGTTTATCCGACTATTCTTTGTACACATACTTCATCCACAACCCTTTCAATGCATCATAAGTCATGAGTGCAAGATCCACAATTGTCTGACTTATCTCCCTAACCTTTGCGACAGCTTTATTTAACTCAAAAAAATCCCCTTTGCGATCATATTTTTCAACGTCGCTAATTAAATGAGCCTTTTCGTGCGACAAAGCATTTTCAACATTCATCTTCATAATCCTCGGAGAGGGAAATTGGATTGGTTTCAATTCGGGCACTTTGGTGACATCATCTTTCGCGCCCGATTTACCCGAAGAAGCGACAACCTTATCTTCTTTGGATTTTTCTCCGGCTTCAGCCGGCAAATTGTCGGCAAACTCTGAAGCGTCCGAAGAAGTATCGACAGTGTCATAAGTGGAAGCTGCGGAAGCATCCACATGATCAGATTCATCCTTGGAATCTACTTTTTGTTTTTGCTTGTCGTCTGCCATCAAAGTCAATTTTACTCTTATAAACTATACGCCTATATGGCTTAAATGTCCAGAATTTACAAAATACAACAAAAAGGGTACTTTCATGCCATGATTGAACTCGCAAAAACATATACGGCCCAGCAATACGAAGACGAAATTTATAAAAAATGGGAAAAAGCTAAGAGCTTTGAACCCGACATGAAGTCGAAAAAGTCATCTTTTACGATATCTATGCCGCCGCCAAACGCGACGGGTACTTTGCATTTGGGTCACGCGATAATGCTTGCGATACAAGATATAATGACAAGGTTCAAAAGGATGCAGGGCCACCCGACGTTATGGTTGCCGGGTACGGATCACGCGGCTATAGCGACTCAAAACAAAGTCGAAAAAGTTTTAAGCGAAAAAGGACTGGATAGGCATACGCTTGGCAGAGAAAAATTTATAAAAGAAGTAAAAGCGTTTGTTGCCGACTCTCAATCCACAATCAGAAACCAAATCAGAAAAATGGGCTCGAGTTGCGACTGGAGCCGCGAACGCTACACGCTTGACAAAGGACTTTCACAAGCCGTAATGGAGGTATTCGAAAGAATGTACAACGATGGAATAATTTACAGAGGACATAGGTTGGTAAATTGGTGTCCGAGATGCGGCTCGACATTGGCTGACGATGAGGTTTCACACAAAGAAGAAAGAGGGAAATTTTACTGGATAAAATACGGACCATTCGTGTTGGCAACATCGAGACCGGAAACAAAACTTGGCGATACGGCGGTTGCGGTAAATCCGAAAGACAAGAGATATAAAGAATTCATTGGGAAAAAGTTTATGATTCCGGGGGTTTTAGGCGAATTTGAGATTAAAGTTGTAGCTGATGAATCCGTCGACCCGAAATTTGGAAGCGGCGCAGTAAAAGTTACTCCGGCCCACAGTTTCACGGATTACGAAATCGCACAAAAACACAAACTGCCACTAAAACAAATCATAGACGAATCGGGCAGGATGATGAAAAATTGCGGCAAATATGCCGGCATGACAACGCTCGAAGCAAGATCGGCAATAGTCGCGGACATGGAAAAAATGGGACTTATTGACCACATCGAGCAGAATTATTTGCACAATCTTTCGGTTTGTTACAGATGCGGCACGGTTATAGAACCAATCCCGTCCAAACAGTGGTTTATAGATGTAAACAAGCCAATTATCAAGGAGGACGGCAAGAAGAAATCTCTCAAAGAGAAATCTATAGAAGTGGTAAAAAACGGCTCGATAAAAATACTTCCAAGCAGATTTAACAAAACATATTACCATTGGATGGAGAACTTGAAAGATTGGTGTATCTCAAGACAAATATGGTGGGGACACAGAATCCCGGTTTGGTATTGCCAAGGTTGTGAAAAGATTTTCGTTTCGGCTGACAAACCCGAAAAATGTCCGAAATGCAAAGGCAAAAAGCTCAAACAAGATGAAGATACGTTGGATACATGGTTTTCATCGGGATTGTGGACATTCTCAACTCTCGGATGGCCAAAAGACACGGAAGATTTGAAAAAATTCCACCCGACTTCAGTTATGGAAACCGGCTACGACATACTTTTCTTCTGGATTGCGAGAATGATTTTGATGACAACATACGTTCTTAAAGATATCCCTTTTAAGACAGTCTATCTGCATGGTCTTGTTCGTACAAAAACAGGAGAAAAAATGAGCAAGTCAAAGCCTGAAACATGCATAGATCCGCTCGACATGATCGAGAAGTACGGAGCTGACGCGCTCAGGCTGAGCTTGATAGTCGGTTCAAGCCCGGGTAACGACATAAGGCTTTACGAGGAGAAGATTGCGGGATACAGAAATTTTATAAATAAAATTTGGAACAGCGCGAGATATGTTTTCATGAATATAGACAAAGAAGACATCAAAGCAACGATTGAAGATGTTCTCAACTCAAAACTGTCGAGAGTGGATAAATGGATACTGACAAGGCTTAACGAAGTAACGGAAAGCGTAACAAAAAAGCTTGAAAAACATGCGTTATCGGATGCAGGTACGGAGATATACGACTTCTTATGGGGCGAGTTTTGCGATTGGTACCTCGAGATGAGCAAGGTAAATAAGAACAAAAAAGTTTTGGCATATGTGTTCAAGCAAATCATTGTGATTTTGCATCCGTTCGTACCATTTGTAACGGAAGCAATTTGGGCACATGTGGATCCAAGCATGCTAATCAAAAAAGAGTGGCCGATACCGGAGAAAAAACTCAAATTTCCAAAAGAAAAAGCGGAAATAAATATAATAAAATCGATAATCGCCGAAATAAGGACGCTGCGTGCCGGTAGCAATGTGGATATAACCAAAAAGGTAGACGCGATAATTTATGCCGGTAAACATGAAGCTCTCATACACGAGAAATCTGAAATTATAAAAAAGCTCGCTCACCTCGAAAAACTTGATATCCGAAAATCCGGTTTTAAAGTCGAAAACGCACTGTCCGCGGTTGTAAAAGATATTGAGATTTACCTGCCGTTAAAAGGGCTGATCGACATGGACAAAGAAAAGACCAAATTAAAGAAGGAGATAGAAAACGCCCGCGGATTGGTTGTTTCAATAGAAGGGAAATTAAAAAATACAGGCTTCTTGAAAAACGCTCCGAAAGAAGTTGTCGAAAGAGAAAAAGCGAGAAAAGAAGAGTTCATTGGCAAACTTGAGAAACTCGAGAATCGGTTAAATAGTCTCGTATAGTGTGCACAGACCCTGGTTCCATAGAGCCCTCCATAGTTTCGTTGGACTATCGAACTGTTTTGTGATAAAATAAACAGATTAAAAATAACAAAAAGATACACATGATTACGAAGTTTCGGAAAATATTGCCATCTCTCTTTTTGGCATGGCTTATTATCACATCAATTGTACCGACAAACTATTTGTCGAACATACCGATTGCCAAAGCATTGGCAATCGGAGTGGATACAACAACCGACGCCATTGATGCCGCCGCCTGCGAAACCGTAGTTTCGGCAAACTTGCCGGGAGTTGATGGAGTCATCTCGTTGAGAGAAGCCATTTGCGTATCAAACAATACGGTAGGAACAGACGCTATAACGTTCTCGGATGCTCTGGGACCGATAGTCCTGACTTCAAATTTGCCGACAATATCAGATACGGTAACCATCACCGGAGGAAACGACATTATAATCAATGGAACCAACGGAGCAATTACAACGGTAATGACGATTAACGCCAACAGTTGTACGATCACGGGACTCGAAATCTATGGAGCCGGCGGAACGGTTCTGGCAGTAACGGGAAACTCGAACAATCTCGGTGGGAACGGAGTAGGTGAGCAGAACTACATTTACAACAATAGCGCTGTAACAACTCTTATAAACGTAAGCGGCTCCTCGAATACTTTTTATAATAATTACATAGGTATAACAAAAGCCGATGCGGCCGCGGGAGCGAGCCAATATGGAATATATGTAAACGGAGCTTCCAATATCATTGGAGGAAGTTTAAGCGACCAAGGGAACTTCATCGCTGATAACGAATTGGCCAATATCTATCTTGATAGCGGGGCAACGGGTACGGAAATAAAAAACACCAGAATAGGAACTAACAGTGCGGGAAACGCGGCTTTGGGAACAAACAAATATGGCATAAGGATAGAAAACGCTTCAAATATCGTAATCGGACCGGAAAACGGCACGGAATCGGGTAATATTATAAGCGGACATATGGCATCGGGTGATGCGAGCGGGATTATCATAAACGGCGGCACCAATACACAAATTTACGGAAATTATATAGGCACAGATGCAACAGGTATGAGCGCTATCGCAAACGTATATGGGATAAATTTTAACACGGGAACCATAACGGCGACTGTCGGAGGAAATCAATCATATCAAAAAAATATAATCTCTGGGAATAGTGGAATCGGCATTAGCGATAGCGGAAGTGGGAATGCTCCAACCGTCACAATAAAAGGCAACTATATAGGAATAGCGGCTGACGGGCTTACGGACCTGGGAAACACGTCGACAGGCATATTGGTGGGTAGCTCATCCGTTTCCACCACGATAGGAGGAACTGCGGCGGGAGATGGCAATATCATATCGGGTAATAACGATAGAGGAATTGAAATCCGTGGGAACGCAACACTCCAAGGCAACAAAATAGGTACAAACGCTGCAGGAACCGGAGCGATTGCAAACTCGAAAGGCATTCTTTTTCAAAACTTCAATGCGACAGCAACGGTCGGTAGCGCAAGCGCCCCGAATATAATATCCGGGGCGCTAACCAACGGTATTGAAATAACAGGCGGCGTAGCGGTAGCTCCAAGCATCACAATATCCGGAAACTACATCGGAACCGATGTAGGAGGAACGCTGGATTTGGGCAATGGACAAAGCGGCATAAGAATGGATGCCACAAATGTAACTTCGACAATCACAATAGGAGATTCGACTTCGGCCGCAATAACAAACGTAATTTCGGGGAATAACCAAATGGGGATTTATGCCGGTACAAAATGTTCAATATACAGCTCGCAAATAGGGACGAATGTAAGCGGAGGAGCTGCGGTTGCAAACGATTCTTATGGCATAAATGTTCAAAATGTCGGCTTCACAATCGGCGCAAACAGTCTGACAACAGGGTTTAATGTCATTTCCGGCAATACCGGTACGGGAATATATGTAACGGGCTCAAGCGCAACCGGCACAATAAGCGGCAATATCGTAGGATTAGACGTAAACGGATCCGCAAAAATAGCCAATACGAAAGCGGGTATTGAAATATACCAGGGCTCGACAAGTATAACGATCGGTGACTCAACATCCGCAACCGCAACCAACGTCATTTCCGGCAATACGAAACAAGGTATTGCGATCAACGATACAGACAGTGTCCAGGTGTATTCTTCAATAATAGGCGCAAATAAAACGCAAACATCCGCAACCAACATAGGGAATACAACCACGGGTATAAAAGTAACAAGTTCAGATTCTCTCATAATCGGGAATACAAGAACAGCCGGATGGAACGTAATAGCCAACAACGGGGAGCAAGGTATACTTATACAAAGTGGCAACAACTCGACAATCCAAGGAAATTTTATATCTACAGATCAAACTGTAACCCACGACCTTGGAAATGGGGGAGTGGGAATCGCAATCGGCATTGGAATAACCGGGACAACAATAGGAGGTACAAATACGGGCGAAGGAAATATCATAACGCACAGCGACTCTTACGGTATTACGGTGGCAACAACTCCTCACGAATTAATAAGAGGAAATTTAATTTATTCAAACGGTACTCCTTCTGATCCGATACAAATTGACGATCCGGGCGTATGGAATCTCTCTGGTCTAACATTTACAACCGCAACGACAAGCAAAGTCGAAGGAACGATATCCGGTATAACAAACGGGACGGCAGTCGATATCTATAGCGGAACCGACGGAACAAACCCGGCAATGATGACTTACGAAGGAAGTACAACTCTCACGGGCGGAAACTTTTCATTGGAAAAAGATTTTACGGCGGTAGCCGGAAATTATTTCTATGTGATTGCGGTAGATACGTCATCTCCTAAAACAACCGAAGCGAGCACACCATCCGCGGCGATAACCCAAGATTCAACCGCACCGACAGATCCAACGGTAACAAGTTCGACATCGGCAACAAGTGATGCGAATTACTCATTTGTCGGTGGAAAAGAATCGAACGCAAGTATTGAAAACGACGGTACCGTATGGGTGGCAAAAGGCGACAGCGCCTCGGTTTGGACTTACCCGGTTGTATTAACAGAAGGTACGAACACTTTCAACTTATGCTCCGAAGACTACAGCGGAAACAGATCCGGTACCGGGATATATACGATAACATTGGATACGATAGCTCCGGCGGTTCCGACATTGGAATATACAACGCCGGTTTCAGGTGCAACAACGATAATACATATAACAGGTGAAGCGGGAGCAAGAATTTTCGTCAACAATGTTAACTCGGGAGAAAATATCGGTCTGGGCGGAACAAAAAACGTTACGGTATCCCTGACAGCCAATGCAACCAATACATTTATAGTGGAACTGAGAGATTCGGCAGACAATCCGTCTCTCACGACAACGGCAACAATAATCGGCGGCGATCCGATCGTATATGGAGGAGGCGGCGGTGGGAACAAAAACAAAAAGGAGAACGTCGTTACCACGGAGACTCAAACAGTAGACGATACAACCGTAATCACAGATACGACGACAGATGCGAACATACCGGCCGGAGAAGAAGAGATTACGGAAGAAAATTATGACGAACAAATAGAATCGCCGGATAACACGGCTGAGAGTACAGCTGATAATATGACCGACAACACGTCGGGAGAAACACCGGCGACAAACAACACCGCAAACCAATCTTCAAACGAGCCAGCGTACCAAAATCCAACCGTAACCACAGAAATCTACGACAACACGGCGTTAATCACATATCAAGAACCGATAAACGATAAAACCGGAGATAAACCTCCAAAAGTGTCAATAATAGAGGTTACAATAAATAAGGATAAAAAAACGCCGAAAAGCTCCATTATCGGAACTTTAAGTGGTACGCAACAACCGGCGGTAAAACAGGATGAGTTTATAACCGCAGTTGAAGAGATAGCTGAAGCAGCCGAAATACAAACGGATACAGCTGGGTTATTCGAACAAATATTTGAAGATGATGATGGTGATAATATTTCGGACATATGGGAAGAGTATTATGTTGGAGATGTGGATATGAACAGCGAAAACGATACCGATGGAGACGGCATGACAAATGCGGAAGAGTTCACATATGCACTGGATCCTACAAATGGCGATTCCGATTTCGACGGTTTGGGCGATATGATTGAAATTTACGGACTTGGAACCGATCCGAACAGTTGGGACAGTGACGGAGACGGTGTGAGTGATGTAAAAGAAACTTTCGAAGAAACTTCGCCGACGGAATTTACGGTTAATGAGAATGTGGATATATCCATCCATGGTGAATATGACGATAGCGATAGCGACGGCATAAGCGATTACGTTGAAGCGCAAAACAGTACGGATCCTTACGCGGAAGACACAGATGGTGACGGATTAACGGATTCGGAAGAAATACTGTATGACACAAACCCAAATAGCGTAAATCAAATTTCAAGCGACAATATCGAGACGCAATTATCGAATGTCGCATACGGCAAAACGATGAAGTCGACAAAAACGGTATTGACGGGAACCTCGACACCGAACTCCAACGTGTTGGTAACAATAATAGACTTGGATAATCAACCCGTATTGGTATTGGAAGGTACAACCGATGGGAACGGGATATTCGCCGTCTATGCGGATAAAAAATTGGTAAACGGCTCATACAAAATCTTCGTTGTGGGTTTGGATGAAAAAGAGAACGCAAAAACGGTATCCGCCGTCACGGAATTCAACGTTGACGATACTGCGGATACAGGAGAAGTAACACCATTGAAATTCAACGATTCGGATATCGGAGAAAAGGTCGAATCGCAAATTACAAGACCGAAAATAACCGGCAAAACCACGAAACCCGGAACAAAGGTTAACGTTACGTGGAGAAGTTTTGTGTTCACATCGGTATTGATATCCGACAGCATTACGGGTGAATTTACCGTCGAAGCTCCTGAAGAGTTGGAAGGAGGCGATCACACGGTTTATTTCTATCCCGTGGATCCGACAACAGGAGTACAAGGTGAAACAATGATGGTGAATTTCACGGTAGTGGGCGAAGGTTTATCGGACGAATCCGAGATAATAACAACGCGACAAGAAACTGAAAATAGAACCCCGTACCTGCCAATTGTCGTACTGACATTATTGGTTATTGCAGGAGGATATCTTGCATACAAAAAGTCGTCGCGCATCAGAAAAGCGGAGAAAAAACTTATAGACAAATTGTAAAATGGCACCCGGTTCGATAGAAAATTTGATTTCCGAAAAAAAATATTTGGAGGCGGCCAATCAATGTCGTGCAATACTCTCTCGAAATCCAAGGGATGGAAAAACCATGAAACTGTTCGAGAAAGCCAAGAAACACATCGAAAAAGAACGCGAAGAAATATTGAAAAGAAATATCTCGAATATAAAGATTTTATATAAACAAAAAAAATACAAAGAAGCGCTTGAAATGGCAAGAAAACTGGCGGAAGCCGGCGGGAATCAGGAACTGTTCTCTTTGATCTCAAAATCGGAGAGGAAAGAACTTGAAAATTATCTCGAAAAAGGGTTTGAAGCCCATAAAAACTTCGTAAAAATCGGCAAATGGCTCGAAGCCATAGACATACTTTCCGAAATGCAAAAAGTTAATCCGCGAAACGAGAAAATAAAATCAATGATCCTTTCGGATAAAATCAAATACATAGATTCCGAACTACATTCCAACCTGAAAAAAGAGCTTATAAAAAATGGAGAATTCGCCAAGCTCTACAAGTTTTATCAAAAATTATACTTTCTGTTTCCCGAACACAAAAAACTCAAAAAGGAGATTAGAAAAACGGAAAAATTAATTATCGAACAAAGAGAAATCGAAAACGCGAATTTTATAAAAAACAACGAAACCAACATAGGCCGACTGATAAAAAACAAAGAGCTTGAAAAAGCGCTCAAAGCGGCGAAAGAACTTGTTCTTTTTACGAACGGCGGAAACAACAGGGCGAAAAAAATCATGATGGAAGCCGATAAAGAAAATGATAAAGATACAGATCGAAAACTGTCGATCAAACTTGCTCAAACCATTTCCGACTTGAAAAAAGAATTCGCAAAAAATCCGAAAGGATTTGTGAAGCTATAATTATCGTACAGATATCAATTTGATATCATTTGGTCCCTTCTTTGCCCAACCCCGATAAACGTAATCTTAACACCGATTAACTCCTCGAGTTTTTTAACGTAATCGCGAGCCTCTTTTGGCAAATCGTCAAGCTTTTTTGCGTTCGATATATCGGCTGTCCATCCGGGCATTTCGATATATTCGACTTCGCATTTTGAAACAACGTCCAAATCGGCGGGGAATGAGCTTAACTCTTTGCCATCATATTTGTACTTGATGCCGATTTTCAGCTTCGGAAATCCGGTCAAAACATCAAGCTTGGTCAAATTTATATCCGTATAGCCGTTCAAACGCGCGGAATATCTGGCAACAACTGCGTCAAACCATCCGCATCGTCTCGGCCTACCGGTTGTGGCTCCATATTCACCACCTTTTTCTCTCAAAGAGTTCCCAACTTCATCGGTTAATTCGGTAGGGAAGGGACCCGCTCCGACACGGGTCAAGTAAGCTTTCATAATGCCGATGACGCTGTTCATATGTCTATTCGGGATGCCGGTTCCGGTACCGAGTCCTCCGACCATCGGATTCGATGATGTGACAAACGGATACGTCCCGTGATCCACGTCGAGCATCACGCCGTTCGCACCTTCGAATAATATTGTTTTTCCGTTTTCCAAAGCGTTATGCAGGTATTCGAACGTATCAATTATCATCGGCTCGATTCTGCTTCGGATACCGCGATAATAAGCGATCTCCTTCTCGACATCGTACTCGAAGCCATATTGTTTACGTGCTTGCTCGGAGTTCTCTTTTAATTTTTTCTCAAAAATTTCTCGATTCAAAAAGTCACATCCCCTGATACCTTTTCTTGAAATTTTATCATTATAACAAGGACCGATACCTCGCTTGGTGGTACCGATTTTGGAATCTCCTTTTTGCGCTTCTTGCGCCCCATCAATCGCAATGTGGTAATCGAAAACAAGATGCACTCTATTCGAAATGAAAATTCTTTTATCAATCGGTATTCCGCCTTTCTCCAATATATCGAGCTCTTCAAGCAAAGTTGGCAAATGCACCACGCATCCGTTTCCTATGACACAAACGGCATGTTTGTGCAAAGCCCCGGACGGCAGAAGATGAAATACATATTTTTTGTCTTGTACGTAAACAGTATGTCCGGCATTTGCCCCTCCTGTTGCACGAGCGATAATGTCGTACTCTTCAGCCATAATATCAACAAGCTTGCCTTTACCCTCGTCGCCCCATTGGGCGCCAAGAACTGCGGAAACTTTGCCAAGACGATCTTTTACTGGAACCATATTTTTAAAATTATTGATATGACATCCTAAAAATAACACGAAAATAATTTTGCTAACAATCAAATATTTAAATACAATGAATTACAGAGATATCATAAACATTCAATTATGCTCACGAAAGAACAAATTGCAGGTCAAATCAAACACTGTTTGACCGGCACGAATTTTACGAACCTCGGCAAAAGATACGAAGGAAAAGTTCGCGACAACTACATACAAGAAGGCAGGAGGATCTTGATTACAACGGATAGGCTTAGCGCTTTCGACAGAGTTATCGCATTGATACCCTTCAAAGGACAGGTGCTTAACGCTCTCTCGAGATTCTGGTTCGAAAACACAAAAGACATCGTCGGCAATCACGTTCTTGAATATCCGGATCCAAATGTGGTGGTGGGCGAGGAGTGCGCGCCGTTGGCGGTAGAAATGGTGGTAAGAGGGTACATTACGGGAAGTACAACGACATCCGCTTGGTATAATTATCAAAAAGGAGTCAGAAGTTTCTGCGGCAATTTTTTACCCGAAGGGCTAAAAAAAGATCAAAAATTCGACCATCCGATTTTAACTCCGACAACAAAAGCGGGGCATGGCGGTCACGATGAATCTTTGGCGCCCGAAGAGCTTATAAAAAGAGGACATATTACAAAAGAAGATTGGGACAAGTTGGCCGAAATCTCTCTGAAACTTTTTGCGAGAGGGCAAGAAGTGGCGGCAAAACAGGGGATAATCCTTGTCGACACGAAATATGAATTCGGCAAAAACAAAAAAGGCGAAATCGTATTGATAGATGAAATTCACACTCCGGACTCTTCGAGATTCTGGAAAACCGCGACATATCAAGAAAAATTCGAAAAAGGCGAAGATCAGGACAATATCAATAAAGAATATTTACGCCTCTGGCTTTCCGAAAAAGGATTTTTGGGAGACGGCGAAATTCCGGCAATTCCGGATGATGTAAAAGTCGAAACCGCACGAAGATACATCGAAGCTTATGAACTGATTACAGGTCAAACATTCGAAGGGACGGAAGGCGATCCTTTGCCACGTATAGAAGCGAATTTGAAAAAATACATATCCTAATCTCTAATCCATGTTCGTCTCAATCATAATGGGTTCCAAAAGCGACTCCGCTCACGCCGATAAAATCGACCAAAAACTGAAAAATTTCGGCATAAAATGCGAAAAACATGTCGCTTCCGCTCATAAAGTCCCGGAAAAAGTTCTCGACATCCTCGCGAAAAACGAAAAGAAAAACGAAGCGATTTGCTACATCACGATTGCAGGACGATCGAATGCGCTTTCCGGATTTGTGGCGGCAAACACCGCTTATCCGGTTATAGCTTGCCCCCCATTCGCGGATAAAACCGACATGATGCTAAACATCAATTCAACCCTCCAAATGCCATCGGACACCCCTGCATTAACGGTATTGGACGCAGGCAACGCCGCCCTTGCGGCCGCAAGGATCCTCGGGCTTACCGAGGAAAAATTACTGTCGAGTAATCGCAAATATATAAAAAACCTGAAATCCAACTTTTAACCACTAACTTCATGCTCACGGCAATTTCTCCTCTCGACGGCAGATACGCATCAAAAGTAGCCCCGGTCCGTGAATTTTTTTCCGAAGGGGCGCTGATTCGAGGCAGGGTTGCTGTCGAATGTATGTGGCTGGTATTTTTGTGTAACGAAATTAAATTAAAAGGCACAAGAAAAATAACAAAAGAAGAAGAGAAGAAACTCGAATCTCTTTATAAGAACTGGGATGACTCGGCGATAAAATTTTATGGCAGAACGAAAGAGATTGAAAAAACGACGAACCATGACGTCAAAGCGGTCGAATATTTGATAAAAGAGGAGATGAAGAAAACATCGCTTAAAGACTTGATGGAATTCGTGCATTTCTCCTGTACTTCCGAAGATATAACAAACCTGGCTTACGCCGCACTTTTGAAAAAATTCACATGGAATATTTTCATACCGAAACTCGAAGAGCTAAATAAGAATCTCAACACATTGGCCACCAAATACAAGAAAACCCCGATGCTCGCGCACACACACGGTCAACCTGCAAGTCCGACAACTGTAGGGAAGGAGTTTAAGATCTTCGTTAAACGTCTTGAGCGACAAATTTCACAACTAACAAAACAAACCCATTTTGGCAAAATCAACGGCGCAACCGGCAATTACAACGCTCACGTAATCGCATATCCTGAGGTTGATTGGGTAAAAGCAAGTACGGGATTCGCAAAACGTTTTGGTCTCGTCGCAAACCTGTACACGACTCAAATAGAATCACACGATTATCTTGCGGAAATCTTCCACAATGTGATTCGCATCAACACGATTTTAATTGATCTTGATCGTGACATTTGGAGCTATATCTCCAAGCATTACTTTAAACAAAAAGTTATAGCCGGCGAAATCGGCTCATCCACAATGCCGCACAAGGTCAACCCAATCGATTTCGAGAACAGCGAAGGAAATCTAGGCATGGCAAACGCGATTTTGAGCCACATGGCAGAAAAACTGCCAACATCCAGAATGCAAAGAGATCTCACGGACTCAACGGTCCTAAGGAACATGGGAGCCGGGTTCGGGCACAGCTATTTGGCTTATGAAAGCACTCTGAAAGGCTTGAGCAAGCTCGAAATCAACCTCCGGGCAATAGATAACGATTTGAACGATAATTGGGAAGTTCTCGCCGAACCAATCCAAACAGTAATGCGAAAATATAAAATCGAAGGGGCTTACGAAAAACTCAAGGATATAACAAGAGGTAAAAAATTGGACCAGAAAGCTTTCAGTAAATTTATAGAAACTCTTGATATACCAAAAAAGGATAAGGAGAGCCTAAAAAAGCTCACACCTCATACCTATATAGGCTTGGCAAACAAGATGTAAGTTGAAAAAACACAGGGTTGACAGATGTAGTCATGCATGTCATGATCAAATTCAATTTATAGTAAAAAATGACGAATCATTGTACGGAAATATCAAGGCAAGATTTATTGGGGATAGCGTTATCTTCGGCTGATACGGCATTGCAAGAGATAGGTATAGACAGAAGGCAACAGAAAAAACGTGGTAGAATTGAAAGAATTATAGAACAAATAATCGACCAACTGCCACCTTCGATAAAAGAAGCGCGCACTTTAACCAGGAAATGTGCGGAGCCGACCAACATGGCAATCGAGATGCTGAATTCGGAAGAAGGAATAGCTCTAAACGACCTTGAACAAATAAGAAATGCGATTTGCTTGGCGTTAAGGATGAGGCTTTACGAAGAATTTATAAGAGATATGACGAAGAAAATGAATGTATATATGAGTAAAAACGAACCGCCGGAAACATGGGGGCTGGGATATCTTGCACATATGGAAGATTGGGGAAACGATTTTTATCATAAATGGAGAGATGGAATAGCTAAAACAGATCCGGAAGAAGCCTTCAGAACACATATACTTCCCAAATTGCCGACAAATTGGCAAGAAAAATTCAAACCGAAAATTTTCTGTGAACACGATTGGGGAACGCTTAAACATGTGGAAATCGCAAACATACTGAACGGATTACGAAAACGCCGCACCTTAAAAGGAGGAAGATGGGGGCTTGGTACGGTTGAAAATTGGATTAATGAAAAAGGTGAAAGAGTGGGAATGAGTTTTTATAATTTCCTCATAAGAACTTATGGATCTAACGCATCAACTATATTCGAAGAAACGATACTTCCGCATATATTACCGGATTTGAGAGAAACATTTGAGCATAACGAACCGACAAGATGTCCTTATGAATGGAGGAAGATGACAACTATAGAGACGGCGCGAATTTTAATCGGACTTACGAAAGCGAAAGACCCGGCAACGCACTCGTGGGGATTCGCCTCAATAGAATTTTGGACGGGACCAAATGGCGAATTGTGGGGTAAAAGCTTCTGTAGTCACTGGTATAATAAAGGATTACATGAACAACAATTCGCGCAAAAAATATTGCGATATTTCCCCGAAAACTGGAGGCCTAATTTTAAAGGCGCTTACGACAGATCTTGAAAACACACGAGATAAGTACTAAAATCTTTTAGGTTTTTTCAAAACACGTTTTAAATGCGCACTCAAACGGCCATCACCGTTTGGCAGGGAGAAGAAAAGATAGCCTAAAGCTACCCCGGTAGACCTCCTCGGTGACACAAAACACCGTTAACAAATTCAATCAAGTATTATCTAAGGTGGTACCTGTCCCGCTCTGCGGGGCCCCTAGAAAAGTATCGCTTTTTGACTATAAGTCTATATGTCTATCAACTATTAACTTTATTCCTCTATGTTCAAACCCGTAAACCCAAAACAATCTTTCCCGAAGCTCGAAGAAAACTTAATCAAGCATTGGAAAAAAGAAGGAACTTTCCAGAAATCGATTAACAAACGCTCGAAGACGAAAGAGTATGTTTTTTACGATGGTCCTCCATTTGCGACAGGTTTGCCTCATTACGGACATATTTTGGCTGGCGCGCTGAAAGATGTAACCCCGAGATATTGGACAATGAAGGGGTATCGAATAGAAAGAAAATTCGGATGGGATTGTCACGGTCTTCCGGTCGAATACGAAGTGGAAAAAGAGTTGGGACTTTCGGGTAAAAAAGATATCGAGGAAAGATACGGAGTTCATAAATTTTGTGAAAAATGTCGCTCGATAGTTCTTCGTTACACAAAGGAATGGGAAGAAACGGTGGATAGGATGGGTAGATGGGTTGATTTCAAAAACGATTACAAAACAATGAGTCCGGAGTACATGGAAACGATCTGGTGGGTTTTCAGACAACTGTGGGACAAAAAACTCATTTACGAAGGTCACAAATCAATGCATATCTGCCCGCGTTGTGTCACTCCGCTTTCAAACTTCGAAGTTACTCAAGGTTATAAGGATATAACGGATCAATCCGTTACGGCGAAATTCAAACTCGACGGCGAAGAAAACACCTACATCCTTGCATGGACAACAACCCCTTGGACATTGCCCGGCAACTTCTTCTTGGCAGTCGGGAAAAACGTGGAGTACGCAAAAGTCGAATTTAAAGGTGAAAAACTGATTTTCGCAAAAGAACTTGTTGGCAAAATCTTAGGCAACGAAGAGTATAAAATTATCGAAACCTTCAAAGGCTCATCTCTTGTCGGCAAAACTTACGAACCTTTATTCCCATACTACCCTAATGCAAAAAAAGAGGGTGGATATAAAGTCGTAACGGCAAATTTCGTATCTACCGAAGAAGGAACCGGAGTTGTCCACGTCGCCGGTGGATTCGGCGAAGATGACATGCTCCTTACTCAATCATTAAAGTTCCCAATCATTCAGCATGTTGGAATGGACGGAAGATTCAAACCGGAAGTAAAAGAGTTCGCCGGGGAAGAGGTGAAGCCGACCGATGACCCGATGAAAACAGATCGAAAAATGGTCGAATTCCTCAAGTCCAAGAACAAAGTCTTCAAAGCAGAAACATACAGGCACTCATATCCGCATTGCTGGAGATGCGATTCACCGCTTCTTAACTTCTCTACAACATCTTGGTTTGTAAAAGTCCTGGATATAAAAGAAAAAATGTTAAAAGCGAACCGAAAAATCAACTGGGTACCGGAACATTTAAAAGATGGTCGTTTCGGCGATTGGCTGGAAAATGCACGAGATTGGTGCGTCAGTCGAAACCGTTACTGGGGTGCTCCTTTGCCTATCTGGAGAGCCGAGGACGGTGAATGTTTATGCATAGGTTCCATAAAAGAGCTTGAAAAACTTTCAGGCAAAAAAGTGACCGACCTTCACAAACATTACGTCGACAAAATCGAGATCAAAAAAAACGGCAAAACATTCAAAAGAATCCCTGAAGTTCTCGACTGCTGGTTCGAATCGGGCTCAATGCCTTACGCTCAAGAACATTACCCGTTTCAAAACAAAGCGCGCTTCGAAAAAAACTTCCCGGCGGAATTCATAGCCGAAGGTCTCGACCAAACAAGAGGTTGGTTTTATACATTAGTAGTTCTCGGTACAGCGCTATTCGGCAAAAGTCCTTTCAAAAACGTCATAGTCAACGGTCTCGTACTCGCGCAAGACGGCAAGAAAATGTCCAAACGTCTAAAAAATTATCCCGAACCGGGATTGATTTTTGACAAATACGGTGCAGACGCGCTTCGTTTCTACTTGATGAATTCACCGGTTGTAAAAGCCGAAACTCTCAGATTCTCCGAAAGGGGAGTGGAAGAGGTGGTAAAAAGCGTTCTTCTCCCGATATGGAACTCTTACAGTTTCTTCGTGACATACGCGAACATAGACAAATGGACACCTAAAAAAGCCGGCAAACCGACTCACAAGTTAGATAAATGGATCCTTTCGGAGCTCGAACTTTTAATAGCAGATATTACGAAACAAATGGATACCTACGATCTGCAAAGAGCCACCGAAGTCATCCCGAAATTCGTCGACAACCTTACAAATTGGTATATCAGACGTTCACGCCGAAGATTCTGGAAAAACGAAAACGATACGGACAAGAAATCTGCCTATACGACTCTCCACAAGGTCCTTACGACTTTATCGCTTATAATGGCCCCATTTTGCCCATTCATAAGTGAGGAAATTTTCAGGAACCTTACTGGCAAAGAGTCTGTTCATCTTGAAGATTGGCCAAAATCAAACAAGAAATTTATAGATAAAAATTTGAGCAAAGAAATCGCCGTAACACGTTTGATAGTTACTCTCGGTCATTCGATAAGATCTCAAAAACAGATAAAAGTCAGACAACCTCTTTCAAAAGTAAAAGTCGCTTTGCCGAAGCACCTCAAACATGATTTTGAAAAAGACGTGATCAAAGAAGAACTCAATGTGAAAGAACTTGAACTCCTAAAAGACTCGTCCGAAGTCGCCGAACTCAAAGTCATGCCAAACGCAAAAATCCTCGGCCCGAAATACGGCGCCAAAGTACAAGAAATAATAAAAGCCTCGCGAGAAGGGAAATTCACAGTTGAAAATGGTGAAGTGGAAATTGCCGGAGTAAAACTCTCCGGTGAAGAAGCGAGCATCGGCTACGTTGGCAAAGAAGGTTTCGATGTCGCAAGCGAACACGGACTCGTCGTCGCCTTGGATACCTCTATCAACGAAGAGTTGAGACTCGAGGGATACGCGAGAGACTTGGTCAGAACGATACAAGATATGCGGAAAGAGGCGGAATTCGAGGTTTCGGACAGAATATTGGTCGGACTTTCGGCAACCGGAGAGATCGAAAATGCAATTCTCAAGTTCAACAAATATATCGCCGGCGAAACATTGACCAACAAAATCACAACTCAAATAGCCGGCTCCGCCTGGGACCTTGAAAAAGAAGTTGATATTGAAGGATTTAAAGTTAAAATAGCAATCAGGAGATAATTACTATGTGACTATTAGCCCATAAGTCTATCGGACTACCCAGTATGATTCGCCAACTCAAAAAACTTGCATTCGGAATTCTCGTCAATATGGGTGCCTTATGGGCGATTTCATTAATACTCGACGGATTCCAATACGCGGGCGGATGGGTTTTCCTCGTGATAGCGGGCATATTGATAGGTGCATTAAATACTCTTGTAAAACCGATAATAAAACTGCTTTCCTTCCCATTGGTATTCTTCAGCGCGGGACTGTTTTTGATAATCATAAATGCGGCGATGCTCGCGATTTTGGATTACGTATTGGAAGTAATGGATTTTACCGGCATAGATTTGCAGGTTGAAGGAACCTTGACTTATTTGTGGGCCGCCATTATCTTTGGGCTCGTAAATTGGCTGGAAAACTGGATTTTAAAGAAATAAATATGAAAACAATACTGCTCACGTTACACGTCATAGTCTCTATCCTATTGGTCTTTTCCATACTGATTCAACAGAGGGGAGCCGGACTATCATCAACATTCGGAGGTACAGGTAATTTTTATGCCACTAGAAGAGGCGCGGAAAAAGTTCTGATAACCGCAACGGTTGTAATGATATTTTTGTTCGTCGCATTGTCGGTGGCAATGCTCTTTGTCTAGGAGCTCTCATAAAAAATGAAAAAACTCTTCAAATTACTTTCAGGCATTAAAGAGGTATTTATCCTAATGGGCAAAACCATAGGATCTTATTCGACGAAAGAGAAGATATCTTCGCTGATAGTAGTGATACTTATTGCGATCATCGTTCTTCCGCCGATTTTAAGAGATGAAAGACTTACCAGTGTAACAAACGAAACGGACACGGGAAATGAAATGCTCTATGCCGAAGGATTGGTGGGCGAAATAACACATTTAAACCCCGTATTTACGGAATTTAACGAAGTTGATCAAGATATAAGCAGTCTTATTTTCTCGGGTTTGAGCAAATACGACCCGGACGAAGGGAAAGTGGTCGAAGACATCGCCACTCATACGCTTTCCGAAGATTACAAAACATATACATTCACTTTAAAAAACAATATTTATTGGCACGATGGCGTTGAAGTAACTGCGGAAGATGTTTATTTCACATACCACGATGTTATCCAAAGCACGGATTTTCAAAACCCGATTTTGAGAGCCAATTTCGAAAGCGTACAGGTAGAAATGGTGGATTCCCGAACCGTAACTTTTACACTCGAGAGAACAAACTCATTCTTCTTCACGTATACGACAGTCGGACTTCTGCCGAAACACATACTTGGCGATGTACCGATTTCCGAATTGGATACGCACGAATTCAATAAAAACCCCATTGGCACGGGTCCATATAAAGTCAGTGGTCCTTATGAAGAAGTTGCGGATAACGAACAAGTCGTGGAACTGGAACTTTTCCCCGATTATTACGGCAAAAAATCATCCATAACCAGTATAAGATTCCATACTTTCCCGGATATGGAAACATTACTCGCAAACGAAGGACAATGGCACGGAATCGCAAGAATACCGGAATACATGCTTATGGAAGCTCAAACCGACCGATTGTCGGCGTATCAATATGAGTTGCCTCAATATACGGCCCTTTTTATCAATACCGATGCAAGCTTTTTAAGCAAAAAAAACGTCAGATTGGCTATATCAAAAGCGATAGATAAAGGGTATCTGATAGAGCAGACTGGATATAAAACAACGATAGATACACCGCTTCTCGAATTGAATCAGGATGACTGGATCCATCAATCGAGCCAGGAACAAGCCATGGGTGCATTATATGATGAAGGATGGGAACTTAACGCCGATGGAATAAGAGAAAATGAAGACGGTGAAACTTTAACTTTAAGATTGATAAGAAGAACTTTCGACAACGAAAAACAAGAAAAAATAGCGGCAACTACAGCGGAAGTGATTAAAACTCAACTCGAAACAATAGGCATCGAAGTGATCGTGGAAGCTTACGATAGTCAAGCAATACAAAGTAAAATCGAGACCAGAGATTACGATTTGCTTTTGTATGGACAGAACTTAGGGTATAATCTCGACACTTATTCTTACTGGCATTCAAGTCAAGCCACGGAATACGGATTGAATCTTTCAAATTACAGGAATCCAAACGCCGACGCATTGATAGAGAGGATCAGGAGTACGTTTGATCAAGATACAAAAGATGAACTGCTAAACGAACTCGCTGAAATCATAGAAGAAGATATACCCGCGATATTCCTCTACACTCCAAGTTATTACTTCTTGGTTGATGAGAAGGTGCAAGGTATAGAACTCGAAGACTTAAGATTCCCGTCAGACAGATTCGCTCAAATATCAGATTGGTACTTAAATTAATTTAAAAAATATGAAAGTCATATTCGTAAAAGACATTCCGGGAATAGCCCGAAAAAACGACATTAAAAACGTTAAACCCGGTTATTACCACAACTACCTTTTGCCAAGAGGCATGGCGGTATCGGCTACTGATAAGCTGATAACGGCTACGGAAGCCAAAAGAGCCGCCGAAGGTTTGAGACTCGAAGAGTTGGCGAAGAACGCCGCCGAAATAGCGAAAAAACTCGAAGGAGCCAAATTGATTTTGAAACATAAAGTTACAAGCAAAGGCAAACTTTATGCCGCCGTTACGGAGAAAGAAATCCTCGAAGCTATCAAGAAAGATCTTAAAGTCGAACTTGCAAAAGACAATCTAAAGATGAAACCGATCAAGAAAGTTGGAGAAGAAGAGATCGGAATACATCTTCCGGGCGATGTTACAGCCAAGTTGATAGTCATGATCGAAGCCCAATAATGAAGATTTTAGGTCTAGATTATGGGAAAAGACGCACGGGCGTTGCAATCAGCGACTCTTTTTGCGCAATTGCATTCCCCAAAAAAACTCTCAAACCGAAAAACGAGAAAAACCTCATTTCGGATATTAAAAAAATCTGTGACGAAGAAGGAATCAGTACGGTGGTGGTAGGGCTTCCATGTAACATGAAAGGGGAGTACACGGCTCAAACGGACTCGGTGGTCGCGTTCTCAGAAAACTTAAAGAAAGAGCTTGGTAATATTGAAATCGAGCTTTTTGACGAGCGCCTCAGTACCATTCAAGCGGAAAGGGCTTTGATAGATAAAAATCTTAAGAAATTTTCCGAAATAGATGAAATAGCGGCTCAAATAATTTTGCAGGCATGGTTGGATAAACAGTCGAGAACCTCTGCAAAAGTACAATAAAAGATACGATGAGGAGCTTTGCAGAGATCTCAGTCCATAGTCCGCAACACCTTAACTCCGGGTAGTTCTTTCCCTTCCAAAAACTCCAACATTGCTCCTCCGCCTGTAGACACATGAGTAAATCTGGCGGGATCTATGCCGAATTTGTTTATCGCGTCTATCGTGTCACCTCCGCCCAGGATGGTTATGCCTTTACAATCCGCAACAGCTTCGGCAATCATCCTCGTTCCTTTTTCGAAAGGAGCATATTCATACAACCCGACAGGTCCGTTCCATATCACCGTCCCGGCTTTTCTTATATGTTCGCAGAAAATTTCGACAGTTTTATGTCCGATATCAAAAATTTTCATATCACCTTCGATATCCATTACAGGTACACAAACGGTCTCGACGACTTCCGAAGCCTCACTCGCAACAATAACATCACAAGGAAGAACGAATTTATCACCATCTTTTTCGGTCTCGAGCATAATCTCCCGAGCAACCTCTTTTTTGTCTGCCTGATGCAAAGAATCTCCGATATCATATCCCTCAGCGTACAAAAAAGTGTTCGCCAATCCGCCACCAATCAAAAACACATCTCCCTTATCGAGAAAATTCTTCAGTACGCCAATTTTTGTATCTATTTTTGCACCACCCATAACCAGTACAACTGGCTTCTTCGGATTTTCCAAAATCGAAGACAAAACTTTTATCTCCTTTTCAAGCAATAACCCGGCATACGAAGGCAAGAAATCCGCCAATCCGGCGGTAGTGGAGTGCGCGCGATGCACGGCACCGAAAGCATCACTCACAAAAACATCCCCAAGCTGAGCAACTTGCTCCGTAAACTCTTTCGCATTCATCTCTTCGCCATGATAAAAGCGAGTATTTTCAAGAACCACAATCTCACCATCCGCCATCTTAGATATCTCTTTTTCAACAGATTTACCGATACACTCGTGAACCTTTTTAACAGGCATCGCAATCAATGAAGAAAGCCTCTCCGCGACTTTATCCAATCTTAAATCGTCAACAATTTTACCCTTCGGTCTCCCCATATGAGACATGACGATAACCCTAGCTCCTTTGGTCACGAGATGTTTAATGGTCGGGACAGCCTCTTTTATCCGAGTGTCGTCGGTAATATTTCTTTGCTCGTCGGTCGGTACATTAAAATCAACCCTAAGAAGAACACGCTTACCTTTAGGATTGATTTTAATGAGAGTCCTTAGATTCATTTTTATTTAAATTAAAAATTTTCAATGCGGTTTTGGCATATTCATAACCTCTTGATACTCTGGAATGAATATAATCCACTTCTCGCGCCGTCAAAACCCCGAAAACGATAGGTACGCCGGTCTCAAGCTGAACTTGCATAATACCATCGGTACACGCCCTACAAACCATCTCATAATGGTCGGTTTCGCCTTTAATAACACATCCAAGCGCAATTATAACATCGCACCACTGTGACATTTTCTTAGCAGTTAAAGGTATTTCAAAAGCCCCGGGAACTTTCACCACTTCGTATTCAAGCTGAAACTCTTTCAACCCTTTTTCACAGCTCTCCAAGAGCTTGTCGGTAAATTTCGAATTGAATTCTGAAACGATTACTCCGATCATATAAAATTTCTTTCTTTAAGCATACGTTCCATATATCTCGCAATCAAGTCCACTTCGATATTAACCAATGACCCTTTTTTGAGAGATCCAAGATTTGTATTTTTTAAAGTAAAATCCACCAAGGACACCGAGAAAGAACCAGAATCCAGATCGCAAATCGTCAAACTAACACCATTTATCGCAACAGAACCTTTTATGGCAAAAAATCTCGAATATTCGGGTGGCAAAGAAATTTTTAAAATATTGTCTTTAAAAGACACAACCTCGGGAGCAAAATCAACATGACCCGTGACAAAATGCCCCCCAATCTTACCGGCAAGCGAAAGAGCAGGCTCAATATTCACTTTATCTCCAACTTCCAACGATCTAAACATGCTTTTTTTAAAAGTCTCATCCATGACATCAAACTCTCCTTTTTCGTTCAAAGTTAAACATACACCGTTTATAGATATGCTATCTCCGGGCTCGGCGGATATCCCGAGCTCGATTTTTAGAGATTTCGGACTAACTTTCTTAACCTTGCCTATAGATTTAATTATTCCTGTGAACATAGCAAGGAAAAACTATCGTAAAACCAAGCTCAAGGCAAGTTCGCTAGCACGACGACGCAGTAATACTGGAAAGTATTATTTCGAATCTTTATTTATAGAACTGCTCCATTTGACCCCGAAAACGCTTGTCCGTCTCAAATCAAGAGAGCTTTCTCATTTTGTTTTATTCTGAAACTTTCTTTGGACGCCAGTGTTAACGTAAGACATAGCAGACTATCGAGTTCGGCCCTTTGTACGGCAGTCATTTCAAAAGGTATCGCATGCGGAGCGGAAACCCATGTTAGCAACTTTGCATCCACGCCTCGCGAATTCATATAATCGACATGATTACCCGGCATTTTGGCAGGGATAATACTTTCTTTACCGTGTTTAATAACAGTAACGGGAGTGCCGTCGCGTGCAAAATCGGCCAAAATTTCATCAAACATTCTTCTTATAGTCAAAGTAGCTTCGAGAAATCTCTTGCCGGAATCGGTCGGAAATCCTCTTTGGAAATTCGGTAACGATGATTCAAGATCGGCGGGACCACCAAACATCATTCTATTGTAATCAGCGTGATTTAAGGGCATCCCTTCACCTGTAACAAGTCTGATAACGGCAGGAAGCACATGTTTCCTGCAAGCCCACAAGAATCTGCCTCTGACCAATCCGAGAGGTTCATCCGTGATAGGCGCAAAATTCAAAATACCTGCCACTTGAGCCCCCTCGGTTTTCATTTGCCCGGCCATGGCCATAGAACTCAACGCACCCATGGAATGTCCAATGATATAGGTCTTCGCTTTTGCCGATAACGCACCATCTTTCAGTAAACGCCGAACAATCGTCCTTATATCACCAAGCTCATCGGCAATTTTAATTCTTCCAACATCTTTGCCACCAGCATAACGTTCGGTACCTTTACCGGAAGGATTTACGCCGACATACATTGGATTTTCGGCGCCGACTCTTCGAAGTTGAGCCATAACGGCGGCAAGGAAATCTCCTTCGGCCATAGCGGTGGACTCATCCCACCCCATATTAACGACAACCTGTCCATCGTGTAATCTTGATAAGGAGGGAGCAACTCTTACGACAACTCTGTCCGTAGTAGACATATTGGGATGATATCTGACATTTATCTTGGAAGCTTCCCAATCATAAGGAGTTCCTTCAATCTCCATTTTGCCACTGCCGGGAATATAACATCGATGTTCGATATCCCAGGCATCTCTAACACTTGAATTGCGATTCATGTTTTTGAATTTAAAATTTAAGTATCAAATTATAGCCCAAATACTGCTTTGGTCAATAGCATTGACGCAATATAATGATAAGTTCATAATAAATCCTTATTTAAATCATATATGAAAACACAAGAACTCTTAGTTGCAAGTACATTCGTGCTATCAGCATGCGGAAGAGTATCAACTGAAAAGTTGTACGTGTCACCTTTGCATACCCAACAATGCATGCTGGCGGATCCTTGCGAATTATGGGCATCCGACTCCTTTGGATCAGGCTGTATGTTGAGTGCCAAATTAACTTATTATCAAAGTAAATTGATGGGACAACTCCAAGTTTGCGTACAAAAAGAGTTTCCAAAAACAAACAGTCCTGCACAGGATACATGCTTAAGAGATAGGGCAATTGAAGGGTGGCTCAGGGCAGGATTAGTCAATCTTTCAGTTACGGAGGACATAAAATCAACCGACGAAATAGTAACTCCAGAAAATTTAATTACCGAAGCCAGAAAATCATTAGATGAGTGTGGGAAAAGGAATCCGTAAGAAACACCGCGGACCGTCGTGTCTCGAGCGAGTTTACCGAATCTCTGTACGATTTAACCTAAATTTAACATTTCCATGTTAAATAAAGGGTCGTTCTACCATTTAACATATAAAAACATGCGGTACTTGAACAAAGTGATGCTACTGGGGCATCTCGTGAAAGATCCGGAAAAAAAGAAGACTGAAAACGACTACAGTCTTACGATTTTCCATTTGGCTACAAACAAGCCGATTGTCAGGAAAACCGGCGAAATCGAAAAAGAAACTCAATTCCACAGAATAGTCGCGTGGAGAGGGCTCGCGGATGTGTGCAAAACTCATCTTACAAAAGGCAGTCTCGTATTGGTCGAAGGTGAACTCGATCATAGAAAGTACGAGAGCAAAGAAGGGGAAAATCGAACAATTTCAGAAGTTAAAGCTGAAAGAGTTATTTTCCTTAAAATCAAAAAGAATGAAATCGAAGTAAATCCGGCTGAAGATAAATAATCTTCATGTCCGTTTACAAATAAGGCAAGGGGCACGAGTGAAGGGGCTGAAAAAGCCCCTTCACTTACGCATTACAACGGTAGTACAATCCAGTTTGTAATAACGCACGCAAATTGGAACTTTCCATAATCATCCCAACCCACAATCGCGCAGATATACTTTCGCTCTGCCTAAAACATATAAACGAGCAAACGCTTCCTCATCAAAATTTCGAAATAATCGTAATTGACGACGGCGGTACCGATCACACAAAAGACATCATATGCGAATGGCAAAAAACCTTGCCAAACTTAATATATTTTCATCAAGATAATTCCGGCCAAGGCAATGCCAGAAATCACGCGCTAAAATACGCAGAAGGTGAAATTATTTTATTCATCGGCGATGATATATTGCTTGAAAAAACCGCACTCGAAGAACATTTATTGGCACACAAAAAACACTCCGAGAAAAATTCCGCCGTACTCGGTCTGATATTATGGCATCCGGACATGAAAGTCACAAAGTTCATGACGTGGCTTACCAAAGGCAAAAAAGGCGGTACTCAATTCGCTTTCGATCTTCTGGGAAACAAAGAGACGGCCGATTACAGATTTTTTTACACCTCGAATATCTCTTTGAAACACGATATCCTGAAAAAACATCGCTTCGATCCGGAATTCGAATCTTACGGATGGGAAGATATAGAACTCGGTTACAGACTTTTCAAGGAGGAAAATTTGAAAATTTATTATCAAAAATCCGCAGTAGGGTACCACGATCATGAAATCGACGAGCGATCTTTGAAAAATCGTATGATATCCATAGGCAAATCGGCAAAAATTTTTCACAAAAAACATCCGAAACTCAAAATCAATCCGCCATTTTGGAAACACGCAATCCTATGGTTGATCTCACGAAAACCAACACTGTTAATTTCGCGTATTGCCAATAAGGATTTTTATTACTATTCATTATCCAAAAGATATTTTCTAAAAGGATTTGGAAGTTCTCGGAAATAGATATAAAATTATCAACAGTACGCATTCTAAAATAAAAATAAAATATGAAAAAAACGCTCTCCGTAATTTTAATAATTTCGTTTTTAATACCGACACTTTCCGGATGCAAAAAGTCGCAACCCTCATCTTCAAAAACACAAGATGTTGAGTTGGTAATGTATGGACTGTTTGACGATTCGGATATCTACGAACCGTTAATTCAAGAATACGAAAGTTCGCACACAAACGTAAATATAACTTATAAACAATTTACGGATCCGGAAACTTACATTGATCTTGTAGTTAACGAACTTGCGGAAGGGGAAGGACCGGATATATTCGCGATGCATAACAGTTGGATTTATAAACACGAGAAAAAAGTCAGCCCGTATGAAATTTCAATAGAAAAAGCAAAAGAGTTCGAAGAAACATTTGTAAGCGTCGTAACGGATGATTTTCTGAGATCGAATACAGGTGAAGATGGCAAAATCGTTTCTTACAAAATGCTGGGATTGCCAATGTATGTGGATTCGATAGCTCTTTATTACAACGAGGATCAATTCGAAGACGCAATCCCGTCTCAAGGCAAACCGTCCAATACATGGACCGAAATAATCGAAGACGTATACAAACTGACAAAATCGGACAACAGCTTTGAAAGATTCGAACTTGCCGGCATATCGATGGGCAGGTCGGATAACATATTAAGAACGATGGACATACTTTACACATTGTTTTTACAATACGAAGTGGATTTTTATAATGACGACTACACGGAATCTACGATCACTTCAACGGAAGTAAGTACAAGCACGAGTTTGATAACCAAGCCGGCCGAAGAAGCTCTCGAGTTATATACATCATTTGCGGTACCGAGTAGCAAAAATTATTGCTGGAACGAATATATTTCCGATGCCGAAAGCGCGGAAAAAGAAATGAAAGCGTTTATAGAAGGCAAAGTATCGATGATATTCGGATATTCGTACGTATACGAAGATTTGCTTGATCTCATCGAAACCGAATCGAAAAAAGGTACGGATACGATTGACCAAGACGTCATCAAAGTCGCCGAAATCCCTCAACTTTACGACCCCGAAACCAGCACGGACAAAAGAAATGTCTATGCAAGTTATTTCGCCTATACGGTGTCGAGAACATCGGAATATCCGGAAGAAGCTTGGGAATTTCTCGACTACCTGACGTCGAAAGAAGTAGAAGAATATTATTTTGAAGAAACTCACAAACCGTCATCGCGCCGCGATCTTCTGGAAGACCAAATGCAAGACCCGATTTACGGAGTTTTTGCCGAAGAAGCCGGGTATGCGGAAACCATTCCGATGGCCGACTCATTTAAATATGCCGAAATCTTTTCGGAAGCGATAGATTCCGTATTGGCAACCATAAAAGCAAGCACGGCAATCAAAACCGCGGAGGAACAAATCAACGCAATAATGCCTGAAGATGGGCTTTAACCCGACCAAAATAGCGAAACTGCTGTTTCAAATAGCTGTATTTATACTGCCTTTTCAGATTTTCACGATAGTATGGCAACCCGAAATCAATTTCAGCGGACACGTAAACCAATTTAACAACGCATCGATTTATCTGACGGATCTGCTGATGGTGCTTAGCGCCATACTGTTTTTTCCTTACAAGTTTCATAAAAAAATATCGCTCGGCAAAAAGCCGATATTGATATCTCTAATCCTGCTGACCGGATTGATTATCGCATCAAATAATGTATTCCCGATAACATGGCTTATATGGAAGCTGGCGATTTTTTGGATCGCTTACATTCTCATAATAAATAAAATCATAGACAAAGAGTCTGCGGGAAAGATGTTATTGATATCGGCCGCAATACAATCCCTTCTGGCAATAACACAATTTCTCATCCAGAAAAGTATCGGACTGAGTTTCCTCGGCGAACCAGATCTACTTGCCAACGGCATCGCAAAAATAGACATCGGAACGGAAAAATTCATAAGAAGTTACGGAACCATGCCTCACCCCAACATACTTGCCGGATTCTTATTAATGGCACTCTTTCTCGGCAAAAACAAAATACTGAAGACGATATGCGTAATCGGACTTGTTTTGACATTTTCAAGATCGGCGATTTTGGCGGCAACCATGTGCGGACTTGTGTATTTAATCTGTAATTTCAAAAATACGATTTCGTACATAAAGAGTAAAAAAATATTTTTGGCGGGGATGATTTTGGTAATAATCGCACTATCGATACTGGCATATCCGCAAATAAAATCCAGACTTTTAAGCACAACCGAAATTGAGGAAAGGCTGATGATTTTGGCTCCAACAATCGAGATGATAAAAGAAAATCCACTCGGGGTTGGATGGGAAAATTTCACAAACGAAATACAAAAATACACTGAAGAAAAACTTGCACCGTGGGAGTACCAACCGGTACATAACATTTATTTATCGGCAACAGCGGAAATAAGTATTTTCGGAGCGGGATTACTACTATTCCTCATCATTTATTCTCTATTTGCAATTGAAGATAAAAAAATCAAATACACAATAATCGCATTCGCAATAATCGGACTTTTCGATCATTATCAATACACGCTCTACCAGGGAGAAATGATGTCCGTAATCATACTTAGTCTGGCTGTGGCATACCCTTCACACCGCGCAAAAACTCTAAAACGGACATCTCCCGCTTCCCTTCGGGCTTAACCTTGACGACCTCTATATATCCGTCTTTTGCTCGCACATAAATCTTGTCGGCTTCTTTTACCATTTCCCCGGGTTTGCAAGACAACTTCACATCACTCATCTTAATTTTCGTAAAAATTATTCTTTTCCCACCAAAATACCCGTAAATCGAAGGCCAACCATAAAAAGCTTTATACATCCGATAAATATTGGCGGAATCCATCTTATGAAAATCCACATGCCCATCCTCGCGAGTTATTTTTCCGCAATACGTGGCGCTCTTTTTAACCTGTTCCATAGGCTTATACGCATTAAAATGCGATATCGCTTCGCATAAAGCCTCGGCCCCCACGTTTGCCAATTCCAAAGCAAGCTCGTCGCAATTTTTATCATCAATGCAAACTCTTCTTTCCAAATATACCGGTCCCGCATCCATCTTGGAACGAATCCCCATTATTGAAATTCCCGTTTCTTCATCACCGGCCAATATTGCGGATTGAATAGGGGAGGCCCCCCGATATTTCGGCAATAAAGATGCATGCAAATTAACAATTTCATTTTTCGCAATTGAAAACCACGATCTCTTCAAAATCTGCCCATATGCGACAACAACTATAAAATCCGGCTCAATCGCTTTCACCATATTTAAAACATCTTCACCATTAACATTATCAGGCTGGACTATCGAAATTCTCAATTTTCCTGCCGCAACTTTAACAGGTGTCGGCGCAACATCGTACCCTCTCCCGACAGGTTTGTCCGGCTGAGTAATGACAAGCTCGACTTTCACATCTTTCGCCAAAGCTTCAAGCGAAGGAACCGCAAATTGGGGAGTGCCGAGAAAAACAACTTTAATCATAAAACTCTTAGGATATGTGTACACTGATATTATAGCAGTTCAAGGAACGACGACAAAGTGATACTGGAAAGCCCCGCTTAGCGGGGCGAGGAGGAGTGACCAGGTACGCCACCGCAAATCGGAACCAATAGTGTACACAGGCCCTAATTACATATTTGATTTTAACACCGGATTTGCTAAATTTAAACAAAATAAAAATAACACTCTCATGTTCAAATTCATAAAAAACTTTTTAGCATCCTTGTTGGTGCTGATAATTTTAATTCTGACGCCACTGTTAAGCATGCTGTTGGCAACCTTCGAAACATATTTAAATGTCAATTTCTATCTGAAAGAAGCTGTCGTAAACGAAGCTTATACGGCAACAATCGAACTGGCATCGCAAAGAATTGTAACATTATTCGAACAAGAGTTCACAGATCTGCCTTTCACGAAAGATGAAATTAAAACACAAATAAAAAATATTATGCCGCAAGATATTTTTACCGATTTAAGCGGCTCGATTATAAATCAAATCAGTACTTCTCCACTTCCGGAAACGATAAACATTGACATCTCGGAAATAAAAGAAAATCTTCCGAAAGCGTTACGCGAAACGGTAGAAACGTACGTCAACAAACTTTCGACATGTACCGCCGATCAATTGGCGAATATGACAGACGGAAGCATCCCGACCTGTATCCCCGAGGGAACTTCAAAAGAAGAGATAGTAAACGCATTCAGTATGGATGAATCCGCATTTGAACAACTTCCCAACGAATTTACCGCAAATTTAAATGCCATACCCCAAGAAGGGAAATATATAATTGGATTCGTAATTCAAAAAAACAACCTTATAAAAGGCGTGATTATCGGAATTTATTTTGTAATGCTCGCCTTGTTGACCCTTACAGTCTTTAAACCTTTAAAGGCGATATTCATGTGGCTGGCAAACGCAATGTTCTGGGGAGGATTGCCGTTGGCTTTCATTAACCTTACGATTGATCAAACCATAACGGTTGTATTGCCGAAAATCACGGAATCTCAAGGCGTTGATATAACCGCAGTACAAGATACGATGGATTTTATAATCGTATTTATGAAATTCATGACCGACAAAATGGTCGTACACGGAACAATATTATCCGGAGTGGGGTTGGCATTATTTATAACAGGTCTTCTTTTAAAGAAAAAAAATGTTTAAAACCTTAAAAGAACTCGAAGAAGCTTGCAAAAAATGTACTAACTGCGATCTGTGCAAAGGCAGAACCAATACGGTACCCGGAGAGGGAAGCGCAAAGGCTGAAATAATGTTTATCGGAGAAGGTCCCGGCAAAGACGAGGATATCCAAGGCAAACCGTTTGTCGGCGCCGCCGGTAAATTTTTAAATCAACTTTTGGAAACCGCCTGCTTGAAAAGAGAAGATGTTTATATCGCAAACGTGGTCAAATGCAGACCTCCGAACAATCGCGATCCTTTACCCGAAGAAATAGAAGCATGTTGGCCATATTTGGAAGCGCAGATCGAATTAATAAAACCCGAATTGATAGTCACCTTGGGCAGACATTCTATGGGCAGACTTTTGCCCGGCTTGAAAATATCGGAAGCTCATGGCAAGGCAAAAAGGTACAAAGGTATAGACGGTGGAAAACAAGTATATTATCCAATGTATCATCCGGCAGTAGCTTTGTATAACGGTTCATATCGTGAGATACTTATCGAAGACGCGCGTCGCATCCCAAAACTTCTGGAAAAAATTAAAAAAGAAAAACTAAATGAACGAAACGCAAAATAACCCTTTTAACCCCGAGAAAAGATACATTCAACCTTTGCTGGGAGCCGCCGTTATAAGCTGGACCGGATGGCTGACTGTCATATTCAAATTGGATCCATATGAATCAACCGGACTCGCGTTGGGACTGTTTTTCTTAAGCATGCTAATGGCGCTGACATGCACATTCAGCGTACTTGGGTTTTATTTGCGAAAATGGATCACGAAAAACGAAATCAGCATAAACTATATAAACACTTCGATAAGACAAGGACTGCTTTTATCGTTATGTACTTTGATTTGTGTCGCATTCCTGCTTCTCGGCGTACTCACATGGTGGAACGGCCTGCTCGTAGTGGCAATAATCATATTGCTGGAATTCTACGTTACCAGTAAAAATTATTAGCGAGGAGCAAAACACATTAATAATCGTACCCGCCAAGTATTCTTAATCTATCAAACGGCCATAAAACCAGCCAACCCTTTCCTTGAATAGCATCTTCGGAAACAAAGGCATCTTCACTTGTACAGTCGGATTGCCCAAAACATCGCCTAGAATCACTGCTTGCCCTCCTATTGTCACCCATAACAAAGTACATTCCTTCGGGCACTTCGAAAGTATCCAACCCAACATCGAAAGCATAAGTTTTACCGTAATTCGATTCGTTCAAATATTTCTCGTCCAACATTACATCGTCTATATAAACATTTCCATCACTTAATTTAACCGTCTCACCGGGAAGCCCTATAATTCGTTTAATATAAAACTCTCCATCATCTCCTCCGGGAGGTTCGAAAACGACAATATCGCCCCTCTCATATTCGGCGAAAGACCACCCGAAAACATCAATATAAGAAGCTTTATTGACAATGATATATTCCCCGTTACCATGCACGCAATTCCCGTCAAAATTGTTCAAAGTATCACACATTGACGGACCGCTAACCTGAAAAGGAGAGAAAATAAGATGCCTCATCAAAAATACCAACGCGATAATTATCAAAGCGTTAATGGCAACATCGGTTATGAACCAAAATATGCTTTTCAACACATAGCCAACATTCGAAGACCCGTCATAATAAACCTCGTCCTCTGAATTGTCGCTGATTTTAATTTCGTCGTTATCTGAAAAAGACATCAATTTATTTTAGTTTCGTAAAATAAAGATACACGATTTAAATCGGAAGGCAACAAAAACCACCTTGGCACTTTACCGATAGCACTATAAAATAACAAACGACAACCTTTGAAAACAAAAATGTTAGCAAATATATTATTTAGAAATTATCTAAACGAGGGGGAAAATATATATTTTGTCGCCCATACGCATCCATTTTTAATGTACCCGGTTTTCTTCAGAGTTATATTCATAGGGATACTGGTTCCGCTCGGATTTAACATAATCATGCCACCGTTTCAAATAATATGGCTTACATGGATAGGCATGGGATCGGTCGTATTTTTGTATGAAATAATGAATTGGTATTTGGACGCATGGCTTGTTACAAACCAAGGGGTCCTGGATATTCAATGGGACAGCTTTTTCGACAAATCATCCACAAGAATTGAGTATCACATGATAGAAGGCATCGCATATGAGATAAAAGGATTTTGGGGAACGATTATGAATTACGGGAATATAACAATAGAAAAAATGGGGACGGGCACCGTGATGACACTGGAAAACGTGGCATCGCCAAAAAGAGTGGAACAAGAAGTTTTACATTATCAAAAACAATTTATACATTATAAAAATTTAAAGGACCAAACTGCGTTACGTGACATACTGGTCACAATGGCGCAAGAAAGCAGGAGGGGAAAGTGAAGAAAATAATAGGTATAATTGGGAAATCATCTTCCGGCAAAACTCTTGCCGGAAATTATTTTAAAAAACTCGGCGCAGATTTCATAAATTGCGATCGGGTCGTCTCTGAATTATACAAAACGAATGCGACAGGCTCACGCAAAATAGAAACGTTTTTCGGCAACGAATTCATCAATAAGAAAGGTGACGTGAACACAACGAAACTCGGCATATTCATATCGAAAGACGAAAAAAAACTCAGGATACTGGAGAAAATCATACATCCATTGGTTTTGGACATAATTGGCAAAACAGCAGACAAATCCGACAAGGAAATCATTTTTATTGAAATCAACGCACCATCGGAAAAAATTTTAAATATGTGCTCGAAAATAATTCTCATAGAAGGCGATGAGAAAAAACGCACATCAAAGATAAAAGTCGAATATAAAAGAAAAATAGACGCATTCAAAAAACTTTCGCTTCGAAAACCCGACTTTAAAATAAAAAACACTTACAACGAAAAGGATTTTTTGCTTAAAATCGGCAAAATCTATAAAATCTTAATCGAACATAACAATTCCAAATGTACGAACCGATAATAGGGCTAGAAATACACGCTCAAGTAAACACAAAAACGAAAATGTTTTGCGGTTGCGACAATGATTCTTTCAAGAAAGCTCCGAATATCAACGTGTGTCCCGTTTGCATGGGATTTCCGGGTATCCTGCCGATAATAAATAAAGAAGTGTATTTAAAAGGTATCAAGTCGGCACTCGCATTAAACTGTAAAATCCCGAACTTCGCCAAATTCGACAGGAAAAATTATTTTTACCCCGATCTGCCAAAAGGATATCAAATATCCGAATACGACCAGCCGATCTCCGAAAACGGATACATCGAATTCGAAGTCGATGGAGAGATCAAAAAGGTTGGAATCACAAGATTGCATCTTGAAGATGATGCGGGGAAACTGGAACATTCGCGCGATAGCACTCTTTGCGATTACAACCGAGCGGGAACACCACTTTTGGAAATCGTTTCCGAACCGGAGTTGTATTCAACTCGCTCAGCATCAGCATACGCTCGAGAAATGCGGAAAATACTCAGATATATCGGCTCTTCGGATTGCGACATGGAGAAAGGAATGATGAGATTCGACATAAACATTTCCATCAGGAAAAAAGGCGAGAAAAAATTCGGTACAAAAGTGGAAGTCAAAAACCTGAACTCATTCAAATTTCTGGAAAAAGCTCTTGATTATGAATTCAAAAGACAAGTTGAATTGCTCGAAAAAGGCGAAAAAATCATACAAGAAACAAGGGGGTGGGATACCGAAGAGGAAATTACCGTTCCGCAGCGCTCGAAAGAAGACGCGCACGATTACAGATATTTCCCGGAACCCGACCTGCCTCCAATGATTATAACAAAAAAGGAGATCACAGCGATATCGAAAGACATTCCTGAATTACCGTTGAAAAGAAAACATAGATTCATCAAAGAATTCGGTTTAAAAAATAATGACGCGGAAACATTAATTGAAACTCCCGAACTTTCCACTTTTTTCGAGAAAACCGCGAAACTTTCGAGCGATCCAAGATCATCAAACGCATTTATAACTACGGTTCTTCTCAAACATTTAAACGAAGATCAAAAAGAGTTCAATGAATGCAAAGTCACTCCGGAATCATTGGCCGAACTTATAACTCTCGTAAATAAAGGAGAAATATCCAATAACGCGGCTAAAGTCGAAGTTTTTGAAGAAATGTACAAAACCGGTGACACCCCAACGAAAATAGTAGAAAAAAAAGGACTTAAACAAGTTTCCGACATGGGCACCATCGAAGAAATGTGTAAGAAAGTAATAGCTGAAAACCCCAACGTGGTAACCGATATAAAAAACGGCAAAGACAAAGCGGACGGCTTCTTAATAGGCAAAGTTATGCAACTTTCAAAAGGCAAAGCAAATCCAGGACTTGTATCGCAAACAATTAAAAAATTGCTGTCATAAAAGCTTGCAAAATACGATAAAAAGGGTAATTTTAAAAATACCAAACAAAATTAAACAAAAACAAACATGTTAACACCATTGGATCTGCTATACATTACTCTGGCAATCGCAATCGCATTGGTTGCAATTTTCTTATGTATTACTTTGGTTTACTTGATCCTCATTTTGAGAGATACAAACAAGGCAATCTCCGCCGCCAAAGATACGGCCGAAAAAGTGAATTTATACGTGATGAAACCGATCAACGCACTACGAAGCCTCGGACAACACATCGGTCCCATCATGGAAATAATCGAAAGGAAACTTGCCGAAAGAGCGGAGAGCGTAAAAGAAACCCCGAGAAAAAAGAAATAATAGTGTACACAGACCCTATCGGATATTTACGTTTATTTTCCCAACCATAACCATATAAGGGAAAACAAAAACCGCATTCCAAATCCTCTTAACTCTGGAAGGTTGTTTAAAAAGTCTCCATAACCACTCAAGCCCAGCTTTTCTCACGAAAATCGGTGCTCGTTTAATTTTTCCCGATATAAAATCAAAAGCGCCGCCAACACCCATAGCCACCTTAACGGAAGGCATTTTCTTTAAATTTCTATAAATCCATTTTTCTTGAGGCGGGGATCCGTAAGCCACAAACAACACGTCAGGCCTGGCTGTGTTAATCAACGAAACGATTTTGTCATCTTCGGAAACATCGGAACTACCCTCGTAAACACCTGCGATGAATGAATTATTATCCTTGGTATAAATATCTTTAACCGTATTTGCCACACCATCGGTACCACCAAGTAAGAATACCTTCACATTCTCGTCATTATTGTAAACTTTATCCAGAAAATCTTTCATCAAATCGGCACCGGCAACTCTTTCAGGTAGAACCTTGTCAAATCTATCCCACACGGCATGAAATATGCCTTTCAGAATACCACTGCGATCTCCCAAACCCGAGGCCCAAAGAACACCCGTCCCATCGGCAACACTTAAATCGGCTCTATTCAAAATTTGCCTGTATTTTTCATCTTTTTTCGCCTTCAAAAGTATTTCGGGGTTTGGCGTTACGACTTGATGTTGTTTCCCATCCTTAAGCAAGAAGAAAAATTTGTCCAAAGCTTCTTTTCTGGTCACGGGATCAAACCTGACACCCAATACTTTTATATCCATAATCATTTAATGAAAGAAACGAAATAATTATTACCACTCGGAGTCAATCCGACCTTTTCAACTTTGAATCCGGCATCCGTAAACAATTTTTCAAGCTCTCTCCGAGAAAAAGCATAATAGTATCTGTTTATAACGATACCTGAAGTTGCTTTCCAAGGAACAAAAAAGTCACAGAAACCATATTTACCAAATCTGAAGATAAAACGCAACAAAACTCGCATAAATAAGCCAAAATATCTAACCTGCCAAAGATTCCAAACCAAAAAAACTCCACGCCCACCATCTTTCATAATTCTTTTTACTTCATGTAAAGCATCCAATCGCAATTTTCTCGAAGGAATATGATGAAAAGCCGCAATACTAAGCGCCAAATCAAAACTCGAATCGGGATAGGGAAGTGACAAGAAATCTCCAATATCGAAGAAATCCCCTTTCCGCTTCGCTATATCTATAAATTTCTGATTATTATCCGCACCTCTGTATTTAACAAAAGTTTTTTTATCCAAATATTCCTTCAATCTTCCATTCCCACACCCTATATCCAAAACCGATATGTTTTCGATTAAATATTTATCGAAAATCTCAAAATCTTGCCATCCGCACCTTCTTGTCGCATCAAAATCGACCGCTATATTCGAATAATCATATTTGACCTTATTTAGAAGCTCTCTTGCGGTTGAATCTTTCATAAGTTATAACCTATCAAGGCTCGCAAATTATACCTGATTAAATGCAAAACGAAAAATTACTTCACGCGATATTAGAAAAAGCCATTGAAAGATTCAACCATACAGCCGGTGATTTGCAAAAAATCAAAAACGAATTTGCAAAAAAATTCAAAGCCTACTCGGTGTCAAATTACGAACTTAACAGATATTATTTCAAAAGCAATCTTCCAAGAAACGCCGCTTTAAACAAAACACTTCAAAAACGCGAAGTCCGATCAATTTCCGGAGTAGCGATCATAACAGTCTTAACCAAGCCTTACCCTTGCCCCGGGAAATGTGTTTACTGCCCAAGCGAGAAGGGTATGCCAAAAAGCTACCTCTCGAACGAACCGGCCGCCATGAGGGCCCTCCTGAACGATTTCAACCCATACAAACAAATTGAAAAACGCTTGATAAGCCTAAAAAACCAAGGACACCCGACAGACAAAATAGAATTGATCGTGCTTGGCGGAACATTTTCATTTTATCCAAGAAGATATCAAATGGATTTTATACGCCAATGTTTCAACGCACTTAACGGCGGAAAGAAAGAACTTTCTCTCGAAAAAGCCCAAAAAAAGAACGAAATCGCCGAACACAGAGTAGTCGGCTTGAGCCTTGAAACACGCCCCGATTACATCACGAAAAACGAAGTTAGATGGTTCCGCAAACTCGGATGCACGAAAGTACAACTCGGCGTTCAACATTTGGATAACGAAATCTTGAAATATGTAAAAAGAGGTCATTTCAAAGAAGACTCTATTCGCGCAATCGCGCTCGCAAAAGATGCCGGACTCAAAGTTTGCCTACACATGATGCCAAATCTTCCGGGAAGTACTCCGGAGAAAGACGTGGAAATGTTCCAGGAACTATTCGCAAATCCCGATTTCCGACCCGATTACTTGAAAATATATCCTTGCACGGTTACGCCGTGGAGCGAACTTGAGACATGGTTCAAACAAGGAAAATATAAGAGTTACTCCGATAAAACGCTGACTGAAACTTTGGTTAAAATAAAATCTTTAATACCAAAATACGTCAGAATCGAACGACTTGTAAGAGATATCCCGGGAGAAAGCATATTGGAAGGAAGTCGCGTAACAAATTTAAGACAAGAACTTTTAAAAGCATATCCGAACCTAAAATGCGACTGTATCAGATGCCGAGAGATCAAAAACGAAGAGATCGACCCATCAAAAATAAAGTTTAACATGATTGAATTTGACGCATCGAAAGGTAAAGAGTTCTTTCTAACATATAATCAAGACGACAAATTATGTTCAATGCTAAGATTAAGATTCCCTGGATCACACGATATAATAAAAGAACTTCCAAAAGGCACCGCCATCATTAGAGAAGTTCACACCTACGGACAACAGCTCAAAATATCGGGTAAAAACAGTGGCGAAGCCCAACACATGGGATTAGGAAGAAAACTGATAAAAAAAGTGGAAGAAATCTCAAAAAAAGCCGGCTATAAACAACTCGCAGTTATCAGCAGTATCGGCACTCGTGAATATTACAAGAAATTGGGGTACAAATTGGTAGGAACATATATGGAGAAAACCCTGTGAAGCTTTAAATTACCGCTCTGTAATTTCTGCTTTCTACGATTTCGTAATTCTGGTATAATAAATAGATATAAAAAAAACAAAAATGACACTTCCTGCTGGACAAGATCCGTCCCCTGAAACTCCACAATCAAAAGAAATAGCTCAAGAATCGCCTAGGGAAACCGCTATACAAGAAAGCCAAAGGGAGAGAGCCGATTTGGGCTTGGAAAGATTACAGTCGGATATAGATAAAATCGACGCGATAGATGTTAATAAAAGCCCGGAAGCCCAAAAAGAAAATATACGAATTTTAGAAAGCGTATCGTTTTTAATAATAGGGAAACTCCTCGGGAAATATGACAAAGCAAGACTTAAAACGGAAATCCGTTTGATTGAAGAACTGCCCAATCCGAACGATATCGAAAGGATGGCGATCATAAAAATAAAAGAAATATTGAGCTCGCCGAACAAGCCGATATTTAAATGGTTGGAAAAATGGGGATCGTTGGTTGAAAGAGGAGATGAAGCATTAAAAAGAGCGCAAAACGATAAAGATAAATTGGAACAAGGCGACGGCAAAAAATGGTCAACCGGCAAAATAATAATGACTGCCGCCTTGGTAGCCGGAGGAGCTTATGCCGGTTACAAGCTGGTAGATTGGATTACAAAAAAATTCTCGAAAGACAAAGATCAAACAACACCCGAAACAGAACCGCAAGAAGAAAAAAAAGGAGGATTTTGGAAAACTTTAGCCAAAACACTTGGCATAAGTGGTGCACTTAGCGCCGTAATGATCGGAGCATGCCTTATAGATCCGAAACACATAGGCGAATGGGTATCGGACAATCTCGGTGTCAGCCTCACGAAAGAATCATTTATGGAATTCTTCTCACACCTTGTGAAAGGTGAATGGGAAGAAGCTTTTAAAGCGCTTTCATCGTCAATTGAGGTAACCAATCCGCTCATAGCGGAAAGTGCCGCGGTAATCGGCATGGATCCCAAAACATTATTGATTTTTAAAGATAAAAAATACAAAAGACTGGCTGGAATTATGGGCGATCTTCAACGCGGATTGGAAACGGTAGTTACGGGATTACTGGAAGATTATGAGATCCCGATGGTATTTTCCGGAGAGCAAAAAGCCAAATGCCTCGAAGACACAAAAAAACTTGCCGAATTTCTCGACGAGCACAAAAAAGACATTGCGGAGATCAAACCGCCGCCCGAAACGGTCGAAGACGTCCTCACCGGACTTAAAAGAATGGGCAAACTGGGCACACCTGCCGAGCAAACACAACCGCAACAAGAAGAACCCGCAGGACAACTCGAGGACGGCAAACTCGATGAAAGAATTTTCCCAAGCGCATCCGCAGCCATAGAAAGATGGCAATCAAACGGTGGTGAAATATCCGAAACACCGGAGTTGGCGGCGGAAATAATGCAAGGGACAATAGAAGACGGCGGAGCGGTTATCATCCATGACGGAGTGGTTTTATTATTCAAAGCGGGCGCCGCAGTTGTACTCACATCGGTTGCAGTAGTGGTTGAAACGTTTCAAGAAATCGCAAAAGCGATATTTACCGACGAAGAGAGCGACGTCGTCGAAACATATTGGGACAGCGGCGGAAAATATTTCGTTTACGCGGGATTGGCCGGCGGAGGCGCTAAAGGCGTCACATATTATATGAAAACCCACAATGTCTTGGGATCCGTACGAGCTGGCGGAAGAGTCGTAGTCAGAGGTATAGCCGGACCGGCAGAAGTGTTGAGAATAACTGCGCATACCGGTTTAGACATATATCGCCAAGGCGTTGATTTCTATTATAAAGGTAGAAAATTAACAACCTCATCAGAAGTAGTGAAAATTAAATGGGCACATGCAAGAGCGAAATTTCATGCGGAAATATTCAGAAGATATCTAACGGCATTACATCCGAAAAATTTTCAGGGTAAAGCTTTACAAGAATATTTCCAACGAGTATATGGGAAATTTTATGAAACCAGATTACAAGCGGTTTTGCAAAGACACGCGATGAAATTCATAAGTTCCTTGAAAGATTACTATTATTTGACTAACCCCGAAGCAATCAAACAATTACCGCCCGTTGATGATTTGACGCAATTTACTCAAAAAGTATCTGTCGAAAATTGTGTCAACGATTTCATGGGTAAGCAAACAGTACCTGAATACATCACCGCAGGCACAATCAAATCACGCGCCGAAAGAATGGCAAAAGAAGCCGGTAAGAGTAAAGACGCATGGCAAGAGTTCGAAGCACAAGCGAGAACCGCTCTTGAAGAAGATGTGGCCAAGATGGATTCGGCTCTGGAATCCGCCGCAAACCCATCTCCAACAGAAGGTACCGCTACACCCGCCGAAACCACACCGGCACCAAAACTAAGCGCAAAACTGGCGGAGAAACTTAGGAAACTTGGTGTTTCCGACGAACTCATAGCCAAGATGCAGGAAAAATTCAGACTGACAGAAACTCAAGTCAGGCAACTCATCAAGGATCTTGGAGAAAAGGCCGATTCAAAATTGAAAATAAGCAAACTTACCGAAGTATTAAAAGACCCGAAATACGCAAAATATACTCCGGTAATCAAAAAAGCGCTTGTTGGAGGACTCGGATTCTTAGCGGCTATCATGATCACGCATGGTTATGAAAACACCACGGACAAAGCAGGATATCTTATCAAAACCGGAGCCGAATTCGGAGCATTTTGGGCGGGGGCAAAAGCTACCGAAATGACATTCGGCAAAGCCGTCACTCATCCGATTGCAAGATTCTTGGTAGATTTGGCAGGAGGAATGGCGGGGGCGCTCGGTATGGGAATGGTATGGAATTCCACAGGCGGATATATGCTGGACAAATATTGTCCGGATAGAGATGTGAAATTTGCCGAAAGTACATTTGGGCAAGGCTTGGATGGAGCAACAACAGTGCTTGGGTGGGCAGTCTTAACAGATCCGGGAGAGTGGATTTTAGAACAAGTTGGTTTGCAAGGAGGAGTTGACGAAGACACAGATCCAATAGCGTATCTCCAAGACAAAGTAAGAATGATGAGACCTTTCGGTCAATCGGGATGGAGTGAAAGCATATTTAAAGACATGCCTACACATACAATCGGCCAACTTGAAGAAGAAGCGCAAAAAACCATGGAAGACGTAAAAGAAGACCTCGTCGACTTACAAAAAGATCTCGAAGAAGCCCGCAAAGATAACAACGAAGACGAAATTGCGGAACTCGAAGAGAAAATTGCAAAAAAAGAGGAAACGCTTGAGAAATTAACATCTTTGGCAACAGGTCAATGGGTAAAAGAAACCATGGCAAGACTTGCCTTAAACGAGGAGCTGTTCCTAACTCCCGCACAAGCGGAATTCCGAAGAATTGCCGACACCAAATTCAAAGGAGGAGGCGAAAAATTCGACCAAATCATGACCGCGCTTGAACAAGGACAGGAAAAAACAACAGATGAAGGCGCCAATCAAGTATGGAAATACTTGGTAGGGGAGTCGGCTAAAATCAACGATGCCGAAATATCATTCAGGGATTTCATATTAAGCAAGAAGCTTACAAAAGAACAAACTGCATTCGTTGGCAAATATCTGTCGCACGTAGAACAGAAAGGGAAGCCCGAAACTCCAACCGAAGGCGGAGTTGACTCCGAACAGTTTGTTGCGTAATTCGAATCGGAGTGCGATTTTTTTATGCAGTCGTTTTTTCGTATAAATTAAATTCGATTTAACAAACAAAAAAGGGGTCCTTCAAAACGTCCGGATTTTTAAAACAAACGCCCCAAAGTAGGGCGGCACATCCAATCCCGCACAATATATCTTGTGCGGAGCATGCTATAGGTCAAAGTTCAAAACGCCTCTCTCTCGACCCCTCTCGGCACATCTTTATCCGAAAACCTACGAAAGCACCGCCCTATTAAGGGCTTGCTCAAGCCGTTAATCTTAAAACACGCGTTTTAAGAGGTTTTAGCAATCAAGACGACCAAAACATCGTCCGGCAGACGTTTTGGAACAACTTTTTCAAGAAAACTTACTTCGGCCCCGCATTGAAATTCACATTTGCAAATATTTATTTTTGACGCGCCAAATCAAAGTTTTATAATTAAATCATGGAAACGATTACGCGAAATATTGCGGAACTTGGAAACATGACAACGACCGACGAATTCCTAATTATGGCAGAAAGTATTTTGACTAGTCGTCAATTCGTCACCAGTTTGATTGAGAAAAGACCTTTCAGGAATTTAAACGATCAAGATGCACTGTATCTGGCGGAAATCATTACAAATGTAAAGGGAACACGGAATACATCGCATCGATTAACACCGGAACAAGCTCGAAAATATCTAAGCAGGGCTATACAAACAGAAGCTGATTTAAGATCGATAACCAACTTTTTGAAAAACAAAAAAACAATTAAACATACCGTGAAAGAAAGCCGAAAAGCCCAACAAATTGGATTTTTAAGAACGCTTTTTAGACGCCTCCTGATTCGTTAAAAACTTATCCGCCATTTTTCTGGCATTTTTAATAAGTTCGCTATCTGAAAACGATGCGATCTTCAAATCCGGAATCCCGCTTTGCCTTATTCCGTAAACCTCGCCGGGTCCTCTTAATTTAAGGTCTATTTCAGCCAAATCAAACCCGTTATGAGTACCTTCCAAGGCACTCAACCTGGCCATCCCATCCGGGGTATATTTCGACGCCAATAAGAAGCAATAAGACTGTTTTTCGCCTCTACCGACTCGCCCTCTGAATTGATGCAATTGCGATAAACCAAACCTTTCGGCACCTTCTATCATCATAATCGTGGCATTCGAAACATCCACTCCAACTTCGATAACCGAAGTTGAAACCAGCACGTCGGTTTTTCCGGACTTAAATTGAAACATGGCATCATCTTTTTCAGCAGAAGACATACGCCCATGCAAAAGACCAACCTTCAAGTTTTTAAAAGGTCCTTCCGATAATTTTTCGAATTCAACCTTTGCGGACTTAACCTCTTCGAGATAATCGGACTCCTCAACCAACGGACAAATAACGTAAACCTGATCGCCACCGTTTTTAACACGATCGTAAATCCATTTATAACAATCGGTTCGTTTATCCTCGGCGACAACTTTTGTAATAATTTTTTTCCTGGAAGGAGGCAATTCGTCAATAATCGAAACATCGAGATCGCCATAGAAAATCATAGCCAACGTCCTAGGAATCGGTGTCGCAGTCATAGACAACAGGTGTGGGAATCCATGATTCGCCAATTTCCGCCTCTGTTCAACACCGAATCTATGTTGTTCGTCAACTATCGCAAGCCCCAGTTTTTTAAATTTCACTTTGTCTTGTATCAAAGCGTGAGTCCCTATTACCACATCAACCTTTCCCCCGAATATTTTGGAATAAATTTCATCCTTCTCCCCTACCGATCCGGTTAAAATTTCGGTACTAATGGAGACTTTGTCAAACAACTCGCGTAATTTCGAGAAATGTTGTTTTGCCAAAACCTCGGTTGGAACCATGAAAGCCACTTGATAACCCGATTTAACAACATTCAAAGCCGCCAAAGCCGCAACGATGGTCTTTCCGGAGCCGACATCCCCTTGAAGTAATCTCAACATTGGCACTCCCCCACCCATATCGTTAAGCATCTCTATCAAACTTCGTCGTTGCGCTTTTGTAAGAGAAAAACCAAGATCCTCAACAAATTTTTTCATCGCCTCGTCAGCCCTTTCAATTACAAAACCGGAAGAGAACTTCTTGAAAGCGCGTCTGATTTTCAAAGCTTTCAACTGCAAAGAAAAAACCTCGTTAAACGCCAACCTTTTTCTAGCCCTTACGAGATCTTTTTGGGAAGAAGGAAAATGCACATTTTTTATCGCAAATCCAAGCTCGCACAAATCCATCTCTTTTTTAACCCAATCGGGCAAAGTATCGGGAACCGAATCGGCATATTTCAACAATGGATAAATTTTATCTCGAATCCATTTCGAAATCAGCCCCTCCGTTTCATGATAAACAGGTACAATTCGAGCGGTATGCAGCACGTTTTCTGAAACCGCCTCAACTTTCGGACTGGCAAAAACACTACGCCCTTTATCGTATTTGAGTTTGCCGGAAAAATAATACAACCCGCCAACTTTCAAAATTCTCTCAAGATATCCTTGGTTAAACCAAATCACGGCAACACTGCCGGTACAGTCCGAAATGATTCCCTCCATAACGTGCATACCGTTTTTACTCTTCCTGCCATGCAGAGATTTCACTCTGCCTTTGATAACATTCAACTGATCCAATTTCATATCCACAATAAGAACGGTATTCCGCTCATCCGTATAAGTACGAGGATAATAAGAAAGCAAATCAAAAATCGTCTTAACCCCCAAAGAAGACAAAAGGGAAATATGCTTTTTAGTGGTCCTTAAAACTTTATCAAGCTTGGTATCGAGCATAAAAATTACACGTTTTCATTCTTGCCCGCTATCGCGGAAGCACCGATAACATTACCATTTGCATCTTTAATTGGCGAGATAGTCACATTGATATTTATCGCTTTTCCATCCGGAGTATTGTTGCTTTGTATTTCAATACCGCTTACAACTTCACCGCGAGACACTCTTCTGAACAAATCCGGTCTATGAGTTCGTAAATCACGCGGAATAATGGCGAAAAGATCCCTACCGATAACATCCGACGACTTATATCCGAACAACTCTTCCGCACCTTTATTCCACAGAAATATTTTTCGATCTTTATCAATGCCGGCGATCCCACAACCAGCAGAGGCTATCAGGTTTTCCAAATATTGCTTCATCAACTCGATCTCTCTTTCCAAATTTACTCTCTTGGTAACATCGCGAAATACCCCTTCAACGCCTTTAACTTTGCCGCTCCGGTCCTTAAGTTCATTCGCGGTAACAGATACATATACCGGCGTACCATCTTTCTTTTTTAAGTTAACGATATAATCCTCCAGAAAACCTTTTTCCGGCAATTCGGAAAGGAAACTTTTTCTATCGAGAGGATTTACATACAAAGACAATATACTCATATCTGAAACCTCTTCGAAATCGAAATACCCAAGCATATTCAGAGCCGCTTTATTAAAAGCTTTTATTCTGCCATTCTCATCTGTCATATAAACTCCCATCTTCATCGAATCAAACAACTCCTTGTATTTTTCCTTAACGGCCTCCAGCTTGGCTTCGGCCTTCAAACTTTGATCAACATTATGCAAAAATCCCGTAATGCTTTCCAAATCCAAATCGGCATCATAAGACGCAGTACTGTTTAACTCGAAATAAGTGGATTCTCCGGATTTCGATTTGATACGAAACTTTAAACCCTTGGTTGAAGTTCTCTTATGCCGCTTCAATTCGATAAAAGAGTCTGAAACCGTCTTAAGATCTTCGGGAGATACAAACTCCGAGAAATGTTTGCCCAAAACTTCATTTTTCTCATATCCGAGCACGTCGTGAATAATCTCGTTTATATGGGTGAACACCCCGTTTTTATCAATCGTATAAATAATATCCAACGCGTTCTCGAAAATATTTCTATATTTCTGTTCCGAAAGTCTCAATTCTTCAGTCTTACGCATAACTTCCTTCTCGAGCAGATCGTTCAAATGCACCACTTCGGTAGATTGCGTTTTTACAAGTTGTCCGGAAAACGCAAGATTGGAAACCGTATTCGCAATAACACTTAAAAGTTCGGTAGTCGCATTCAATTTGTCTTCCGTGAAAAGAGGCACCGAAAGATACATCTCAAGAAGTTCGTCGAAATCCACTTTGTATTTATCGGCAAGTTCTTTACACCTGGCAATATCGGGGTTTGAAAGCCTGACTTGCCCACCTTTAAAATAAGCCGAAAGCTGACCGCTCACCATTATCGGCACGCCAAATCCATATAGATCGGCATGACATTTGTAAATAAAAGGCTTATTGAAACTTACGCATTTATCAACACACTTAATCCCATCAGTATCGCAACCGTTCAAGAACGGTACGAATTTCTTCATTTTCGAACAAAACATGGTCTCGTTACTTCTCTTGGTAATATATTCTCTGCTATGAACATCCACGATCACCAAAGATATACCGAGAGCATTCGCGAGATTGTCCTGCAACCTTTGAAGTGTACGCAAAGACACAAAATCCGTAAGGATAAACTTTTTATTATCTTTGTGCATAAAATTTAAGGTCAATGGCACTCCGAATTATTACGCCATTATTTAGATTTGGCAATAAGGTATCTGCGTTTCCCGACTTGCAAAAGTACGCCTTTTTTATTCAAATCTACATTCTTCTCGATAGAGGCAACTTTCTCAGAATCAACCTTCACCCCCCCTCCATCTATCATTCTACGCCCATCGCTCTTTGAAGATACCAGCTTCCCTTCAACCAAAAGATCTATGATATTCCAAGAATTTTTATCAAAAATCATCTCCGGGATTTCGTCGGGCAACTGTTTATTCCTGAAAACATTCACGAACTCTTCTTCGGCACCTTTGGCGGCCTTTTCATCATGATACAAAGCAACAATTTCTCTCGCCAATTTCATTTTCAAATCTCTCGGATTCGCGCCTGAATCAAACTGTTCTTTAAGACCCTTAAGATCACCGAGAGTTGCATTTGTAGTCAGCTCAAAATATCTCAAAATCAACCCGTCAGGGATAGACATAACTTTACCATACATGGACTTAGGCTCCTCGTTAATTCCAATATAATTATCTTCCGACTTCCCCATTTTTTTCTTACCATCAAGCCCTTCCAAAATCGGTACCGTCAAAATGTTTTGCGGTTCTTGCCCGTAAGCCCTCTGCAAAACCCTCCCGGCAAGCAAATTGAACGTTTGATCGGTTCCTCCAAGCTCAACATCGGCTCTCAAAACCACGGAATCATACCCTTGCATCAAAGGATACAAAAACTCATGCATCGAAATAGGCAATCCCGCCTTGATTCTATCCTGGAACATATCCCTTTCGAGCATTTGCGCGACGGTAAAATTCGAAGCCAACTGCACCACATCTTTAAAAGATAAAGGCGAAAGCCAATCTGCATTCCACACAACCTCCACGTCTTTAACATTAATTAATTTCCCAACCTGTTCCAAATAATGTTCGGCATTCTTTTCAAGCTCCTTTTGCGTCTTCGGCTTCCTAGCCTCCATTTTGCCTGTAGGATCGCCTATTTGACCCGTAAAATTGCCAAACAAAAGGATTATATGATGCCCAAGTTCTTGCAACTCTTTAAGTTTTTTAATCACGACCATATGACCCAAATGCAAATCCGATCCCGAAGGATCTATTCCCAACTTAACACGTAACTTCTTCCCGGACTTAAGTTTCTTTTCAAACTCTTCTTTAACTATAACTTCAACCGTACCTTTATTTAAGAAACTGAAAATTTTATCGTCATTCATAATAAATATATAAATTATCGTTAAAAAAATACACTATCCGAAGAGTCCTGTCACTAGCGAGTATAGGTGTGATAGAATCACATTATGAAAAAAACAACAATAATCGCAGAAACAACATCCAGGGTAGACAAAATTCTTGCAGCTCAATGTCCGGATCTAACCAGACAAAAAGCCCAAAGAGCCATTGAAGAGGGTTTGGTCAAAATCAATGGCGTAACGACAATAAAATCCAACAAAACGGCAAACGAAGGTGCGAAAATCACTATAACCATTTCTCCGGAAAAAGAGTCCACATTGCAACCTCAAGACATTCCACTTGATATAATCCATGAAGACAAAGATTATTTAATAATCAACAAGCAAGCCGGATTAGTGGTACATCCATCGCCGGGACACCCTGATCAAACCTTGGTAAATGCAATTCTTTATTACTTGAAAGGCAACAAATTGAGCCATGAAAAAGACCTGATAAGGCCCGGGATCGTTCACAGACTTGACCAAGACACATCGGGAATTTTAGTCATAGCTAAAAACGACAAAGCCCACCTACATCTCGCGAAACAAATGGAAGCACGCACAACGGAAAAGAAATACACGGTACTGGTAAAAGGAATCATCGATCACAAAGGCATTATAGAAGCGCCGATAGGCAGAAATCCCATACGCAGACAAGATATGTCAGTAAACAAAGAAGGCAAAGACGCGATCACCGAATTTTCACCATTAAAAGTATTCGCAAACAAAAACTGTACCCTTCTCGAGATAACAATGAGAACAGGCAGAACCCACCAGATAAGAGTCCACTTGGCATCAATAGGTTATCCGGTAATAGGAGACACCAAATACGGTGACAAAAAGACCAACCAATCTTTTGAATTACTTGGTTTACAAAGACAATTCTTACACGCATCACAAATTACATTCGTAAACACAAAAAACAAGAAGGTATGCTACAAAGCACCTCTAACTAAAGAATTGGACGAAATGCTAACTACACTTTCTTCTTCTTAGTGGCAACCCTCTTCGGCTTAGCTTCAACCACCACCTTTTCTTCTTCGGTAGCCTTAACTTTGCCATTAACCTTCGTAATCTTCAAAACCTTAATCAACCAATATTTTTGTACATGACCCTGTGTTCTTTCGTACCTCTTCTTGGCCTTTTTCTTATAAATCCTGAGTTTATCTCCTCTAACCTCATTCAAGATTTTGAGTTCAACAGTAGCTCCACTGATATAAGGCATGCCCAATTCAACATCGGATTCGCTCTTACCCAAAAGAATAACGGTCTTACAAGTAAGGTTTTTACCCGGCTCTCCGGGAATTTTTTCTATCTGGAATTCGTCCTTTTCAGAGACCAAATATTGCCTTCCGGCCAATTCGATTACTGCAAACATCGTATTTAATAGTTAATAGATAAGCAAAACACGGTTAAATTACTGATTTTCACCTTAAATTGCAAGCAAATCTTTCAACTTCAGAAAAGCCTCATCGAACGAAGCTCTCAATTTCGCCATTTCTTCAGGCGTAACCCTGCCCAAAACATATCCGCTCAAATCTTCCACCGGCAAACCTGCGTTTATACCTATTCGAAGTCTCTTGAAATTCTCCGTTCCAAGACTTTCAACACAAGATTTCATGCCATTATGGGTGCCGGCACTCCCGTTCTCACGATACCTGACAGTTCCAATCGGCAGATCGTAATCATCGTAAACCATAATGATATCCTCATCATTAATTTTATAAAAATTCTTGACCGCAAGAACAGCCTCCCCGGATTTATTCATATAGGTATCCGATTTTACCAAAATAACCTTATCGCCGTTCAAAACAGTCTCCGACAGATACGCACTCAGTTTTTTCTTCAATAAAAACTCGGGGAACTCCAACTCTTTCGCAACCTTCTCGACAAACATAAACCCGACATTATGCCGAGTTCTTTCATACTCTTCACCGGGATTGCCCAAACCGATTATAACTTTCATCCTTTAAATTCAAAAATTACTTCGCCTATCTTAACATAATCCCCCACCATAGCACCAAGCCCCTTAAGTTTTTTTATAACAAACATCTTCTTCATAACATCATAAACACGCCTGATACCAGCCTCTTTATCAAAATCCGTCATATTGACTATCTGTTCAAGCCTTTTGCCTTTAGCCTTAAACAACTTTCTTTTTGGCATAACCGCCGGCGACACAACCGACCCTGCAACAGGAACAGTCAATTTCCTGGCATCAATTTCATACATAAAAGAAACTTCGACACTTTTAGGATCAACCTGAAGATGAGGTCTATAAATCTTAACCGTATCCGTCTTCAAAATTTCCGACTTCTTCGACCTCTTGGAAATCCCTTTCCATATCTTGAAAACCAACTCTTTTACGCCTTTACCCGTAACTGCCGAAATCGCCAAAATTTTACCCTTCAACTCAGGATGCTTCTTCACCAAATCGGAAACCAGCATGTCCGAAAGCTCTTTGCCTATCAAATCTATTTTGTTGATAACAACTATATGCACCTTGGAAACAAGCTTAGAATCATAAAGCTCAAGTTCCCTCCTTAAAATCACGTAATCTTTCAAAATATCATTAGAGCTGCAATCGAGCATATGTATCAAAATTCCACTTCTGGAAATATGCTTCAAAAAATCATCGCCAAGCCCTTTCCCTTCAGATGCACCTTCTATCAAACCCGGAATATCCGCCATCAAAAAAGATTGCCCTCGATCTCCACCAAATTGAGACAAATCCACAACTCCAAGATTGGGAATCAGGGTCGTAAAAGGATAATCTGCAATCTTGGGTCTCGCATTTGAAACAACAGAAATCAAGGTTGATTTCCCACACGAAGGCAGCCCGATAATTCCAACATCGGCAACCATCCTGAGTTCAAGTCTGACTTCTACTTTTTCACCATCCTCACCCATTTCGGAAAAATCCGGAGTTTGCCTTACAGACGAAGCAAAATGGGCGTTCCCATGCCCTCCCCTACCACCTTTCGCGATAACAAAACGCTCCCCATGCTGAACAAGATCCACAACAACTTCGTTCTCTTCATTATAAGCGACCGTCCCGACAGGAACTTTTAGCGACATATCTTCTCCTCTGGCACCGGTCATATTGTTTCTTCCACCCCTCTCGCCACGAGTCGCCTTGAAAGATTTTCTGGTTAAAAACTCAACCAAAGTATTTATATTCTCATCCGCAACCAAAATTATATCCCCGCCATCTCCACCGTCTCCGCCATCCGGTCCACCCTTCTGAACAAATTTTTCTCTATGAAAATTAACGGCACCATCCCCACCTTTACCAGCCTCGAATTTCACTTTTACTTCATCGCAAAACATATAAAAATCTTATTTATAAAAAAGCGCGAACCATATTAACAGGTCCGCGCTCTCAGATAAAGGCATAACTACCTATTTTGTCGCCTCTTCGTAAATTCTGGTCAGGATACTCTTGAAACCTTCCTGCATTTCACCATTTTGATCCGCATAATCTTCATAAGGCAAAGCTCCCATAACCTTCTCATCATTTATAAAGAATGAGGGAGTACCCATAACACCGGCGGCCCTGGCATCCGTCATATCGCTCTCCACCTCGTCATAATATGTACCATCCTCCAAGCAAGCATAAAAAGTATCGTAATCCACACCCAACTCTTTAGCATAATCGGAAAAAAGCTCTTTTATCTCTCCGGTATACTCACTCCACTCGGTATATTTTTCAATCAACTTGGCCTGATAATCCCAATATGAAACGCTGTCACTTGCACACTCGCCGGCTTCTGCGGCCAAATGAGCTTTATCATGAATCGGAAGAGGATAATCTCTGTAAACCAATTTAACCTTTCCCGTATCTATAAAATCAGCCTTGATTGAAGAGAAAGTTTCTGTTTCAAACCTCTGGCAATAAGGACATTCGTATTCGCTGAACACAATCATCGTAACCGGAGCGCTTTCATCCCCCATTACAGGGTCGTCATCAACCGTAGGTAATTCGTAATTCTGATCTTGGGTATCCGCAGAAGGACCGGTAATATTCGTCTGTCCGGATGAGCCACCATCCAAAGAACTTATGCCTAACCCGACAAGTACGCCGATAAGCGCAAATGTGCTAAGCATCCACACGACTCCTCCCTGTTTGTTTTGGTTCTCCATTTTTGAAGTGGTTATAAAATTTTTTAAAAGGACCTTATTGTATGATGATCTTGCAGAAATACACAAGTAGAAATTTTGTTTTTATTGAATCCACAAATCAAGCTTAGCGAAACAGCTTAATATATGGACCGTTCGTCCCGCTAAGCGGGACTACCGGTCTGTGGTGCCGAAGGAGGGACTCGAACCCTCACTCCCGAAAGAACACGATTTTGAGTCGTGCGCGTCTACCAGTTCCGCCACTTCGGCATTTTAAAAGAGCAAGCAAACCTATTTTACGCATTTTTTTTCTATTGCAAAGTCCAAATTTGTAATGTAAATTTTCGCCATCGGCATATTGTTGTTCAATATACCGTAAACGACGCGGAGCGGTAGTTCAGTTGGTTAGAACGCCACACTGTCACTGTGGAGGTCGCGGGTTCGAATCCCGTCCGTTCCGCCACAAGCCACGGGAAGCCTGCCTGCCGGTAGGCGGACGAATCGTTTTTTCGCAAGAAAACACTTTTTTTGATTTACAAAAGACTTGAAGATTTTGAGCAAGCCGCAAAACGCCTCAAGAAGGCTTTAAATCAAACCAAATTCACGGAACTGGAACAAGATAACGCAATACAAAAGTTCGAATTTACATTCGAGTTGGCATGGAAAACACTGAAAGACTACCTCGAAAACGCATAGAACTCAGATTCGTAGGGCTTTCATAGACAACTGCATGTGGGACCCAACCTCCTGACAGCTTAACTACGGTCTAACCACCCTCACCCCTCCCTCTACCATCTCAACCTCCAAATCCCCTCCTTCATACACATCGCCATCAATCTGATACCCACGTTCTTTCTCGGAGCTGATCGAGATTTTTTTACCCTGAAAAAAACTCACCTTCGGATGTTTCGCACTCTTCCTGCCGACTACAAAAAACACCATAACTTTCAATAAATCCCAAAAACTCGTTGGATTAATTAACACTACTTCGAACAGTCCATCATCAGAGTTAAATCCGACACCAAAACTTTTCGAACTCAATCTGAAAAAATTAAAAACCAAAACGGTCTTCGCAATAACATTATACATCTTTCCATCCACAGAAATCCGATACTCGCATTTAGGATGTGCGAAATAAGTCGTCAGAAAGCTCCAAACATAAGCAAAAAATCCGACCTTCCTCTTGAGCTCACGTGTCGCCCCCCTCATAAAAACATTGTCATATCCCTTTCCTACCGCTATTAAAAAAACTTTCTTACCATTCACCAATCCAACATCCATAGGCTTTGCCTCCCTTTTTAAGGCAAATTCCACAGCCTTGGTTGTATTCAAAACGGGAATCCCCAAACTCAAAGCCAAAAGATTGGTCGAACCGGTACCGATGATCCCCAAAGGAATACGCACCTTGTTCTTAACCATATATTCGGCAACTTTTGCGACAGTTCCATCCCCTCCGACAACCAAAATGCGATCGTAATTTTCGAATCCACCAAAATCATCAAACTTAGGTTTGGTCTCGTGCCAATCGTAAGAATACCCGAGCCGATCAATCTCTTTCTGAATAACCCGTCCCATATTCCTTAACTTCTTCGCTCCCGAAACCGGATTGTATATGACCAAAACCTTTTTCATAATAAAAGAATAACAGATACACGGGTATTTGCCAAACCCACGAAAATATGATAGAATAATAAGATTAAAAAAACGAAAATATGCCTGTAAATTTGGAAAATCTAAAAAAGAAGCTCCTCGAAACCGGCAAAATAGATGAAAAAACACTAGCCAACCTAACGAAGATAAGCAAAACCAAAGATATGCCTTTTGAAGAACTTATAGAAGAAAAAGGCGTGCTTTCCGGTAACGAATTGGGAGAGATTATGGCTGAACTTTATGAAGTACCCTACATAAGACTCGAAGATCAAACCATACAAGATAAACTCCTGCCGATAGTTCCTTATATGTTAGCGGCTCACCAATACTTGATTCCGTTCGAACAAGACGGAAATACTTTAAAATTGGCAATCAATGATCCGGGTAATGCCGAGTTAATTAACTTCATAGAAAACAAAACGGGCCTAAAGGTGGAACCGTATTATGCGACAAAACGAGATTTGAAGCTGGCACTGAAGATTTATAACAAAGACGTAAATGAGAAATTCAACAGACTTCTGAAAGGAGCCATGAGCGACACAAAGAAAATCGAATCGCTCGAAGATGCCTCGAAAATCGTAGACACAATCATATTATTTGCATTTCAAAACAGTGCATCAGATATCCACCTGGAACCGCATAAAAACTTCTTGATAGTAAGAAATCGCGTGGATGGGATATTGAACACAATTGCGGAACTGCCGATAGAGATCGTGGATTTGGTGATAACCAGAATAAAAGTACTGGCTAAGCTCAGAACGGACGAACACAGAATGGCTCAAGACGGCCGTTTTAAGATAGACCTCGAAGGCAATGAAATAACCCTTCGCGTCTCGATTTTACCGACTTATGACGGAGAAAAAATCGTCCTACGTCTTCTTACATCAGACAAGCAAGAATTGAAACTGGAATCGCTCGGATATTCAAAAGAAAACCTGGAAAAAATCAACAGATGCATTAAGAAAACTTACGGAATCATACTGATGACGGGTCCAACGGGATCCGGCAAAACAACCACTCTGTACACGATATTGAAAATGCTCAACTCGAACGAAGTGAATATCTCGACAATTGAAGATCCTATCGAATACAGGTTGGAAGGAGTCAATCAAACGCAAGTAAACAGAAAAACGGGACTCACATTCGCGGCTGGTCTCAGGGCACTTTTAAGACAAGACCCCAACATAATAATGGTCGGAGAGATTCGCGATGAAGAAACGGGATCGGTAGCAATAAACGCCGCCCTGACGGGACACTTGGTATTGGCAACATTGCATACCAACGACGCGGTTTCAAGTTTGCCAAGACTTATGGAAATGGGAATAGAAAACTTCTTGGTCGCGGCAACCGCTCAAATGGTAATCGCTCAAAGACTTATCAGAACAATTTGCGATCATTGCAAAAAACCATATCAAATGTCGGTAAAACAACTTGAAGACCTTGGGAAAATTTTGGACAAAAAAAACGCGGCGAGAATAATGGAAAGATTCCAAGAACAAGCGACAACCTCGCTCACATTCTGGCGAGGAGAAGGTTGCGAGCATTGCAACAATACCGGATTCAAAGGCAGAATTTCGATAGCCGAAGTCCTAGAAGTCACGGACGAAATAAGAAAAAACATCTCGACTCGCACAAAACCGGAAGAATTGGAAGAAGTAGCAAAAAAAGAAGGCATGATAGATATGTTCACGGACGGAATTAACAAAGTTTTAAGCGGAATCACAACGATAGAAGAAGTTCTTCGTGTAATGCACGATTAAACAAAAAATATGATCAAATTCAAATACGTAATAAGCACCCAACAAGGAGTCATCCAAAAAGGGATAATTTACGCCCCAGACGAAAAAGAAGCGGCAACCAAAATCATGAACGAAGGCAATGTCGTCATTTCACTCATGGAAGAATCGAAAAAGAAAGATTGGTTTTGGGAAAAACCGCATTTAAGTCTCGTTGAAAAAATGACGTTCGCCAATCATATGGAAACAATGATGCAGGTCGGCATAACAGTTACTGAAGCCATCGACATCATCAAAAATCAAATGACAACCGCGAAAAACAGAAAAATGTTCGACAGCATCTTAAACATGCTCAAGTCAGGTCAAAGTCTTTCAAAGGCTTTAAGCAAATATGACTACATTTTTTCGGATGTATTTGTAAACATGGTGGCAATCGGAGAAGAGAGCGGCACACTCGAAAAAACATTCGGATACATAAACTTGCAACTCGAAAAAGATTACGAGCTTAGAAAAAGAGTCGTATCGGCATTCGTATATCCGGCTTTCATAGTATCCCTAACCCTTATGCTAACCATCGGAGTAGTGGTTTTCATATTGCCGAAAATAACAAAAATATTCGAAACATTCAACATGGAACTCCCCTTGCCCACAAGGATAATGATAGGCGCAAGCAAATTCATAACGGGAAGTCCATTGTTAGCTTTACTGCTGGCAGGCGGCATAATCGGATTGATATATTTTCTGATAACAACCACTTACTTAAAATCCATAAGAGACAATTTTGTCCTTCATATTCCAATATTCGGAAAATTGGCAAAAGATATAAATCTCGCCCGTTTTTCAAGAATATTAAACTCCCTTCTTCAAGCAGGCGTACCGATAACGAAAGCGCTGGAAATAACCGGTAAAATGCTCACGAGCAAGCCTTACAAAGACGCCGTAACGAAAGCAATGCAAATGGTGGATAAAGGCGGTACGTTGGGAGAAGCCTTTACCAATGATGAAAATTTATTTCCATCACTTGTAACGAAAATGCTTGCAATCGGAGAAAAAACGGGAAGCATCGAAACAACAACGGATCATCTGGCAAAAATGTACGAGCAAAGCGTAGATAATATCACGAAAAATCTTTCGGTTCTTCTCGAACCCATATTGCTTGTATTTATGGGGGCACTCGTAGGTAGCGTAGCGGTATCGGTAATAATGCCAATATATCAACTACCTAACATGTTAAGTAAATGAAAAAACACGGGTTTACATTTCCGGAAATCATATTGGTTATCACAATATTATGTGTAAGTTTGGGATTAATCGTTTTGTACGCTCAAACCGCACAACTTAGAGCCGATTTGAATTCTCAAAGAGATAATTTTATAGGATACTTAAGACTTGCTCAAAGCGACACCGAATCGGGAAAAGACGGTGTAAATCACGGCATACATTTGGAAACAAATTCTTACACGATCTTTAGTGGAGACACATACGCCGCCGAAAATCCTGAAAATTTCACGGTTGAATTACCGGAAACGGTCATATTCCAAAACATACTTTTGAACGGTAACGGCAACGATATCATATTTGAGACACCAAAAGGCGAATGTAACACTTACGGCTCGGTCGAACTTTTTTCCGAACAAATAAATAAAATCATACAAATAAATATCAATGAACTTGGACTCGTCACGTATTAAAAAATCCGGATTCTCAATGATAGAAATTCTTATAGCGATGGTTATATTCACAATCTTCGCAAGCGGTATCTTTTACATGGGATTAAACACACTGCAAAGAACCGTAAAGATAGAGGTAAACAATGAAGCTCTTTTATATGCGGAAGAAGGCCTCGAAGCCGGAAGAAACATCAGAGACCGAAATTATCTTGATTTGGTCACCGGAGAGTACGGTCTTATGATGTTTCTTCCGGCTTCGAGGCCTGGACCCGCCCCTGAAAATATAGACGATTACTATTCAAGAACCATAACGGTAGAAAACGTTTACAGAGATGAGAACGGAGATATCGCGGAAATCGGCACATTGGATGAAGAGATCAAAAAAATCACATCCGAAGTTTCCTGGACTTGGAAAGATATCCTACCGATGTCCGTATCGCTAACAACTTATTTAACAAATTGGAGAAGCGACGCATGGCTTCAAACCACATGCGCGGAATTCGAAAATGGCACATTTAACGATACCGATACGCAAGAAACACCCGCCCCGCCCGACAACAATTGCGCAATCCAACTTCTGCTCGTTGAAGAATTAAGCCTGTTCTTCTCGTCAGTGGATGTCGGCGAACACGGAAATGATATAGCGGTGGATGAGAATTATGCATATTTGGCAACAGCTAAAAACGCAGAAGGGCTCGCGATCGCTGACATAACCGATCGCGATCGGTTATGTCAGCGAGATCAAATAAACATAGGCGGCAAAGGCAGATATTTAACAAAAGACGGCAACTATGCATACATAGGAGTGGAAAATTCGTCAAAAGGTCTCGCAATCGTAGATGTAACCGATCCGGAAAATCCATCCTTATTGAAAAATTACAATTTGGGCGCTTACGGCAACCAAGCGGCAATCTCCGGAAATTATCTTTTCATGGGAATAAACAAAACCACAAACAGTCTTGCGATCTTGGATATAACAAATAAATCAAATCCAACAGCGGTTACATCCATAGATTTTAACGCAATTACAAACGTAATAGAGATTTCCGAAGATTACGCGTATATCGGAACAAACCACGCAACTCAACCTTTCAAGGTGTTAGATATCTCAAATCCGGCATCACCAACTCAAATCGGCTCACTAAATCTTGGAAACGAAGTCAAAGCTATCGAAATATACGGAAATACTTTCGCATTCGTCGGAACAACAAGCTCGACTTTAAAAGTATTAAATATTTCCGATCCCGCCAATCCCACGCTTATAACTTCAATATCCACAAGCGGATCCATACAAGACTTGGCAATAAGCGAAAATTATTTATATGCAACAGTAAATAACAATAACCCGGGAGTGGACGTATTCAACATATCAAATCCACTATCACCATATCTCGCATATTCAGCCGACATCACGGGTAAAGGCACCGGCGCATACACGGATAACGAATATGTTTATATGGGAGTTGACGTCAACAACAGAGGTCTTGTCATTATGGAAGCTTTGAATCCGACATACAGACCCAACGGAGAATATATATCCGACATATTCGACACGGGTAGCGCGGATACAAGATACGATTTTATGGATTGGGAAAGCTCCGAAGTTGTCGGGGGAATTGTCAAGCTTCAAATCAGAACCTCTTCTACAGAGGACAATATAACTTCCGCAACATGGATCGGACCGGACGGAACATCGGCAACATATTACGAGACACCAAGGACGGAAATAACAACCAGCGCCACCAAAACCGGCGTTCGATATTTTCAATTCAAAATAATCGCAACCTCAAACATGGTTGAAACACCAAGTATAGAAAGCGTAATCGTTCAATACACACCATGATCCTAAAAATAACTAAAAAAGGAACTACACTCATCGAGATATTAATGTATTTCGCGATATTCTCCATATTTATGCTCGCGGCAATGTCATTCGCCTTACAAATTATAAATTTAACCACTATCTCGAAAATAACGGAAGAAATGCAAGAAAATAGCGGATTCATCTCCGAAAAACTTTCGCAAAGCATAAAAGGCGCGGGAAGCGTCAACATCGAAGAAAGCGTCCTCGACAACGACAACGGAATTTTATATCTGGAAATGAGAACAACCGAAAACTCCCCAACAATATTTTACTTGTCGGAAAACAAAATCTACATACAAGAAGGACCCGCCGATCCTATCCAACTGAACACGAATAACATCAAGGTGGATATATTGAACTTCCACCGAACCACGGCCGAAAAAACACCCGATCAAATTGTCATCGAGATCGAAATATCTCCAATCTCCGAAGATCTTGCCATGCTGAAAAGAAACCTCGAAATACATTTAACACTTTCACTAAGATGAACTCGAAACAAGGATCCGTAGCCCTCGTAAGCTTGCTGATAATATCGGCATTCACACTCGTACTCGTTCTGATAGCTTCGGAATCCAGCGTTTCCACTTACGAGGAATATGTAAACGACAATTCGGATCAAATGATGTATTACTCCGCCGAAGGATGCCTTGAAGAAGCAATACTCAGACTGGAAAACAATTCGACATTCGTCGGTGAAACCGTAAATATAGATCCGGATACGGAATGTGTAATCGCGATAACCGAAGACGACAATCGAAAAATAATAGATATAGAAATAAGTCATTTGAACTACACGCAAAATTTTCAGGCAGTCGCTGAACTTTTGGAAAGCGGAGAAATTTTCAATTCCAATTTGGAAGAATGGGAAGAGTCATAGTAAACTCTAAAAAGAAACAAAAATGAAAATCTTGCCGAAAAAAGTAATAGGAATAGATTTCCACGATCACATGATACAGCTCGTGGAATTAAAAGAGCCAAACGGAGATACCTGGTTGGAAGCATATAACAGATTGCCAATCCCAGAAGGAATTATTAAAGATGGAATCATAGAAAAAGAAGAAAGTTTTAAGATAATAATCAGCGATCTTTTCAGGAAAGCAAATCCCAGACCGGTTGAACCAAAAAACGTAACGGTTCTATTGCCGTCAAAAGTGACGTTTACACATATTTTCTCATTTCCCGGCAAACTCAGTGAAAAAGAAGTGATAAAGGCTATCCAATACGAAGCGGAAATGGTCATCCCTTTCCCGATTTACGATTTGTACTGGGATGCAATCATCTTGGAAAAAAATGGCGATCAGTATCAATATGCTTTATTCGCCGCAATCCAGAAAAAAATAGCCGATAAATACACACAAACATTCGAAGAAGCCGGAATAACACCAGTATTATTCGGAGTCCACGTGGAAGCATTAAAATACGCACTGGAACGAGAATTGCCCAAAGAAGAATTTAGTTTAATCATAGACTTGGGAGCGCTTTCGACAAATTATTTGACGATAAGGGGCAAAACGATAAAACATTACTTGAGCTCAAACGAAGGCACATCGGAACTGATACAAAATATAAGTAAAAAATTTCCGATATATTCATCGGAATCCCTTTTCGAAAATTGGGAAAAATACAAAGACGACCCGAAATTCAAAGAAATAATCAGTAAATTCATCAAAGACAAATATAAGACCGCAGCCGACATAATTTCAAAGAGACAAATCAAAGATAATACCGACGGCATAAAAAACATCTTCTTAACCGGAGAATATTCTAACTTACCCGGATTTTACGAACTGGCACAAAAACAATTTGCCAACATCAAAATTTCAATCGGAGACCCCAAGAAAAGTTTAAAAGTAAAAGATGCGAATTTCATAAAACAATCGACCAAAGAAGAGATCAAACCGCATTACTCGATATATTTCACCGATGTAATCGGCACGGCATTAAGCAGGCTCAAAGCAAAAGAGGAGGGAAATATAAACCTCATCCCGACATGGCTTAAACGCAATTTCCTCAGTAAGAAAATCGAAATTGGCATCACGATAGGAGCAATATTTATGTCGATAATCAGCCTAATCATAGCGGGTTTCGTCTCGATCATGCATCAACAATTAAGCTATGAAAGAACAAATTTGGAAATCGCAAAGTCATCAATCGAACTTATTCTATACGGAACCAGATACCAAGAAATAAAAGACGAATTGAAAGCTTTCAATCAGGAAATAACGATATTAAGCAATATAGACAACGGCTTGTTTTCAATACAAACCGTTTTAACCGACATTCTCGCAACTATGCCAACCAGCGTAACAATCACATCCATCGGTTTTGATGATACGAATTTAACTTTTGCAATATCCGGGATAGCCGAAAACAGAGATGTCTTACTGGATATGCAGGACGCATTTCAAGATTTGCCATTTATAAGCAACATAGATATTCCGCTATCAAGCTATGACAAAAAAGAACAAGTTCCGTTCCAAATAAACTTAACTTTAATCTTTAGCGAATTACCCGAATATGATCCCAAATGAAATTTCCAATCGAACAAAACATATATTTAAAATGAGCGCGGTTCTCATACTCATAAGCTCGTTTATAGTAATTATCATGGGCTACTCGTCAAGCAAGATCAATCATGACATAAAATTTTTGAATGTATTTCTGGAAAAAACGGAGAATTTGCAATCCAACTTCGAAGAAAGCCTCAAGCTTTATACGGAAAGCACTCAAGTATCAATCGAACATGCCAATTCGATAAGACCCGCCGAAGAGTCGGAATATATAAATTTCATATCCGAAGTGGAAAATATCGGTATAACATTGAACTCAGATTTAAATCTGAGATCAACCGAGCTTGAAGAATCGGAAAACTCAACAAAAGGAAACACCCTTGACTACGAATTAACCTTCTACGGCGATGAAACGGATATCACGACATTTCTCGAAGAACTTGAACGTCTGTCATATTACATAAAAGTTTATTCGATAGAATATTATGATTTGAATTACACCGAAAACGAAAATTTAAAACTTTTACCAAATATAGAAATAAACATAAGACTTTATGTTAAATAAAGAACAATTTAAAAATTACTCATATTTCTTGGCAAGCCTGATACTGTTTCTGGCTATCATAATATATTCCGGAATAATCTATATAAATTGGAATAAAGAAATTAATAGAGACGAAGTTGCAGTCGAAATCAATTTGCCGGTAATCGATTGGAATAAATATTTGAACTTGTCAAAGTGAATCCAACACATTAGTATTAAAAAGCAATCAAACGCGTTCAAAGAAACGCTTTAAAATACAAAAATAAAATTTTACCCGCAAAAACTCATGAACAAAAAAGGCTTTACCCTCATTGAGGTGCTCCTCGTTATCGTAATTATCGCGATACTTGCAGGAATAGTGATCATCGCTGTCAATCCCGCAAGACAAATCTCTCAAGCGAACAACACTCAAAGAAGCAATGACGTACGCGCATTGCTGGATGCGACACAAGAATACGCATTGGACAACAGAGGTGTTTTACCAACTGAAATCACCGCAGTCGCAACCGAAATCGGAAGCGCCGCCGGGTTGATAGACATTTGCTCATATTTGGTTCCAACATATCTAACGGAAATGCCGGCAGATCCGACGGATGCTGATGCAACTTATACAGACTGCACATCATACGCTACAGGCTACAACATTTCAGTAGACGCAGATGGCAAATTGACGGTTGCCGCTCCGACTGCGGAACTTTCGGAAACAATCTCTGTTACGAGATAATCTCAAACGAAACTCTTCGAAAGAGCCCCGGCTTAAAAGCGAGGCTCTTTTTAGACCTCCTCGAAAGAATGAGGATTTCGTAACGGAACCACATTTTTCAGAGGTTCCCCAACATTTCCTTCACCAACTTATTCACCATCGTCCCATCCGCTTGCCCTTTCAACTTACCCATACACGCACCCATCACCTTCCCCATAGCCGCAGGCCCGCCGACACCCATCTCCGCAACAACCTGCTTAACAACAGCCCTAACCTCATCTTCACTCATTTGTTTCGGCAAATACCCTTCCAACGCCTTAATTTCAGCCTCTTCCTTCACAACCAAATCTTCCCGTCCGCCGGCTTTGAACTGATCTATTGAATCTTTTCGAGACTTCAATTCTTTCTTAATCAAAACCATAACATCTTCATCGGTAGCCTCTTTTTTCTCCCCGCCCGAAACCTCGAATTTCATAACAGCCGCTTTCAACATTCTCAAAGCGGATACTTTCACTTCGTCTCTCGCCAACATGGCCGCCTTCAATTCGGCATTGATTTTTTCTTTCAACATGGATTATTTGGTTAAAAATTTTATTTGAAGTTCTTCACGCAACTTATTTGAAAATCTGTGAGCCTCATCTGTAACTCTCTGAAGCAAATAAAACACTTGCGAATCTGATTTTATATCCAAATCCTCAACTTTACCATTTTTTAAACGGAAAATTTTCATGCCACTCTTGTCGACCGAAACCACCGGAACTTTTACTTTAAACTTATTAAAAATCGGCACAAGCGCGCCAAGTTGTCCTTTCCCACCATCTATAACTATCAAATCCGGCTCCGCCGAAAAAGATTTATCGAACTTCTTCTCATAAACAAAATATTCGAGAAACTTACAACTTACCGTCACAAACACCGGGACCTCTCTGATACTCCTGAAACCGAACTTCTCATAAAACCCGGCATTTTTCGGATCACATCCGATATAAACCCTCTTGGCTTTCGACTTTTCGGTAAGCGCTTGCAAAAGTGTATGACCAAGCCCTTTTCCGCGCATACTTTCATCGACAAATAAAGAAGCTATTACGTCTTTATCCTTGAAATGAACCAATCTGCCACACCCGACAATCTTTTTTTTCGTTTCTATTATTACAAAATCTTTCATCATCATCGCGCTCGCATTCAGCCCCTCGCGATCAAGCATTTCTTTAATAATCGGCTCGTCTTTCTTAAGGCCTTTTCTGATAATCATGCCGTCAATAGTAGGCGTAAAAATATACTTAAGCCTTCTATCCAAAACTTCTCGTAAAGAAGCATAATCATCAACACCTTTTACAGATTTCATCTTAAAATGTCTGTAATCACCGTTCGCAGGCTCACCGGCAGAAAATACCACCATCGCTCCAACGGTAAAATCTCCCGAAAAGTGAGAAATATCGTACCCTTCAATTCTTTTAATTTTTCTCGATACGGAAAGTCTCTCTCCGAGATCGACAAGTGATTTCGCAGGGTCGTAAGCCTTATCCGCCTCCCACCTAACAAGCATTTGTTTATAAAAATTTTCGGCATTTTTATTCGACATCTCGACAAGTTTGCTTTTCTCACCTCTTTTCGGAGCAATAACTTTAATAAAAGTTTGCTCCTCAAGCTCAAACGGCAACAAAACCGAATCGGGCTTAAAGCTACACTTTTCGTAATAATCTCTCAAAAAAGATTCGATAACTTCCGGCACATCGCCCTCTGAAACATCAGGCACCTCCAAAGTGAAATTCTCGCTGTCTATAAGTCTTCCCTCCCTAACAACAAACAGATTCAAAAACACCTTCCCAACCCCTAAATAAAAGCCGACAATATCTTGATTCGCCTCACTAACTCCGGAAATTTTTTGCCTCTCCAAGATACCGTTTATAGCATTCAATTTGTCACGAATCTTCGCGGCATCTTCAAACTTCCTTTCGCGAACCGCAATCTCCATATCATTTTTCAACATACTCAAAATCTCGGATGAATCCCCTTCGAGGAATTTACAAACTTTATTTATAATAAATCTATAAGAATCCTTCGTACAAGCTCCGGTACAAGGAGCAATACAAGTATTTATGTGATACTGCAAACACGGATACTTGATAGTTTTTTTATAAACTTCAATATTCGATCCGGGTCCGTTGTCGGAAATATACTTAATCCCCAAATCGCAATCGCGAAAAGGCAATAAGCTTTTTAACACCTCGAGTGTCTTATAAACTTTTTTCGTTGAAGTTTTCGGCCCGAAATATCTTTCGTCATCTTTCTCAACCCGTCTCACGACTTTCACTCTTGGAAAATCTTCCGAAACAAAAACTTTCACATAACAAAAATCCTTATCATCTTTAAGCATAACATTATATTTCGGCTGTAACTCTTTTATAAGATTCAACTCGAGAATCAAAGCTTCCAACTCGGAATCAACGGTAATATACGAAATATCTTCGACTTTTGAAATCATCTTGGAAATCCTCACGGTCAGCTTCGCAACATCCCTAAAATACGAAGAAACCCTCTTTTTCAAATCTTTAGCCTTCCCAACATATAAAACCATTCCTTCCTTATCCAACATCTTATAAACCCCCGGTTTTGCCGGAAGCTTTTTCAATATCCTTTGAATTTTCGTATTGATTTCTGGTACCATTAAATCCAATAAGACCAACTCCATGGTAACCAATCCAAAGATAAATTTCAAACAAGCGATCTTGAGCACTTTTGCTTTTTTCGACATGTTTGATTTCCCATTAAGTCGAGAAGAGGTCGAAGAATATTTATACAAACTCCCTTTGGACGAACATCAAATAGATATATATCTGAAAAACAGCGCCCTTCTGAGCTATTCCGAAGGGTTATATTGCCTCAAAGGTCACGAAGAAAATTTTTTCAAAAATCAAGAAAGACGCGAAATCGCCAAAAAACTTTGGGGGAAAGTTAACAGATTTCGAAAAATATTCAATTTGGTCCCATTCATACGACTGATAGCAATCGGAAACAATCTCGCATACGACAACCCGACAAAAAAATCGGATATAGACCTCCTTGTCGTGACAAAACCTGGCAGAATGTTTACGGCAAGAATCTTTTTAACAATCTTAACTCACATACTCGGCTCAAGAAGATTCGGAGACAAAATCAAAGGACGATTCTGCTTAAGCTTCTACATCACGGAAGACAATCTTGAAATGGAAAATTTGGCAATCGAAGATGATATTTACCTCGCATATTGGATAAAAACACTTCAACCTGTCTCCGGAGATTACCAAACATACATAGATTTCATAGATCACAACCGCAAATTCCTCGAACAATTTTTCAAAACACCAATCAATTATCAAAAAAGGAGATATCGCACAAACCGCGGTCTAGTCAAAATGATAAGAAAATGGCAGGAAAATACGCTGAGTGGCAAATATGGCGACAAACTCGAAGAAAAACTTAAAAACTGGCAACTCAAAAGAGCCCGACAAAAGTTCGAAACAATGGATGAAAAACCCAAAAAAGAGTCTTCCATAATCATCAACGAAAAAATCCTCAAATTTCACAACATAGACCGAAGGCGATATTACAAAGAAAGATGGATGAAATCGTTAATGCAACCTTAGCCTTATCGCGGTCCCGTTAAACCCAAACTTCTCTCTGAGTTTATTTTCAAGAAATCTCCTGTAAGAGAAATGCACCTTGTCCGGATATCTCACCTTGAGCGTAAAAGACGGCGGCTTAATCGTATCCTGCTTTATTTTCATAATTTTATTCTTCTTTTTACCAACACCGGCGGCCAATTCATGAGCGGAAACAGCCTCCTCAAGCCAAATCTTCAACTCGTGCTCCGGAATCACTCTGCATCTTTGTTTCTGCGCTTCCAATACAACGTCGAGTAACGGCTCCACGCCGGTTTTATTTTTGGCGGAAACAAAAACCAAAGGCGCCCAAGGAAGAAAATCGAATTCATATCTGAATCGCCCTATGAAATGACGTTTCTGTTCCTCGGGATCATTCATCAAATCAACTTTATTAAGAACCAAAATCAACCCTTTCCCTCTATCCAAAATATAAGACGCAACATGCAAATCTTGACTCGTAATATCTTCCAAATAATCCAAAACCAACACGCTGACATCCGACTCCTCAATCGATCTCAAACTCCTAAGAACGCTGAATTTCTCAATACCCTGCTCCACCTTACCTTTTTTCCGTAAACCGGCAGTATCTATAAAAATAAATTTATCATCGCCTCGCTTAAAATACACCTCCACGGAATCTCTCGTCGTCCCGGGGATATCGGAAACTATCGCCTCTTTCCTGCCCAAAATCGCATTCAAAAGCGACGACTTGCCAACATTCGGTCTCCCCAAAATACTGACCCTGACACTACCTTTTTCAAAATCATCCTTCTCTCCTTCTTCAAACCCCAATTTTTTCAAATCCTTTTCAACGCAACCCTGCAAATGCTCCAATCCCATTTTATGCAAAGCGGAAACAGGAACAGCATCGCCAAACCCGAGCTCATACAGATTATAAATCCTGCTTTCTATGTCCAAATTATCACATTTATTCGCAACCAAAATCGCCGACTTGGAAGATTTCCTCAATATATCGGCGACATGAAAATCTTCGGCACTCAAAGGCTTCTGCCCATCAACGACAAATAAAATCACATCGGCACCTTCTATGGCCAATTTCGCCTGACCGCGCACATCTTCTTCAAGATTATCAACCTTGCCAACGCTGATACCACCGGTATCCACCAAATAAACATTATAATTGCCAAACTCACATTTTCTCATAAGTTTATCCCGGGTCGTACCGGCAATTTTCGATTCAATCGCTCTTCTAACCCCAAGCAACTTATTGAAAATCGTCGATTTCCCGGTATTCGGCTTCCCCACTATGGCCACTATGGGCAACATAAATTTTTTATTTAGTATTTAGGTTAAAAACATTTAGAATGATATCATAAAAATATGGATATACTAAACAAAATACCGGTAAGCATTAAAATCATGGCGGTTACAAAAAACCGCTCATTGGCCGAAATCGAACAAGTAATAGCACTGGGAATTAAAATAATCGGAGAAAATCGCGTACAAGAAGCCGAAAAAAAATTCCCGTTTTTAAAAACACGCATCGAAAAACACCTAATCGGCCATTTACAAACCAACAAAACTAAAAAGGCGGTCGAATTATTCGATTGCATAGAAAGCGTCGACTCCGAAAAAATCGCGGAAGAAATAGATAAAGAGTGCGCAAAAATCGGCAAGAAAATGCCGGTTTATATACAAGTAAACATAAGCGACGAACCTCAAAAAAGCGGAATCGCCGAAAAAGACCTCGAAAAATTAATAAAAACAATAAAAACCTTACCAAGCATTGCACTAACGGGCTTAATGACCATAGCCGAAAATACTGACAATAAAGACAAACTACGATCTCAATTCGCAAAAATGCGAAAACTCAAAAATAAATACAAGTTGCAAGAACTCTCGATGGGGATGAGCGAAGACTGGGAAGAAGCCGTCAAGTTCGGCACAACGCAGGTAAGACTGGGAAGAATCTTGTTTACTAAAGTGCAAGGAAGCAAAACGCTCCTCGTACCTCTGCGATAAGACTAGGCAGTGTTCACATATATTTTTTACGATGGTTGGCGCATAACATGTCTGGATTCACGACACGAGGAGTGCGCTGTACCTAAAAGGTACAGAAACGACGAGTAAC